>SKEQ01000003.1_pt2 | contig 357848 bp, 313 predicted proteins | sample 4826751 | NCBI WGS metagenome assembly SKEQ01 (sample SAMN11008805, study PRJNA524170) | human gut metagenome | biome: Human fecal sample; material: Feces; isolation source: fecal sample from pouch patient p44 | host: Homo sapiens | place: Israel: Tel-Aviv | collected 2013-07-11
CCACCCCTGGCGGCCGCGCCCGGCTCATTTGTTGCGGTTCCGTCCGGAGCCCGGCTTCCTCGTGCGCGACTGCCGCGCGGGGGCGGCCCGGCTACAGTGAAATCTTGTCGATACGCCGGAGCTCATCGTCGCTGAACGAAGTGTTCCTAAGCGCACCGATGTTGTCGATCAGCTGCTGTGGGCGGGACGCTCCGACCAGCACCGAAGCCACCATGCCGTCGTGCAGCAGCCAAGCCAGCGACATTTCGGCGAGCGTCTGTCCACGCTCGGCGGCCAGATCGTTCAGGTCGCGAATCTGCTGAAGCCTTTCCGGCGTCAACGCGCTCTGCTGCAGGAATCGTCCGTCATGCGCGATTCTGCTGTCCGCCGGAACGCCGTTCAGATACCGGTTGGTCAACAGTCCCTGGGCGAGCGGGGAGAAAGTGATGAGTCCCTTGCCAAGACGGTGCGCGGTCTCCTTGAGCCCATTGCGTTCCACGGTGCGGTCGAAGATGTTGTAACGGTTCTGGTTGATGATGAACGGCACATGCATCTCATCCAAAATGGCGGTGGCCTTCTCGAGTGTGGGGCCATCATAATTGGACAGGCCCACATACAGCGCCTTGCCGCTGCTCACGGCCGTGGCGAGCGCGCCCATGGTCTCTTCGAGTGGTGTGGATGGGTCCATGTGGTGGTGGTAGAAGATGTCCACGTAGTCGAGGTTGAGGCGTTTGAGGCTTTGGTCGAGTGAGGCGAGCAGGTATTTGCGGCTGCCGAGGTCGCCGTAGGGGCCGGTCCACATTTCGTAGCCGGCTTTGGTGCTGATGATGAGTTCGTCGCGGTGGTGGTGGAAGTATTCGTGCAGGAGTCGTCCGCAGTTCTTTTCGGCCGATCCGGGTTCGGGGCCGTAGTTGTTGGCCAGGTCGAAGTGGGTGATGCCGTTGTCGAATGCGGTGAACACGATGCGGCGCATGGTGTCGTATGGGGTGGTGTCGCCGAAGTTGTGCCAGAAGCCGAGGGATATGGCCGGCAGTTTGAGGCCGCTTTCGCCGGCATGGTTGTAGGTCATGCTGTCGTATCGGTTTGGCGATGGCGTATAGACGGTGGTCGGTTCGAGCATGTTTTCTCCTTTGAATATGCTGCTCATGTCGTATCCGCAATCAACATACACGTCCGTTTGTCGTGCCGCAACATTGCGCAATACAATAAGGCGCATCGCGGTATTCGATGCGGTGGTAGGAGAGTGGCCCATGCGTGTGGAACATGGATTCGGTCCGGTTTGGGATGCCGGATCGCGCGTGTTGGTGTTGGGTTCCGTGCCAAGTCCGAAGTCGCGTGAGATGCGGTTTTATTATGGTCATCCGCGCAATCGTTTCTGGCCGGTCATGGCGGCTGTTTTCCATGATGACGGTTGTCTGCGCGAGTGCCGGGACCCGGGCCAGATTGTGGGGTTGCGTAGGGATTTCGCTTTGCGTCACCATATGGCGTTATGGGATGTGATTGAGTCGTGCGACATCGATGGAGCGAGCGATGCCAGTATCCGTAATGCGGTGCCCAATGATCTTTCCCCGATAATCATGCGATCGAAAATCGCCCATGTCTTCACCACTGGCGCGAAAGCCGCGCAACTGTACCGTAAGCTCTGCGTTCCGCTGCTTCGGGCGCATGGATTGGACGGCATGCCGATGACGCAGCTGCCATCCACCAGTCCGGCGAACGCCAAAGCCGACCTGCCCGGACTCGTCGAAGCGTACGGATGCGTCGCACGCTCCGTTTCGCAGGCGTCGTAAGGCGTTTCCGACGGCTGCGGCATTGTCCGAACCCTATTTATACAATCGCGGTTGCGTTGAAATCCGAAGCGTCCTCCACTAATCCGTCTGGAATGGACGTTTCCTGCGAAAACCAGCAAAACGGAAGGCGAAAGATGGCACTGAGCGCCGCAATCATCCTTGCCGCGGGCGAAGGCACCCGCATGCGTTCCAACAAACCGAAGGTGCTGCACACCTTGGCCGGCAAAACGTTCCTGAACCGTGTCATGGACTCCGTGGCGGCCCTTGACCCCGATACGCTCGCCGTGGTGGTCCACTACCAGGCCGAACGCGTCGCCGAAGCCGCACGCTCCTACAACGAGCACGTCACCATCGTCGACCAGGACGACATCCCCGGAACCGGCCGCGCCGTGCAATGCGCGATGGCGCAGCTCACGCAGAAGGACGATCTGGACGGCGCCGTGCTGATCGCCGCATCCGACATGCCGCTGCTCGACACCGACACGCTCGACCAGCTGCTCGCCTTCCACGAGAAAAGCGGCAACGGCGCGACCGTGCTCACCACCATCCTCGACGATCCGACCGGCTACGGCCGCATCATCCGCGACAGCGAAGGCAACGTGCTGCGCATCGTCGAACAAAAGGACGCCAACAGCAGCGAACTCGCCGTACGCGAAGTGAACACCTCCGTATACGTGTTCGACGCCAAACTGCTCGCCGAAGCCATCGCCAACCTCAAATCCAACAACGCGCAGGGCGAATTCTACCTGACCGACGCGCTCGAAGCCGCCAAAGCCAATGGAGCCGTCGGCGCTTTCGCCGCCCCCGACCCGCTAAGCGTGGAAGGCGTCAACGACCGCGTGCAGCTCGCCGCGCTCGCCAAGGCGCACAACAAGCGCGTGTGCGAGCATTGGATGCGCGAAGGCGTCACCATCCTCGACCCGGACACCACGTGGATCGAGGACGACGTGCAGATCGCACGCGACGCGGTGATTCTGCCCGGCTGCTTCCTCCAAGGCCATACGGTGATCGGCGAAGCCGCCGAAGTCGGCCCGTACACCACGTTGATCGGCGCCACCATCGACGCCGAAGCGCATGTGGAACGCTCCCGCGTGCAGGAGACGCACATCGGCCGCGCCGCCAACATCGGCCCGTGGACGTATCTGCGTCCGGGCAACGAGCTCGGCGAGGGAAGCAAGGCCGGCGCGTTCGTGGAAATGAAGAAGGCGCACATCGGCAACGGCACGAAGGTGCCGCACCTGAGCTATGTCGGCGACGCCGACCTGGGCGAGCACACCAACATCGGCGGCGGCACCATCACCGCCAACTATGACGGCGTGCACAAGCACCACACCACCATCGGATCGAACGTGCATGTCGGCGCGGGCAACCTGTTCGTCGCCCCCGTCACCGTCGGCGACGGCGTCACCACCGGAGCCGGCTCCGTGGTCCGCCACGACGTCCCGTCCGACTCCATGGTCTATTCCGAAAACACGCAACACGTAGTAGAGGGCTGGAAGCCCGAATGGGAGCGCTGAACATGCCTGCATTGCAAGATTCCATCGACGCCATCCGCATCGCCGCAGCCGCGGCCGACCGCATGAAGGCCACCGACATCGTGGCGTTCGACGTTACCGAACCATTGGCCATCACCGACGCGATGCTCATCGCCAGCGCCTCGAACGAACGCCAGGTGCTCGCCGTCGCCGAGGAAATCGAGAAGGACCTGTACCTCAAGGCCGGCAAACGCCAGCCGCGCTCCCGCGAAGGCCTGACCGAAGGCCAGTGGGTGCTGCTCGACTACGGTGATTTCGTCATCCACGTCATGCACCAGGAATCCCGCGAATACTACCGTCTCGAACGGTTGTGGAAGGACTGCCCGAGCATCGACCTGCAGCTCGAACACGCCGGGGACGAGCAGAAGCCGACGGCTTCCAGCGAAGCGTGATTTTTCATCCATCATCGAAACGTGCCTTCCCGAAAATCATGCGGAAGGCACGTTTTGGTATGCGCCGTCCCAGCAATCCGAATACGACGGCAGACAGGCAATAAATCGGAAAGACAACCGGCAGATAGGTGAGAGGCATGCCCAGAAACGTCGAACTCGACCATGATGAGACCATGACGCCACACGTGCGTTCCATCACACTGGTGCGCCACGGACGCACCGCATACAACGCGCAGCACAGGCTGCAGGGACAGATCGACATTCCGCTCGACGAAGTGGGTATGTGGCAGGTACGCCAGACTGCGTCCGCATTGCGTGAACTGTACGTGGACCGTCATCCCGAAGCGGCATGCCAGCTGGTCGTCTGCTCCGATCTCAAACGCGCGGCCGCCACCGCACACGCGTTCGCCGACCCGCTCGGACTCGACGTGCATCCCGACGTCCGTGTGCGAGAACGCAGCTTCGGCGATTGGGAAGGCATCGCCGTCGAAGAGCTCGCCAAACGGTTCCCCGAGGATTATCTGTCATGGGCCCAGTTCCGCGGCGGCGAGCTCAAGTATGGCGCAGAACCGAAGCAGAACGTCGGCAGGCGTGGTGTCGAGGCGTTGAACGATTGGGCGTCGAAGGCCGGCTCCGATACCGACCTGTACGTGTTCTCGCATGGCGCCTGGATCTCGCAGACGTTGCAGACGCTGCTGGGATTGAGCGAAGTGCATGGCGATTTCGCCGACATTCTGTCGATGCGCAACGCGCATTGGGTGCGGCTGGCGCCGTTGGAACTGCAGGGCGCGCTGCGGTGGCGTCTGGTCGACTACAACCATGGTCCGGCGATCGCCGACACCGAGCAGTGGGAGCATCCGCAGCTATAGCCGCCGACGAAAACGGGGGATGACGCGCGTCCCGTTCCCAAGTTTTTTCCAAGCTTTTCACAGAATCGCAAGTTTTTTCAAAGCGTAATCGGCTACCGTCATGCTCTGTGAAGAATTTTTTCAAGGGCATATCGTTTTCATCGATTTTCGCGGGCGCGCTTGCCGCGGTGACCTCGTTCCTGCTGTCCGCAAAAATCGGCATCGCGGGATCGGTGATTGGCGTCGCCGCCGGTTCCATCGTCTCGGCCGTTGCGACGCAGGTGTACAAGAACGTGCTCAAGGCGTCGGGGGAGAAGCTGCAAAACGCCGTACCGTTCGTGGCCAACGACAAGGACGGTACGGACGGTGCCGGCAAGAGCGGCGATGACGCCACCACGGTGATCGCTCCCGCCGAATCCAAGGGCGAGCAGACCAAGACGCTGTCCGCGGAGGAATCCGATGAGACCACGGTCATGACGTCCGTGGACGGGGATACGACCGCGGCGATGCCCGCAACGTCAGGCCGTGTCATCTCCTCCGCGCAGGCCGGAGGACGCGAATCGAACATACTTCCGGACAATGCCGGCTCGAACATACTTCCGGACAATGCCGGCGGAAGTATCCAGCATGCTGGACGCCGGGCGTCGTTTGACGCTTGGCTGCATGGCAAGCGTGCGCCGATCGTCATCGCGATCGTCAGCGCGCTTATCGGCGTGGCCGTGAGCGCCGGACTGATCCTCGCGTTCACGGGCGGACATGGAACCGATACCGTGGTGCGTGACATGGTCAACAGCAAGCAGACGCCGTCGGATGACAATGCCGGCGATTCCACCTACGGCAGCGGAAACAACGGCACGCAGGACAATATGCAGAACCAGTCCGGCACGACGGACACCGATAAGGATTCCACCACGAACTCCGACAGGAACAACGGCAAGGACACCGGGAAGAAGACGGATTCCACAACCGGCGGCACCGGAACGTCCACCGACGGCTCGGACTCGTCCACCAACACCGGAGACGATTCGAACAAGACGGATTCGTCCACGGACTCCACTACGCCATCCGACGGATCGACGTCAGGCACCAACAATTCGGGACAGTCGGGCGCGGGGACGACCACCACGCCGAATGGTTCGACATCCACGAACCAGAATCCGACGCCGAACGGTTCGAATCCCAATGGCACATCATCCGGCACGTCAGGCAATGGGACGGACACTTCGAAATAGCCTATGAGGCATGCGGCCGGGGCTTTCCTCGACCACGTGCCCGACACGCCGCGAATTGCATGATTCTGCTCTGTGTTGTATCTTATACAAGGTTTGCAGAGCAGACATTGGGGCTATGGCGCAGCTGGTAGCGCATCTCCATGGCATGGAGAGGGTCAGGGGTTCGAATCCCCTTAGCTCCACGATTGGAAGGCTTCCGGAGAGATTCGGAAGCCTTTTTCTTTACCGTTTCCCGTCGGCTTCCGGGCAATCCGCTGATCGGATGCGAAAACCAAGAAAGCGAGAACCATGATCGACGAAGTACTGTTCCTGCGCCACGGACGCACCGCATACAATCTCGCCAGACGGCTGCAAGGACAAATCGACATTCCCCTCGACATCGTCGGACGGTGGCAGGCGGACCAAAGCGCGTACGAACTCGCCAAAACCTACTATTGGGCGAAAGTCGCGCATCTCGCCGAACATAACGACCAGCTCGCGCAACCCGCATACGGCAACGCCCATCTGGCCGACGTCGACGAAATCAACAACGCGCCCGCCGCGGCCCGCCGCATGCTCGTCGTCTCATCGGATCTGTTCCGCGCGCAGCAGACCGCGCACGCCTTCGCCGACCTCATGGGGCTGGACGTGGAACTCGACCCGCGTCTGCGCGAACGCAGCTTCGGCGAATGGGAGGGCATGACCCGCGAGGAGATCTGCGAGCATTACGCCGACGACTACCATTCCTGGCGCGCCCACACGGGAGGCGAAACCAAGCATGGCGTGGAAAGCCGCATCCATACGGGCCGACGCGGCGCGGAAGCCGTGCGCGACATCGTCGCCAAACACCATGACGAGACAATGCCTACCACATTGCTTCTCGTCGGCCACGGCTCATGGATCGTGGCCACCGTGGCGGTGCTGCTCGACATGGACCCCGACGATCTCAACAACGTCGGCGCGATGCGCAACGCCTTCTGGACGCGCATGACCCCGCACACCGACCCCAGGAACGCGGACCATCCCACTTGGAAGCTTGAGGAATTCAACCAAGGCCCCGCCATCGCATCATTCGCCGACTGGGAGAACGGTCCCGAATCGTTGCGCGCGCCCGGCATGCCGCTGTGGAAGCCGATCATCCAATAAGCATCCAATACACGGCGCCGAAAACATCATCCAAAGTGAACTCTTGATGAAATCACCGCCGTCCGTACGGCAAATTCTCACGGTGGGACTATCCTTAATGAGGTTGTTTGCCCGACCATGCGGCGAGCCGGGAATCCGGCGATCGTTCCGCATGCGGATCGGGCTTCCGTACAGCGATAGAACGTTGGAAAGCGCGAAAGGCGGGTGAGAGACATGTTGAGAATGTTCAGAACGATTAACGGCCAGGTGGAGCAAATCCAAAAACCGGAGAACGGCTCCTGGTTATGTCTCTCGGCGCCCACCGACGTGGAGCTCGCCAACGTGTCCATGGAAACCGGCATCGACCTGGCCGACCTGCGCGCCCCTCTGGATGACGAGGAACGCTCGCGCGTCGACGTCGAGGACGACTACACGATGATCATCGTGGACATTCCTACCGTGGAGGAACGCGGCGGCCGCGACTGGTACGAGACCATCCCGTTGTCGATCATCATCACCCAGTCCGCCATCATCACCGTCTGCATGCAGGACACGCCCGTGCTGCACCCGTTCATGGAAGGCACCATCCGCGGCTTCAACACATACATGAAGACCCGGTTCATCCTGCAGATCCTGTACCGCAACGCCACCATGTACCTGCGTTACCTGCGCATCATCGACCGCGAAAGCGACAAGCTCGAACTGAAGCTGCGCCACTCCATGCAAAACCGAGAGATCCTCATGCTGCTGGAACTGAGCAAGACATTGGTCTACTTCACCACATCTCTCAAATCGAACGAAATCGTCATGGAGAAGCTAACCACGCTGCCGCGGCTCAAGCAGTATCCGGAGGACGAGGACCTGCTCGACGACGTCATCACGGAAAACAAGCAGGCAATCGAGATGGCCAACATCTACAGCGGCGTTCTCGCCAACATGACCGACGCGTTCGCATCGATAGTGTCGAACAACCTGAACAACGTGATGCGCATCTTCACCATCATCTCCATCACCCTGTCGATTCCGACCCTGATCTTCTCCATGTACGGCATGAACTTCCAGGAAGGCATGCTCGGCATGCCCCTCACGGACAAGCCATGGGGCTTCGCGGTGATCATCGGCATCTCACTGGTCCTTTCGGCGATCGTCACCTGGTTCCTCACCCGGTCGCGCATGTTCAAGTGACGTCCATGATGGGAAAAGCGCGATACGTGGCCGCGGCGGCATGCGCGGCATTACTTGCGGCCGGCGCCGGCGCGTGCGGCACATCGGTTTCCGTGGTGACCGAAGGCGCGGCGCAGGGGCCGACGATCGCGATAGGAGTGGCCGCCGACCAGCCGGGGCTTGGATACCTGCATGGAGGCGAATACTCCGGTTTCGACATCGACGTGGCCAAATACGTGGCGAAAACCCTCGGATACGCGGAAAAGCAGATCGTGTTCAAACAGCTGTCCCCGGCCATGCGAGCCTCCGCGCTCACCGACGGCACGGTGGACATGGTCGTGGATTCCTTCTCCATGGACGGGACCCACGATGGTGAGGCCGACGTCGCCGGACCATATCTGACGGTCCGGGAGGCGCTGCTCATCCGCTCCGACAGCGCATCCGAAATCACCGGAACCGACAGCCTGTCCGATAAAACCGTATGCGCGGTCGCTGGAAGCGCGGCGGCCGACAACATCCGCAACCGCACGAAAAACATCCGCACGACGGTGGCGGAACGCGACACGTATCCGCAATGCATGACGGCGCTGATGATCGGCGAGGCCGACGCCGTCGCCGCCGACGACGCGATCGCGGCCGGATTGGCGTCGAACAACACAGGCGACCATCTGAAGATCGTCGACGTTCCCGACACCACCTGGTCCTACGGCATCGCCGTCAAATCAGGACAGGACGAGCTGGTCGGGCAAATCGACGCCGCATTGCGCGCCATGGTCAAGGACGGCTCGTGGCAGAAGGCCGCGGCCGACATGGGCAAGTCGATCGGATACACGCCCGACGCGTCCATGAATCCGCCGAAGGCAACGGCCAAGGCCCCGTCCTCCGGCGCGTCCGCGGCATCGGAAAAATAACGGCGGCGCACGTGCCTGAATAGTGGTTGATTCCTTGCGAAGTGTCCAGTTGCGCGGCTAATTTCATGCATTATGAGTGACACTGAGAAAAGCGCGCAGGCGCAACCGAACGAATCCGCCGAACCGTCGTTCCGCTACAACGCGAAGCTGGCGCAGGGCATCGAAGAGAAATGGCAGAAGATCTGGGATGACGAAGGCACCTTCTGGGCCGCCAACGTCAACGGCGACCTGAAGGACGGCAAGGGCCATAACGCCGAAGGCCGCCCGTCCTATTTCGCGATGGACATGTTCCCGTACCCGTCCGGCAAGGGCCTGCACGTCGGCCACCCGCTGGGCTACCTCGCCACCGACGTGGTCAGCCGCTACCACCGCATGAAGGGCGAGAACGTGCTGCACGCCATGGGCTACGACGCCTTCGGCCTGCCGGCCGAGCAGTATGCCGTGCAGACCGGCCAGCATCCGCGCATTACCACCGAACAGAACATCGCCAACATGCGCCGCCAGCTGCACCGCATGGGCCTGAGCTTCGACAACCGTCGTTCCTTCGCCACCATCGACCCCGGCTACGTGCGTTGGACCCAGTGGATCTTCTCCCGCATCTACGACGCCTGGTACGACGAGGACGCCACCAACCCGTCCGGCTCCAGGGGCTGCGCCCGTCCGATCAGCACGCTCGTCGAACAGTTCGAATCCGGCAAGCGCGCCATCCCGGGCTTCGAAGGCAAGGCCTGGGCCGACCTGAGCGAAGCCGAGCAGGCCGACGTGCTCAACGACTTTCGTCTGGCCTACATCTCCAAGTCCCCGGTCAACTGGTGCCCGGGCCTGGGTACCGTGCTCGCCAACGAGGAGGTCACCGCCGAAGGCAAGTCCGAACGCGGCAACTTCCCGGTGTTCCAGCGCGAACTGCGCCAGTGGTCCATGCGCATCACCGCATACGGCCACCGTCTGATCGAAGACCTCGACACCATCGACTGGCCTGAGAAGGTCAAGCTCATGCAGCGCAACTGGATCGGCGAATCCCACGGCGCTTCCGTGCATTTCGACGTCGAGACCCCGAACGGCGTCAAGGACATGGAGATCTACACCACCCGTCCCGACACCCTCTTCGGCACCACCTTCGCAGTCGTCTCCCCGGAACACCACCTGCTTGAGAACGTTCCGGAAGAATGGCCGGCGGAAACCCCCGAGGATTGGAAGGGCGGCTACGCCACCCCGGTCGAGGCCGTGAAGGCGTACCGTCTGGCCGCCGAAGCCAAGACCGCCAAGGACCGCGTGGACGAGGCGGGCGAGAAGACCGGCCTGTTCACCGGCCTGTACGCCATCAACCCGATCACCGGCGCTAAGCTGCCGCTGTTCACCGCCGACTACGTGCTCATGGACTACGGCACCGGCGCGATCATGGCAGTGCCGGGCGGCGATCAGCGCGATTACGATTTCGCCGTCAAGTTCGGCCTGCCGGTCATCTACACCGTCAAGCCGCTGCCGGAATCCGGCGACGACCTCGCCAACTATGAGGGCAAGGCGCCGTTCGTCTCCCATGACGGCATCGTCATCAACTCCTCCATCGACGCGACCAAGGCCAAGGGCGATTCCCTAAGCCTCGACGGCCTGCGCGTGGATGAGGCCATCGACAAGGTCAACGCCTGGCTCGAATCCGCCGGCGTCGGCAAGGGCACCGTCAGCTACCGTCTACGCGACTGGCTGTTCAGCCGCCAGCGCTACTGGGGCGAGCCGTTCCCGATCGTCTACGGCGAGGACGGCACCCCGCACCTGCTTCCCGACGAGCAGCTGCCGATCAACCTGCCGGACGTGCCGGACTACAGTCCGAAGACCTTCGACCCGGAGGACGCCGAATCCAACCCGGAGGCTCCGCTGAGCCGTAACGAGGACTGGGTCAAGGTCGAGCTCGACCTGGGCGACGGCAAGAAGACCTACTACCGCGACACCAACACCATGCCGAACTGGGCCGGCTCCTGCTGGTACTACATGCGTTACCTCGACCCGACCGACACCAAGCACATGGTGGAGAAGGACGAGTTCGACTACTGGATGGGTCCGGACCACAACAAGACCGCCGGCAAGTCCGGCGGCGTGGACCTGTACATCGGCGGCGTCGAACACGCCGTGCTGCACCTGCTGTACTCCCGCTTCTGGCACAAGGTGCTGTTCGACCTCGGCTACGTCGACTCCATGGAACCGTTCCACAAGCTGTTCAACCAGGGCATGATCCAGGCATACGCCTACACCGACGACCGCGGCCAGTACGTGCCGGCCGCCGAAGTGGTGGAAGGTCCCGCCGACGCCAACGGCGAGCCGACGTTCACATGGAACGGCCAGCATGCCAACCGCGAGTTCGGCAAGATGGGCAAGAGCCTGAAGAACATCATCACGCCTGACGACATGTATGAGAACTACGGCGCGGACACCTTCCGCCTGTACGAGATGGGCATGGGCCCGCTGGCCGAATCCCGTCCATGGAACACCCGCAACGTGGTCGGCTCCATGCGTTTCCTGCAGCGCCTGTGGCGTAACGTCATCGACGAGACCACCGGCGAGGTGCGCGTCACCGACGGCGAGCTTGACACGAAGACGCTGAAGCTGCTTAACAACACGATCGCCGACGTGACCGTCGAGATGGAGGCCATGCGTCCGAACACGGCCATCGCCAAGCTCATCGTGCTCAACAACCATCTGACCAGCCTCGACGCCGTGCCGCGCGCCGCCGTCGAACCGCTGATCCTGATGCTCTCTCCGATCGCCCCGCACATCTGCGAGGAACTGTGGAGCAAGCTCGGCCACACCGAATCCCTGGCGCACGCCGACTGGCCGAAGGCCGACGAACGTTACGTCGGACAGGATTCCGTCACCGCGGTCGTGCAGATCAAGGGCAAGGTGCGCGCCAAGCTCGAGGTCTCCCCGGACATCGATCCGAAGGAGCTGGAGAAGATGGCGCGCGAAGCCGTCGCCGACCGACTGGGCGGCAAGGAGCCACGCAAGGTCATCGTCAAGGCTCCGAAGATCGTCTCCATCGTTCCCGCGGAATGATCTTCTGACGAGACGGCCCGCATAAGAGGACGCGGGTTCTTCCGCACCATGGCGACACGCCAGGAATGTGGATAACCCGCGTTCTCCGACCACAGGAGCCGTTTCGGCTGGACAGTATGCCCATGCATCCTCCAATGTTGGATGCATGGGCATATTTGCATTTCGCGGCACTCACCCCATCCGTGCCATCCACACGGCGGACGGCGGCACTGGCATGCCGGCCGCCACGAAGCGGCTGCGGGGATTGGGCATGCCCGAAAAACCGTCCCGAACCAACAGCCTTACGGCCATGGAGGCGCAATCGGACGAACCGTCCGCATCACACGAACCCGCACGACCGATGCCGCAGCGGAAGACGCATGACGCGAAACCGACATTGGCGGAGCTCGCCGGCGTCCGGCCGACGGACAAACCCGACGAGGGGGAGCGGCCGAAACGCGACAGGCCACGATTGGCGTTCCGCCCGTTCCACGCGCTCATGGCGATCCTCACTTTGTCGTGCGCGCTGTGCGCGAGCCTGACCATGCTCGTCCAACAGACGATCCACTACAGCGAACTGCAGCATTCGCGGTCGCAGATACGCTCACAGGCCCAACAGCAGCCGCAACAGGCCCCGCAAACGGAACAAACGCCGGCACCGCAAGAAAACGGGCCGACGCAGGACGCGTCCACACCGGACAGCCATGACGGGCAAGACGGAGCGCAGCAATCGAACCAGCTTGACCTCAACACCGCAGACCTAGGCGAATTGCAGACCCTCAAAGGCGTCGGACCGGTCACCGCGCAGCGCATCCTCGACTATCGAACGCAGATAGGACGGTTCGACAACGTCGACCAGCTTCTGGAAGTCAAGGGCATCGGTTCGAAGACTCTGGCGAAGTTCCGCGACCAAGTGTGCGTGAGATGACGGGCACACGCGATTGGCTGACCAGGGAGCGCGGGAGCCGAGACTGGAGACTGCTGCCGGCCGCAATATGCGGTTGGACGGCCAGTCTGGCCGCGCACGCCGGCTTCGCATATTGCATGTCGCATGACGGCATGCTCGGCGCTTTGCCGGCCGTTCTCACCTGCATGATACCGCTGGCGGTCCTGGCGGGACTGCCCTTCCCACGATTGCCGGCGTCCGTTCGACGACGGATAACGCTCTGGCATGCGAGCGTCACGGTCTGCGCGATCGCTGCGATGGTTTGCGCGGCAAGCGCGTTGACCTATGATTTGCTGCAATGGCGCGACCCGGCTTCTCGGGCGGCCGCGGAAGGCGACGCTTCCGTCGTCGTCACGGCGCGCGCCACCTCGCCGACCGTCATCTCCGACAGACGGTCGAACGACTGCCGTGCCGACGCGCGCATCACATCGGTCACCATCGACGGCGTACGGCAAACCAGTTCGGCACGAGCGCGTATATACGCGGACCGGCCTGAATGCGGCAAACTCAAACAGGACGGCACCTACAAGATCGCGGGTCGCATCTCCGAAGCGCGATACGGTGCCATGCCGTTGTGGCTGACCGACGTCACGACAGTCGAACACGTCAGGCCGCCAAACCTGCCGATGCGCGCCATCGGCATGATGCAGGAGGCGTTCTTCGTCCAAACCGCACGTCTTTCCGACCAAGGGAAAGTGCTCGTCCCCGGACTGACATTGGGTGTTCTCGGACAGGACTACGTGCCGGCCGAGGGCGATGGCACCGACATCGATTCCACATACGCCGCACAGGTGGAGGACGCGTTCCAAAGGTCCGGAATCGTGCATCTCATGGCGGTCAGCGGCGGCCATCTGGCCGTGACCGCCGCATTGGTGCGTTCCGTCTGCTCGTTCTTCCTTCTGCCGCGACGATTCACCGCACTGCTGGTCGCCATGTCGTACATCATGCTGTCGGCATGCGTGTTTCCGTCGGATTCGGTATCCCGCGCGCTTTTGATGGGATTGTCCGGCGCGGCATGCCTGTTCATCGGCAGACGAGGCCAGGCGATGGCGTCGTTGAGCTGGACCACATTGGCTATGCTGATGGCATGCCCGCACATGTCGCAAAGCTTCGGATTCGCCCTGTCCTGCGCCGCGGTGCTCGGCATCGTGCTGTTCGCCGACACCCTCAACGCATGGATGGAACCGGTCCTGCCACGGTTCGTGGCCGAGGCTCTGTCCATGACCATAGCGGCGCAAGTGTTCACCCTGCCGATCCAGGTGCTCATCGAACCGGAACTGCCGGTGTTCTCCATACCGGCGAATCTGATGGTGGCGCCGTTCGTGGGTTTCGCCACATTGGCCGGCCTGGCCAGTCTTGCCGTCTCATGGCTGATTCCGTGGCTCGGCCTGCAACTGGCCCGTGCGGCCTCCTGGGGCACCGCGGTCATGGAACTGACCGCCCTTGAACTGGGTTCCGGCAGCCAGGCCACGATACCGTGGGCCGGAGGCGTCGAGGGAGCGGTCCTCGTCTGCGTGGTGGAAGCCGCCTGCGCGGCCGCCGCGATCATGACGCACCGGCTGTTCGGACGCATGATGGTCCAGGAACCCGATCTGCCCGGAAAACGTCTGATAGCCAACCCTGTGGAACGGCTGCGCATGTGGATGGAACGTACTCGGAAGGCATTGCGCGAACTGCAATGGGAGGAATAGGCCATGCCGGTTTTGTCCACCGATACGGCGAGATTGAATGGTATGCCGAAACCATCCGCAGCCACCACGCCCTTCCACCTTGTGTACGGAGGCGACTCGTACCTGAACGACCAGACGGTGCGCGACCTCAAACACGAGGCGCAACGCCGGTATCCCGACGCGGAAACCATCGAACTCGACGCGGCAAACGCCGACCATTACGCCTTCGACGAGGCGGTAAGCCCATCATTGCTTGCGGATCGCGCCATCGTCATCGTCACCAACCTGCAGAACGCGGACGAAAAACTGGGCGACGCCATGGTCTCTTACTGCAGGCAGGCGTGCAAGGAGCCGGCGGACGCGTGCATCGTCATCTGCCAGCATGAGGGCGGTGTGAAGGGCAAACGTCTGGTGGAGCAGCTCACCAAGGCCGGAGCGTACAAGGACGCTGTCGCCGACCTGAAGAAGCCCGAGGCCAAACTCAACTTCGTCATGCAATGCTTCGAACGGCGCAAACGCCGCGTCGAGCCGATGGCTGCGCAGCAACTCGTGGCCGTGTTGGGGGATAGGACCGGCGAGCTTGCGGCCATGGTCGGCCAGTTATGCTTCGATTTCGACGACAATCCCATGACGCTCGACCGCGTCAACCAATATCTCACCTCCAATCCGCAGGTGGATGGCTTCCGTGTCGCCGACCTCGCGTTGTCGGGACGTACGGCGGACGCGATCATCGCCATGCGATCGTCCGTGGAACAGGGCACCGCTCCGATCGCGCTTATCGGCGCGCTGGCCATGAAGCTGCGGACGATGGCGAAGGCGTCGGCGGTGCGTGCGGGCACCATTTCCACGGCCGAGGCGAAAACGAACCCCTGGGTGTTGAAGAACGCGACCCGGCAACTATCCGGATGGACGTCAAGCGGCATGAGCGCATGCATCCAGATGCTCGCATGGGCCGACGAGCAAAGCAAAACTAATGGCTCGGACCCGGTCTATGCTTTGGAACGGTCCATCGAACTGATCAGCCGCAAAGGACGTGCCGCATGAGCAACACCATTACCATCACAGCCGCCACCGGCGAGGACATGCAGGCGTTGGGGGAGCGTTTGGCGAAGCTTGCCCGTGGAGGCGATGTGCTGTTGCTGTCCGGTCCGCTTGGCGCCGGCAAGACCACGTTCGCGCAAGGGTTCGGCGCGGGACTTGGCATCGGAGAGCCCATCGTCTCGCCGACCTTCACCATCGCACGCGAGCTTGAGGGACGGTTCGCGGACGGTTCGCCGGCGCATCTGGTGCACGTCGACGCCTACAGGCTCGGCGGCAACTCCTACGCGCCCGGACAGGACACGGTCGGACGGCTATTGGACGAATTGGAATCGCTCGGCTTGGACGAGGAATTGGAGGATCCGGGCGAGCATACCGTCATCCTGATGGAATGGGGCGAGCAGATGGCCGCCGCATTGGCTCCGGAACGGCTTGAAATCCACATCGACCGTCCGCTTGACGCGCCCGCCGTGACCGCGGACGGCGAGCTGACCAGCGCGGGCGCACGCACGGTGACGTTGGTGCCGGTGGGCGCTGCCTGGGATTCGTTCGATTTCACCGCGGGAAAACGCTGACCCTGTCTAAGACGCATCCGACGTGGCCGACCGCACCGCATGCCGTGGCTTCCAGCGCCGGTTGTACAGTGGTTGGCAGTTTGGCACAAGGAGTTTTCAAGCATATGCAGACACTGGTGATTGACACCTCATATGGTTCGACCGTAGGCGTGGTCGGACATGAACCCATCGTCGAAACGGATTCGCGCACCCATGTCGAGAAACTGCAGGTGAACATCGCGCAAGCCGTCGAACAGGCCGGACTGCAGGCGTCGGACATCACCCGCATCGTCGGCGGCGTCGGACCGGCGCCATTCACCGGCCTGCGCGCCGGCATCGTCGCGGCCAAGGCATTGGCCTTCGCCACAGGCGCGCAACTGGTCGGACAGGACGTGCTCGCGCCGCAATGCCTGGCACATACTCAAGCTACGGACGATCGCCGCCATCTGACGCTTGCCGTCAACGACGCGCGTCGCCGGCAACTGTATTTCGCGCTGTATGACGGCGGCACCGTTGCGGACGGCGTCGGACAATCGCCCATAACGTTGATCGACATGGACATCGACTATCCGGATTCCATCACGATGCGCGTCAATGACGTTCTTACGAAGCTCGCCGACACGGGCAAGCCGTACGTCGTCGACGTCATCGGCCATGGTGCGGTCAAATACGCGCAGTCGTGGAATGCGATTGCCTCCCTCGGCGAAGTCGACGACCATGCTCTGCTCGACGAAGGCGCGGAAGGATTGGCGCGATTCGCGGCCTTCACCACCAGCGAACAGGCGTTGGCAGAACCGACCTCCGTCGAACCGTTATACCTGCGTCGTCCGGACGTGTCAGTGCCCAACCCGCTCAAGCATGTGCTCAACCATGCCGGCGCCGAACGAACGGAGTGACGGCACGCCCATGATTGTCGACCATTCCCAGATTCCGGAAGACACCGCCGTCGGACAGATCGCCGCATTGGAAAAGGACCTGTTCGGCCGCGGCGCGTGGAGCGAACAGTCCGTACGGCAGGAATTCCACGCTCCGGCACGCACGTATCTGCTCGACATTGAAGGCGATGCCGTACAGACGGCGGATCCCGTCGTCCGAGGCTACGCAGGCTACTGGTACGACGGCGACGACGCGGAGATCATGACGATCGGCGTCGGCAGACCATACCAACGGCAGGGGATAGCGGCGGCGCTTCTCGAAACACTGATCGTCTCGGCGCGTCGGCAGGGCGCCAAACGCATGCTTCTGGAAGTCCGAGTCGACAACGTGCCGGCATTGGCGTTGTACGAAAGGTTCGGCTTCACGCGGATGGGATTGCGCAAACGCTACTACCAGCCAGAAGGCATCGACGCGTACACCATGAGCCTCGACTTGGAGCCGCGCGTCGTCGGCTTCAGCGCAACAGCGGATACAGAGCACACTTCAGCAACACACACAACGGAGCAGCAATGAGCGAACCAATCGTACTCGGCATCGAATCGACCTGTGACGAAACGGCGGCGGCCGTGGTGCAGGGACGCACCCTCATTTCCAACGTGGTCGCGTCCTCCATGGACGAGCACGCCCGCTACGGCGGCGTGATTCCCGAAATCGCCTCTCGCGCGCACGCCGAAGCGTTCGTGCCATGCGTCTCCAAAGCTCTGGCCGACGCGAACATGACGCTGTCCGACGTCGACGCGATCGCCGTATCCGCGGGACCCGGCCTCGCCGGCTGTCTCGCGGTCGGCGTGTCCGGCGCGAAATCGTTGGCATGGGCCGCGAACAAGCCGATCTACGGCATCAACCACGTCATCGGACATATCGCGGTGACGCAGCTGCAGTTCGGACCGTTCCCCAAGGACACGCTTGCGTTGATTGTGTCGGGCGGGCACACTTCGCTGCTGCATGTCGAAGACGTGGCGCGGCATATCGACGTGGTCGGCACCACGCTCGACGACGCTGCCGGCGAATGCTTCGACAAGGTGGCGCGTCTGCTTGGTTTCCCGTATCCCGGCGGCCCGCACATCGACCGTCACGCACAGCTGGGCAACCCACATGCCATCAAAGTGCCTCAGGGCCTTACACAAGGCAAGGCGGGGCAGCAGCATCCGTACGATTTCAGTTTCTCCGGCGTGAAGACGGCCGTGGCGCGTTGGATCGAACAGCAGCAGGCGGAAGGCAATGAGATTCCCATCGACGACGTGTGCGCGTCGCTGGCCGATTCCGTCGCGACGGTGCTCGCCAAGAAGGCGATGCGCGGTTGCGAGCAGTACGGTTCGAAGACCCTGATCGTTGGCGGCGGCTTCTCCGCGAACTCCCAACTGCGCGCCAAACTGTTGGAGGTCGGAGCCAAGCATGGCGTCGAAGTGCGTATCCCGCAAATCAAACTGTGCACCGATAATGGCGCTATGGTGGCCATGCTGGGCGTGAACCTGGTGGAGAGCGGCGTGAAACCGTCCGAACCGGATTTCGCAATCGATTCCGCCATGCCGTTGACGAAGATCAGCATGTGACGGTAGTCCCGCCGCAGCAGGGGAGACACGCGCGGGATTTGCATTTTGCGTTTTACCGCGTATAATTCATGTCTTGTGCACAGCGCATTCCTGCGTAGCTCAGTTGGCAGAGCATCCGACTGTTAATCGGACGGTCACTGGTTCAAGCCCAGTCGCAGGAGCCATTCGAAAAATCCCCTTGGAAACAAGGGGATTTTTTTCATTTTCAACGACTCTTGGCATTTTTGGCCACCCTTCATGTTTATCCGTCGGCGGAAGCCGTGGTTCGTCCAGCCGTCCATGCGTATGATGAATGCACCGGGTCAATCAAACAAAGGAAGGAAGTCCATCATGTGCACTGGCGTTCGTTTCTCCGACGAAGAGGGAAACATGTATTTCGGCCGCAACCTCGACTGGAGCTTCTCATACGGCGAAAGCATCCTGGCCACTCCACGCGGCTACCACTACGACAACGTGTTCGGCGCGAGCGGCAAAGCCACGCCGAACGCGGTGATCGGCGTGGGCGTGGTCATGGCCGACCGTCCGATGTATTTCGACTGCGCCAACGAGCATGGTCTGGCCATCGCGGGATTGAATTTCCCCGGCTACGCGGAGTTCGTGCATGAGCCGGTCGAAGGCACCGACAACGTCGCGACCTTCGAATTCCCGCTGTGGGTGGCACGCAATTTCGATTCCGTCGACGAAGTCGAGGAGGCGTTGAAGAACGTGACCCTCGTCTCCCAGATCGTGCCCGGCCAGCAGGAGTCGCTGCTGCATTGGATCATCGGCGACAGCGAGCGCAGCATCGTCGTCGAACAGATGGCGGACGGCATGCATGTGCACCATGACGACGTAGACGTGCTGACCAACCAGCCGACGTTTGGCTTCCATATGGAGAATCTGCGCAACTACATGTGCGTCGGCAACGAGATGGCCGAGCCGGCCACGTGGGGCAAGGCGTCCCTGTCCGCTTGGGGCGCGGGTGTGAGCATGCATGGCATTCCGGGCGATGTGAGCTCCCCGTCGCGTTTCGTGCGTGTGGCTTATGCCAACACGCATTATCCACAGCAGGAAGGCGAGGCGGCCAACGTGTCTCGCCTGTTCCACACCCTTGGTTCCGTGCAGATGGTTGACGGCATGGCGAAGATGGGCAACGGCCAGTTCGAACGCACGCTGTTCACCAGCGGATATTCGTCCAAGACCAACACGTACTACATGAACACGTATGATGATCCCGCCATCCGCTCCTACGCGATGGCCGATTTCGACATGGATTCCTCGGAGCTGATCACCGCCGCCTGAGCATGCGTGGGCTTTTTCGTCCGTCGGTTCCCATACAGACGGACGAAAAAGCCGCACGATTGCCGAAAAGGACATGTAAATGGAGTCGTGCGACAGATCCACTTTTCGGATACCGGCTCTTCCATTGCCCGCTCAATGCCGTTTGACGTCGGACCAATACGACACGCCGGAATATGGACTTCGAGCACTTTAAGTTTTTAGAGTGCGGGGTATGAGCAATACGACGACCACCTGGCATTCGATCCGTGAGGCGTCCATGATTTCCGGATTGCCCGAATCGACGTTGCGTTATTACGAGCAGATCGGCATCATCGATCCGATCGCCCGCGATCCGAGTTCAGGCCACCGAGTCTATTCGGACAAGGACATCGAATCGCTGACCACCATCGCATGCCTGGCGGCGACGGGCATGCCGCTTGAATCGATGCGCGAATACCTGAAGAACCGTTTCGACGGTCCGGAAGGCGCCCGACGGCAGATCGAACTACTCGACGCGCAATCGCTGCGTCTGGCCGCGAAAGCCGAGGCCCTGCGCATCCAGCAGGCGTACGTGTCGCTCAAATCGCTCTATTGGCGCGCCATCGCCGAAGGACACGAGGATGAGGCCAACCGAATTCTCGAGGAAAACAAAGACGTCATCGAAAACGTCAAGAAACAGCCCGGCAAGGGCGCGATCGCACGCTGAACATTCAGACGACGATGGCCGCTATCCGCACGCAACATTTCCGACGATAGAATGAACGCGGCATGCGGCGCGAAGACATCGAACGGAAAGGAAGCCATGTTCGAGGAACTGCATAGGAAGATGAACGCGTTCTGGAACAACGACAGGACGCTGTCGCAGACCGATCCGGAATATGTCAAGCTGTTTTCCGACTTCGCTTACGGGGAAGTGGTGAACGAGCCGGGCGCGAACCATCCCGATCTGGACGACCAGACCCGCTCCCTGGCGATCCTCGCGGCTCTGGTCGGCTGCCAGGGTCTCGACGCGTTCGAAATGATGCTGCCGGTCGCCTACGAGACAGGACTGACGTCCGTGGCCATCAAGGAGATGATTTACCAAGCCACCGCATACTGCGGATTCGGGAGAACCCTGCCGTTCCTGAAGAAGCTCAACGTTTTCCTTGGAGCCGCGAACGTGCATCTGCCGCTGGAGCCGCAGGGCACGACCACGTCGGAGACCCGCGCGCAGGCCGGAGAGGACAAGCAGGTCGAGATCTTCGGCGAGAACATGCGCGGATTCGCGCAATCCGGACCGGAGGAGACCCGGCACATCAACAAGTGGCTGGCCGACAACTGCTTCGGCGACTACTACACTCGCGGCGGACTCGACACCCGCGAGCGCGAAATGGTCACGTTGTGTTTCCTGGCCGCGCAGGGTGGTTGCGAACCGCAGCTTACGGCGCATGCCAAGGCGAATATGGTCGTTGGCAATGAGAAGGCGTTTCTAATCGCGGTGGTCTCGCAGTGCATGCCGTATATCGGCTATCCGCGTACGTTGAACGCGATTCGTTGCATCGATGAGGCTGTGAAGGGCTGACCTGCCCGTTAAAAACGCCGGCAAACAAACAAAGGGCTATCCGCCGAACAAGACGGATAGCCCTTCCTTATAGCTGATTGTGGATGGCGTGCTGTGTTTACTCGCCCCACACGTCCTTGGCGATGGATTGGACGAGTGCGATCTTGGCCCACTGCTGGTCTTCGGTGAGCTTGTTGCCTTCCTGGGTGGAGGCGAAGCCGCACTGGGTGGACAGGCACAGGCGGTCGAGCGGAATGTACTGGGCGGCTTCCTGGATGCGGGCCTTGATGGTGTCCGGATCCTCAAGGTCGGGCTTCTTGGAGGTGATCAGGCCGAGCACGACCTTCTTGTCGCCGGAGACTTCGGCGAGCGGCGCGAAATCGCCGGAACGGTCGTCGTCGAACTCGAGGTAGTAGGCGTCCACGTTCTCCTCGCCGAACAGTTTGGCCGCGACCGGCGCGTAGCCTCCGGAGGAAAGCCAGGTGGAGTGGAAGTTGCCGCGGCACACGTGGGTGTTGATGACCAGGTCGTCCGGCTGGTCGGCGATCACGGCGTTGATGACGTCGAGGTTCTCCTGCTGCAGGCGTAGCGCGTCCTCGTCGCTCCAGCCGAGACGTTCGCGTACGCTCGCATCGCACAGGCGGGTCCAGGTGCAGTCGTCGAACTGCACGTTGCGGCAGCCGGCGGCATACAGGTCGGCGATGACCTGGCGGTAGGCGGCGACGATGTCGGCGGTCAGCTCGTCGTCGTTCTTGTAGAACTCGTCATACGGGTAGGCGGCCGCGTTGCCGGTGAGCACGAAGCGGGTCTGCGCGGGGGAGGGCATGGTCTGGCGGGCCACGGTGTTCTCGTCCTCGAACTGCTTGACGAACTTGAAATGTTCGACGAACGGATGGTTCTCGCCGGAGATCCTTCCGGTCACGGTGGCGGTGTCGGCCGGGGTCACCTCGTCGTGGAAGGCGACGCGGTGGGCTGCGGCGGCATGGTCCACGCCGTTGAAGCCCCACATGAAGTCGAAATGCCACCAGCCGCGGCGGAATTCGCCGTCGGTGATCACATGCAGGCCGGCGGCCTTCTGCTTGGCGACGAGTTCGGTGATGGCCTTGTCCTCGACCGCCTTGAGCGCTGCGGCATCGATTTTGCCGGCGGCGAAATCCTCACGCGCGGCCTTGAGCTCGGCCGGGCGGAGATAGGAGCCGACCACGTCGGCGCGGAACGGCGCGTTATGCGAGTATAACATTGAATACCCCTTTTTTGGGAAAGCGACAAATACCTAGTGAAGGTTACACGCACGTCCCGAAACACGGGCGCACACGGCTTCTCGGCCAGTATTCGTGCTTGAATGGATGATGTTATCCGTTACACATTCGAGAATGGAAGGCAATGAGCGAATCGCGCGATCCCGCAGGTGACAGTACGACCACGAACAACATGGGGGAGATGCGGGAAGCCGAACATCAGGGCGCGGCCGTCAAGGCGGCGTTGGGTGCGAACATTGGTGTCGCCATCGCGAAGCTGCTCGCGGCGTTCTTCACCGGATCGTCCGCCATGCTTTCCGAGTCGGTACATTCCATCGCCGACTGCTCCAACGAAATCGTATTGATGGTGGGTGGACGTTTCTCCAAGCGCAAGACGGACGGCGACCATCCGTTCGGCCTGTATCGCGCCAAATATCTTGCTTCGTTCGTCGTGGCCACGCTGCTGTTCTTTGTCGGTGGATTCTTCTCGACGTCCGAGGCCGTGAAGAAGCTTGTCGCGATCAGCGCCGATCCGGCATTGTGTGACGTGAACAGGATGGAACTGCTTGTCGCGTTCATCGTGGTCGTCATCAGCGCATGCCTGGAAGGATTCGGCCTGCACCAGAGCATCAAGGAAGCCAACGAGCGTATGGAACGCACGAACACGAAGCATATGGGCGTGTTCCGTTTCTGGAGACGCACCAAGTCCGCCGAACTGGCTTCGGTGATCATGGAGGACACGCTCGCCCTGATCGGCCTGGCGTTCGCAGGCCTCGGCATCGGTCTTGCTATCGCGCTCGACGACGAGGTGTTCGACGCGTTGGGCGGTCTTATGGTCGGCCTGGTCCTGATCGTCGGCTCGCTTCTACTGGCGTTCAAATCCGGTTCGCTGCTCATCGGCGAGGCCGTGGATTCCGATACGCGCGGGAAGATCGTCGAGGCGGTTACCACCACGCCGGGCGTCGAACGATTGCTGAACATGCAGACCGTGCACATGTCGGAGGACGACATCCTCCTGTGCGTCAAAGTGCAGACCAGCAAGCTCGACCGCGACTATGACGTGGAAACCGTCGACAAGATCGAGAAGGCCGTGCGCACCGCGTTGCCCTGGTACAATTTCGAGATCTACGTCGAGCCGGACATCTACAGCGCCAAACACGTGCACGCGTAACCGGTTCCCGCGTAACAGGAACCGTTCAATATGGGAAAGCCCGGACGATCTGATTCGTCCGGGCTTTCCCATATGCGTGCCGGAAATGGTGGAAGTGGGATTATTCCTCGGCCACCAGATCCAGGTAGGAGTCGTTCCACAGGTCCTCGTCGCCGTCGGGCATGAGCAGCACGCGTTCCGGATTCAACGCCTCGACCGCGCCCTCGTCGTGGGTGACCAGCACAATCGCGCCCTCGTATTTGGCGATGGCCTTCAAAATCTCGTCGCGGGACGCCGGATCCAGATTGTTGGTCGGTTCATCAAGCAGTAGCACGTTCGCGCGGCTCGTCACCAGCGTGGCCAACGCCAGACGGGTCTTCTCGCCGCCGGAAAGCACTCGTGCCGGTTTCAGCGCGTCATCGCCGGAGAACAGGAACGACCCAAGGATGGAACGTGCCTGTGTGTCGTCAAGTTCCGGTGCCACGTGAATCAGATTCTGCAACACGGTGGCGTCAAGGTCCAATGTGTCGTGTTCCTGTGCGAAATAGCCGATTTTGCAGCCATGTCCATATTCCACGGATCCGGTGTCGGGATCCTCCAGATGGGCGAGCAGACGCAGCGTGGTGGTCTTGCCCGCGCCGTTATAGCCCAGAATCACCACACGTGAACCTTTGTCGATCGCCAGATTCACGCCTGCGAACACGATGTTCGAACCATACGCTTTGGAGATGTCCTTCGCCATGATCGGCGTACGTCCGCAAGGTGCCGGCTCGGGGAAGCGGATGTCCGCCACCTTCTCCTTCTTCTGTGCTTCGGACGTGTTCTCCAGCAGTTTCTCCGCGCGGCGCATCATGTTCTGCGCGGCCACGGCCTTGGTGGCTTTCGCGTGCAGGCGGATGCCCTGCTGCATCAGACGTTCGGCCTTCTTCTCTGCGACTTCACGTTCGCGGCGGCGACGTTCCTCGTCGACCACGCGTTGGTGCAGGTAGGCCTTCCAGCCGAGCGAGTACATGTCGATCTGGCCGAGCTGTGCGTCCAGATGCCACACCTTGTTCACCACTTCGTCAAGCAGTTCGGTGGAGTGGGAGATGACCAGGAAACCGCCCTCGTATTTTTTCAGATAGCCGCGCAGCCATTCGATGGAATCCGCGTCCAAATGGTTGGTCGGCTCGTCAAGGATCAGCGTATCCGCATCGGAGAACAGGATGCGCGCCAGTTCGATACGGCGGCGTTGACCGCCGGAAAGCGTACCCAACTGCTGGCCCATCACGTCCTGCGGCAGGCCGAGACTGGCCGCCATCGCGGTCGCTTCGGACTGTGCGGCATAGCCTCCGGCCTTTTCGAAATCCTGCATGGCCTTGTCGTAGCGGTTCATCGCCTTGGTCATGACATCCGGATCCGGATCGGTCATGTCCTTTTCGGCCTTGCGTATGCGTTTGATGATGCTGGCGATGTCTCGCGCGCTCATCATGCGGTCCAGTGCGGTCTGCTCCGGGTCGGCGGCATGCGTGTCCTGTGGCAGATAGCCGAGTTTGCCGGAGACACGTACCTTGCCGGCGGTCGGCAGCATATCGCCGGTGATCACACGGGTCAGCGTGGTCTTGCCTGCTCCATTGCGTCCGACCAGACCGATCTTGTCCCCCTTGGCAACGTGGAAGTTGGTGGGATGCAGCAACGTGCGCGCACCGATCTGAATCTCAAGTCCCTGCGCCTCAATCGCCATGCCGTGATACCTCTAGTCTTTCGTGTTCCTTCAAACGCCAATCGAACATCATAGCGAACACCCGCAACCGTTTCACCTCATCTCACGTTTCATTTCCAAGCAGATGCCGGAGCAGTGATTCGCGGTGGTTGATGAAGACCCTGGTGATTTGATAGCTGTCCGTATCCTCATAATCGCAGGGATGGACGCCGTTTTCGTCGAATGACAGGATTTCCGCATCCGGCAGACCGAGCAGAATCGGCGAATGGGTTGCGATGATGAATTGTGATCCGTCGTTTGCCATTCGGTACATGTGCTCCAGCAGAGTCAATTGCCGCTGTGTCGAGAGCGCGGATTCGGGTTCGTCCATAAGATAGAGACCCTTTCCCGTGTGGGACAGGAGAATCTCCAGAAAACCTTCGCCATGCGACATCTCGTGCAAACGGGAGTGGAAAATCGACCGCAAAGATCACAGCGCCCTCGATCACCACAAATGGATTGAAAAACAGACCGATACCGCTTCGGGCGCCGCATACCGACAAATGAACAAGCGTCTTGAACGAGCACAGCGCACACTAGATTCACTAACCGTAGCGGCCAAACGCTACGACGGCGACATCTGGATCGACATACGGCCAAGCAACAGAAAGGAGCTCCTGCATCTCACGGAAGGTATTATCATATTCGGCAGCGGCAGAATGACCAGCTCGAACGATGCCGCGAGAACGCCAACACAATCCATACTGCATGCCGACGGACATCAATGGAAGGTCGCGCATAATCCAGGGATGAGTGGTGAAAAACCACGGATGCCAGGCGTCGCCATACCAAAACTCAGCATCGGACAGCAAGACCATATCGGACTGACCGGTGCCAACGGACTCGGCAAAACAACCGTGATGAACGCATTGCTGGACAGCATGCCGGAAGACTTGCCGCATCTGATCGTCCAGCAGCAAACGGGAGAAGCCGCGCTTTCTCAAACCATGAGACGACTCGCCGCATTGCAGGGTAAGGAACGCTCGCAGGTGCTGGCCGCCTTCGCCCAGCTCAACGCCGATCCGGATAAGCTGCTTTCTAACGAAGCGCCGTCTCCGGGCGAACTGCGCAAGCTCATGTTGTGCTTGGGCATTCTTGACCGGCCTCAGTTGATTGTCATGGACGAGCCGACGAACTATCTTGACTTAGAGTCCAAGGTGGCTCTGGCAAGATGTCTTGCCGACTATCCGGGAGCATTGGTGGTGACCAGTCATGATGAGTGGTTCCTCGACCAAGTAGTCAGATAAGCCAAGCGATGCCTATGCCATCGAAAGCTGGTTTGCGTTCCGCGTGATCAGGACGCGTAGGCCCGCTTTTTATCAATGCTGTACTAAAGCCAATCGTCATCGTATGGTTTCGACATCATGGCATGGTGCACGGTATTCCGTTGAACTTTAATATCCCTCGTCGATGAAGATCCATCCGTGTTCCGCTCGCGCGGAACCGGGATTCCACGCGTACCAGCTTCCCCAGCCATCTTGGGACGAGTTCTGCGAGCCGGCATGGCAGGAGATGTCATTGGAGAGGTAAATCACATTGTCCATCCCGTATTCGTCAATGGCCGTGGAAATCGAAGAACTGCCACCGGAAGCCGTGACGCTGTGTTCGGCTGCAAGCAGCGTGGCTGAACGCTTTGCGTCATATCGGACGGCATCCACGCGGCAGCCGTTCCAGGATTTCAGCCTGGCAAGGTCCGCCTTCACCGCGCCGTCGATCTGGGATTCGTCGAACTTGCCTGTCGCGTTGATGCTGATCCGAGCATGACTGACATCGGCAGGCCGGAGTGGCAGGTAGACGAACCGGTACGCGCCGACAGCGCATGCCACGGCGGCGACGCATACCGATGCGACGGTGATGGGTTTCTTGCTTTTCGTGGTCCGCATGATCCTCCCGCATAACAGCTTTCCCTAAAGCATACAGCGGAAACGTGATAAGAGGAATGGATACCAAGACCAACAAGAACGCCCTTCAACGGATACTACGATGGAACGCGTCAAACAGGCGGAATGATTCCCCCGCTCCGCAAACGAGATTGGCAAACGACTCATGGTATTTGAATATGGACGGTGACGTTTTGACGCGTATAAAGCGTATAAAGCCGAATCCGACGAATCAGTACTGGAATGCTGCAAGGAGGGTCAGATGATATTGACCGATGCCATCAATCTCGTTCTCGCCGAATATCCTGGAATGAAGGCGATTGGTGCTGCGGAGAGTGCCGATGCGTGGATCATCGGACTCGATTTCGCGTCTTCAACAGATGACCATCCGGTGCCGGGCACACCGAGCGTAGCGGTCGAAAAAACATCAGGCGTTCTGCATGACCTTATTCCGGGGACGGAAGATTTCTGGCATTACATGACCGGTGCCAAAAAGGTGACTATTCCTCGGATTTAAAATCCGCCTTAGTCTTCCCATAAGAGCTCCCGCCTTTCACGCCTTCCGCGTGGAAGGCGGGAGCTTCCGTTATTCGCTGAGCAGTTTCGGCGTGAACGCCATGAACAGGATTCCCGCGGTGACGGCGAAGACGATGTCCGAAATCGGTTCCGCGCGGATCAGACGCCAAGCAATCCAACGGAAAAAGCAAGAGGAAAAAGACACGAAGAAACACGCCGGGCCATCTCATACCAGAGGATGAGTCACCCCAACATTTACGCCAAGGAATGAATACGACGGACGATGCCACGGACACGACCAGCCGTACTACCGTTGAACCAACAACGGAAACGAAACCCACGCACACACCACGCGCATCCCACACGCCCAGCAAAGGAAACCGGCCATGTCATACGCCCTCTACTTCAGCAAGCCATTCGCGCTCGCCATCGCAATCTGGCCATTCCTCTCACTCCTACTCACCCTGCCCGTGCTCGCACTGCTCTACCACCGCGACAACCGGCTACGCTTCACCTCCGCACTGACCGCATATCTCGTGGTGCTCTACCTCATCGCGCTCGCATGCTTCACCATGTACCCAATGCCAGAAAACCCGGCCACCTACTGCGCCGCCCACCATCTCAGGCCACAACTCAACCCATTCGAATTCATCCACGACATCCGAACCGACGGCATCACAGGCGTCATGCAACTGGCCATGAACGTCGTGTTCTTCCTACCGCTCGGCTACTTCATGAAACGCGTCTTCCGCTGGAAATTCGCCACGGCGTTGCCGGCCATGTTCCTCACCTCGCTGCTCATCGAAACCACCCAGCTGACCGGCATCTGGGGCATCTATCCATGCGCCTACCGCCTATTCGACGTCGACGACCTCATCACCAACACCCTCGGCGGCATACTCGGCTACGCCATGGGAAGCATTGTCACCCACTTCCTACCCCAACAGCGCATCGACGAAGACGCCATCACCACCGAGCCAGGCTTCATGCGCCGCTGCGTGGCGCTCGCGATCGACCTGTTCCTTGTCGAAACGGCGTCGCTGTCCGTCACAGCGCTTATCTATCTGGTTGGCGTGCTGTTCGATGTGAACCGCGCGAACAACGTCAATGCAGCCGTCTCCGCCGTGGCCACCATCGTCATGTTCGTCCTGTTCGAAGGAATCATTCCGTGGAGGCGCGCCGGCCGCACGTTGGGCGGCGGTTTCACGCGCATGACGGTGGAGACCAGGGAGCGTTCCGGCATGCGCAGGATCGTGTTCTATACGTTACGCGCGTTGGTGTTGTATTGCGCGGTCTACGGATTGTGGACGGACCGTGGCTTCTACGCGCTGCTGCTCGGCATCGCGCTTATCGTGTTCTGGCGCGTTAAAAAGCGCATGCCGTACGACTATGTCTGACCGTCGTGCGGAGCTGCCGCGAGTCCGGCGCCGCAAAAACGCGACACGCCGGGCTTGCGCGATGGCGGACGCTCCTGTATATTTTCAACTCGTTGCCCACCAAGGTGGAAAACATGCGGACATAGCTTAGTTGGTAAAGCGCAACCTTGCCAAGGTTGAGACCGCGGGTCCGAGTCCCGTTGTCCGCTCCACAAAACGAAAGCTCCCGGGAGGGAGCTTTTCTTGTATTTCCGGCAGTCGCCGGCATCGGCGAATCCAATGGAATCCGATGCCGGCGGTCTTGTTTTTTCAGTCGCCGATGTTGTCGCGTGCCGGCGTGACCATCGTCAGCATCATGACGGACGGCTCCTCGGCGTATATCGCGTGCGGGATGCGGGTGGGAAAGTAGGCCAGGCCTCCCGGAACAAGCTCCACGGTCCTGCCGTTGCCCGTCACCTTAAGCCGTCCCTTCAGCGTCTGCACGAACACCGGCATCGCGGCCGTATGCTCGCTGAGCTCCTCGCCCGTGTCGAAGGAGAACAGCACCACGTTGCCTCCGGCCTTCTGCATGACGGTGCGGGACACGGTGGACCCCTCCTGAAAGGAAATCATGTCCCCGAGGTCCTCGATGTATCCCAGTTCGATCGGTTCGGCCTCATTGCGTTCGTCGCTCATCATCGTCCTCCTTTGGTTGGTGGCAGGGATGCCTCCGTCGTATCGTCTTCACGCCGGAGACACGGCATGTACGCGTGGAGGAAAAACGTTTGACCACGATGTGAACACGCTCTTGCATCGAACGCGTTTATGGTCCAGACTTTTGCCTGTTCCATGAAAGTCGGCAATGTCGCCGGGGGTAAGTGGGACGAACGGAGGTATTAAGGAAATGAACGAGAACATCGACATCGACACCACTTTCGTGCCGGACGATTCCGCCAGCCATTCCTGGACGGAGCGCGACAGCGAGCTTGTGGAGGAGTATGCGGCCCAGCTCATGGCGATGAGCATCTGAGCGGACACGATCCGAAAACGTGGGGGACGCCCCTTCCGGAAACTCCGGAAGGGGCGTCCTTCCGTTTTTTCATTCCGCCGGGCCGAAACGCCTCCGGTGCGTCCGTAGCCACATGTGTGACTATGCTTTCCAGCCGTAGCGTTTGAGACGACCGGGAGGAGACCGCATGCCGACGGACGGAAAACCGAAAAACGGCATCGTCAGACAATTGTTCAGCTATGGCGGCGTTTCGGCCATGCAGACCTTCGTGGAATTCGGCGTGTTCGCCGTGCTTCAGCTGGCCGGCCTGCCGTTCCGTCTGGCGAATGCCGTGGCCGTCTTCTGCTCCGGCTCATTCAACTACGTCATGAACCGCAATGTCACATTCAAATCCTCGTCGAACTACGCGCGTTCGATAGCCATGTTCGTGGCCATGTACTGCTGGAACCTGCTGTTTTCCAACCTGATGATGGCCTGGATCCCCGGACTGCTCGGCTGGCCCACCATGGTGGTCAAGATCGTCACCATGGGCATGCAGGCGGTCTGGGGCTTCCTGCTGTGCCGCTACGTCATCTTCAAATGACGTTCGCGCCGGACGGTTTTCCCGCCGCGATCACGGGAAAACGGACATGCTATCTTACAATGGATGCGCATCGGGAAACTTGTGGCTAAGGGAAGGACGGGACGCCGTTGGCGGATGTAAGACGGGAAATGGAACGGCTCCGGCCCGTGTATGAGACCGGGGTGCTGCGATTGCTGCTGCGCGGCAATTCCATGCTGTACGTCGCGCTGCTGCGCTCCACGTTCGACCCGCTCACCGGCGAGCTGCCACGCGAGATCGTCGAGGAACGGTTCTCCCGCAGTCTGACCCGACTTGCGGAAACGGGCGATTACACGCCCAAGGAAGGGCAGACGTCCGCGGAAGCCGCGCACACGATCCTGCAGCAGCTGACGAAGGAAGGCGAAGGCGATTACGCTTGGCTCGCCAATTCGCTCGACGTCGCAGCCCACCGCTACCTGTACCGTCTCACGGCGCGCGCCCACCGTGCGATCGAGGCGCTCGACCGGCTCGAGGACACCACGAAAGCGCTGTCCGGCGCGCAGGCCAACAGCATCATCATGGAGATCGAGCATGCGCGCATGCAGCTGACCGCCGACCCCCGCGAACGCATCCGCCTGCTCGAACGCGACATCGAGGAGCGGCAAAAGCAGATCGACGAATTGAAGCACAGCGACACGTTGGACAAGCTCACCTCCCAACAGGTGGGCGACATCATCGGCGTCATCCACAACACGCTGCGCGGCGTGCCGATCGACCTGCGCGAACTGGCGCTCGAGGAACGCGACAACGGCGACAATCTGCGCCGAAGCATGCAGTCGGGCTCCATCAGCGTGGAGCAGGCGCTCGGCACCTACCATGACGAATACCACAGGTCGTTCCACGAATCCGACAGCGGCCGGCGTTTCGAGGACGCGTTCCAGGTGATCGTCACCGACGAGGGACGCCGCGAAATCGACGAGGCGGTGCGAGACATCGCCCAGAACCCGTATCTCGAGGGCGAGCCCGGCATCCTGCTCGCCCAGGTACGCGCCGAACTCAAACGCATCTACGAGGGCATCGAGGACGTGCGCCGGCAGATCCGCATATCCGACGAGGCGGTGAGCCGTCTGGTGCGCCAGCAGACCGACACGCATTACCGCACCATGCTCGACAAGCTCCACAGACTGTTCGTGCGGGCCAGCGACGACGCGAAGACGCACCCCGGCTCGGACGAACGCCCATACCGTACGGACACCGGCACGGCGCAATTCCAGGCATTGCCGTCCAGGCCCGCGAAATCGATGGCGCGCGCGGCCACGGCCGGATTGGACGACGCGCCTTCGACGAACGTCGACGCGCCGGACCTGAAGGCCATGGTCGAGATGTGCGGCCCGCGGCTGACGCACATGATCGGACTCATCAGGCGCGATCCGGTCAAAACGGCGGACGGCAGGTTCGTGGATTTCGCGGCGAGCTTCAACCGGCTGCCCTGGGAGGAACGGCGCGAAAGCGAGCTGATCGGCTTCCTAAGCGCCCTACGCACGCAGGACGGACCGGCAACCGTGGCATGGCATTGCGTATCCATCGACGGAGGCGAGCGCGTGTGGCGCACCAGGCCGATCCTCACCACCGAGGCGGCGCTTGACGAGATCATCGAGGAGGGATGAGCATGACGGACAACACCGACGGATTCGACACTGGCGTCGGCATCGAAGAGGAGACAGGCCCGGAATCCGGCATGCCGTCCGAAGGGCCGGATATGACGAGGGACAGGCCGGCATTGTTCGACGGGGATACGGGAGACATGCCTCTTGAGGCGCGTATGGCCGCGATCGCGCTGAAACGCGAACGCTACATCGACGGCAGCCTGTACGACAGGGCGTGCCAGTACCGTGAGGCCGTGGAACGGTCGTTGAACAACGACATGCTCAGACTGGTCGACAACACGAAATACCGGATCATGTACGCGTCGCCGGTCACGGACGCGGAGACGAACATCCGCTCGTTGAAGACGCGTGTGAGCCTCACCCGCGAGGAGGCCGCCACGCTCGCGGCCCTGCGCATCAAGGTGCTGGAGTACGAGAACCAGAAGACGAAGCCGGGCGACTGGCTCATCAGCTTCGACGACATCCGCGCGCTGCTCGCCACGGGAGCGGGCTTCCTCACGGCCAGCAACGACGAGGAGGGCACGGCGAAGAAGATCACGTCCGTCATCTCGCGCATGCGCACCTACGGGTATCTCGCGGAAACGGGGGACGAGAACATGTACGTGCTCACGCCATTGGTGCCGATGGTGCTCGACCAGAAGCTCGCCGACCGGTGGCTCGGCTCCGATGATACGGACGGCGATGGTATGAAAGACGCGGATGGCGATGGTTATGACGATTCGTCCATCGGCGCGGATGGTGGCGATACTTCCGATTCGACCGGGACGGTTTCGTCCGGCGTCGAGCAGGACGCGTTCGATTTCGATTCGGCCGATGACGCTTTTGATGGAGAGGAACACTGATGGAAGACGGCATGAAAATCGTTTCCGACAGTTGGATGCTGCAAAGCCGGCAGATCGTCAACTGGGGCTCCTACGGCGGCTACCACGTGTTCCGCCCGTCCATGGACGATGCGATGCCGGTGACCCTGCTCGCCGGCGCGAGCGAATCAGGCAAATCCACGCTCGTCGACGCGCAGATCTCGCTGCTCTACCCATCCGGCACCCCCTACAATAAGGCGTCGAATTCGGGACGTTCGGAACGCAACGACTACACGTACCTGCGCGGCATGATCGGCATCAGCGACGGCGAAAACGGTGAGACCCCGATCTTCCTGCGCGGCAGGGACGCGGACGGCACCCCGCAGAACATCTGGGGCGCGATCGTCGACACATACGCGAACCGCAGCGACGGCGGACTGTTGTCCTGCGCAAAATTCCTCTACCTGACCGCAGGCGACGGGCCGGACGGACTGCGCCGCCAATACGTCACCTGGAACCAGACCATCGACCCGCGCCTCATGGACCGGCACCGCGACACGTCATTCACGCGAGGACTGATGGAACAGACCTACCCAGGATGCACGACGCACGTCAACGCGCAGGCGTTCCACGCCTCCATCTGGCAGGACATGGGCCTAAGCGCCGAAGCATGCAGGCTCCTGCACAAGATCCAATCCGCCGACGCGCCCTCCAAACTCGACGACATCTTCAAACAGGGCGTGCTCGACGTGCCCGAATCCATCCGGCTCGCCCGCGAAACCGTCGACGACTACAACCGGTTCAGCGAGAACTTCCACAGCATGGAAGACAAAATGGAACGCGTCGCCATCCTGCAGGACATACAAGCCCGCTACGGCGAATACGCCAAACAAGCCAGCGAACGCCGCGAATACACGCCCATCGACCCCGACCGCGAGCAAGGCGAGACGACGCTCGCCGCATGGACATGGTCGCGCATGGCCAGCGAAGTACGCGCCGGACTGCCATCGGCGCAACGCAAAGCCAAGGAATCCCAGGACGCCATCGACCGGTCTCAGCAGCGCATCGACGAGCTCGACACGCAAATCGAAGCCGTCAAAGAACGCATGAACGGCATCGACGGCGGCAGCCTGCAGCAACTCGGCAAGGACTTCGAACGCGCACGCCAGGACGCCGACGAGGCGCGCAGACAACGGCACGCCATCGCCGAACGGTTCGAACGCGTCGAAGGCAGACTCCCCGCCGACGAGCAGACATGGAACGCCAAACGCGCCGCGCTCGCCTTGTCGCTCGACACGTACGACAAGCGTTTGGAAGACGCGCGATCCGAATACCAGCGGATGGTGGTGGAACGTCACGCCCGGCAGGGCGAACGCGACCTGTTGAGGCAGGATTACCGGCGCAAGATCGAACACAGGACGCGCATCAGCGACGACATGGACCATGCGCGCACGCTCATCGCACGGGCGACGGGCTTGGACGAGACGGAACTGCCGTACGTGGCCGAACTGATGGACGTGGACGAGGGGGACGAGCGATGGCGTCTGGCGATGGACGTCACGTACGCGCCCATCGCGCAGACCATTCTCGTGGACAAGCGGCATGAGCAGGGGTTCGCCGCGAAGGTCAGCGCGATCGATCCGACGCGTATGACGCGGCGTGCCTGGCGTTTCGTCGATACCGACGCGCAATACGATTCGGCCTGCAACGAGGGGTGGATGTCGTCGAAGCTGCGGTACAAGGAGGATTCGCCGTTCGTCGGATGGTTGAAGGAGCAGACCGCGTCGCAACGGTTCGACGCGCGTTGCGTGGAGGCGATCGACGACATGGACCGGGCCGAACGGCAGGTGCAGGTCGACGGGCAGATCAAATCCGGCGACCGTGGCTTCCATGGCGTCAAAGGCCTGCGTCAGGTCATCGGCTTCGTGAACGAACGGTATCTGGCCGAATTGGAACGCCAGCTTGACGGGGCGGAACGGGCGTTGGAGGACGCCGACCGCCGCGGCAGGCAGATGGCCAACGCCATGACTCTGCTGCAGGACGAGCATGAGCTCGCATTGACCGTCGCGGATCTGCCATGGGGCAAGATCGACGTGGACGGGCTCGAGACGAAGGCGGAACGGATCCGTCTGCAGATCGAACGGATCGAAAGCGATCCGGAACTGGCACAATTGCAGGACGAGTTGAAACAGCTGCTACGGCAGAAGGACGACGAGGGCAAGACCAGGTACCGTGCCGAAGCGGAATTGGAAAACGCGCAGCATGCCGTCCAGGCCGAACAGGCATGGCTCGACATGCATGGCGACTCCGATTTCGACGATGCCGCATTGCCCGACATGGTGTCGAATCTGCTGGCCGACACGTATGAGACCTGTTTCGACACGTCGCGTCCGCAGGAACGGCCGCAGCGCATCGCCGGCGGTTTCGACCGTGAGGGGACGGCGCCGTTCGACGTGCGCGTGCTGCGCAGAATCGGCAACACCGTGCGTGCGAGACTCCAGCAGATCGACGAGCGTGCCGTCCAATTGCGCGCCGACACGGAACGCGCCATGGGCGACTATCTGAAGCACCATTCCACGGAGGGCGACACCGTCATGGCGAGCGTGGAGGACTATCCGTATTTCCTTGACGAGCTCAAGAACCTCAACATGCTCGTCACCCGCGCCGCGACCGACGAGGAGTATGCGAACAGCGTCGAAAAGCTGTATATGAGCTTCCAACAGCTCAACCGCGCGTTCAACACCGACGAGGAGAACGTCAGGGAGCAGCTCGACCGCATCAACGGCATGCTCAAAGGCCAACAGTTCGGCCCCCGCGGCGGCAGGCTCTCGCTCCACGTGGACTTCCACCCGATCGACCGGCAGTTCAAATCCTCGTTGGGCCGCATCATGTCGAAGCTCGACGATTGGACACGCAACGCGCGCAGCAATCCCATGGAGACGCGCAAGGCGTTCGCAGGCTGCGAAACGTTCATCGGCAGGCTCCAGGCGGAACTCGGCCAGATCCGCGACACGAACGGCATCAAGGAATACGGTGCGCGCAACCTCGATCCGCGCGTGCGCAGCTCGTTCTACGCGATCGTGCACCATAACGATCTGCCCGACGAGCGCATCAGCTCCACCGGCGGCAAGTCCGGCGGCGCGTTGCAGGAACTCACCTCGTTCGTCTACGGCGCGGCCCTGATCTACCTGCTCGGCGGCGACCTGACCGGCAAGCCCACCTACACCACGCTGTTCCTGGACGAAGCCCTCATCAAAGCCGACGGACGCTACACGAAACGCGCGCTGACCGTGCTGCCGCGCCTCGGCTTCCAGATCATCGTATCCGCGCCGGAAAGCAAAACCGCCGAAATCCTCAGCATCGCAGACAAGGCGTACGTGGCATACAAGGATCCCGCAACCGGCAACTCGTACCTGCAGGAGCTCGACCGCGAGCCGGCAACGCAAGCCGAAACGCAAGACGCCACCGTCGAGCAGACGCAACCCGCGACGGAGGCATAATATGGCAGCGGCCAGAAACACCACAGGCGAAACGGACATCCGCCGGAAACTCGACGAATACGTCGACGCCCACCTCACCAGGCACATGTACGACACCGACGAATCCTGGCCGCTGCGCAAAACCATCCGACTGCCCAAACAAGCCGAACTAGAGCAGCACTACAACCAAATCCGCGCCCAAAACGAAACCATCCGCGACTGGGCGCGGCAACACCACTGCGAAACCAGCGAGAAAACCAAAATCGTCTCCAGCGGACTCATCCAACAAAAAAGCCCGCTCATCGACTCCGTGACCATACCCGACCTCGACACCGCCCTCCGCATCGCCACCAAACAAACCCGCGAACGCTACCTACGCGAACACGACCGCATGAGCGCGCTCGCCAAAGAATTCGGCCTCGAACCAGCGAACGCCATGAACGTCGCCAAAACCCTCAAAGACCACGACGACACCGACTTCCACCTCGTCATCCAAGCCGCCCACTACTTCGCAAACCACGACTGCCACACCATGACCCCACGCATGGCGCCCATCCCAGGATTCAGCGCCAAATGGCTCGGCACACCCAACTCCCAACGCCGCAAAGCGATATGCCAGCTCACCGGACAAGACAACCTCACCTTCCAGGAACGCCCGAACGAACTCCGACTACGCCTCATGGACGCCGAACACCACGACCAACCCGACCTCATCGTCACCCAACCATGGGTCCGCAGCCAGCCAACCGACATCGAACACGCCATCTGCATCCTCGGCAACGGATACGCCGCAACATCACACATCACAACACTCCTGCCATGGCTCACCACCATCCCCAACATCATCTACTGGGGCGACATGGACGCCAACGGACTCGACATCCTCTCCAAACTACGCACCACCGGCATCCCATGCACATCCATACTGATGGACACCACCGCATACCGGACATACGAACAATACGGCACCCAATTCGACGCCAAAAACAAACCCCTCACCACACAAACCCCACAACCCACACCCGGACTCACCACCGAAGAACGCAAACTCTACGAAACACTCTGCACAGGAACAGACATCCAATACCTACGCATCGAACAGGAACGCATCCCCATACGCGACGCCACAACCATCCTGCACGACCAACACCACTGGCCAATCGACATACCCGGCAACGACATACCAAACAACAACACCAAATAGAACACCTGTTCGAAACCACAACAAAAATACGCTATCCTATACAACAGAACAGGCAACACCAAGCGGAAGAACACCATGACAACCAAACGCAACAACACGACACACAACGAAGTCGTGGTCGAACGCGTACTCACCAGCGACGCATTCCTCACACGCGAAATCAAAAAAGCCCCCATGAAAACAACAGGCGACTCACTCATAGCAGACCTCACCCACCTACCCAACGACCTCAAAATCACCATCCAAGGCGCTCGCGAGCACAATCTCAAGAACGTGGACTTGGAGTTTCCTCGCAACCGCATGGTGGTGTTCACCGGCCTGTCGGGTTCGGGCAAATCCTCGTTGGCGTTCGATACGCTGTTCGCCGAGGGCCAGCGCAGGTATGTCGAATCGCTGTCGGCGTACGCGCGCCAGTTTCTGGGGCAGATGGACAAGCCGGACGTCGACTTCATCGAGGGGCTGAGCCCCGCGGTTTCGATCGACCAGAAGACCACGAACCGCAATCCGCGTTCGACGGTCGGCACAATCACCGAGATCTATGATTATCTGCGACTGCTGTTCGCCCGCACCGGCATTCCGCATTGTCCGGAATGCGGCGCCCTGGTAAGCGCGCAAACACCGCAGCAGATGGTGGACACGTTGCTGAAGTATCCGGAACGCACGCGTTTCCAGATTCTCGCGCCGGTCGTGCGCGGCCGCAAGGGCGAATTCGAGGATCTGCTCGAACTGCTGCGTGGCGATGGTTACGCGCGTGCGCTGATCGACGGTGAGATGCGGCAATTGTCCGATGACATCAAGCTCGCCAAGCAGAAGAAGCACACCATCGAAGTGGTGGTGGATCGTCTGGTGGTCAAGGACGGTATCCGCCAGCGTCTGACCGATTCCATCGAAACGGCGTTGAAGCTTTCCAAAGGCGTGGCCGTCGCCGATTTCGTCGATTTGGACGAGAAGGATCCGGACCGCCGCAAGCCGTTCTCCGAGAAACGCGCCTGCCCGAACGGCCATCAGCTGGAACTCGACGAGATCGAACCGCGCACCTTCTCCTTCAACGCGCCGTATGGCGCCTGCCCTGAATGCACGGGTATCGGATACAAGCTGGAGATCGATCCCGAACTGGTCATTCCCGATCCGGACAAGACGCTGAACGAGAACGCCATCGAACCGTGGGGCATGACCAAGGGCACCGGCGAATACTACCGTCATGTGCTTGAGGGACTCGGCGATGAGATGGGCTTCGACCTGGACACGCCTTGGAAGGATCTGCCCAAGGACGCGCGCGACGCCATTATGTATGGCCGTGATTTCAAGGTGCAGGTCTCGTACCGCAACCGTTGGGGTCGCATGCGCGAGTATTCCACCGGTTTCGAAGGCGTGGTGCGCACGTTGATGCGCCGGCATGACGAAACCGATTCCGACCAGATGAAGCAGTATTACGAGTCGTACATGCGCGAGGTGCCATGCCAGGCGTGCCATGGGCGGCGTCTGCGTCCGGAAGTGCTTGCCGTCACCGTGGGCGACGAGTCCATCGCGGACGTGTGCGACATGTCCGCCGAACGGAGCCTCGCATGGATCAACGGCCTAGAACTCGAAGGCTCGGCTGCGCAGATAGCCGGCGAAGTCGTCAAGGAGATTCGCGCACGACTCGGCTTCCTCAACGATGTCGGCCTGAACTATCTGACGTTGTCGCGTGCGGCGAAGACCCTGTCGGGCGGCGAGGCGCAGCGCATCCGACTGGCCACCCAGATCGGCTCCGGCCTGGTGGGCGTCATGTATGTGCTGGACGAACCATCCATCGGCCTGCATCAGCGTGACAACGAACGGCTGATCGGCACATTGCATCATTTGCGCGACCTCGGCAACACGCTGATCGTCGTCGAACATGACGAGGACACCATCAGAAACGCGGACTGGGTCATCGACATCGGTCCGGGCGCCGGCGAACATGGCGGCGAGGTCGTGTATTCCGGCCCCGCCAGAAAAATCACCGAAGCGCCACGCTCCATCACCGGCGACTACATCGCCGGCCGACGGAAGATCGAAGTGCCCGCCGCACGCCGCAAGACGCATAAGACCAAGCAGCTGCGCGTGGTCGGAGCCCGCGAGAACAACCTCAAGAACCTGAACGTCAATTTCCCGCTGGGCGTGTTCACCTGCGTGACGGGCGTGTCCGGTTCCGGCAAATCCACGCTGGTCAACCAGATCCTTTATCCGGTGCTTGCGGACAAGCTGAACGGCGCGCGCATCGTGCCCGGCAAGCACACGCGCGTGGAAGGCGTGGACCAGTGCGACAAGGTGACCCACGTCGACCAGAATCCGATCGGCCGCACTCCGCGTTCCAATCCCGCCACCTATACGGGAGTATGGGACAAAATCCGCACGCTGTTCGCCAAGACGCCCGAAGCGCAGGTGCGCGGCTATGGTCCCGGACGGTTCTCGTTCAACGTCAAGGGAGGCCGCTGCGAGGCATGCCACGGCGACGGCACGTTGAAAATCGAAATGAACTTCCTGCCGGACGTGTACGTGGACTGCGAGGAATGCCACGGCCAGCGCTACAACCGCGAGACTCTCGAAGTGAAGTACAACGGCAAATCGGTCGCCGACGTGCTGAACATGCCCATCGAGGAGGCCGCGCAGTTCTTCAAGGCGTACCCGTCCATCTCGCGTTACCTGGACACCCTGGTGCAGGTCGGTCTCGGCTATATCCGGCTCGGCCAGCCGGCGCCGACGCTGTCCGGCGGCGAATCGCAGCGCGTGAAACTCGCGACGGAACTCCAACGGCGTTCCACCGGCAAAACCGTGTACATCCTCGACGAGCCGACCACCGGCCTGCATTTCGAGGACGTACGCAAACTGCTGCTCGTATTGCAGGGATTGGTGGACAAGGGCAACACCGTCATCGTCATCGAGCACAATCTCGACGTGGTCAAATCCGCGGATTGGATCATCGATCTGGGGCCGGAAGGCGGTGACGGCGGCGGCACCATCGTCACCGAAGGCACGCCGGAGCAGGTCGCGCAATGCGAACAGTCGTGGACGGGCAAGTTCCTTAGGGATATGCTGTGACTGATTTCGAACGACACAGTCCGGACGTGTGGCGCAAAACGGCGGATGCGTTACGGGAAACCGCAGTATCGGACGCCGGCACCCAATCCGACGGCAGGGGAGTGAACAAGAACGGCGCGCCCCTGTTGGGGGATACTCGCGACCTGTTCCGTCCGAAAACCTCCGACATTCCCGCGCAGCCGGGCGTATACAAGTGGCGTGACGGCGAGGGGCGCGTCATCTACGTTGGCAAGGCCAAGAACCTGCGCAACCGGCTGACGAACTACTTCCAGCCGCTCTACCAGCTGCATCCACGCACACAGACCATGGTGTTGACGGCTCGCAGCCTCGAATGGACGGTAGTGGGTACGGAACTGGAGTCGCTCACACTCGAATACACGTGGATCAAGGAGTTCGACCCACAATTCAACGTGGTGTTCCGCGATGACAAGACCTACCCGTATCTGGCCATCTCATCAGGCGAACGCATCCCACGCGTATGGGTGACTCGCAGCCGCAAACGTCGCGATACCAGATATTTCGGCCCGTACGCCAAGGTATGGGATCTTCGGCACAGCCTCGACGCGTTGCTGAAGACGTTTCCCGTGCGCACATGCTCGAAGAACGTGTTCCACAAGGCGCAGTTGACGGGCCGTCCATGCCTGTTGGCATCGATTGGCAAATGCTCCGCTCCATGCGTGAACCGTATCGGCGCTGACGAGCATCGCAGGATGTGCGAGCAGCTTGTCGGCGTGATGACCGGCCGAATCGGCAAATCGTATATCGCCCAACTGACCCGCGACATGAAGCAGGCGAGCGCCGAACTGGAATTCGAGAAGGCGGCCCGGCTGCGCGATCAGATCCAAATGCTCGGGACCGTGGTCCAGCAGAACGCCGTCGTGTTCGATTCGGATGTCGACGCCGACGTGTTCGGCATCGCGTCCGACGAGCTTGAAGCCAGCGTGCACGCGTTCTTCGTGCGGTCCGGATCAATTCGCGGCGAACGTAACTGGAGTGTGGAGCGAGTCGAAGATGTGAGCGACGCGGAGTTGATCGCCGATCTGATCACTCAGGTATATTCGGAAACCACGGGGGAGAGCGCGGCCGTCTCCGATTCGACCGTCGTGACCGAGCAGCGCAATGCGATCGGTTCGACACAGACCGTGACCGCAACGGATGCTATCGCCCGTGCGCAGGCCACGAAGGAACGCAACGAACGTCAGGAACAGACGGGACGTGCCGACCTGCTGGCTCCAATCGCGCCTGTTCCCCGTGAGGTGATCGTTCCAATCGAACCGTCGCGCAGCGCAGGGCTTGAGCAATGGCTAAGCGGATTGCGTGGAGCGGCCGTCACCATCCGTGTAGCCAGCAGAGGCGACAAGAAACAGCTTATGGACCGTGCCAACGACAATGCCAAGCAGGCGTTGGCACGCAGCAAGATGAGCCGTATCAGCGATATGGGCGCACGTTCCGATGCGATGAACGATGTGGCGAAGGCTCTTGGGCTTGAACAGGCGCCGTTGCGCATTGAATGCTACGACATTTCCAACACAGTCGGCGGCGCATTCCAGGTAGCGTCCATGGTGGTGTTCGAAGACGCGATCGCGAAAAAGTCGGAGTACCGCCGTTTCGCCATCCGAGGTGCGGACGGGCAGGGCGCGTTGGATGATTTGAGCGCATTGTATGAGACGTTGACCCGTCGTTTCCGCCATGGCAACATCGCCGGCGATTCCGGGGAAAGCATGGACAACGAGCGTCGGATGGCCACGCAAAATGATAGGTCGGATGGCACGAATGGTCCTGAAACGGATGCCGTGCAGCAGAACACCAACCGTCGCCATTTCGCCTATAAGCCGAATCTGGTCGTGGTCGATGGCGGCAAACCGCAGGTGATGGCGGCGGCCGAGGCGCTTGCCGACTGCGGCGTGGACGATGTGGCCGTCTGCGGATTGGCGAAGCGTCTTGAGGAGGTTTGGGTGCCGGATGACGACTATCCGATCATCCTCAAGCGACAATCCGAAGGCATGTATCTGCTGCAGCGGGTGCGTGACGAATCGCATCGTTTCGCCATCACCTACCATCGTCAGACCAGACGCAAAGGAGCTTTGCGTTCCGCTTTGGACGACATTCCCGGCATCGGCGAAGCCTATCAGAAACGGCTTCTCAACCATTTCGGCTCCGTACGCGCCATGCGTGAGGCGAGCGTGGAGGATTTCGAACAGGTCAAAGGCATCGGCCATGCCAAGGCCGAGAACATTTACCAGGCATTGCATTCGTCCGTTGACATTGCTCCGAAGGCGGAGGATGCCCTCCGAACAGTGAAATCGGATGGAAACAGTCCGAAAGATGAAAAGAAATAGAATCTGTAACGAGCAATCGCTTCTGCGTTGCTAGCATGATGAATGGTGAGAGTAAGGGAGGGAACATGACCGAGGTGGACCATCGGTGCGCGGTCCTTGGCAAACCCATCGCGCATTCGCTTTCCCCTGTATTGCATAATGCGGCCTATCGAGCTCTAGGACTTGACAGCTGGTCGTATGGCAGGCACGAGATCGGCGAGACGGAGCTTGAGGATTTTTTGGAGTCGCTTGATTCCAGCTGGGCGGGACTGAGCCTGACCATGCCGTTGAAGAAGACCATCCAGCCATATGGCGTGCCATGCAACGCGTGGGCGAAAGAGCTGAAGGTGGCCAACACCGCCGTCTTCGACTGGTCTGGCGCGAACGATAAGAACGCCGCCATCCCTGCGATCAGGCTCTACAACACGGATGTGAAGGGAATTGAGCTCGCCTTCGAGCACTCGTATCGGGCACGTGGCATGCGGATGGATTCTGGACAAGACGGCGAGGCGGTGATCATCGGCAATGGCAACACCGCCACCTCGGCTTTGGCGGCCTGCACCGAGATGCCCCACATTGGACATGTCACCGTCGTGGCACGCCATCCCGATAAGAACGAGGCGCTTGAACCATTGGCGGAAAGCCATATGGGCGTCGGCTCCATAAGCATCGTCGCCATGGACCATGCGGCGAATCTGCTGTCCCATGCGGACGTCGTCATCAACACCATCCCCGGCCTTGCCGCCGATCCGATCGCCGAGGCGTTTGCCTCAGCCGGCATAGTCACGAACGGCACGCTACTCGACGTGGTCTATGATCCCCGCCCGACCAAGCTCATGCAGGCCTGGAGGTCATGCGGCGGCACCGCCATCGGCGGCGAGGAGATGCTGCTGTACCAAGCCATGATTCAAGTCTGGCTGATGACCGGCATATGGGACAACGATCCGCCGACCGAGCCCACCAGCCATCAGAAAGTCGAAGCATTGGAGCATGCCATGCGCTCCGCGCTTAAGGAGGCCCTGTGATGAACGAAAAGAACAACGCCGTCAACCAGGCAGGCAGGCATACGAGCGCGCCTTCTCCGGCCGCAGGCTTCGAAGTGCTGCTCATCACCGGCATGAGCGGCGCGGGCCGGTCCCACGCGGCCAACAGCATCGAGGACATGGGCTGGTATGTGGTCGACAACATGCCGCCGAAACTGCTTGTCCCGCTGGTGGACATGATGACCAGCTCCGGTTCGAACATCCACAAACTCGCCGCGGTCATCGACGTGAGGTCACGTGACTATTTCGACGACCTGTCCGCCGTGCTGAGCCATCTGGACGATCTTGGGGTGAAGACCCGCATCCTGTTCCTCGACGCCAGCAACGAGGTGCTCATCAAGCGCTACGAATCCGTGCGCAGGCCCCATCCGCTGCAGCAGGGCAATCGTCTGATCGACGGCATCCTTGAGGAACGTGACCTGCTGAAGAACCTCAAAGAGCACGCCGACATCGTCATCGACACCTCGGCATTGAGCATCCATCAGCTGTCCACGAAACTGTACGAGGGTCTGCTTGGTTCCGGACCGACCACGGTTTCCGTGCATATCTTCAGTTTCGGATTCAAATACGGCATTCCGATAGACGCCGATTTCGTGGCGGACGTCCGGTTCCTCCCCAACCCGTTCTGGGTGCCGGAGCTTCGTTCGCTGACGGGCAAGGACAAACCGGTCAGCGACTACGTGCTCTCCAGCGAGGGCGCGGAGGAGTTCCTTGACGCCTACGAGAAAGCCATCGCCATCGCCATCGAAGGTTATGCGCAGGAAGACAAGCACTATGTGACCATCGCGTTCGGATGCACCGGCGGCCAGCACCGTTCCGTGGCCATGAGCGAGGCCTTGGCCAAGCGCCTGCGTGCACGTGGTCTCACGGTCTCCGTATCGGCCCGCGAGCTGGACAAGCGTTCGGCCGATTGATGACCGCATTGTGAGAAGACAGTATCCAAATACAAAGAAAAGCTGCCGGCTTTGTCCAAGTTATTCGGTATCACAGTAAGCCGGTAGCAGTGCGGGTCGAGTCCGCGACTCGCCTGAAATTATAGGGAAGAACAGGAAAGTAGGAGGTTGGCTCTTGGCTCTTCTGGATGACGTCAAAAGCGAGCTGGCCGCAATCGACAACGAGTTGCCCATCGCCAAAAAGGCACAGGCGACTGCGATGATTCGATTCGGCAATGGTTTGCACTCGGTGGATCACCACATTCTCGTGCAGGCGCAGCTTGATTCCCAAGACGCGGCCATATGGCTGCAGGACACCATCAGAAATCTGTACGGCCACGAAGCCACGCTTACCCCCGTTTCCAGGCAGACGCCGACCGGCGTGGTGCAGCGCTTCATAGTCCGCGTCCCCAAGGGCAGCGCGGCTCTGGTGCTGCAGACCGGCCTGTACAGCCGTTACACCAAAAACATGGTGCTGGGTCTGCCGGGCGACATCATCAACGGCAAGATCGCCCAGATCAAGGCCGCCTGGCGTGGCGCGTTCCTCGCAGGCGGACACCTGTCCGACCCGGGCAAGGCCAGCTATCTCGAAATCGTATGTCCGAATCATGAGGCCGCGCTGGCGCTGGTCTCCACCGCGCGTCGTCTCGGCATCACCGCCAAGCCGCGTAAGCTGCGCAGCTCCGAACGTGTGACGTTGCGCGACCCCGATGCCATCGAACGCATGCTCATCCTCATGGGCGCCCCTCATTCCGCCCGCGAATGGACCGGAAAGCGTTCCGACGGAGAGGCCCGAGGCAAGGCGAACCGTCTGGCGAACTTCGATGACGCCAACATGCGCCGTAGCGCCAAGGCCGCCGCGGAAGCCTGCGATAAGGTCCGCCAGGCCTTTGAAATCCTCGGCGACGACGTTCCGGACAATCTTAAATCCGCCGGCCAGCTCCGACTCGACCATGCCGACGCGTCCCTTGAGCAGCTGGGCCGTCTCGCCGACCCGCCAATCACCAAGGACGCGATCGCCGGACGTATCCGTCGACTGCTGCAATTGGCTGAGAAAACGGAGAAGGCACGCCGTCAAGCGGCCTGATTTTCGTTTCCGGAAACAAAACACCATGCGACTTTTCCGTCGTATGGTGTTTTTTGTTCGTTTGGGCTTGTATTATGCGTAAGTGGCAATATGGCCATTCCACGCTTACAAGCGGCTAGGAAAGGATATACATGAAGACACTCAAGGATCTTGGAGATCTCAAGGGCAAGCGCGTTCTGGTTCGCGCCGATTTCAACGTTCCGCTGGACGGCACCACGATCACCGATGATGGTCGTATCAAGGCCGCCCTGCCGACCATCAAGGCTCTGCGCGAACAGGGTGCGAAGGTCATTCTGATGGCTCATCTCGGCCGTCCGAAGGGCAAGGTCGTTCCGGAACTGTCCCTGGCTCCGGTCGCCGCCCGTCTCGGCGAGCTGCTCGGCATCACCGTTCCGCTGGCTGCCGACACCTATGGTGAGGACGCCCAGGCCAAGGTCGCCGCTATGAACGATGGCGACGTCGTGCTGCTGCAGAACGTGCGTTTCAACCCGGAGGAGACCAGCAAGGATCCGGAGGAGCGTGCCGCATACGCCAAGAAGATCGCCGCTCTCGGTGAGGTCTTCGTCTCCGACGGCTTCGGTGTCGTGCACCGCGCCCAGGGCTCCAACTATGATGTCGCCGCCGATCTGCCGGCCGCCGCTGGCCTGCTGGTCGAGAAGGAAGTCAAGGCACTGTCCCGCGCCACCGTGAACCCGGAGCGTCCGCTGACCGTCGTGCTCGGCGGCTCCAAGGTCTCCGACAAACTCGGCGTGATCGACAACCTGCTGGACAAGGCCAACCGTCTGGTCATCGGCGGTGGCATGGCGTACACCTTCCTCAAGGCCAAGGGCTACGAGGTCGGCACCTCCCTGCTGGAAGAGGACCAGATCGAAACCGTCAAGGGCTACATGGAGCGCGCCGAGAAGAACGGCGTCGAACTCGTGCTGCCGACCGATGTCGTCATCAACCCGGTCTTCCCGAAATCCGATGAGGACATCGCTCCGGAAGTCGTGGCCGCCGATGCCATTCCGGCCGACAAGATGGGTCTGGACATCGGTCCGGAATCCCAGAAGCTCTTCCACGATAAGATCGTCGATTCCAAGACCGTCGTGTGGAACGGCCCGATGGGCGTGTTCGAGGTCCCGACCTTCGCTGAAGGCACCAAGGCCGTGGCCCAGGCTCTCGTCGATGCCACTGCTGCCGGCGCATTCACCATCGTCGGTGGTGGCGATTCCGCTTCCGCAGTGCGCAACCTCGGCTTCCCGGAGGATGGCTTCTCGCACATCTCCACCGGTGGCGGCGCCTCCCTCGAGTTCCTCGAGGGCAAGGAACTGCCGGGCCTGAAGGTGCTCGACTGATCTCAGAATCATGAAGGGGTGCTTCCTCATCAGTGGGTGGGGGAGCACCTTTTGCGTATTTCGCATACAATGTCACAAGAACGACCTTTCGCTTTGACGAGCACGGACGGGAGACGACGAATATTATGGGGCCGAAACGGATTCCTTTGGTGGCCGGAAACTGGAAGATGAATTTCGATCATCTTGAAGCGACGTATTTCGTACAGCAGCTTGCATGGAATCTTCGGGCCGTCCATTTCGACTACAAACGTTGCGAAATCGCATTGATGCCGTCATTCACCTCACTCCGCAGCGTGCAGGTCGCCGTCGAATCGGACAATCTGAAAATCCGCTACGGGGCCCAAGCCGTCTCAGTCACCTCGCAGGGAGCGTTCACCGGCGACGTCTCCGCCGATATGATCGCCCATCTCGGCTGCTCGTACGTGATCGTCGGCCATTCGGAACGACGCAAATACCATCCCGAAGACGACGCGAACATCGTCGACCAGGTGAGGGCCGTGCTTGCTGCCGGCATGCAGCCGATACTTTGCGTCGGAGAAAGCTACGAGGAACGGCGCAAAGGCATAGAGCTCGATTTCGCGGTCGGCCAGGTGCACGACGTGACGCGGGACCTGTCCGATGAGGAGGCCGCGAAGCTGATTGTGGCGTACGAGCCGGTATGGGCGATCGGCACCGGCATGGTGGCTACGCCTCAGTCGGCACAGGACGCGGCCAGGGCGATCCGAAACGACCTGTCCGATACGTTCGGAACACGGGTCGGCGAAACGGTGCGAATCCTGTACGGCGGTTCGGTGTCCTCGAAAAACGCGGTGGAACTGATCAACGAGCCGGATGTGGACGGCTTCCTGATCGGCGGCTCCGCGTTGAAGGTCGATGAACTCACACGCATCTGCAAGCTGACATTGGAAACAACCGCCTGAAAACTTTTAAAAAGCATGGTTGGACGCTCGATTTTTTCAACACCATGCGCTATTATCAGAAACAGTGTTTACGAACTGGAGGTTCACCCGTGTCCGCTATGGCTACTGTCAAGCTTGTGCTGCAGATTCTTCTTGTCATCCTCAGCCTCTTGCTCACCTTGCTTATCCTTATGCACAAGGGTAAAGGCGGCGGCTTGTCCGACATGTTCGGCGGCGGACTCACCCAGAACGCGGGTTCCTCCGGTGTCGCGGAAAAGAACCTGAACCGTTGGACCGTCATCATCGCCCTGCTGTGGGTGGCCATCATCATCGCCCTCGGTCTGATGACGAAATTCAACCTCATCTGATTGACGTAATTTGGTTTGGCCCATGACCGGCTTCACGGTCATGGGCCAAACTTGTCTCCGGCTAGATTGCTCCCGCAAAGGATTCAAATGACTTCGACAAACAACACCTATGATGACGTGACCATGGTCGTCGCCGATCTGGACGGCACACTGCTGCACGACGGAAAGACTTTCGAGGACCGTTTCCTGACGCAACGATCCATTGACAGCATCAACCGCATGCACGACGCCGGCATCAAATTCGTGGTGGAGACCGCGCGACCGGTCAGCACCGGCTACTCGTTCGTGCAGAAGCTTCCGGTTGACGCCGTCGCCTATCTCAACGGGGCGCTGTTGGATTTCAACCCCGTCTCGTCCGATTACGATATGCTCACCTCACCGACACTGCCGAAGGACGGACATCTGCAGAAGATCGGATTCTCTTCGAAAAGGGCCTGCGAGGTCTGCAAGTACCTGCTGGAGGAACTGCCTGGCATGGAAGTGGGCATCGTCATGGATGATGTCAGGTACACGAATTTCGACGTCACGAAATACTGGAAGACGCAGACCTGGCGATACACGGATTTCGATGACGTTCCGGACGGCACCGCGGACAAGCTGATCCTGTTCCCGAACGAGGAGCAGTGGAAGCGTGTGGGACGGCTCATCCCCGACGATTTCGACGTGCATATCTCCGAAGGCTCGCTGTGGATGCTGATGAATCCGCAGGCCAATAAGGAGCATGCATTGAGCATCCTCGCCGATCGCATGTCGACGCCGTTGTCACGGACCGTCTCATTCGGCGACGATTTGGTGGACATCGCCATGCTTCGTGAATCCGGCAGGGGAGTGGCCGTGGCCAACGCGAACCCCGACGTGTTGAAAATCGCCGATGAGATCTGCCCTTCGAACAATGATGACGGCGTGGCCCAATGGGTTGAGAACAATCTGCTTTGACCGACCCCCCCCCACATGGAGTCTTTTCACGGAATTGAACTCATTCATGCAGCGGCATGAAACACATCCACCAAAATTGAACTCTTTGTCTTTCTTGGTGCCCTGTCGTGCTATTCTTTGAACTAGCTTTTGTTTAAATTGAACTGGAAGGATAGGCATGACGGAATCATTCTCGACCAGATTGAATGATGCCATGGCATTACGCGAGCTTAAACAGATTGATTTCGTTCATGCTGCGGAAAAGTTCAATATCAAGCTCGGCAAAAGCCATATGAGCCAATACGTCAGTGGCAAAACCGTTCCCCGTGCCGATATCGCGCATTTCCTTGCCGCGTATCTGCGGGTCAACGAGGATTGGCTGATGGGCAAGGATGTTCCCATGGAAGAGCATGCCGCGATTTTGCCGGATTTTGCCGGTGAACAGCCCGACCATGTTGACGATGCATCCGAGCAACCGACAGAAGGAAGAACCATGCGCACTTTTACGAAATCCCACAAGCTCGACAACGTGCTGTACGACGTCCGTGGACCGGTCGCCGACGAGGCCGCGCGCATGGAGGCCGCCGGCACGCACATCCTGAAACTCAATATCGGCAATCCGGCACCGTTCGGCTTCCGCACGCCGGATGAAGTGGTCTACGACATGTCGCAGCAGCTGCCCGACACGGAAGGCTATTCGCCGTCGAAGGGCCTGTTCTCCGCGCGCAAAGCCATCATGCAGTATGCGCAGCTGAAGAACATCCCCAACGTGTCCATCGACGACATCTACACCGGCAACGGCGTCAGCGAACTTATCAACCTGTCCTTATCCGCGTTGCTGGACAACGGCGACGAGGTACTCGTGCCGTCGCCGGATTATCCGCTGTGGACAGCTTGCGTGAATCTGGCCGGCGGAACCGCGGTGCATTACGTCTGCGATGAGGATTCCGAATGGTATCCGGACATCGACGACATGCGTTCCAAGATTACCGACAAGACCAAGGCGATCGTCATCATCAATCCGAACAATCCGACCGGCGCGCTGTATCCGAAGGAAGTGCTTCAGCAGATTGTCGATCTTGCGCGAGAGCACCAGCTCATGATCTTCTCGGATGAGATCTACGACCGTCTGGTCATGGATGGGTTGGAGCACATCTCCATCGCGTCCCTTGCGCCTGACCTGTTCTGCGTGACGTTCTCCGGATTGTCGAAGTCCCATATGATCGCCGGCTGGCGTGTCGGCTGGATGGTGCTGAGCGGTAACAAGCGTCTCGCCAAGGATTACATCGAGGGTCTGAACATGCTGGCCAACATGCGTATGTGCTCGAACGTGCCTGCGCAGTCGGTGGTGCAGACCGCATTGGGCGGCCATCAAAGCGTCAAGGATTATCTGGTGCCCGGCGGCCGCATCTACGATCAGCGCGAGTTGGTGTACAACATGCTCAACGATATTCCAGGCATCACCGCGGTCAAACCGAAAGCGGCGTTCTACATCTTCCCGAAGATCGATGTGAAGAAGTTCAACATCCATTCCGATGAGCAGTTCGCGCTTGACCTGCTGCATGACAAGCATATCCTCATCAGCCACGGCGGTGCGTTCAACTGGCAGGAACCGGACCACTTCCGTGTGGTCTATCTGCCTCGCATCAGCATGTTGAAGGAGACCATCGGCGAAATCGGCGACTTCTTCAGCACGTATTGGCAGGCTTGATTTTCGGTTCGCTTTTCTTTCGATTATGGCCGCGATCTGATATCGCGGCCTTTTTGTCTTTCCGTATGTCTTCTGCGCGTATTATTTCGGCATACGAAAAAGAGGTCTCCATCAAAAGATGGAGACCTCTCGGCTTTTATCCGTTTAACGGTGCTGTATCAGCGAATGATTCAGCCGTTGACGCGGTCGATGCCAGCCTGGACGTCGGCGAGGACGGTGTCCCAGGACTTGATGAAGGCTGCTACGCCGTCAGCTTCCAGCTTGTCGGTGACATCCTTGATGTTGATGCCCAGATCGGCGAGCTTGTTCATGATGGCGTGGGACTCTTCGTAGGTGCCCTTGATGGACGGAGCGCCATTGCCGTGATCGGCGAGAGCGTTCAGGGTCTTCTCCGGCATGGTGTTGACGACGAACGGAGCAACGAGCTCGTCGACGTACTTGCAGTCGGAGTAGGCGGCGTTCTTGGTGCCGGTGGAGGCCCACAGCGGACGCTGCTTCTTGGCGCCCTTGGCTTCAAGAGCGGCCCAACGCGGATCGTTGGCGAACTTGTTCTCGAACAGCTCGTAAGCCAGGCGAGCGTTGGCCACAGCGGCCTTGCCCTCGAGAGCCTTGGCTTCGTCGGAGCCGTTGGCTTCCAGCAGCTTGTCCACAGCGGTGTCCACGCGGGAGACGAAGAAGGAAGCGACGGAGCCGATGTGCTTCAGGTCGTGGCCGTTGGCGTCAGCCTGGGCGATGCCCTCGATGTAGGCGTCGATGACCTGCTCGTAACGCTCCAGGGAGAAGATCAGGGTGACGTTCACGGAGATGCCCTTGGCCAGGGTGGCGGTGATTGCCGGCAGGCCTTCGAGGGTGGCCGGAATCTTGATCATGGCGTTCGGACGGTTCACCTTGGCCCAGAGTTCCTCGGCCTGCTTCTCGGTAGCCTCGGTCTCGTGAGCCAGACGCGGATCCACTTCGATGGAGACGCGGCCGTCAACGAAATCGGACTTCTCGGCAACCTCACGGAAGATGTCGGTGGCGTTGCGCACGTCGGTGGTGGTGAGCTCGCGCACGGCGGTCTCAACGTCGACCTTGCCCAGTTCCTTCAGCTGCGGATCGTACGGGCCGACCTCGTGCAGAGCCTTCTGGAAGATGGACGGGTTGGTGGTCACGCCGACAACGTTCTTGTTGGCGATGAGATCCTGCAGAGAGCCGGACTCGATGCGGGAGCGGGACAGGTCGTCCAGCCAGATCGAGACACCGGAGTCAGAGGTGCGCTGAGTTGCTTCAGTCATTGTTTTTTCTCCTTGATACCTTTTTGGATCAAATCTTGTTTATCGGTGAAAGGGGAGGGGCACATGCTGTCGTGTCCCTCCCCGTATCATCACTTGGCGGCTTCGACTTCCGCGATGGAGGCCTTGGCGGCTTCCACAACGTGCTCGGCGGTGATGCCCAGATCGATCATGTTCTGAGCGCCATCACCCTGCAGGCCGAACTGCTCGATGGACACCGGCTTGCCGTAGGAGCCGAGGTACTTGTACCACGGCATGGCAACGCCGGCCTCGACGGAGACGCGGGCCTTGACGGCGGCCGGAAGCACGGCCTCCTTGTATTCGGCGTCCTGCTCCTCGAACCATTCCACGCACGGCACGGACACGACGCGGGCCTTGATGCCCTCGCCGGCCAGGGTCTTGGCAGCGGACACAGCCCACTGGACTTCGGAACCGGTGGCCATGATGATGACGTCCGGGGTGCCCTCGGTGTCAACGAGCACGTAAGCGCCCTTCTTCACGCCGTCCTTGGCCTTCTCAGCGGTCTCGGCGAGAACCGGGACGCCCTGACGGGTCAGAACCATAGCGGTCGGCAGGGTGTTCTTCTTCTCGAAGAAGTAACGGTAGGCTTCAGCGGTCTCGTAAGCGTCGGCCGGACGAGCGACCTCGAGCTGCGGGATGGCGCGGAAGGAAGCCAGATGCTCCACCGGCTGGTGGGTCGGGCCATCTTCGCCGACTGCGACGGAGTCGTGGGACCACACGTACAGGTTCGGAATCTGCATGAGAGCGGCCAGACGCACGGCGGAACGCTCGTAATCGGAGAACATGAAGAAGGTGCCGCCGTACGGACGGGTGTGGGAGCCCAGCAGGATGCCGTTGGTGATGGTGCCCATGGTGAACTCGCGCACGCCGAAGTGGAGCTGACGGCCGTACTTGCTGCAGTTCGGCCACTGCTTGGTGGCGCACTCAGCCGGGGCGAAGGTCTCAGCGCCCTTGAGGTCGGTCTTGTTGGAGCCGCCGAGGTCGGCGGAGCCGCCCCAGAGTTCCGGCATGACGGCTGCGATGGCGTTCAGAGTGGAGCCGGAAGCGCCACGGGTGGCGACGTTCTTGCCGACTTCGAAAGTGGCCTCGAGGTCGTCGATGGCCTTGTCGAAGCCTTCCGGAAGCTCGCCGGCCTTGATGCGGTCGTACAGGGCAGCCTTGTCCGGGTTGGCCTTGCGCCATGCGTCGTACTTCTCGTCCCATTCCTTGTGGGCTTCGAGACCGCGCTCGGCGACCTTGCGGGCGTGGGCGAGGGCCTCTTCGTCAACGTGGAAGGACTCCTCCGGGTCGTAGCCGAGGAGCTTCTTGAGGCCGGCGACGGCCTCGGCGCCCAGCTTGGAGCCGTGGGAGGACGGGTCGTTGGTCTTGCCCGGGGTCGGCCATGCGATCAGGGTGTCGACCTTGATGAGCTTCGGCTGGTTCGGGGCGGCGGCGCGGGCCTTGGCGATGGTGTCGGCCAGGCCTTCGACGTCCTCCTTGTAGGAGCCGTCAGGCTGGATGAAGCTGAACTCGTCGGTGTACCAGCCGTATGCCTGGAAGCGCTTGAGCACGTCCTCGGCCAGCACCAGGTTGGTGTCGCCTTCGATCTGGATGCGGTTGGCATCGAAGATCACGGTCAGGTTACCGAGCTGCTGGTTGGCGGCGAGGGAGGCGGCTTCGCCGGAGATGCCCTCTTCGATATCGCCTTCACCGCAGATGACCCAGATGTTGTGGTCGAACGGGGACTCGCCTTCCGGAGCTTCCGGATCGAGCAGGCCACGCTGGAAACGCTGGCCATAGGCGAAGCCGATGGCGGAGGCGAAGCCCTGGCCCAGCGGACCGGTGGTCATTTCGATGCCCGGGGTCAGGCCGTATTCCGGATGACCCGGGGTACGGGTGTCGGCGCCGCCACGGAAGTTCTTCAGATCGTCCAGGGTCAGGCCGTAGCCGGAGAAGTACAGCTGGACGTACTGGGTGAGGGAGGCGTGGCCACCGGAAAGAATGAAGCGATCGCGGCCTTCCCAGTTGGGGTCGTTCGGATCATGCTTGATGAAGTGCTGGTACAGGGTGTAGGCGATAGGCGCCAGGGAGACGGGGGAACCCGGGTGGCCGTGTCCCGCACGCTCAACCGCGTCGGCCGACAGGACCTTGGCCATCTTGATGGCGCGTTCGTCCAGCTCGGTCTCCTTGAATTCGGTCATGGATTACTTTCCTTCCAATTGGTCGGGCCGCGTATCCGGCTTGTGCCGAGCGCTCGACGCCCTCACATTGCGTTTCCCATAGTAGCGATGTGAGGTGACGTTGTGGTGAAATTTTGGCGTGTTTTGGTAGTTTGTGCTGTTAGCGCTCACAATTAACATTCGCGTGAACTTCAGATGTTCGTTTGTCGATATATCTCCCAATGCCAGTCGCCGCAAGCCTTTGCCGCATGAAGGAAACTACTCTGGAAGCGAACGAATTAGCACTCCGGGCGCCGGAGTGCTAAAACATTAAAAGAAGTTTTCCGGGTACGTCTCATCAGCACCGTCAAACATAAGGCGTACCGGCACACACCTATGCATAAGGAGGCGCGCATGGCGCAATCAAGACGCATGCTGGTGTTGCGTGCCGTGGTCGAGGATTACATCCGTTCTCAGGAACCGGTGGGTTCCACCACACTGACCCGGGATCATGACCTCGGCGTCAGCTCCGCCACCGTGCGCAACGACATGGCGGCCTTGGAAGATGAAGGCTATCTTATTCAGCCGCACACTTCGGCCGGCAGGGTGCCGACCGAAAAAGGGTACCGTTACTTCGTCGACCGTTTGGCGACGGTCGTTCCGCTATCGGAGGCCCAGCGCCGCGGCATCAACAGCTTTCTGTCCGGATCGGTCAATCTGCAGGACACGCTGCAGCGGGCCGCCCGGCTGCTGGCGCAGATCACCGGACAGGTCGCCGTCGTGGCCGCGCCGTCACTGTCGAAGTCGACATTGCGGCATATCGAAATCGTGCCAGTGTCCATTAATACGCTGCTTGCCGTAGTGATCACCGATACCGGCCGTGTCGCGCAGCATATCCTCAACGTCACGAAATTGCCGGACGTGACGACGCTCACTCATCTGACCAACGAGATCAACACGCAATGCTCCGGCGTTTCGCTGACCCGCACGGCCGATTGCGTACGACAGATGGGAGCGCGCAAGGAATACCATGCGATCAGCACGCTTGCGGAAACGCTTGCGCAGGCCTTTGATGGCATGGCGGATGACGAACGCGCGAGCGAATTGTACATGGCGGGCACTTCACGGCTTGCGCATCAACGCACGGTGGCCGACCTGGCCCCGCTGTTCGACGCGTTGGAGGAGCAGGTGGTGCTCATGAAGTTGATGAGCTCGCTGAGCGAAACCACGCAATCCGACGGCGTCGGAGTGGCGATCGGTTCCGAAACGCACACGCCCGGTTTGCTGCACGCCTCAGTGGTAACCAGTGGCTACGGGCGTACCTCCGCGGCCGCCACGGACGGCGCGACGCATGCGGCCGCATCATCACAGACGGAAAATCAAAGCGGTGATGATACGCAGCAGGCGGGCGAACCGGTCGCATTCGTCGGATCGATCGGGCCGACGCATATGGACTACGCGGCGACCATGGCCGCCGTGAGGGCGGTCGCCAGATATCTGACGGCGTTCCTCGCCCACGATGAAGGTCAGCCGGCCGACTGCCCCCGCCTTATGGCACAATGACACGCAGAACCAACAGGGAGAAAGAATAATCGTGACGGACTATTACGAAGTGCTGGGCGTCGACCGTTCGGCAAGCGACGACGAGATCAAAAAGGCGTATCGAAAGATGAGCCGCAAATACCATCCCGACATCGCAGGTCCGGAATTCGAAGACAAGTTCAAGGAAGTCAACAACGCGTACGATGTGCTGTCGGATCCTAAGAAACGGCAGATGTACGATGCCGGCGTCGATCCGAACGATCCGAATGCGGGCGGCATGCACGGTGGCGGATTCGGTGGCGGATTCGGCGATATGGGGGACATCTTCAGCATGTTCACCGGTGGCGGATTCGGTGGCACCGGCGGTGGACCGACTCCGCGCACCCAGCCGGGGCGTGACGCGCTTGTTTCCGCGACCATCGATTTGAAGACGGCGGTGTTCGGCGACACCACGCACGTCAAGGTCAACACGTTCGGCCTGTGCCAGGAATGCGGCGGCACCGGCTGCCAGAACGGCACACAGCCCACACAATGTCCCGACTGCCACGGTCAGGGATATGCGCAGCGCGTGGTACGCACCATGCTCGGCCAGATGATGACCACCGCGCCATGCGAACGCTGCGAAGGCCATGGAACGGTCATCGAGAAGCCGTGCCCGTCCTGCCTCGGCCATGGCCGCGTGCGCGTCACCCGCAATGTCGGCGTCGCGGTGCCGGCCGGCGTGGCGAACAACACCCGTCTGCGTCTCGCTAATCAGGGTGAGGTCGGCGAAAATGGCGGCGTCGCGGGCGATTTGTATGTGGATATCCGCATCAAGCCGGATGACATGTTCACTCGTGATGACGACGATTTGCATTGTTGGATCAAGGTGCCGATGAGTTGGGCCGTATTGGGGCACGAAGTCGAAATCGACACCTTCGACGGCAGGCAGACGCTGGATATCCCAGCCGGCAGCCAGACGGACGATACCGTGACGTTGAAGAACCTCGGCGTCACGCATCTCGACGACAAGAACGAGCGCGGCGATTTGGTGGCGCACGTAGTGGTGGAGATTCCTAAGAAGCTGTCCGATGACGAGCGGGAGCTGATTGAGCGGTTCGGCGAGATGCACGACACGGACGCCCAGCATGTTGTCGTGAAGTCCCGTCCGTCGTCCGGCGCGAAGAAGGGGTTCTTCTCCAAGCTGAAGGACGCGCTGCGCTAGTTTTCGCAATCCAATCGAATACGGGACATATGAAAAGAAGTCCGTATCCCAACTCATAACCTTGGATACGGACTTCTTTCACATCTGGCGTGGCGGGTGATTCCCGCCTATTTGAGCAGCGACCTGCACATGGCGCGATACTGGCTCACATATCCTCCACCGAAGAACACGCAATGTCCTGCAATGGGGTAGAGCTGCCATAATGTGATGCGGTCCTGCCATCCGGCCTTAAGCGGATGCGCCGACTGATAGCCTTCGAGGATGTCCGTAAGATATGACATGCCGAACAGGTCGAGCATGGCAAGGTCTTCCTCACGGTGCCCACCGTGAGCCGTAGGGTCGATAAGCACGGCTTCGACGTCACCGGAATCAGCAGTCCACATGACGTTGCCGCTCCACAGGTCGCCATGCACGCGTGCGGGCTTGTCGTTGGCGGCCTTGCCTAGGATGTCGGGCAAGGCGTCGATAACGGCTTCAGTCAGTTCCATGTCATAGTCGGTCAGTTCGCGACGTTTCATGCCGAGTCGTACCATCGGACGCAATCTGCCGTCCGCCAGATAGGTGGCCACATCATCCCAGGCACCGGTATCCATCGGGACGGGATCCTGCAACGGCCCGAAATAGCAGGTGCCGTCGTATCCAGTTGGAGCGGAGCCAAAATGTTCGGCACCGGCATCATGCATATGAGCTAGCGCAACACCGAAATCGCGCGCGGCTTGGATGGTCGGACCGCAGGCGTTCACGCGTTCAATGTCGAGATAATCCTTGCCCCAGTCGTATACGTCGACCACGCGTGGGCCGCCCTGCGATTGCGCCTCGCCGAGCCATTTGAGGCCGCGTCCCTCGCATTCAAAGAAACCTTCGGGGCTGAATGCCCTGCTTTTGCGGTATTTGCCCATGCCGATGAGCCTTTCTCCCATGCCGGACATGCCGGCGTACTTTTGGCTCCATTGTGTGCATGGTTTGAGACAACTATGCCGGGATGCCTTGAAAACTAGACCCCTCTCGCTACTCTTGGTCACGGAAAAGCAGACGAAACCATATTTCTACGAACATAAAGAGGGTTCATGAATTTCTTCCAAGCGATTTTCCTTGGCCTGGTGCAGGCGTTGACCGAATACTTGCCGGTCTCTTCCAGCGCCCATATCCGTATCATCGGCGATTTGATGCTGGGCTCCGATCCGGGTGCCGCGTTCACCGCCATCATCCAGATCGGCACCGAGCTTGCCGTGATCCTGTATTTCCGTCATGACATCATCCGCATTCTCGGCGCGTGGTTCGGCTCCTTGTTCGGCAAGGAGGGCAAGGACTTCAAGAGCCGTATGGGCGCGCATAACCGCGACACGCAGATGGGTTGGTTCATCATCATCGGCACGCTGCCGATTCTGATTGCCGGTCTGTTGTTCAAGGACGCCATCGAAAGCACGCTGCGTAATCTGTGGATCACCGTTACCGTGCTGATTATCTTCGGTATTCTGCTGTGGGTGGTCGACGCCCGCGCCAAGCAGGTCAAGACCATGGATGAGATGACCTGGAAGGATGCGCTGATCTTCGGCATCGGTCAGATGCTGGCGCTGATTCCTGGCGTTTCCCGTTCCGGCGGCACCATCACCTTCGGCCGTGCGATGGGTTATACCCGTGAGGCTGCAGTGCGCGTGAGCTTCCTGATGGCCATTCCGGCCGTGTTCGGCGCGGGCATCCTCGAAGCCGTTTCCGCGGTCAAGGATGTGGCCGCAGGCAATGCGGGAATGTTCCCGGGCTGGGGTGCGACCATCGCGGCGACCATCGTGGCGTTCGTGGTCGGCTATGTGGTGATCATCGGCTTCCTGAAGTTCGTGTCCACCTTCTCGTACAAGGCGTTCGCCATCTACCGCATCGCGCTGGCCGTTGTCGTGGCTCTGCTGCTGATCTGCGGCGTGCTGCACCCGACGGAAGTCGTTGCCGCCGCGTAAGCGTGATTCGGCGTAAATAAAGCGAATCCCGGCCATCCGTAAGGTGGCCGGGATTTTTTTCGTCTGCGACCTCCTCCTGGAGGGGAACGGCTCAGACGCCGTTGCGTAGAAGTGATTCGGCCTCACGAAGCAGTTCCTCGCAGGCAGGCATGCCATTCGAGGCGATTCGCTTCGCTCTCGCGTCCAAATCGTAATCATGTTCCAGACGAGCCAAATAGTCGCCGGCATGCATGTCTGACACCAATCCATCGGCGTCGGAACGCCATTGCATGGCCTTTCTGGTCAAATCTCCTTCAATAAGCGGATACTCGATTATTAAAGACAAGGCGCGCAGCAGCTCCAAAGTGCCTTGCATGCATTCGGTATTGGCACAGTAATGCGGTACGGATACCCATATGGATGTTGTCGGAAAGCCCGCTTCGGCGGCGAAGGCGTCAAGGATGTTGGGGATGCCCACCGGACCGTTGTATTCCCTGTCGGATTCGCATTCGCAGCCGCTTTTGGAGATGTCAAGCGGCAATGGCCGTGTGTGCGGGCATTCATCGAACATGGAGCCAAGCGTGATGACATCACTTACGTCATAGTCTTCTGCGACACGTAGCGTCTGCCTGCAGTATTCCTCCCACCGGTAATTGGGTTCGGGTGCGATCTGCGCAAGCAGGTGCAGCATGGGGGAGACGGCAATGTCATAGAAAGTCGTTTGCGGCCAGATGATGCGCTTACGCCCCTGCACGGAGCAGATCATGGGCCGGGCCACCTGATAGTCGTAGAAACCTTCGTTGTCAATATGGCGCACTTCCTGCGACTCATACCGGGACACCAAATGACGGACGACGTTCGTGGCCGCTTGGCTTGCATCGTTCCATCCTTCGAATGCGGCGATAAGTATCGTCTTGGGCATTGCGCTCTCCTCACACATGCTTTTAATGTATACCGAAAACGGGTGGTGTGACACGCGCTTCAGCCATCGGTGAATACGAATAAACCAAACCGCGACACGCTGACTTGCAAATTACACGAATGTGGTTATAGTAGATACTCGTGCTCACGCAGTGAATCTGCTGGAGACATGCGGACATAGCTTAGTTGGTAAAGCGCAACCTTGCCAAGGTTGAGACCGCGGGTTCGAGTCCCGTTGTCCGCTCTAAGGTTCCGATTGATTATCGACCTTTATGGTGGGTTAGCCAAGCGGTTAGGCAGCGGCCTGCAAAGCCGTATAGACGAGTTCGACTCTCGTACCCACCTCGCATCATGTGAGATTAGTTTTCGCATGTTGACATGACCCGGGCGGTTGGCGCAGAGGTAGCGCACTTCCCTGACACGGAAGGGGTCACAAGTTCGAATCTTGTATCGCCCACTGGAGCATTGCTCCGTACAAATTAAGACTGGGTGATTGGCGCAGCGGCTAGCGCACTTCCTTCACACGGAAGGGGTCATAGGTTCGATTCCTATATCACCCACCGTTATCACAGCTCGGTTTTGCCGGGTTTTTGTTTCCATTCCTTTTCACTCTGCTTCGTCAAATAAGAATGCAAGCATCGACGCGCCGGCAAAAACAGCGATCGACGAAAAACGATTCACCACATTACACAAGAATTGCCGATGAAAATACAGAGAATCAAACGAGAGAAGCATGACTTTTGCCAAACGCATTTCTAAAATGAGTATCGTAAACAAAAAAGAAAACAAACAAGACGCAAGGTGCGTCACAGCACACCAGCAAGAAAAGGAAACATCATGAACAAGAACAAGATCTTCTCCGCAATCATGCGTGGCTTCGAAGTCAGCGGCATCAACGCTCTGTCTTCGGCTGCCGGCTCCTCTTCCGTCAACGGCGCTCTGCAGGAGATCATCGACACCCGCCGCTGATTCGGACACCACACACTGAATCCTTCTTGAAAAAGCCTGGAACGCGATTAAAAAGCGTTCCAGGCTTTTTGTTCCCCGGCAAGCGGCTACAATTGCCTATTGTGAACGAGAGACAATTGAACCTCAACCAAGCGGTTAAGGATATGGGCCCCAACGAATTGAAAGCGTACGCCGAGCTGGGGCAGAAACAACACGATGAGGCGAACCGCGAACTGGAACGACGCTGGCGCAGCTACGATGACATGCTGCCGAAGGACGAATTCGTATCCATCATCGACAAGAACGAACGGTAAATACCGTTCACAGTGTATGATTCGTGACCATGCCGGCCACAATACCGGCCAATTGCAAGGGGAGAGGGTAGAATGACAGCTATGACTGATCCGATTCCAAGCGCAGGCGAAACGACCATCATTGGTCTTCCTGCTATCACTGTACCGGTTACTTCCACCGGAGACCGTCCTCTGACGAAGGAGGACCTCAATACGATCATGCGTCTGGCCGACGGCACGGCGCTCCTGATTTCCACCAGGGGAGCGGTGTCCGGCTCGCGTTATCTCCTCGACGAGGACGAGATCACCGTGGGACGCGACCCGAGTTCCGACATCCTGCTGGACGATTCCACCGTCTCCCGCACGCACGCGGTATTCCGCAGGATTAACGGAAATTATTCGGTGATTGACGCCGGCAGCCTGAACGGCACATACGTGAACCGTCAACGAGTGGATAGCCAGGAACTGAAGAACGGCGACGAAATCATTCTGGGCAAGTTCCGTCTCGTATATTTCACCAACAAGGCCGTCATTGCCTAATGAAACGCCCGATGCGGGATAAACTGTGAGTAACGGTTTTCCTTCAATCGCCTATGGGCTCCGAATGGAAGCTCATAGGCGATTGTTTTATGGCGTGTAGGAGAAGACAATGGACGGCGAGGCAGAACCAACAATGCGGTTGCATCTGCACGTGTCGCACGCGGTGCAGGGGGAGTTGTTCCCCTCCGCGGACGCGCAGCCCGTCACACGGGGCTATCGTGGTACGGTCGCGTCAAAAGTGGCGGGTATCACGTACCGCCAGCTTGACTATTGGGCGCGTAAACAGATAGTGGAACCATCCATCACCCCGTCGCACGGATCCGGCTCACGCAGATTGTATTCGTTCAAAGATGTGGTGATTCTTGCCGTTTCCAAAAGATTGCTGGATGCCGGAATCAATCTGCAGAACGTGACCACCGCCATCGGCTTCCTCGCGCAGCGCACGCCCGAACAGTTGGCCGGCATCACCATCATGTGCGATGGGCAGAATGTGCATGAGTGCACGGACAGCGAACAGATGGTGGCTCTGCTCCAAAGCGGCAGAGCTGTGTTCGGGGTGTCCGTCGGATCGCTATGGCATCAGATCAAAGAGGCTCTAGAACATGAGGAATATGTCGATTTGACGAAGACGCCGGCATCGACAGACACCAATAGGCCAATCGACGACATTGCCGCGATACGTATGAGAAAGAAGCTGGAATCGCGGCGCAAATCCCGCGCAGCAGCCTGATCGCATACAATTGGTACGATTCAGCCCGGAACATTCGAACGATATAACCCGCAGGGGAGTAGCGCATGCTTGATATTCTGCCGGCACTGTTGTGGATCATAGCCGCCGTCATCGCAGTGAACATTTGTTCGATTACTGCGATTCGAGGCAATCTGTTTTCCAAAAAACACCGCGATGTGCATCCGGTGCGTTGGTCGATCATCGCGCTGCATTTCACCTCATTGGTCATTGGCGCGTTGCCATATCCGGTATATGCGATGTTCAGGTCGGATTTCTCGGCGAAGTTCCGGCGTTTCTACGAACATGTCGGATGGCCGTCGGCTGCGGTGATGGTCATGCTGATCGCAGCGGAACTTGTTTTCATGTATCTTCAGGCCCGAAACGGCATGCACAGCGAGATGGAGCGGAAGCTCAATCAGGCCGTCAAATAGAAATCTGACATAACGTACATTATCGGCTTTTCAGGAATGACGTTTTTCCAGGCTTAAGGAAGCGTCAAACACGCGGTTCTGACATAACGGCCTCCGTCACTCAATAAATAAAAACGTGGTTGCTGCCACGATATTGCGACAGCAACCACGTAACTGGCCTACAGCGTTTCCGTTTACGGACTCAGGCGAAATACTCCTCGACGGCCTGCGCGAGTTCATCTACCGAATCCAGAATACGGTATGCGCCATGGGCTTTGAGCTCTCCGGGCTCCGCATAGCCCCAGCCACAGCCGAGGCAGTCCAAACCGCACGCCTTGGCGCCGTCGGCATCGGTCCAACGGTCGCCGACCATCAGTGCCTTGTCTCCTGCGTTCTCGTCGAAATCGATGTGCTGGAAAGCCCAACGGATCACTTGGTCCTTGTCAAGACGGGAATTGTCCTCGCTGGCACCGTAGATGCCGTCGACCATGGTGTCCAAGTGGAAATGCTCGCAAATCGGAATGCATTGGTATTGCGGCTTGCAGCTGGCAATCGCCAGATAGTATCCGTCGGCACGCAGTTTGGCGAGCTGCTCCGGAATACCTTGGTAAATCGTGTTGTTCAGGCGGCCGGGGACTTTCTGTCCGGGATTGTTCGGGTCGTCGAACACGGCCTCGTCGGCGTAATACTTGCGGTAAATCCTCACGCCTTCGTCAAGCTTGTCATCCGGAATGCCGTTGCGTTGCATCGATTCGCTGATGGCCGGTCCAATGAAACGATGCAATTCGGCATCGTCCGGCACCGGATATCCCATCTCTTCGAACGCCTTGACAACGCAGCCAATGATTCCTGGATCGGATTTCGTCAGTGTGCCATCGAGGTCAAGCAGAACGACTTTCTTCGGATGTTCGGACATGGATCTGATTCTCCCCTTGGCTGTGTGCTATAAGAATTGATGACAGAAACAATTATGCCCGGTCTCAATGACCGGGCATTCGTTCAAGTGTCGTTCAACTGCAGGTCACTCGTAGTCCGGGAACCATCCGTCACGATGCATTTGCAGACGCTTCTCCAGCAAAGCCTTCAGTTCGTCTTCGGTACGACGTTCCATGAGCATGTCCCAGTGCGTGCGTGTCGGCTTGGCGATTTCATCAGCCTCGTCGTCATTGTCTCCTTCACGGTGCGCGACGGCGCCGCAGCGGCACTCCCACTCATCTGGGAATTCTGCGCCCTCAGCGAACGGCAGAATCGTACGATGGCCTTTCGGACACACGTATGCGACGTCGGTTCGCGCCGCAAAATCCACATTGTCATCGGATTCAAGCGACTTTGCACCGATGCTCATGCCTCGCAGGCTACGTTCCGCCATATTGCTTTTGCCTCCTTGATTATCTGCTTACTCTAAGCTACAAAACACTTCGGACGTGTCACTTATTCCCGGCGTCCGCGAAAACCGATCTCCCGATTGCGCACATGCTCAGTCGACACCTGAATAGGCGACGATGCCACGGTTGACGTTCTCGTACGCCTGTTTCGCGATCGGAGCGAGCGTTTCGGCGCGTTTACCCAGGTATGGTCCGGCCACGGCGATCTGCTGCAACACGTCGGCGAGACGTTTGCATCCGCGTACGAAATCGCCGCCGGTCAAATCGGTGCCGTACAGCACACGCGACAGGCTTTCGCCCTGAGCCCATTCGTAGACGACATCGGTGATGCCGAAATCAAGTTGGCGCGGCTCGTCGAGGGCATAGTCCTCACACAGCATGGCAATCGACGCGTGCACGCCTTTGAGCTGCGCCGCACAGACGGCGACGTTCCCCTGCATTCCTCCGGGATAATGGCGCGGCTCTCCCCCGCTGCCTCTGCGTGGCTCGTAAATCAACGACATGACGGCGCTGGCCAGCTCCGTCGCATCGAGTCCGTCGAACGCGCCATCATCGATCGCCTGGGCAAGCACCAAATCAAGCTCGCTGTACAAGTGCCGCAACAGCTGTCCACGTTCGGTAAGCCGGTAATCGATATGTTCTTTTGCGCCTTCATCAAGCCGATCGAGGTATCCGAGCTCGTTCAGCACATTGCAGATGCGGTCGAATTGACGTGCCACGGAGCCGGTGCGTGAATCGTAGCGGTGCTGCACACGTTCCAATTCACGCATTTCACGCGCCCACCGATGCCCCCATTTGAGATGCTTCTGAATATCGGGGCATTTGCGGCAGGGATGGTCCCTGCCTTTTTCGCGAAGCTCCGCGATACGCCTGTCAAGGTCTTTGAACGCTTCGCTTCGCGCCTTCTGCGTGCGGAACACCTCGTGCTTGAGTTTGCGTCGTTCGTTCTTTTCCAAGTCGCTCAAGCGCATGCGCAGCCGCATGAACTCCTTGAAGTCGCCGAACTCACAATCGAACGCCCGTTCGTATCCGTCCAACGCTTTGCGCAACGTATCCATCTGCGCTTCAAGCTGCCAGGCGGATTCGTTGGCCTCCCATTGCGCGAAGGAATGGTCAAGCGTGATGCGAGCGGTCTCGTAATCGCTGGAATTAAGCAGGTTGACGGCCATGTTGAACGTCGGTTTGAAACTGGAGTGCAGCGGGTACACGCGCTTGCTGGACAGCGCGGCGGCAGTGGCGGGAATGAAGCCATGATGGTCCACAACCACCGCATGGCCGATGGTGTCGATGCCACGTCGGCCAGCGCGTCCGGTAAGCTGGGTGAACTCCCCTGGCGTCAATCCGACATGCCCGGTCCCATCGAATTTCTCAAGTTTTTCCACCACCACGCACCGTGCCGGCATGTTGATGCCCAAGGCAAGTGTTTCCGTGGCGAAGACGACCTTCACCAGCCCCTCTTCGAACAGTCGTTCGACAATTTGGCGGAAGAGCGCCACCATGCCAGCATGATGCGGCGCGAATCCTTCCTCCAAGGCGAAGCGGAACTGCGAGAAATGCAAAGCCTTCAAATCCTCTTGACTGAGTTGGCCTTCGACCATCTCATCGACGATACGGCGGATGCGACGCACCTCGTCATCGGTGGTGAGTTCGAGTCCGGCGTTGATGCATTGTTCGACGGCCTGATCGCATCCGTTGCGGGAGAAGATGAAATAGATGCCCGGCAGGATGCCGAGGAAATTCAATTCATCAATCACGGCCCAACGACGTGGCGTATGGCGTTCGGGTCTGCGGGAATGGTCGTTCCATTTGCCGCCCTTGCCGCCCTTTCGTCTGTCGGGGCGCTGCTCTCCCCTACGTTTCGCGGCCTTGCGGTCGAGCTGATCGAGCCTGCTCACCAGCTGGGCGTTGAGCTTGTCTGTCTGATTGCCGTCTTTATCACGTCGATACAGGTCGATGAGTTCCGGTTCGGTGTGGTCGTCCGCCTGAACAAGCACATGCTGTTCCAACGGCACGGGCCGTTTTTCGGACACCACCAGCGTGGTGTCGCCACGGACCGATTCAATCCATTTGGAGAAGTCCTCGACATTCGACACGGTTGCGGACAGGCCGATGATTCTCACGCTTTGGGGCAGGTGGATGATCACTTCCTCCCACACCGGCCCGCGGAAACGGTCGGCGAGATAGTGCACCTCGTCAAGAATCACGTAACGCAAGGCGTCAAGCGTCATGGAATGCTCGTAGAGCATGTTGCGCAGGACCTCGGTGGTCATGACCACGATGTCGGCTTCGGAGTTGATGGACGTGTCGCCGGTAAGCAGGCCGACTCTGTCCGGCCCGTACGTTTCGACCAGATCATGGTATTTCTGATTGCTCAACGCTTTGATTGGCGTGGTGTAGAACGCTTTGACGTTACGCTCTTGGGCCAGATAGATCGCGAAATCAGCCACGACCGTCTTGCCGGCTCCGGTGGGCGCGGCGACGAGCACATTGTCGCCGGCTTCCAACGCATCATTGGCTTTGACTTGGAAATCGTCCAATTCGAATGGCATGGACCGTGCGAAACGAGACGAGACCGATTGGCGTTTGGCCTGCTTCTGTTTGAACGCCGCATAGCGTTGCGCGGGAGATAGGGCTGTGGTCATCTCGGCATCGTATGTGCCGGTGTCGTTATTGCCATGTCGACGATGATGAGTCATGGTTCCTTTTCGAATCAGTCGTTGGAATGTTTCCACTGCGCCCACTGCCGGGCATGACGGACGCGCTTTTCCTCACGGCGGCTGATGACTTCGGCATGAGCGTCGATATAACGATTGGCCGCGTCCTCAAGTGGACGTGTGAAGAACGGGGACGTGTTCTCCTTTGGTTGCGGCAACGGCTCGGACATGACCTCGAAACGTTTGGACATGCGTCCGCCTACTTTGATGGCATCTTTGAACGCATGATATCCGCGGATGCATGCGTATGCGCCGCCGCCGACCAGCATCGTCAGCATGAACAGGACGAGCACCAGCCAAATCCACCAAGGCATAGCGCCTCCCTCGTCAGTCTTCGTTCTCTCGGTCGCCGACGCTCAGCTCATGCTGTGCTCGGGCGATGATCATCGTGCGCAACGTCTCCGGCGCGACGGCAGTAATATGACGGGCGTGCGCGATGCAGAACGCGACATACCAGGAATCGGAAGACACAATCAGATGCACCTTCTCGCCTTCGCCGCATTTCTCGACGGTGGCTCCCGACAGGCTGTCGATGAACGACAGGTCGTCCTGATTGGTTATGAACACGGCAGGTGTGCCATTGTCGAAACTCCACTTGCGCAGTTCGGATGCGGGCACGTCCGGAATGTCCACTTTTTCAGTGGGTTCGACCAGCTCCGCATGCTCGATGCGGGAGATGCGAAGCACCTGCCAGATACGAGGCTTGCCAGTAGCCTTGTTGATGGTCGTATCCGTCTTGACGAACTTCATCTTGTCCGCGGGCGCCGCGTTGGACACGTCGGTCCATACCGCCACGTAGTAAACGCCTTCGTCGACAAAAATCTTGTCTGGCGCCACTAGCTTGCGCTGTATACGGCCCGCACCGTCCGTATATTCCATGTCGAGCAGCATGCCTTTGGAGATGGCGCTCTTGACGATGGAGAAGTTCCTTGGTTCCATCTCGTATCCGGTCAGGCTCAGCCACGGCATGTCGCCAGGCTTGACGTGCTGGCGCAGTCGGCTGTACAGCGATTCCGCCTGCTCACGCAGCTTGTCCGGAAGCAAAGAGGAGTGGGCGAGATAGCTCACCGATGCGGTCAGCATGCTCAGGTACTGCTGGGAAATGCCGGCAAGGCGTTCAAGCCCCAGCGAATTCGTGGCGGAGACGATGCCTTCCGCGTCAAGCAAGGACCAATCGATATCGAAGAACTGGCTTCCGGCCATCTCGCCATCATCGGACACCGTGGTCAACGTGTTGATGTCCTTATGAATGATGTTGACGAACTTCTTCAATTCGTCATCGGACTTCGGCCTGCCGATGAATCGTTCCGCAAGTTCTTCAAGAGAGTATTCCTCACCCATGTGGGCGGACAGGAACAGCATCAGGCGAAGACGCCGATCGACCTCACTACCGGTCTGGAACGCGGAGTTCTTCTTCGGACGGCCCTTGCCTTCCTCGGTATCATCCTCATCAGTGCTGTTGCGGTTGATTTCCGGAGACACCACGGTGGAGCTGTCGGTGCCGGTGGATTCATCGGCCGGCACGAACTGCGTGGCCGCATGCAGCCGGCGGTTGAACGCGTCGACAGCCTCCTGAGGGCTCACTATGGACGCACCCGGATGAGACAGCACGAACATGGCCAGATCATCGGAGTCGGCGTAGGCGACATTGAGATGCTCGCCATCAACATCCACAGTGGCGGCGAAACGCCGCTGATCAACCACTTTGACCAGCTCGTCGGGAATGGATTGCGTGCCAAGACCCGGCGCGATGGAATCCAAGCCAAGTCCTGGAATCGGCGTCTGCGGCACGCGCGGCGCGGTACGGGAAGCGTGCTGGGGTTCGTGCGCAGGAGCCGAGGAAATCGACATGGAGCGCGCAAGGTAATTCGCAGCGGCAAGAATCGGCAGATCCTCGTCGCCGAACAGCAGACGCACGCGCGGCTCATCGCCAAGCTGCAGACGGTAGGAAGCGAAATCCTGCCCTTCTGACTTGGAGGAATATTCCGGCTGCCTTGATTCGATGGCGATGCCCATGGCGGCGAGCTTGGCGCGGTCACGCTGGAATTGCTTGGCGAAGGCGGCCTTCGCCGCTTGATCGGCGAGCTCTCCGTACGAATCGGCATACGCCTTCACACGTTGCGCGATCTGACGTGAGGTAAGCCATTGCGGAAAGGCTGAGGAGAGCACAGCCAACACATCAAGCTCATGCTTGCCCCATTTGTCGGAAAAACGTCGCCTACCGTTACTTCCCTCAGCCATTAGTCCTCACGTCTCGTTAACGTTTCTTTTTAAGTGCTTGACCTCGTAAGCCGCACACAACATTCTATGATAGAGGTTTTTTAAGCGATTTGTGCCTATTTCACGAAAAAACATCGTTTTCGTGTTGCATGGCCGTCCAAAATTAGACCCAATCGTCCGGTTCCACGCCCTGCGGGCCGACATATTCGCCATTCGGCACATAGCTTGGTTCGCCTTGATCCTCCAGTCGCGCGTCGCTAAACAGCATCACATCCCTGCCGAAGGTCCAATCGCCATCGATATCAACGGATTTCGCCGCGGCGAGCGAAGGCACACCGTATGGGAAACGGGCATCGAAATCGTGGATGTTCTTGTAATAGCGCGCGTCCAAATGGACGTCGGGGAAGATGTAGTTGCCGTCTTCCATCTCGTACTGGTCCGTCAGATGGAATCGGTCGGACCGCATGATGAACAAATCGTCAGTGGTCTTCACCGGCAGGAAACGCATACGGTCGACGCATACGCAGGTCGCGCCATCGAAAAGCGACACCGCGGCTCCCATGGCGGTCTCCAGCTGAATGACCGGCTCGCTGGTCGGATCGGTCGGGTCGACCGTCTTCTTATTGCGGATTACCGGAAGGGGAAGCACGCCGTCATAGGATGCGAGTTTCGCTTTCAGCGCATCGATACGCACCCAAATGCTGTTCGTGTTGAAGTACGGATGCTTGTCGATGTTCTGCGCGTCGTCCTTGTCGTCTGGATGGACCTGGCTCATCTCACGCAGCATCAGACGGCCCGTGGCCTTGTCTCGCACGATGTGGCCGCCCTTACGATCGGCTGGGGTGCGTTTGGCGACCTCGATCATGAACGGTGCGCCCGTATTCTCGAAATGCTGCGCAAGCGTACGGGAGGGACGCGCGCCCAGGTTGTCGGAATTGGAGATGAAAAGATATTTGAACCCCTGCGCCTCAAGCGCGTCAAGCAGACCGGATTCCCAAATGGTGGAGAACAGGTCGCCGTGGCCCGGTGGGCACCATTCGAGTTCCGGATTGGCCGGGAAGCTGACGGGCATTCCCGTTTCCGCGCTGATCTTCGGTTCCTGATGCTGGATGATTTCCATCGGGATGTCTTCCTGATGGAATTTCTTATTGGTCTGCAGCACCTTCATGGTGTCTTTGGAGGTACGGAAGGAGTTCATCAGAGTCAATGGCAGATCGACGCCAAGTCTGGTCCGCGCGGTCAACACCTGTCCGATGATGATGTCGATGAAACGCATCTGCCGTGCCTTGTGGCGGCGTACCGGCAGCAGCGACTTGGCGCAATCGAGTCCCATCGAAGTGCCAAGACCGCCGTTAAGCTTCAGGAACGCCGTATTGGCGAACGCGTCAACGGCCTTGTCGTGATTGATGGTCTCATACACGTCATGGAAGCTGGGAACGCTGACGAGCGGTTCGACCTCGTCCTCACGAATCCAACTGCTGGCCTCCTCATTGCGCCAGACCTCGTACAGACGACGGAACTGGGCGATGGCCATGTCGGTCATTCCGTGCTTCCGCATCTTCGCGGCAGAGTATTCGAATACGTCCTCAGTCAATGTCTCTCCCTTTCGAACGGGCGTTGTTATTCGATGCGCTTATGCCATAATACGACATTCCGCCAAAATCGGGGGCATTTAGACACAGAACCAACATGAACTTCCGGTGGAGCAATTGCCGGAAAACCCTCAAATATCCGAAGCCAAACTCTCCGGAATGGATGCGACTCGCTTTCCGACACGATGTGTTTGAAAAACCGTAGAGATTATGCTATGTTTCATATTCGGTGCTTTTCGCACCGTTCGGACCATAGCGCAGTTTGGTAGCGCACTTGACTGGGGGTCAAGGGGTCGCGGGTTCAAATCCCGCTGGTCCGACCAAGAAAGCCCGTCGTTCCGCCGTTTTCCACGGCATCGAAACGGCGGGTTTTTCGTTATGTTTGGGCAGGTTTGGGCAGTGAACTGCGGCATACAGCCCCTCAGAATGGCATCTATCGGAGCCGGAAGCCGGACGTCAGGACGGTCTTGAGCGCATGCAAATATGTAGCCTGCGATATTTTTCATGTTTCTTGCCGTTTAATGCGATTAACGCATGGGTTCAGAGAGGTGATTCGGTTTGCAGCAGAACGACACGCAGCCACAGTTCGACGACGTCGACGAATTCGCCCATGTGTTCGATTCAACGCTTCCCGAAGATGAATGGAAGATTCGATTGCCCCGCGAGCTTGGCTTGGAAGCCCGCGAACGCGCTCGGCATGATGGCATCACGCTTACCGAATTGACCCGCAGGGCACTCTTGTCCGACGATTCCGATGGCTGTTCAGACGCGGTCGGCATCGGGCGCATGCCAAAGAACAGCGACGGGCGCAAACAGCTTGGCGACGAATGGAAGATCAAACTCCCCTACGCCGTAGGCCATAAGGCGCGGGCCAAGGCCAAGCAGGACGGCATTTCATTAAGCTCGCTCGCGCGCAGAGCCATAACGGGGTATCTCAGAACACGCAACCAGGATGAACATCCTCTGTTCTGACGCTGTCGGCCTAAGCTGTGCGTAAAGGAAAACAAAAGCCGGCAACGACCCAGATTCAATAAGGCAGATGGGCGTGCGCCATGGTCTAAACCAGGCGCACGCCCATCTTCTAACAGTTCCGGTGGTTACTTGCGTTTCTTCTTCTCACGGACATTCACCGAAATCTGAATCGGCGATCCTTCGAAGCCGAATTCCTCGCGCAGACACCGTTCGATGTAGCGGCGATAGCCATGCTCCAAGAAGCCGGTGGCGAAGATCACGAAGCGCGGCGGTCTGGTGGACGCCTGCGTCGCGAACAGGATTCGCGGCTGCTTGCCGCCACGCAGCGGATGCGGGTGGGCAGCTTGGATCTTGCCAAGGAACGCGTTGAGTTTGCCGGTGGGGATGCGCTTGTCCCATGATGCCAAGGCGCCACGCATGGCATTGGCCAAACGATTGGTGTGCCATCCGGTCTTTGCCGACAGATTGACGCGCTGAGCCCAAGTGACGCGATTGAACTCGGTCTTCCACAGGCGTTCCATACGCTGACGGTCGAACTCGTCCATCAGGTCCCACTTGTTGAACACAAGCACGATGCAACGGCCCGCGTCCACGGCCTGGCTCATGACCTTCAGGTCTTGGTCGGAAATCGGCTGGGAGGCATCGAACAGCACCAAGGCAAGCTCGGAACGTTCGATCGCGGCCTGCGTACGCAACGAGGAGAAGTATTCCGCGCCGGACAGCTTGTGCAGACGACGTTTGATACCTGCGGTATCGATGAACAGCCAATCCTCGCCATCGACGGTGACGACCTCATCGACCGGATCTCGCGTGGTGCCCGCAAGATCGTTGACGACGGTGCGTTCCTCGTGGGCCAGCTGATTGAGCAGGGAGGATTTGCCGACGTTCGGACGTCCGACCAGAGCCACGCGGCGCAGATGCGACGGCGTAAGGAAGCCGGATGTCCTTTCCGCTTTCTTCAACGAGTCGAGTGCGGCGTCAAGCAGTTCGCCGATGCCACGACCATGCATGGCGGAAATGCCATACGGCTCCCCCAGACCCATCTTCCAGAATTCGGCGGTCAGGTATTCGCTTTCGCGATCATCGACCTTGTTCACTGCAAGCGTCACCGGCTTGCCGGCGGCACGGAGCATTTTGACGATGCGTTCGTCCGTGTCGGTGAGGCCAACCAGACCGTCCACCACGAGAATCACGGCATCGGCAAGCTGCACGGCGATTTGCGCTTGGGATGCGATGGCGGATTCGATGCCTTCCACGTCGGCTTCCCAGCCGCCCGTGTCGACCAGTTTGAAATCAGTGCCGCACCATTCGGCGTCGTAGCTCACACGGTCGCGAGTCACGCCGGGGGTGTCCTCCACCACGGCTGCGCGACGGCCGAGAATACGGTTCACCAGAGTGGATTTGCCGACGTTCGGACGTCCGACCACGGCAAGTACGCCGACCGGTTTCGGACCATTCTTGCTTTCGCCACCAGAGAACGCCGTTCCATCGATCAGCTCCTCATCGCCTTCATCCAGCTCATAGCCTTCGAGGTTGGAAACGTACTGGCGGTATTCCTGTTCCTCGATGGCGTCGTCAACGATACGGACGAGCACGTCAAGGGTCTCGCCGAAGTTGAGATCGGAGTTGTCGACGGTCAACACGCCTTCCGCGGCGGATGTGAAGTTGGTGACTTTCGAATCGGCCTTGTCGCGTGCCGCGACATTCTCCGCACCCACACCCGAGACGGCCTGTCCGCTACGTCGGGCCTGACGGACCTCTTCACGCGCGGTAAGCAGGATGCGCACTTCGGCGTCGGGAGCGACGACGGTGGTGATATCACGGCCCTCAGCAACAATACCGGCGCCTTCGGAGAAGGAATCGACCGAAGCCTCTCGTGCGATGTAGGCACGTTGCGCGGCGATCAACACGTGACGCACGGGGATGATGTTGGACACCTTGGACACGTGCGAAGAGACCTCGGAAGAACGGATGGCCTCGCTGATGTCCTCGCCATCGGCGTACACCTTCGGATCGTCCGGATCGACGCTGATGTCGAAATGGCCGTCGGTGAAGAATTCGCCGACGGTTTCGGTGACGAGCTGCTCATCGATGGTTTCGGCATCCAAATCGATGCCTTTGTGCATGCACCACCAAGCGCAGGCACGGTACATCGCGCCTGTGTCGAGGTATGCGAAACCATAATATTTGGCCAGTGCCTTGGACGTGGATGATTTGCCGACGCCCGCAGGCCCATCAATAGCTACACGGATCACAGTCCCACCGCCTTGGATAGAGAACGGACCTCAGCCTGCGACAACACGCGATACGTGCCGCTTTTCAGGTCGCCGAGTTTGATCGGACCGATCTGCGTGCGTACCAGACGCCTGACGGGAAAACCGATCGAGCCGAAAATACGGCGCACGATGCGGTTCTTGCCCGAATGCAGCACGACCTTGACCAACGTGCTTTCGCGGCTGGAGTCGAGAATAGCGCAGCGGTCGAGTTTGATCCACCCATCGTCGAGCTTCACGCCCGTGGTGACGAGCCTGCGGCACACCTGACCGCTGATGCGTCCTTCCAGCGTGGCGATGTAGGTCTTTTCGACCTCATATTTGGGGTGCATGACGTGCTGGCTCAGTTCGCCGTCGTTCGTCATGAGGATCAGGCCTTCCGAATCATAATCCAGACGGCCCATGTGGAAAATACGCTCGTACTTGTCTCCGACGATGTCGCGCAAAGTGTAGCGTCCCTTGGGATCCTCCATGGCGCTCAGCACGCGTTTCGGCTTGTTCAACGCAAGCGTGACATGGTTCGGGTTCACGCGCACGCGAGAACCGTCGACACGGACCTCCTGACGTTTCGGATCGACTCGGGTGCCAAGTTCGGTAATCAGCTCGCCATCGATCTCAACGCGACCATCGGTGATGATTTCCTCGCATTTACGGCGCGAGCCGAAGCCCGCCTGAGCGAGAAGTTTCTGCAGGCGAATGCCTTCATTGTCATGATTGTGCGCCTTGGCGGCGCGAGAATATGCGTTTGGCATCGTTCTCCCAACGTGGCCGGATAATACTTACAGGGACTGCTGGTAGTATGGCAGTCGTTTGGCGGCTTTCATAAAAACCGCAACTTGTCCACTATATGACAGAGGAAAGACTATGACTGCTGTTGAAGCAACGTCCGTAACAGAGGAAGAACAGAGCAAGCCACTGGCCCTTCGCGTAGGCGCGGAGCTGGTGGGAAGCTTCATCATCTGCTTCGCCATCTACTCGATTTGCACGCTTGGTTCCGCGATCTACGGCGTGAATATGGCGTTCATCGCCCTGCTGACAGGTTTGGTGTACGCCGCCGCCACCCTGATATTCGGCACGATTTCCGGCGCCCAGTTCAATCCGGCGGTCTCCGTTGCGGCGATGCTGTCCGGCAAAACCCATGTGCTTGACGGAGTGCTCTATATTATCGTTCAGGTGCTGGGTGGTATCGGCGCAGGCGCCGCCATCCGCTTCCTGCTGCCGACATCCGAGCAGGTAACACTGAAAATCTGGCTGACGCCGGTCATTAACGGTTTTGACAAGAATTCCGTCTCCTATGCCACGCTCGGCAACTATGGCGTGTCCTTCAGCATCACTCTGGCCATCGCCGTTGAACTCGTCGCGGGCATCATCATCGTCGCCACCGCGCTCAACACCACCAGTGAATCCGGAAAGACCAATACCAGCCATGCCATCGCCATGGGTCTCGCCTACGGTGTCGGCGCCGCAATCTCCTATCCGGTAACAGGCGCAGCTCTGAATCCGGCTCGTGCCACTGGCATCGCCATCTTCGCCCAGAATCAGGGCCTTTCCCAAGAGCCTCTGCAGCAGCTGTGGGTGTTCTGGATCTGCCCGATTCTCGCAGCCGCCATCGTCTCGCTTGTGGCCATAGTCGCGTCCATGATCGGCACCAAGAAAAACGTTTCGGAAGCCGAGCAGGATTCCGAAACGCTGGAGACCATAGCCGACGACGCGTCAGACGATGCCGACGGGCACGAGGGCGAGCAGGATGAACAGTCCGACGCCCAGACCGATGCCGATGAAAGCGTCGAAGCCAACTGAACGGACTTTCCAAAGACTACGCTCGCGCATTACGAGTCTGATTAGTCCTGTTATGATGGCCGTCACCGCGATTACCGTGGTGGCGGCTTTTACATGGCCTAAGACCGCAAGCACTGTGGCTATAACCACCATTGCCGCAACGATCCATTCAAACCACGGCTTGCCTTCATGGTCTTCGGAAACATAGGGATGACTCATATCGCAGGCCTTTCGTTATATGTCAACGCGCGTCCGCGCACGGAACGCAATCATAATAATAAAACGTGGCGTCCGAAACCAGCGAATGGTTTCGGACGCCACGTCATTTATCGCGTCGCAACGCTCCCAGCTTGCCGGTCGACGCTTCCACTGAACTCAGTGGAAGAAGTGTCGGGTACCGGTCACATACATGGTGACGCCGGCCTTGCGGGCCGCCTCGAACACTTCCTCATCACGAATGGATCCACCAGGCTGGACGATGGCCTTGACACCGGCGTTGATCAGAATCTCGGCACCGTCGGCGAACGGGAAGAACGCGTCGGACGCGGCCACCGCTCCCTTGGTGCGGTTGGCTCCGTCAGCCAGCGTGTTGGCACGCTCGACGGACAGATTGGCGGAATCCACACGATTGACCTGGCCCATGCCGATGCCTACGGTTGCCTGATCGTGAGCGATAAGTATGGCGTTGGATTTGACGCAACGGATGGCACGCCATGCGAACACCAGATCCCTGACAGTTTCAGCGTCGGCCGGCTCGCCGGAAACCAGCTTCCACGCGTTCGGATCGTCGCCTGGAGCGTCAATCAGATCGGTGGACTGCACGAGCAGACCGCCGTCAATCTGACGGAACTGGGTCTTGTTCTTCGGAGGCTCAGACACCTTCAGGATACGCAGGTTCTTCTTCTTGGTCTGGAGCAATTCAAGCGCATCGGCGTCGTAATCGGGCGCGACGATGACTTCGGTGAAGATTGGACGAACACTTTCGGCCATTTCCATGGTGACCTTGCTGTTCGCAGCAATCACACCGCCATAGGCGCTCATCGGATCGCATGCGTGCGCCTTCTTGTGCGCCTCTGCCACGGTAGCGCCAATGGCCAGACCGCATGGATTGTTGTGCTTGACCACTGCGACGGCGATCTGAGGCGCGAAATCCCACACGGCACGCCATGCGGCGTCGGCATCGACGTAATTGTTGTAGCTCATCGGCTTACCGCCAAGCTGTTCGGCGTGTGCGAAGCCGTTCTGGTTGAGCGGATCCAGATACAGCGAAGCCTGCTGGTGAGGGTTCTCGCCGTAACGCAGCACGTGCGCGCGGTCCCACGTACGGGTGAACGTGGCCGGGAACTTGGCCTCATTCACTTCGGTCTCGCCTTCGGAAACCGGCTGTTCGATGGACGCCGGCTTCGGCCAATGCTTCGCGGTCCACTCGTTGATGGTGGCGTCGTAGGCGGCCGTATGGGCGAACGCCTTTCCTGCGAGCCAGCGACGCTCATCAAGGGAGAAGCCCTCGCCGTTCTCGATGCGGGAGGCGACGAGTGCATAATCGTTCGGATCGGTGATGATGGCGACGGTGGCGCTGTTCTTGGCTGCGCCACGCACCATGGACGGACCGCCGATATCGATCTTTTCGATGGTGGCGGCTTCGTCAGCTCCGGAGCGGACCGTGTCGGCGAACGGATACAGATTGACGACCACCAGATCGAACGGCTTGATGCCAAACTTCTCGAGCTGGGAGGCATGGTCGGGGTTGGTCATGTCGGCGAGGATACCGGCATGGATATGCGGGTCAAGGGTCTTGACGCGGCCATCAAGGCATTCCGGGAAACCAGTGACTTCGGAGACCTCGGTCACTTTGACACCCAGCTCAGCCAGACGCTTCGCGGTGGAACCGGTGGAAACCACCTCGGTGCCCGCCTTGATGAACGCTTCGGCAAGCACCTCGATGCCTTCCTTATGGAAGACTGATACCAGAGCCCGTCGTATCGGTCGATTCGTTGTTGTCACCCTGATCCTCCTTGTTATTGTTGTTCGAGGCGACCGTGCGAAGCGCACGTGTTTCCTCACGGCTGTTTTCCGTGGATTCGGGAGCGGTCTCCCTCTTTCCACGTTCGCGTATACGCTTCATCATCCAGCGTATGGCGAAAAATATGCTCACGGCCACCAAAGTCAGCAGCCATGCGGAGAACAAACCCATGGCGGTGGGTTGTCCCACCTTACGGGTTGACGCGATCACGTCTACGCCGACGTGCGCAAGATGTTTCGATCCCAAGCCTCCGTTTCCCAAGGCGAACAGCAAGCTGGAAGCCACGGACACGACGGCGCTGGTAATCGAAAAAGCAGCAATCGGATAGGCAAAACTCAGCACAACGCGTTTGACGTCGATGTTCCGTCCTGATTCACCTACTCTGATATGGAATCCCTTATTAAACAACATGACGACCATGCCGGTAGCAAAAGCGGATGCCAATGGTATGCACATCAGCGCGATTCTCACCCAATCCGTCTCAACCGCCTGTGGCATCATACCGAAAAGCGGCAAGGCGGGGAGCCCGTCGCCCTGCCCGGTCCATAATGTGAATTCGGCTAAATCGCCGATTGAGAAGCCGGCGCCGAAAGTCCATGAGACAGCCCAAATCATCAGATTCGGAAGCCATGCGAGCATACTGATCGTGGTAAGAATACGAGACCCGTTCTGCATGCCCGAAAGTTCATATAGCTTCGCTATCGATGATTGATTGCTTATTGCCCAAAAAACAACGACGATCAGACCGACCAGCAGATACGCCGCCTCCAGCAGCATCCCTAGGACGGAACCGATGACCATGGTCTTTCGCACCGGCGATGACACATGAGATCGAATCCATTCGGTACAGGCTTGGGTCCATGACGCATTCGGAATCGCCGCGACCGCATATCCGAGGATGAAAACAAGCGCCGTTTTGATGGCGATCATCGTCATCGAATCAACGATTTCGATATTTATGCTTCTGGCGAAGAAGATGTTTACGGCTTCCCAAAAGACCAGACCGGCCGCGAATCCACGCAGACTCGTGCCGAATCTTCTGGCGAGCTGCGCGATAAGGGCGATAAGCAGTACCGTCAAGAGCAACGGCACAATCGTCAACGTGATGGCATCAGTCTTGAACCCGATACCTTGGCTGAGCAGCACCAACGCCTCGGTAAGAGGCACCGAGAAGGCGGAGAGATTGTCCCCGCCTTCTTCCATGGATATGACCAGAAGCATTAGGGCCATATAGCAGCCCAAGGCAACGGCGTAAATAATCATGGACGCTGCCGCGACGGCAAGCCCTTTCAGCCAATACTTCAGGTTCGTCATCATAGCGATTGGGAAGCGAGCACCTCTCGCATGATTTCAGCGGTCTGTCCGGGAGTACGACCGACACGGATGCCAACGGCCTCAAGGGCTTCTTTCTTATCCTGCGCGGTGCCCTTGCCGCCGGAAACGATGGCGCCGGCATGGCCCATCTGCTTGCCTTCCGGCGCGGTGAATCCCGCGATGTAGGCCACGACGGGCTTGGTCATATGTTCGGAAGCCCACTTGGCAGCGTCCTGTTCGGCGCTGCCACCTATTTCGCCGATCATGACAACGGCTTTGGTGGCTTCATCGTTCTCAAAGGCTTCCAAAGCCTCCTGCAAGGTCGTGCCGACGATCGGATCGCCGCCCGCGCCAAGGCATGCGGTGAAACCGATGTCAGACAGCTCCCCCATCAGCTGATAGGTCAACGTTCCGGACTTGGACACCAAACCCAACGGGCCGCGGGACACGATGCCATCTGGAATAATGCCGAGGTTGCAGCCCTTGGCGTCCTTAGAAGATGGCAGCGTCAACAGACCAGGACAATTCGGCCCAACGATGCGCACGCCCTTACGCAAGGCCAACTCGACGAAATACGCGCTGTCCGCCACCGGAATGCCTTCGGTGATGACGACAATCAGTTCGATGCCGGCTTCAATGGCCTCAACGACGGCGTCCTTGGCGAAGCGCGGCGGCACGAACACGACGCTTGCTTTGGCTCCAGTGGCTTCGATGGCTTCAGAGCAGTTGGCGAACACGTGAATGGTGGCGTCCTCGCCATTTTTGGCTTCAGGGAAGGTGACGTCCAGCCCAGCCTTGCGGGCGTTCACGCCACCGACGATGTTGGTGCCGGCCTTGAGCATGCGGGCCGTGTGGGTCATGCCCTGATGCCCGGTCATGCCCTGGACGATGACCGGAGCGCCATCTTCAATGAAAAGCGTCATTTCAGCGAACCTCCTTGGCCGCGAAACGTGCGGCCTGCTGTGCGGCTTCCTCCATGGTCTGAGCGACGTGCAGGTTGGCGCGGCCGGCTTGGGCCAAAATGTTCAGACCTTCCGCCGCCGCATTGCCATCGAATCGCACGACGATAGGCTTGCTGCTGCCAAGTTCGTCAAGCGCCTCGAGAATGCCCTTCGCGACCTGTTCACACGAGGTGATGCCACCGTACACATTGATGAGCACGGATTCGACCTGCGGGTCGGACAGCACGATTTCAAGACTATTCGACATCACTTCGGCGGAAGCGCCTCCGCCGATGTCGAGGAAGTTTGCGGGCTTGACATTCGTGCCCTGATCCTCGCCTGCGCCTGACACCGCGTCAAGAGAGCTCATGACGAGTCCCGCACCATTGCCGATCACACCGACGGAACCCTTGAGATGCACATAATGCAGTCCATGTTCGCGGGCTTTTTGCTCATATGGATCGACATGAATCGGATCGGTGAAACGTTTCCAACCATCATGGCGGAACGATGCATTGTCATCAAGGGAGATCTTGGCGTCCAGCGCGCACAACGACTTGGAAGATTCGTCATCCGGATCGCCGATTTTTGCAAGCGGGTTGATTTCCACAAGCGTGGCGTCGTTCTCCTTGAAGCAACGCCACATTTTCAGCAGAATCTGCGCGGCCTGATCAACATCGGCATGATAGAAGCCGATGCTTTCAGCCATCTTGGTGGCCGCTTCCAAATCGAAATCGTCAAGAGCATCGATATGCAGACGCTTCACGGATTCCGGATGCTCTTTGGCGATTTCCTCAACCTCAGTACCGCCATTCGCAGTGGCGAGCACGTCGAAATCACGAGAGGATCGGTCCACTGAGATGGAGACGTAATACTCGTGAAGGATGTTCTTCGCCTCGGCCACCAGCACGCCGCTGACCTTGTGCTTGTGAATGGTCATCGGCAGAATGTCTTCCGACGCGAGAATGGACTCGTCACGGGTCTTGGCGAGCTTGACTCCGCCGGCCTGGCCACGGTGTCCAATCTTCACCTGCGCCTTAATCACATTGGGATATCCAATCTGGTCGGCCGCTTCGGCGACTTCATGGGAGTTCTGGGCGAATATTGCCTTAGGAGTCGGGATACCCTGTTCTTCGAGCAATTCCCTGGCTTGATACTCATAGAGATCCATGGATCATTCCCTTTGGTTGTTTGTTCTGAATGGTTGACGAAAACGGAGTTATCAGGCAGGCATGCACACCAGCGAGCTTGTCGGATAATCGCCTAGCGATTTCATGCCGTCAATACCGGTAAGTTCCATGACGAAGCTGAATCCAGCAACGACGCCTCCGCACTTCTCGATGAGGCTACGCGCCGCATTGGCGGTTCCACCGGTGGCGATCAGATCGTCGACGATCAATACGCGCACTCCCTCATGGACAACGTTGGTTTCGATTTCCATTGACGCCTGACCATATTCGAGGTCATAGCTTTGCGACATGGTTTCTGGAGGCAATTTGCCGGCTTTACGGACCGCGATAAACCCCTTTCCGAGACGGGCGGCCAACGCTGGACCGAACAGGAATCCACGGGCTTCAAGGCCGGCGACCATGTCGAAATCATCGACGTCTACTGGCAATGCCGCTTCAAGGGCCCCCATCAAAATACCGAACGCGCGCGCATCAGCCAACACCGGCATGAAATCGCGGAATAGGATGTCCTCCTTCGGAAAGCCCGGAATAGTACGTATTTTCGATACAAGATATGCTGCGTCTTCGGCTCCAACTTTGTTCAAGCCCGAAACGGTGATATCCGATGCTGCCATGACAGTGGTTTCCTTCTACCTTGGTTTACGGCACTTTGAATTATAGGTTTCCCGTGCGAAAAAGAACGGCGAAAACCTCAAAAATGAAATTTTCGCCGTCTAAAAATCAAAGAAATCAATCGTTCTTCTGCTCGTCAATGGGCTGCTGAATAACATCGGCATCCTGTGCGGGCTCTTCAGTCGCGTCGACGATAGGCTTCTGGTCGGGCTCGTCTTCCTTGGATAGCGGATTGCCGTTCTCATCGACCTCATCATCATGCACGTATGCCGGACGGACATATTCACGGCTGATGGCGTTGAAGCCGAAACGCAGTTGCGATCCTTCGGAATCAACGACGATCTCCTCGTATTCCGTATCGACGGAAACGACCTTGCCGATGATGCCACCGATGGTGATCACTTCAGTGCCGGGCTGCAGATTAGAACGGAAATCCTGACGTTCAGCTTGCTGCTGCTTGGCTTTCTTGGACTGCCAGAACATCATGCCGAACATTACAACGATAAGAACAACGAGAAAAAGGATATCCAAAATAAACTCCTCGGAGTCAGGGTCTCAACCGGAACACATTACTCAAGATGTGAAGTCTATGACATCTTATTGACATCATATGCGGATTCGTCGGGAGTAATACCAAGATGCTCCCATGCCTTGCGCGTGGCCACGCGGCCTTTCGGCGTGCGGATGAGGAAGCCCTCACGTACCAGATACGGTTCGCATACCGTTTCCACCGTTTCCGACTCCTCGCCCACCATGGCCGCCAGATTGTTCAAGCCGACGGGGCCTCCGTTGAAATTGGTGACGATGGCCTTAAGCACTGCTATATCCAGACGGTCAAGACCTTCGGTATCGATCTGATAAAGCGCCAACGCCTCCTTGACATCATCGGGACGCACCGATTCGAGATCGTGCACGATGGCCCAATCCCTAACACGACGAAGCAGGCGGTTGGCAATTCTCGGCGTGCCGCGGGAACGCATGGCCAGTTGGCGAGCGGCCCCGTCCTCCAACTGGATTCCCAACACTGCGGAGGAACGCTCAATCAGCTTTTCAAGCTCCTCATGCGGGTAGAAATCCAGATGCGCCGTGAAACCGAACCGCGCACGCAGCGGCGAGGGAAGCATGCCCTCTCGCGTGGTGGCACCGATAACCGTAAACCGAGGCAATGTCAGCGGAATGGATGAAGCTCCAGGGCCTTTGCCGACCATCACATCAACACGGAAATCCTCCATGGCGATGTACAGCAGTTCCTCGGCGGCACGGGGCAGACGGTGGATCTCATCGATAAAGAGCACCTCGCCGGCGTCCAGCGAACTCAGAATCGAAGCCAAATCACCAGCATGTTGGATGGCGGGACCGGAAGTGACGCGGATTGGAACTTCCAATTCATTGGCCACAATCATGGCCAAAGTGGTTTTGCCAAGTCCCGGAGGCCCCGCAAGCAGGATATGGTCCGGAGGAACGTCACGTTTTCGAGCAGCATCGAGGAAAAGCTGCAACTGCGCTTTGAGTCTTGGCTGTCCGATGAATCCCTCGAGGATATGAGGACGAAGCTCCTCGTCGCTGACCGGTTCGTTGCCGACGGGTGCGGCGGAAACCATACGGAGGGATTCCTCGTTCGCCCCGGTGTTCGGCTGTTCGAATGTATCAGTGTTCGTCATAATGGTCCGTTTCATCTACCTCTATCCAACGATGTCAGCGCGAGCTTCAGCACGCGTGGAACATCCTCGGCGTTCAACGGCGTCTCGATTTGATTATCGGCGCAGACCGTCTGCACCGCATGGACAGCGTCCTGCTGGTGCCATCCCAAAGACATCAGACCTTCGACGACCTGTTCGGCCCCAGTGTCTTCAGGAGTCGAAGCGGTTGCGGAAGAACCCTCGATCTGGCTCAGATCAATGGAACCTTTCAGTTCGAGGATGATTTTCTGCGCGCCTTTCTTGCCTAATCCCGGAGCCTTGGCCAACGCAGTGGCATCACCATCCGCCACAGCCCTCGCAAGTCGATCGGGAGGCAAAGTGGACAGCAACGATAGCGCGACTTTCGATCCGATGCCACTGACCTTCTGCAATTGCAGGAACATGCGTTTCGAGGCCAGCGTGCCGAAGCCGAATAAAGTGATGGCGTCCTGGGACACATTCAACGAAGTGTAGACCTTGATTTCCTGGCCGGCGTGCATGGAAGCCAAGTCGGCGGATGGCATCCTGACCTCGTAGCCGACTCCCCCGACCTCGATAATGGCCGATACGGCGTCTACCGACTCCACATGACCACGTAGCATGCCAATCATTATGGACGTCTCCTTCGCACAGGTCTAGAACATCTGTTCGATACAGCTTACATGCCTCTGCGGACGCCTTGTCTGCGCGCTGCTTTTTGCGAAGCCTGCGCCCACTGTCGTTGCGCCGCCGTGAGATGCTGTTCGCGTTCGCCGCCTTGCAGCGCACCAGCCGGACGCAACGCGTGACAGATCGCAATAGCCAGCGCGTCAGCCGCATCAGCCGGCTTTGGCAGCGTGTTCAATCCCAATATCCGCGCCACCATACGTTCCATCTGGATTTTCTCTGCTTTGCCGTTGCCGGTGATTGCAAGCTTTGATTCCGTCGGCGTATGCAACGCTACAGGAATGCCGCGTTGCGCCGCAGCGAGCATCGCCAACCCTGCCGCCTGTGCGGTTCCCAGCACCGTGTTACGGTTTTCTTGCGCAAACACTCGTTCGATGGACACCGCATCGGGAGCAAATCGTTCGATTTTTTCCACCAAGCCGTTGTAGATGGCCAGCAGACGCAGATCCTGGGAGGTTTTTGGATCGGAACGCACCACATCCACGTGGATAAAAGAAAGCCGGCGGTATGCGCCGGCTTCAATCACGCCGACCCCGCAGCGAGTCAGCCCGGGGTCGACGCCAAGAATAATCACGCTGGATTACTCCTCGTCAAGCTGGGCCATGACCTCGTCGGAGGCGGTCCAGTTGGAGTAGATGTTCTGGACATCGTCCAGATCATCGAGGTTGTCGATGAGCTTGGAGACCTTCTGGGCATCCTCAAGGCTCAGCTCGACCTCGTTCTTCGGCATCATGACCAGATCAGCGGAATCGTAATCGAAACCGGCGTCCTGGAGAGCCTTGCGCACGTCAATCATGTCGGACGGATCGGTGATGACGGTGAATACCTCACCATCGTCGGTCACGTCTTCGGCACCGGCTTCGGCGGCCTTCTCGAACAGGTTGTCGAAGTCAACGCCTTCGGCCGGAACAACGATCTGTCCCTTGCGTTCGAAGTTGAAGCTCACGGAACCAGTGGTGGCCAGGGAGCCATTGCCCTTGGTCAGGGTGGAACGCACGTCGGCGGCCGCACGGTTGCGGTTGTCGGTGAGGCATTCGATGATCAGGCCAACACCTGCCGGGGCGTAACCCTCGTACACGATGTCTTCATAGTTGGCGCCGCCGGCTTCCTCACCGGAACCACGCTTGACGGCGCGCTTGATGTTGTCGGCCGGCATGGAGGCCTTCTTGGCCTTGTAGATGGCGTCATACAGGGACGGGTTGCCGTCGGGATCGCCGCCACCCATACGTGCTGCGATCTCGATGTTCTTGATCAGCTTGGCGAACAGCTTGCCGCGCTTCGCGTCGATGGCGGCCTTCTTGTGCTTGGTGGTCGCCCACTTGGAATGACCTGACATAATGCTCCTAGGCAGGTTGCGGATGTTTCAAACGAAATGATTCTAAAGCGGTTCGCCGACAAAATACCGAATACGAACCTGTGGCATTTCGCTTTTCGAACTTTTGGATGGGGTCTGCCCCCGGCTGTGACTACCGCCGATATGTTTTCTCCCCTATGACCATTTGGCGCTTGGCTTCGAAGATGCGTTGGAATACGGTGACTAATCCCAATCCGGCCAACAGTATCATGGCGATGGCGAGCCACAATCCCTGACGCGTCAATCCGGTGATGGCCATGCCCACCAGAATGATGGTCAAGCGATCGGCACGAGTGGCGATGCCGTTTTTCACCTCATAGCCGACTGATTCGGCACGAGCACGGGCATATGAAGTGACGAACGATGTCATCACGGCCACCGCGGCGGCGGCGATACCGATCATGCTCGTATAGTCAGGCGTGTTGTCGATGGCCGTATGCCACCAGTCACGATGCATAAGAAAGAAGATGATCACGCCTACGAGCATCGCCCAATCAGCGATGCGATCGAGCGTGGAGTCGAGAAAAGCCCCGAATTCGGTCCCACCCGTGGTAAGCGCGGCGATCGAGCCATCCAACGAATCGGCAAGCACAAGCAGAGTCAGAACAACCGCTCCCCCAAATAGCCATCCGGTCACACCGGTGGCGATGGCCACGACGATGGTGCCGACAGCACCAATCACCGTCACCGCATTGGCGGTCAGTCCTATGGCGATCAACGCTTTGGCTATTGGCTCGATGAGTTTTTTGAACGGCGCACGAAGATGCTCAAGCATGTGTTACTTCCTTCTCGATGAGAAAATGAGAAACGGCGCACAAACCTCTTGTCGAGATTCGTGCGCCGTTTCACGGTTCATGGTCGCGTGCGACTTGTTGCCACCGGTCTCGCTCAGTCGGCGAGGGCGGCCTTGAAGTCGTCTGCAGTGTTGACCTGGACGCGCTTCTTGATTACGGCCAGAATGTTCGCCTTCGCCTCATCGACCGGCACGCCGTTCAACTGGCTGCCGTCGCGGAAGCGGAAGCTGACCGCGTTGTTGTTCATATCCTCTTCGCCGACGATGAGGATGAACGGCGCCTTGGACTTGGATGCGTTGCGGATCTTCTTGCCGAAGCGATCGTCGGACAGGTCGATCTCGCAACGGACGGTCTCCTCTTCCAAGCTGGCGATGAACTTCTGCAGGTGCGGGGCGAACTCGTCCGCGACCGGCACGCCAAGCACCTGGACCGGGGCGAGCCACGCCGGGAAGGCGCCCGCGTAATGCTCAAGCAGCACCGCGAAGAAGCGTTCGATGGAGCCGAACAGCGCGCGGTGGATCATCACCGGACGCTGGTGCGTGCCATCGGCGGCGATGTATTCGAGCTTGAAACGTTCCGGAAGGTTGAAGTCGAGCTGGATGGTGGACACCTGCCAAGTACGTCCGATGGCGTCACGGGCCTGCACGGAGATCTTCGGACCGTAGAAGGCTGCGCCGCACGGATCGTCGACCAAGTCCAAACCGGATTCCTTGGCGACCTCGGCCAGCGTGTTGGTGGCTTCCTCCCAAATCTCGTCGGAACCGACGTACTTGTGCGGATCCTTGGTGGACAGCTCCAGATAGAAGTCATCCAGACCGAAGTCCTTCAACAGGCCGAGCACGAAGGTAAGCAGGCTCTTAAGCTCGTCCTTCATCTGCTCGCGGGTGCAGTAGATGTGGGAATCATCCTGAGTCAAGCCGCGCACGCGGGTCAGGCCATGCACTTCGCCGGACTTCTCATAACGGTACACGGTGCCGAATTCGAACAGGCGCAGCGGCAGCTCACGGTAGGAACGCTGGCGGGACTTGAAGATCAGGTTGTGCATCGGGCAGTTCATCGGCTTCAGGTAGTAATCGAAGCCTTGCTTGATGACGTTGCCGTTCTCGTCCTTCTCCTCGTCCAGACGCATCGGCGGATACATGCTGTCCTTGTACCACTGCAGGTGGCCGGAGGTCTCATACAGGCCGCCCTTGGTGATGTGCGGGGTCTGCACGAAGCTGTAGTGGTGCTTGCGGTGCATCTCACGGGAGTAGTCCTCCATGGCGTTGATGACGGCCGCGCCCTTCGGATGGAAGACGGCAAGGCCCGGACCGATCTCATCCGGGAAGGAGAACAGGTCCATTTCCGCGCCGAGCTTGCGGTGGTCGCGCTTGGCGGCCTCCTCCAGACGGGTCTGGTATGCCTTCAGGTCCTCCTTGGTGGCGAAGGCGGCGCCGTAAATGCGCTGCAGCATCGGATTGGCCTCGCTGCCGCGCCAGTATGCGGCGGCGGAACGCTCGATCTTGAACGCCTTGATGTAACGGGTGTTCGGCAGGTGCGGACCACGGCACAGGTCCTTCCAAACCACATTGCCTTCACGGTCGACGTTATCGTAGAAGCTCAGTTCCTTGCCGCTGATTTCGGTGGCGGCTTCCGGGTCAAGATGCGCTTCCTTATCCTTGATAAGTTCAAGCTTGTAGGGCTGGTCGGCTTCCTCGGCAAGAGCCTCTTCCTCGGTCACCACGCGGCGGCGGAAGGACTGGGAGGACTTGATAATGCGCTGCATGCGCTTTTCGATTTCCTTGAGGTCCTCCGGAGTGAAAGGAGTCTCGACATCGAAATCGTAGTAGAAGCCGTCTTTGATGACCGGTCCAACACCAAGCTTGGCGTCAGGGCGAATCTCCTGCACGGCCTGGGCCATGACATGGGTTGCGGAATGGCGCATGATGGCCACACCGTCCTCGCTATCGAGCGCGATGGGTTCCACAACGTCGCCGTCGTGCAGCTCGGTATAGAGATCTCGGGGTTCGCCGTTCAAACGCACCGCGATGATGTTCTTGTCGTCGGAGAAGAGCTGGACGCCGGTCTGGTCTGCCGCCACCTCCTTCTTTTCGCCGTTGAGTGTGATGGAGATGGTCTGTTCAGCCATGAGTTGTCCTTTGCTATCGGGGTCCGCGTTACCAATGTGCAGGCCTGGACTATATATCAACGATGAACAAGATAGGGTCAAGCGCAGACAACGGCACGCCATTTCGGTGAACGGAAGAACAACGCTGATTGAATGTCGCGAAAGGAAAGGTCCTTCACTGTTTACTGTCCGATGACGTGCGCATATGTATACTGCGGAGCCTGACGCGTGGACTTGATCATCACTTTGTCAGAGGGGCTGACCGATACCGTAGCGCCATACTTCACTTTGAGCCGCGACCCGACGCCACCGGCCAGATTGACCGCGTTCTGCAGATTGTCGCTGTCGCCGATCGCGCGAATGGTGAATGGGGATTTCAGTTTGGTGCCGTCGCAGACGAGACTGCCGGCCGTGCCACTGATGTAAGTGCTGGTTACCACGCGGACATTGTTGATCTCAATGACCTCGGCACCACTGTTGCGCAATTCCTCAAGCAACGTGAACAATATCGCGGAGTCAATCTTCTGTTTGGAACCCTGCGATATGCGGATGACCACGCCTTCTCCCGTAGCCGCGAGACGGCCGGATAGGATGCCGTTGATCTGCGCGTTCTGCTTGGCGATTTCCGCGGCCTTCTCATTTTTGTCCGCGGTGTCTTTCAAAGCGTTCAGCTGGCTGGAGAGTTCGTTCTTACGCTGTTCGAGCTTTTGGACCTGGGCATTGGTCTCGCTGATGAGCTTGGTTAATTCATCTTCGCTCATCGTCTCATAGGTGGATGTCGTGTTGTTTATCTGGATCACATAGCCGAAGCCAAGCAAGGCGCACAATATCGTGACCAGAATGCTGGAATACAGTCGGGTTCGTGTGACCTTCGCATCAAGTGAGATCCGCTTCTTGGCCTTGACCATGGGGAACGCACCGGTTTGGGTGCTGTCATTGTTCTGGTCCTTGACCCTCTGCTCATGGATTCTGGACAGCATGTCCTTGCTGTTCGCGTCTTGTCCGCTCATACCGCATCAACCTTTAAAGATGAAGCGTCGGATGGAGGACACATTGGTAAAGATTCGTATGCCGAGCACTACGATCACTGCGGTCTGCAGCTGGGAGCCGACTCCCAACTGGTTGCCGAGGAACACCAGCAGCGTCGCGGTGATGACATTCGAGAAGAAGGAGATCACGAACACTTTATCGGAAAAGCTGCGTTGGAAATACGCGCGTGCGGCGCCTAGCAACGCATCCAACGCGGCCAATACCATAATCGGCAGATACGGTTGGAGCTCGATGGGGATGTCCGGACGAACGAATACACCGATTACCACGCCGATGATAAGTCCCAAGACAGCTGCCATTACTTGTCCTTCCTCACATGCGTCGTGTCGCCAGCCACTGCAGCATCAAGTGTAATCGATTTGCTTTTGCTTATCTGCGGATAGATGCCGGCCTTTTTGAAATCGTCATACAGTTGTTTCTGCGTTGTCTTGCTTACCGATTTCGCCAAGGTCGCCTGATTGCCTATCGCCTCGATTCGATATGGGCTTTGCACCGAATTGACTCCGATGAGAATCGTCGATCCGGCGGTTCGAATCGAGGTTTGCACGCCAAGGCGGTTGCCGTTGATCGCGATCGCCTCCGCTCCGGATTGCCATAGCAAGGAGACAAGCAGCTGCAAATCGGAATCGGTGACGACTCGAACCTGGCTGCCATTTTCTCTTGGCAGTGAGGAGTCAGCATTGTCGCCGCTGACGGAAAGCGGGTTGGCTACGGTCAGGACAATGCCTTCCCCTTGCACCGGAAGCGTTCCATTGACCATTTCATCATCCTGCATCGTCTGGTTTAGGGACCAGCTTGCCAAGGATTCCGATTCAGATTCGATTTGCGACCGCAAGTCGTTGACATCCTTGGTGAGGTCGCCGACCCGCTTCGTTTGTTCGGTCAGCTGGCTTGCCAACTGCTTGCGTACTTCTTTGCGTGGGTCAGTGCTCAGCTGGCGCACGAAAACGCTTCCCGCGGCACCCACAGCGATGCAGATGAGGAACACCAGAATCCTGGTGGCCCAAATCGAAACCGCCGAACGTTTTTTAGTGGCCAGGCGGGAGTCCGAATACAGGACATCCATCGGACGATTGGTCAAATCGTCAATAAGCCGAAGCGAATCGTCATCGACATGTCTATGGCGTTGCGGCATGGCGGGCATGGAGGCCGGTTGCACATGATGGGATGACAGGCCGGCGAAGGATGACGAAAAAATGGCACGATGCTTTGTGGGTACGTTCTCCGGGGAAACGGGGAACGACGCGAAACGTGGAGCATCGGACTTCATATATGCGTCAATCCTTGCTGTTTGTATCGTTCTTCAACAGTTGGATGCCTTGGCGCATGTAGATGTACCCTGCAAGCCAATACAGTCCAACGCCCCAGATTCCGGTGGCAAGACCGCATAGATGCAGTGTATCCGCAGCGGCGTTGGACCAGATGTCGGCGAAGATCAACGCGACGATGGCGATAAGCAGCATCGCGGTACCGGCCTTGCCTACGAAATGAACAGGCAATGGGCCATAATCGTGCTGCGCCAAAACCAGTATCAGAACAGCCATGATCAAATCTCGCAGGCCGACGACGATCAGCATCCACCATGGAATGATGTTCGCCACACCCAAAGCAAGAATGCTGCAGAAGATCAGCAGACGATCGGCAATCGGATCGAGAATTTGCCCGATTTTGCTCACCTGATTGAATGATCTGGCGATCAGTCCGTCCAAACCATCGGATATCGCCGATAGTGCAAGCACGACCAAGGCGGTCACCATCCTGTGATGAGAGACCAGCATCGCGATAAAAGGAATCGAAATGATTCTCAGCAGGCTGATGAAGTTCGGAACCGTGAAATAGATGTCTCGCGGTTCCGGACTGTATTGCTTCTTAATAATCAATTTGCTCATATTACGAGCAACACTACATTCTCGAAGCCTGCAACGCGGTGACTATTATGCCACGGGCACCAACTTCATACAACTGGTCCATAAGCTGGTTCACCTTCGCCTTCGGAACCACCACACGCACGGCCGCCCACTGCTTATCATGCAGAGGCGAAATCGTCGGGCTTTCGAAACCCGGAGTGATATCCACTGCGGCGGACACCTTCTCGACCGGAATGTCGTAGTCCATAAGCACATTACGCTGGGCAGTGAGCACGCCTTGCAGACGCCTGCTCAGAATCGTCAGACGCTCGTCATCCGCCTCAAGACGAGGGGAACGAATCAATACGGCTTCAGAGTGCATCAGCGGTTCAGCGAAAATGCGCAGTCCCGCATTACGCAGAGTGGTCCCTGTGGAAACCACATCGGCGATCAGATCGGCGACGCCAAGCTGGACGGACGATTCGACGGCGCCGTCAAGGTGCACGGTTTCCGCGTTGATGCCATGCTCGACCAGATAGTCGTGTACGAGCTTGTCGAATGTGGTGGCGACTCGCTTGCCTTCAATATCCTCAAGCTTGGTAATCGGCGAATCGTTCGGGGCTGCGAAACGGAACGTGGAGGCTCCGAAGCCAAGCTGCATATGCTCCTCCGCATCGGTGCCGGAGTTCACGAGCAAATCATGCCCGGTGATTCCAACGTCGATGGTGCCGCGACCGACATAGACCGCAATGTCGAGGGGACGCAGGTAGAACAACTCAACATCATTGTCGGGATCCTCCACGACCAACTGGCGAGGGTTGCTCCTCAAACGGTAGCCGGCTTCCGCCAGCATGTTCCAAGCGGGTTCGGACAGCATGCCCTTATTAGGCACAGCGATTCTTAGCATGTTTCTCCTCTAAAAAAGGCCACACCTTCAACTGGCATGGCCCCGGGTTTCTCACAGGTTCTTGTAGATGTCCTCGAGTGTGATGCCACGATCGATCATCATGACCTGCAGATGGTAGATGAGCTGGCTCATTTCTTCGGCCGTGCGATCAGCACCCTCATATTCGGCGGCGATCCAGGTCTCTCCAGCCTCTTCGACAATCTTCTTGCCGATGAAGTGCGTGCCTTTGGCAAGCTCATCGACGGTCAGGGAACCGGCCTGCTTGGTGGCGGCTTTCTCGCTCAATTCCGCGAACAGCGATTCAAAAGTCTTCATATTCGTATGCTTCCTTGTATGGTGGGCGTTCACGCCTTGAAGGCTGCTTCGGCCTTCTCGCGGATGGAGTCGATAGCCTCGGCCGGATTCTCGGCACCGTACACGGCGGAACCGGCGACCAGCACATCGGCACCGGCTTCGGCAACGATATGGGCGGTCTTGGGGCTCACGCCACCATCGACCTGGATCTTCGTCTTCAGGCCACGGCGGGTGATTTCGTCACGCAGACGACGAACCTTGGCCATCTGGTTGTCAAGGAACTTCTGACCGCCGAAGCCCGGTTCGACCGTCATGATAAGCACCATGTCGAATTCGTCAAGGATGTCGAAGATCGGCTCGACCGGTTCGGCCGGACGGACCGCGAAGCAAGCCTTGCAGCCCATGTCGCGCAGCTGACGCGCAAGACGAACCGGAGCATGCGTCGCTCCCATATGGAAGCTGACGGAAGCCGCACCAAGCTTGGCGTATTCCGGAGCCCAACGGTCCGGATCCTCGATCATCAGATGCACGTCGACCGGAAGGTCAGTGACTTGGCAGATGCGAGCCACAATCGGCTCACCCAACGTCAGATTCGGAACGAAATGATGGTCCATCACGTCCACGTGAACGAAATCGGCGTTGGAAATGGCCTTAAGATCACGTTCCAGATTGCAGAAGTCAGCGGACAGGATGCTAGGTGCGATTTGAATAGTCATGGTTCTCATTCTATGGAAGGTAATCGACTTGATGCTACTTGTTGTCGGACTGGTCATCGGCATATGAGACGGATGAGCCATCGTTTGCCGTGATTTCATCCTTGGTTTTCGTAAGGTTGGCCTTCGCGGTCGAGAGACCGGTTTCTCCATCCTCGACGAGGCTTAGCTCAATCTCGGTGACGGTGCGCAACTTCTCGGCAAGCAGCTCGGTGGACTTTCCCATCTGCTGAATAACGATGAAAGCCACCACGCCAAGCACGAACACCGCCATGGACACCCATACGTTGATGCGCACGCCAAGGAACTCGTGCGCGAAATCAATGCGCAGAGCCTCGATCCAAGTGCGTCCCGCCGTGTACCACATGATGTATATGGCGAACAAGGACCCGGCCTTGAGTTTTTTCATGATTTTGGAACCAAGGAAAACGATGAGCGCAGCACCGATGAGATTCCAAATCATCTCATACAGGAAGGTGGGGTGGAACAGCGTGCCTGTCGGGCAGGTCGCTCCGTCATAGCATTGTTCGCTGTGACCGATGGCGCTTCCCTCCATATTCAACTTCAAACCCCAAGGCAAGATCGTCGGCGCGCCGTAAAGCTCTTGGTTGAACCAGTTGCCCAGACGTCCCACGGCCTGCGCCACGAGCAATCCTGGCGCGACGGCGTCACCGAGCAGAGCCATTGGATAATGCCTGTGACGACACCATGCCCAAGCGGCAAGCGCTCCAAGCAGGACGCCGCCCCAGATGCCCAGTCCGCCATTCCAGATGCGGAACATCTCCACCCAATCGCCGGTCGGTCCGAAGAAACGTTCCGGAGTGGTGATGATGTGGTATATACGCGCACCGATGATGCCGCTCGGCACCGCGACAAGCGTGATGTCGAGAATCTGATCGAAATTACCGCCATATCGTTTCCAATGAACGGTTGTCATCCATACCGCCAGCACGATGCCGAGCAGAATGCACAGCGCGTAGAAATGGATGGTCACCGGCCCGATGGAAAACTGCGAAATGGTGGGTGACGGAATGTAAGCAAGTGTCATAGTTTCCTGATGGTAGTCCACGTATACGATATGGTACGTGGACTACCAGTATGTTGTCTTTGGACTGGTTCAGTTGCGGGCGTTGTGGATGCCTTCGGCAAGCTCCTCAGTCTTCTCCGCCAAGGCCTTGAGACCGGTGGCTTCGTCGACTGCATGCTTGCCGGATTCGTCAAGCATGGTATGCACCAGAGCCGAGCCTACGATGACACCGTCCGCATACGATCCGACACGAGCCCCCTGTTCCGCGGTGGACACGCCGATGCCTACGCACACGTTTTTCGCACCGGCCTTGCGGGTACGGGCGACCAGTTCCTTCGGGGACGCATCGATGGTGGAGCGTTCTCCGGTGACGCCCATGCGGGCGGCAGCATAGACGAAACCCCGCGCATTGTCCGCAACGACTTTCAGACGGTCTTCGGTGGAATCCGGAGATACCAGGAAGATGCGGTCGAGTCCGTGACGGTCGGAGGCTTCGATCCACTCGCCGGCCTCGTCCGGAATGAGATCCGGGGTGATGAGACCGGCTCCACCGGCGTTTTCGAAATCACGTGCGAATCGTTCGACGCCGTAATGGAAGATGAGGTTCCAATAGCTCATGACCAATGGCACTCCCCCGGCGTTCGCCACTGTTTCCACCGCTTTGAATACGTTGGCGATTTTTTCACCATTGTCGATGGCGATTTGCGATGCCGCCTGGATGACGGGACCGTCCATGACGGGGTCGGAATACGGCAGCCCGATTTCGACCGCGTTCACGCCGTGTTCGACCATGGTGCGGAAAGCTTTGAGCGAATAATCCGGATCAGGGAATCCGTATGGCAGATATCCGATGAATGCCGGCTTGTCGGCGGCTTTGAATTCATCGAACATGGTTTCCGTCGGGCTTGGCTTGTGGCTGATGCCGAGTGGCTGGCCGGACGGCGTGGATGATGTTGCGTTCGTCATGATGGTTGCTCCTTTTCTCACTCGCCGTCCGCGTTGTTGCCTTGCGCGCCGTTGGCTTCCAAGGCTTTGGCCTGCTCGTCGGTCAGGTATCCGAACCATTTGCCGGCGGTGTTCATGTCCTTGTCTCCACGGCCAGAGATGTTGATGATCATGACCGGATGCTCATACCCTTTGGCCTTGAGGTCTGCAGCTGCCTTGTACGCGCCGGCCACTGCGTGGGAGCTTTCGATGGCAGGGATGATGCCTTCGGTTTCGCACAGATCCTTGAACGCGCTCATGGCTTCCTGATCAGTGGCCCAGGAATAGTTGACGCGGCCGATATCCTTGAGCCATGCATGTTCGGGGCCGACGGAGGCGTAATCCAAGCCTGCGGAGATGGAGTACGTGTCAAGGGTCTGGCCTTCGGGGTTTTCCAACAGATAGCTCTTGGCTCCTTGGAACATGCCCAGTTCACCGGTACCTGGCGCGAATCGAATGGCATGGCGACCGGATTCGGGCCCGTTACCGCCGGCCTCGTAACCGTACAGGTTCACTCGTTCGTCATCGAGGAAGGCGTTCATGATGCCGATGGCGTTGGAGCCGCCGCCGACGCATGCGCAGATAGCATCGGGATGGTCGATGCCATACCAATCCTGCAGCTGCTGTTTCGCTTCCTCTCCGATGATCTTTTGGAAGTCGCGCACCATCGATGGGAACGGATGAGGTCCTGCGACCGTGCCGAGCAGATAATGGGTGTCTTTGACGTTGGTGACCCAGTCGCGCAGCGCCTCGTTGATGGCGTCCTTGAGGATGCGATCACCCAAGGTGACTTCGACGACCTCCGCGCCAAGCATGCGCATGCGGGCAACGTTCAGCGCCTGACGGCGGGCATCGATCTGTCCCATGTAGATGCGGCACTTGAGTCCCAGCATGGCACAGACCGTGGCAGTGGCCACACCATGCTGGCCTGCACCGGTTTCGGCGATCACACGGGTTTTGCCCATGCGCTTGACCAGTAGGGCCTGTCCAAGCGCGTTGTTGATCTTGTGGGCGCCGGTGTGGTTCAGGTCTTCACGCTTGAGGAACACACGGGCATCAAGACCGGTTTTCTCCTCGAGCCTCTGCGCGAAACGAGGCGCTTCAGTCAATGGGGACGGACGTCCAACATACTGCTGGTTCAACCGCGCCAATTCCTTATGGAATTCCGGATCGGCCTTGGCTTCCGTATACACGCGTTCAAGCTCGTCGAGCGCCGTGATCAGCGCTTCCGGAACATAGCGTCCGCCAAACTGTCCGAAATATGGTCCTTCATGGCTTGCCAACGGGGTCTGTTCGGATGCCTTCACTCTTGCTCCTGCCTTTACTAATCGTTCCACTGCCTGCTCATGGTTGGCCGCGGTGGCCACGCCTTCTCCCACCAGCACCGCATCCGCGCCGGCACGGGCGTAATCCTCAAGCTCAACCGAACCGAACACACCGGATTCCGCCACGCGAATCACATCGTCCGGCAAATCCGCGGCCAGTTCGTTGTACTTGTTCACATCCACCTTGAGGTCTTTAAGATTGCGGGCGTTGATGCCAATGACCTTGGCCCCGGCATTGATGGCCCGTTGAATCTCCTCACGGGTGTGTGTTTCCACCAGCACCGTCATATTGAGGCTATGCGCGAGATCGAGCAGCGACTTGAGCTTGACGTCGTCCAATGCGGCGACGATGAGCAGCACCAGATCGGCACCATGCGCACGTGCTTCCCAAATCTGATATTCGGTAACGATGAAATCCTTGCGCAGCACGGGAATCCTCACTGCGGCGCGCACCTTGTCGAAATCTTCAAGAGAGCCAAGGAACCGACGGCCTTCAGTCAGCACGGAAATCGCGCTTGCACCTCCCTGCTCGTATTCGCGGGCCAAAGCGGCCGGATCCGGAATATCGCTCAAATGGCCTTTGGATGGGGAGGCACGCTTGATCTCGGCGATGACCGGAATGCCATCCGCCTTTTTCAGCCACTGGCGCGCATCGATTGGCGCTGAAGCCTCGAACGCCATCCGCTTGACCTCAGCGAGCGGCACGTTGTTTTCTCTTGATCGCTGATCCTCGACGGCTCCCGCCACCAATTCATCGAGCACAGACATTACTGCTTCCTTTCACAACACAATTGAACGGTCAGAATGTGACTCACAACTGGCGAAGCTGCGCGGCGATCTGTACCGCTTCAACGCTGGCTTCGGCCTTGTTGCGAGTCTCCTGCCACTCACTGGCCGGCACGGAATCGAGGACGATTCCAGCTCCGGCCTGCACGCTCGCTTCATGGTCGCGAATGAATGCAGTTCGAATGGCGATGGCCATATCGAGGTTGCCTGAAAAATCAAAATAACCGACGGTGCCGCCGTAAATACCACGGTCGGCCGGCTCAAGTTCATCGATAATCTCGATGGCGCGCGGCTTCGGCGCTCCGGACAGCGTCCCCGCGGGGAAGGCGGAAGTGAACACGTCGAACGCCGTCATATGCGGATCGACCTGCCCGGTAACGGTTGAGCAGATGTGCATGATATGGCTGAACCGTTTGATGTCCATCAAGGAAACGACTTCGACGCTTTCCGGACGGCACACGCGGCTCAGATCGTTGCGGGCCAGATCGACCAGCATGATATGCTCGCTGCGTTCCTTCGGGTCTGCCAATAGTTCCTTGGCGAGACGTTCATCTTCCTCAGGAGTGGCGCCTCGTGGTCTGGAACCGGCGATTGGGAAAGACATGGCATGGCCGTTGTCCACCTTGATCAGTGTTTCCGGGCTGGAACCGATGACGTTGAAATCACGTCCTTGAGCATCGGTGAGTGCCATGAAATACATGTACGGGCTCGGATTGAGGGTACGCAGCACACGATACACATCAAACGGATCGGCGGGAGAATCAATATCCAGTCGCTGCGAAATGACCACTTGGAACACATCGCCATCGATGATATGGCGTTTGGCCTCTTCAACGGAACGTTCGTAATCGCTTTTCTCCGTGCGGAATCGCAGTTGGGGCTGGCCGACCGACTCGTCGAGCACATTGACCCGGGCTTCGTTTTCGACGGGTGCGGCAGCCTTGCGCTGCATATCATCCAGACGTGCCAGCGCTTCATCGTAGGCGGCATCGGCACGAGTCGGACGGTCATCGACATTCACGGCATTGGCAATCAGCCATACCGAGCCAGACACGTGGTCGACTACTGCGATGTCCGTGGCGAGAGCCAGAACGGTTTCCGGCTGTCCGGTCTCATTCGGGGCTTCGGCACGGAGCGTCGGTTCCCAATGTCGGATGGAATCCCATCCGACAGTACCAACGAGGCCACTGGTCAGATTCGGCAATCCCTCGACGTGCGGAGCCTTCAATGTCTTCAGCGCGGCATGTGCCACTTCGACAACATCACCGTCGGTGGGCACTCCGACAGGCACCTGTCCCAGCCAATCGGCTTTGCCGTTGTTCGAACGCAGCTGCGCCATGGAATTCACGCCGATGAAGCTGTATCTACTCCACGCTCCGCCAAATTCAGCCGATTCGAGGATGAACGTACCGGAACGGCCTCCTGCGAGACGCTCGTAGAAGCCGACTGGGGTCAATGAATCAGCCAGCAAACGGCGTACGATGGGGATGACACGGTAGCCTTGGTCGGCCAATTCATGGAACTGCTCACGGCTTGGCCATGTAGTACCCCACTTGAGGGTCTGTACGCTGCATTCGCTCACCGCTGACCCTCCTGTTCTTTGGTTCGATGGCCCACGACCACAGGCAGCTGTCCGCCTTCTTCAAAGCAGGAACGTTTGCCGGTATGGCAAGCCGCTCCCACTTGGTCAACTTCTACCAGAATGGCATCTCCATCGCAATCCAGCGCGAAGGACTTCACATACTGGGCATGTCCCGACGTATCGCCCTTACGCCAATACTCCTGCCTGGACCTCGACCAGAATGTGACGCGTCCGGTGGTGAGGGTACGTCTGATGGCTTCGTCGTTCATATAGCCGACCATCAGTACCTCTTTGGTATCGAACTGCTGGATGACGGCCGCGACCAAGCCTTTGTCATCGTGCTTGAGACGCTGTGCGATGCGCGGGTCGAGAGTGGTGGTGTTGTCGTATGCTTCGTTGGTCATGATGGTATTGCGATTCGTTGTTCAGTACTACAGGGTTGGTTTGCGTAGTTTCCGTGGTTCTATTCAGCGTACGGTGTATCCGGCTGCCTTGATGGCGTCTTTGACTTCACCGATGGTGACTTTGCCGTAATGGAAAATCGAGGCAGCGAGCACGGCATCGGCGCCCGCCTCGATTGCCGGCGGAAAATCCGAGGCTTTGCCGGCGCCGCCAGAAGCGATAATCGGGATTTTGACTTCCTTGCGGACAGCTTTGATCATCTCCAGATCGAAGCCTTGTTGGGTGCCATCGGCATCCATTGAATTAAGGAGAATCTCCCCCGCACCAAGTTCTTGGGCGCGCTTGACCCACCAAATGGCGTCAATGCCAGTGGATTTGCGCCCGCCCATGGTGGTGACTTCGAAACCTGACTGCGTATGTCGTTCTCCCTGTTCGCGACGTGCATCGACGGACAGCACAAGCACCTGATTGCCGAATCGTTCGGCGACACGACTGATGAGGGTAGGGTCATTGATGGCCGCGGTGTTGACGCCGACCTTATCCGCACCGCAACGAAGCAGGGAATCGACGTCTTCAGGGGTACGTACGCCGCCGCCGACAGTCAGTGGAATAAAAATCTGTTCGGCGGTGCGGCTCACCACATCGACCATGGTCTGCCTATGGGAGCTTGACGCCGTCACATCAAGGAACGTCAGTTCGTCCGCGCCCTGGCGGTAGTATTCCGCGGCGAGTTCGACCGGGTCTCCTGCATCGCGAAGATTCTCGAAATGCACGCCTTTGACCACTCGTCCCGCATCGACATCAAGACATGGAATGACTCGGACCGCCAGTGACATGCTGCTCTACTCCTTCACGCATAACGGTTGCAATGATTGCAAGAGTAACCGCAATACGTTACGTCGGTTCATGCGGATTCCGAGTAGCGGACAGAACCGGGCCTTTCGGAGGAATCAGTCACGTTCTTTGGCTGCAAGCTGTCCGCATGCGCCATCAATGTCCTGTCCTCTGGTATCACGCAGCGTGGCTGTGATGCCAGCGTTATGGAGAATCTCAAGGAATCTACGCTCGTCTTCTGGTTTGGACGCGGTCCACTTCGATCCCTCGATCGGATTGAGCGGAATCGGATTGACATGCGCCCAATCATCTCCATAGTGGTTCAGACGCTTCGCCAGCAATTTGGCATGTTCCGCCTGGTCGTTGATGCCGCGCATCAAGGCGTATTCGATGCTGACTCGCCGTTTGGAAGCCAGATAATAATCATGCGCAGCGTCGAGCACCTGTTTGGTGTTGAAACGCTTGTTCATGGGCACAAGTTCATCGCGCAATTCATCGCTCGGCGCGTGCAGGGATACTGCGAGACGTACTGGGATGCCTTCTTCGGCCAGTTTCCTGATGCCAGGCACCACGCCAACGGTGGAAACCGTGATGTTACGTGCGGAGATGCCGAAGCCTTCGGGAGGCATGGAACTAATTTGGCGGACTGCGCTCAAGACGGATTTATAGTTGCCCATTGGTTCGCCCATGCCCATGAACACGATGTTGCTCAGTCGTCCGGAGCCTCCGGCCACTTCACCGTCACGCATGGCCTTCGCGGCCACACGAACCTGCTCAACGATTTCGCCTGCGGACATGTTCCTGGTCAGTCCCAGTTGTCCAGTGGCGCAGAATGGGCAACCCATGCCGCAGCCGACCTGGCTGGAAATGCAAAGCGTGGTTCTGGTGGGATAACGCATCAATACGGATTCGATCAGCGACCCATCAAACAGGCGCCACAACGTTTTGATGGTGGTGCCTCCATCGGCGACTTGGCGTGTCACCTCATGGATGAGTTCCGGGAAGAAAGCTTCAGCCGCGTCGGAGCGTCTTGCCGCCGGAAAATCGGAAAATTCTTCCGCATTGACATCAAAATGGCCATAGTAATGATTAGCCAGCTGTTTGACCCTGAATTTCGGCAATCCAAGTTCCTTGGCCTTACCGATACGTTCCTCTTCGGACATATCGGCGAAATGCAGTGGCGGCTTGCCACGGCGGGCATGGTCTTTCGACAGCACATCCCGGAAGGCGCCCGAAGTGCCTCCAGGAGTGATGCCTGTTTCCGGCTGATCATTCATGGAATTCACGGTTATTGGCCCTTTCTCACATTCCGGTGGCCCACAGGAGCACGCACACGAAAGGAGCGCACAGGAGGATGGAGTCGACACGATCCATCACTCCGCCATGACCTTTAAGCAGATGGCCCATATCCTTAATACCAATGTCACGCTTCAGCATGGAAGCGCATAGGTCGCCGAAGGTTCCGGCTATACCGATCATGAAACCAGCGACAATAGGCACCCACCATCGAACCGTCCAAACGGATGGCTCGTAAGTGCAAAACATCACCACAAAAGAACCGGCCATGGCGAACAAGATGGATCCTGCCAGGCCCTCCCATGATTTCTTCGGTGAGATACGGGGACTGAGTTTATGTTTGCCAAGCCATGCACCTGCAAACAGACCACCGGTGTCACTCAGCGCGGGCATGAAGACAAGCATGATGGCATGTGCCACCGGATGACCGTTGAACGTCAACGGCATGATCAGGCAGGAGGCAAGCAGCGGAATGTACAGAACGGTGAACATGGAGACTGCCACATGGCTCAGTCGGCTGTGGCGCACTTCACCCTGTTCATGATTGAACGACGATTCGAGACGAGCACCTGCATCGGTGTGCGACAGTTTGTCCGCCACGGCCAGGGAAAGCCGACTGCCGAACGTCACCTTGGCACTTGCGGCGATCGCTACAAGCAGCAAGGAGGCCAGTACACAGACCGTCATAGCCACAATATGATGCTTGCTGTAGTAGGTGGCCAGCAAAGTCACCGCGGAACATGCCCACAGCACCACCACGGGAATATGCAATCCCGCGGTGGCGAAATCGACGCGCAGCTCCCACAATGCGAGCACCATGAACAGCACGACAAGATAGACGAACAAATCAACGCTGATCAACAGGCATGCCAAGATGATGGCGATCAGGACGACCGCCGTGGCGATGGCCTGCGGCATGTTGCGTCCGGTTTTCTTGTTGATGGCGTTAATGGCCTCTTCGGCTTCTTTTTCGCGTTGCTCCTGTTTTTCCATCGTGGTCTCTCCTGTGGTACCGTGCGTCGATTGATGATTATGGAGATTCGAAGGAATCAGACCTCCATGATCTCCTTCTGCTTGGTTTCCAGCAGAGCGTCAAGCTCGTCGGTGGTCTGCTTGGTGACCTTGTCGAGTTCCTTGAGCAGACGATCGCCTTCGTCCTCGCCCATGTCGCCGTCTTTGATGGCCTTGTCAAGGGATTCCTTGGCCTTGCGACGAATGTTGCGCACCGCGACCTTGCCGTCTTCAGCCTTGCCCTTGGCAATCTTGACGTATTCCTTGCGACGCTCTTCGGTCAGCTCCGGCATGGTCAGGCGAATGACGTTGCCGTCGCGACGGGGGCTGGCTCCGAGATCGGAATCACGAAGCGCCTTCTCCACGGCGTTGGCCTGGGACGCATCGAAAGGAGTGACCGCCAAGGTGCGCGGCTCCGGAACACCGATGGTGGCAACGGCCTTCAGCGGGGTCGGTGCGCCGTAATAGTCAACGGTGATGCCGTTAAGCAGCGCCGGATTCGCACGACCGGTGCGAATACCGGAGAAGTTCTCCTTGGTGGATTCCACGGACTTGGCCATCTGCGCCTTGGCCTGATCGACGATAGTTGCCATTGTTTGCTCCTTTAATATTGTTGGTTTAATCGATATTCGGCTTTGAATGTCGTCACTCGGCGAGGGTGGATTCCGCGGTGGAAACCATGGTGCCGATCTCCTCGCCCAGCAAAGCCTGGGTCACATTGCCGGCGCCCTCGAGTCCGAAGACGCGGATGCGCTGCTTGTTGTCCCGCGCCATGGAAAGCGCCGCAGCATCCATGACCGCAAGATTGTCGACCAATGCACGGTTATAGCTCAGCGTGGCGAAGCGCTTGGCGTTCTCGTCTTTGCGCGGATCGGCAGTGTATACGCCGTCCACGCCGTTCTTGCCCATCAGCACCTCATCGCAGTGGATTTCCAGAGAACGCTGGATGGACACGGTGTCAGTGGAGAAATACGGCATGCCTGCTCCGGCGCCGAAAATCACCACGCGTCCCTTTTCCAGATGACGAATGGCCTTAAGCGGAATATACGGCTCGGCGACCTGTCCCATGGTGATGGCGGTTTGCACGCGCGTGGCCTGTCCCTCCTGCTCGAGGAAATCCTGCAGAGCGAGGCAGTTCATCACCGTTCCCAGCATGCCCATATAGTCGCCGCGGGAACGATCGATGCCGGCCTGCTGCAGTTCGGCGCCACGGAAGAAGTTGCCGCCACCAACAACGATGGCGACCTGCACACCTTGCTTGACCGCGGGAACGATTTCCTCCGCAATACGACGAACGACGGTGGTGTCGATGCCGACTTTGCCTCCGCCGAATGCCTCTCCGGACAGCTTGAGCAGTACCCTGCGGGGATTGTCGCCAGTGTTTTCGCCAGTCATGAAATGCCTTTCTTACCCGAAAACCCATGAAATTTACCGTTTTCAAGACTATCGGCAAACACAGACACCAAAACACGATGGGGTTTAGTGCAAAAAATGTCCGCAATCCTGTTGGATTGCGGACATTGGAGATATGCCAAGCCCACGTTCGAAAGCGTGAGCTCAATTCACATCAGATTCACTCGGCGTCGCCCTTGCCGACCTCCACACGAGCGAAGGAAAGCGCGGTTCCCCCGACTTCCTTGAACAGGTCGCCGACGGTCTTGGACGGATCCTTGACGTACGCCTGCTCAAGCAGCACGGTCTCCTTGTAGAATGCGCCGAGACGGCCTTCCACGATCTTCGGAGCGATCTTCTCGATCACGGCCTCCGGCTTGCCCTTGCTCTTGAGCTCCTCCGTGGTCTTCTCGGTGGCCACGCGACGCTCGGATTCCAGCACATCAGCCGGAACATCCTCGCGGGTCAGCCACTGGGCGCCCATCGCGGAAATCTGCAGAGCGGCCTCATGAGCCACAGCAGCGCCGGCTTCATCGGTGGCAATCATGGCCACGATGCTCGGCGGCATCTCAGCGGACTTCTTGTGGGCGTAGACCTCGACATGCGGGCCCTCGACCTTGGCGAACTGGCCTACCTTGACGTGCTCACCGAACAGAGCGGCGGCTTCCTCGACGGCTTCCTTCACGGTGGTGTCACCGGAGGCTGCTGCCAGAACCTCATCCACGGAGGATGCTTCGGCCTTGACGGCGTCATCGAGCACGCTGCCGGCGAATTCCACGAACTTCGGGGTCTTGGCCACGAAGTCGGTCTCGGAGTTCAGCTCGACCGCATAGCCGGTCTGGCCGTTGGCGGATTCGACAACGGTAGAGGCGATGGTGCCTTCCTGAGCCTTGCGGCCTTCACGCTTGCCAGCGGCCTGGATGCCCTTGGCGCGGATGATTTCCTTGGCGCGAGCCACATCGCCTTCGGCTTCGGTCAGGGCCTTCTTGACGTCCATCATGCCGGCGCCGGTTTCCTCGCGCACCTGCTTGATCAGAGCTGCAGTGATTGCTGCCATTGATTTGTCTCCTCTGAAAATTTGGTGATGCCCCGATGATGGGAGGCATAGCACCTCCCATCATAGAGCATGGTCTCACTCGGCCTTGGTTTCGCCTTCAGCCTCAGCCGGGGCTTCAGCTGCCGGAGCGCCCTCGGTGAGGAGCTCCTTTTCCCAAGCAGCCATCGGCTGCTCGGCTTCGCCTTCGGCCTTGGCGGCCTTGCCGGAACGCTCCAGCAGACCTTCGGCCACTGCGTCAGCCATGAGGCTGGTCAGCAGTTCGATGCCGCGGATGGCGTCATCGTTGGCGGCGATCGGATACTCAACGGATTCCGGATCGGCGTTGGTGTCGACGATGGCGACAACCGGAATGCCCAGCTTGTGGGCTTCCTCGACGGCCAGAGCTTCCTTGTTCACATCGACCACGAACATGGCGGACGGGGTGCGGTTCATGTTGCGGATACCGCCCAGCTGCTTAGCCAGCTTGTCCTTCTCACGCTCGAGGAGCAGCAGCTCCTTCTTGGTCAGACCGGAGCCGTGCACGTCGGTGAAGTCCATTTCCTCAAGTTCCTTGAGGCGGGAGACGCGCTTGGACACGGTCTGGAAGTTGGTCAGCATGCCGCCGAGCCAACGCTCGGAGACATACGGCATGTTCACGCGGGTGGCCTGAGCGGAAACAGCTTCCTGAGCCTGCTTCTTGGTGCCGACGAACAGCACGGTGCCGTTGTGGGCAACAGTGGCCTTGATGAAGTCGTAGGCCTTGTCGATCATGTCGAGCGACTTGAACAGGTTGATGATGTGGATGCCGTTGCGCTGGGTGAGGATGAACTGCTTCATCTTCGGGTTCCAACGACGGGTCTGGTGGCCGAAGTGCAGGCCTGCCTTCAGCATGTCGCTCATAGTGATCTGAGCCATGGTATTGCTACCTCTTTCTTTGTCGGTTCTTGCCTGGTCATGCGTTCCTGCGTGCAGCTAATGCCTTGCAGGCATCAGCCGACCGACACAGGTCGTCGCGAGCATGACGCGAATTGGTTGCGCACCGGTTGACAATAATTGGGCGGTTTGAAGCACTCGCGGCAGCGCTTCTCACCAAATTGGCGCACAAATACTAAAAATACCATGGGGCCACGTCTTTCTGACGTGGCCCCATGGTTGAATCGTCGTTCGCTGTTTCGATCACTTGCGATGGGTGCGCATGTAACGCATCGCCTCGCGGCGTTCTTCCTTTTCCAGACGATCAAGATAGACGTGACCGTCCAAATGATCAGTCTCGTGCTGCAGCATGCGGCCCATGATGCCATGGCCTTCCAACACTACCGGCTTGCCGTCCAGATCAATGCCCCGCACGCGAGCATAATCGGCGCGACGAGTCTTGTACCACAATCCTGGAACGGAAAGGCAGCCTTCATCGCCATATTGCTCTCCGCTGGTCTCCTCCAACACCGGGTTAAGCACATAGCCAATTTTGCCGTCGATATTGTAGGAAAACGCACGCAGACTCACACCGATTTGGTTGGCGGACAACCCGGCGCGTCCCGGGTCATCAACGGTATCCAACAAATCCTGCACCAGATGGCGCACCGCGGGCGTGATCTCCTTGATGGGATCGCATGGGGTGCGCAGCACTGGATCAGGTACGACTCGAATCTCACGGATTGCCAAAATTAACGCTCCTCGTTGTTCTTGGTTGCGGAAGGCTCGACGGACGGTGCCGTCTCGTCATCCGGTTCATCGGACTGCTTCTTGATTCTCTCCTGCATGGTATCAAATGCCTGCCGAACCTTCGGGCTGACGGATTCAGAAGCCTGCCGCATGCTTTCCGACGCCTGCTTGACGGTTTCGGTGGTGCGGTCGAGAATCTGGACGGTCTTCGGCAACGGCCTGTTAGAGGGTTTTGGCGCGTAAATCACGTTTTCGATGACGTCTGCGTAGCGCTGCAGCACCTTGGGACGAACAACTTTCAGGCTTGCCGTCAAGGTGCCGTCCTGTTGGTTGAATTCCTCATCGAGAATCTCGAATTTTCGTACGGATTCCGCACGGGAAACGTTCGCGTTGGCCTTTTCGACATACTGCTGCACGAAAGCGCGCACGGCATCGTTTTCCGCTACCTGCTTCATGGACATACCGGCATCAAGACCCTGCTGGGAAAGCCAAGAACGAGTCATATCAGGATCCAGTTCAATCAAAGCGCTGATGAACGGCTTGCCATCGCCAATGACCACAGCATGGGACACGATAGGACAGGTGTCGATGATGTCCTCCATCGGGGCGGGGCTGACGTTCTTGCCTCCGGCTGTGATGATGATGTCCTTCTTGCGGCCGGTGATATACACGAATCCATCATCGTCGATGGCCCCCAGATCGCCGGTCCTCAGCCAACCATCAGGCATTTTGACTTCAGCGGTCTTCTCAGGATTCTTGTAGTAGCCAAGAAAAACATTGGGGCCCATGACCTGCAGCTCGCCATCATCATCGGTGCGCACACCCATACCCGGCCCGGGCTTACCAACGGAACCGACGCGATTCGCATTTTGCCAGTTGACGATCATCGGAGCCGCGGTTTCCGTCATACCGTACCCCTGAATGAACGTGATGCCATCCATGCCATTGAAGAAGTGGGCAAGGTCGACGTTCAGCGGGGCGCCGCCGCATGCCAGATATTTCAGGTTCGGACCAAGCGCGGAACGAATGGACTTGCCGACGACGGACATGAAGAAGGAATGCTCGGCTCGGGCCACCATCGAATGATGTCCCCCGTCCTGCTCGTCCTTGGACCATTGCACGAAATGATCGAACGCCTTGGCGAAGACCCTGCCGTGAATACCCGCACCGGCCTTCTGCGAGGCAGCGTTGTACACTTTTTCGAACACACGTGGCACGCCAAGCAAATACGTCGGTTTGAAACTGCGCAGATCGGCGAGCAGATGCTTGGCTCCAGGCAGATAGCCGACCACGCCTTGTCCGCCAATCGCCACGTATTGGATATAGCGGGCGAAGCAGTGCGCCAACGGCAGGAACAGCATCAACCTGTTGGGCTGGTACAGCATCTCGTCAAGAATGATGTAGCCATTGAGCACGATATGCGTGAAGTTGCGATGGGACAGCATCGCACCCTTCGGACGTCCCGTGGAGCCCGATGTGTAAACGATGGTGAGCATGTCGTCCGCCTTGATCCGGGCAATGACCTGATCAAGGGTATCGTCATCGACGCCCTCTCCGAAATCGGCGACCGCGTCAAGACCGTCCGTTTTGAAATTGAACACGTAACGCAGCCCTTCATGCATGTCACGAATCTGTTCGAGCGTCTGCGTGTGGACGGAATCTCCAGCGAAGGCAATAACCGGCTCCACCTCTTCCACGATGGAAGCGGCCTGCTTGGCCGAATCGGTTTCATAAATCGGAACGCTTACCGCGCCGATGGCCGCGCATGCGAAATCGACCACACCCCACTCGTAACAGGTGGGAGAGTAAATGACCACCATGCTTCCGGCTTTGATTCCAAGACCGATAAGGCCCTTCGCCACGGCGCGCACACGAGCGAGCATCTGGCCTGCCGTCACATCATGCCATTGCCGAGTCTCATCATCCTGCCATTGTGCGATAAGATCATCCGGATTCTTCTGCGCACGACGCGACAGCAACGCATATACCGTGTCATCATCCGTGGTGCTGTAGGCCGGCTCTGGTACAAATTCTCTCAACATGGTTCTCTATAGTAGTTCCCGTATGCTTAAGGCACGCTGAAAGCCCTTGGCATCGACTGCGAACATCGACGCCAAGGGCTTTTTGCAGATTCCTACCGTATCATCGCATCAATGCGATCACCCGAAATCAGCCAAGACGCACTTCCACGTGGAGCCTTTGAGCCTGAATGCGGTGTTGCATCTCAACCGCGTTTCGCCGATGTTGAGCAAAGCCGCACATTCGAATTTCGTGGTCGAAATCAACCAGCCGTTAATGGCGGACACGTTGATGGGAAGCAGACCAATCTTGGCATATAGATTTGCGTCTTCCTTCATATAATGGCCTATTATGGAAGCTGCGATTTTAAGCCTACGCATACAGTCCTCCGTTAGAATACGCTCTACATGCGCCGGCTTTTGCCGACCACGGAAGATGTCGATGGCATCGCACGACATGCGCGCGCCCAATAACGCCAAGGAATAGGCTTGCTTCGCGTCCCACGGTGTGGAATCGAACCGGATAACATGGAAGGGCACCCGCATGCCGGATAATTGTGTTTCCAAAAACCCATCATATGAAGGAAGCTTCTCGACGGATTTTCCTATGCACTGCAGCCATTGGCCATTGTTTTCCGCTTCTTTAAGACCGACATACGAATCAGGGTCTGACGGTGGGATTTCGTCAGGCTCATTGCCTTCTATCTCCTTGTCGTCTTCCGGCTCCCGCTCAGAGCCGGACTGCCATTCCGGAGGTGAAACGCCATCGTCAGATAAGTCGTCCATTGCCATGGATCCCTCATTTCTTTACCTATTTAATGTCATCCAATATTTAATGTCATCCAACTCTCTTCACTGAGAAGGACCAAAAACATTAATACATAAAGACAATCCCCCCGTCAAGTCGACGGAGGGATTGTGGATAACTTTTTTTATCCACAGGACGAAGCTATCTGATCAGTGGCTCGAAGCGACCGTAACCGGACAACGTTGGAAGCTCTTCAAATCGACATAACCGGTCGTGGCCATGGCTCTGCGAAGCGCCCCAACAAAATTGGTGGTTCCGTCGGCGTTATGGCTCGGGCCGAACATGACCTCCTGCAAGGAACCTACGGTGCCCACGTTAGTGCGGAATCCGCGCGGCAACGTCTGGTGGCGGGCCTCGGCTCCCCAATGCATGCCTTTGCCAGGAGCCTCGGAGGCGCGTGCCAGAGGCGAGCCCAGCATCACCGCATCGGCGCCCAGCGCGAATGCCTTGACGAAGCTGCCGGAATCACCCATACCGCCGTCGGCAATCACCTGCACATAGCGTCCGCCCGATTCGTCCATGTAATCGCGGCGGGCCTCGGCGACATCGGCGATGGCTGTGGCCATCGGCGCGTGCACTCCAATCGTGTTGCGGTTGGCGGATACCGCACCGCCACCGAAGCCGACAAGCACGCCAGCGGCTCCCGTGCGCATCAAATGCAACGCAGCCGTGTAGTTGGCCGCGCCGCCAACAATGACGGGGACATCCAGGTCATAGATGAATTTCTTAAGGTTCAGGGGCTCATGGTCCTTGGAGACATGCTCCGCCGACACCACGGTGCCACGAATGACAAACAGATCGACACCGGCCTCAAGCACGGTGGAATAATAATCCTGCGTACGCTGCGGAGACAGCGCGCCGGCTACGGTGACGCCGGCATCACGAATCTCATGCAGACGTTCGACGATGAGTTCCGGCTTGATCGGCTCAGCGTAAATCTGCTGGATGCGTTCGGTGGCCTTGTCCGCAGGCAGCTGCGCGATTTCGTCCAGCAGCGGCTGGGGATCGTCATAGCGGGTCCACAATCCTTCTAGGTCAAGCACGCCAAGCGCGCCCATCTTGCCCATGGCGATGGCCGTGGCCGGGCTGGTCACGGAATCCATCGGGGCGCCGATGACCGGCACGTCGAATTCATAGGCGTCGACCTGCCAAGAGGTGGACACATCCTGAGGATCACGGGTACGACGGGAGGGAACGATGGAGACATCGTCCAGCGAATAGGCCAGACGGCCCTTCTTGCCCAAACCGATTTCAATTTCCTGAGACATGGTTTCAAGGCTAATGCTCAGCTATGACAGTGCCTTCGCGCGTGTCCCCACGGTTTTGGACATTTCCATACGGAATTAACACACATGTAATAAGACGGAACCCATCACCTTCAATTCCGACAGGGAGGACAAACCATGGCCAAAATCAAGGTCGAAGGCAAAGTCGTCGAACTCGACGGCGACGAGATGACCCGTGTCATCTGGAAAGACATCAAGAACCGTCTGATCCTGCCGTACCTCGACGTGGATTTGGATTATTACGATCTGGGCATCGAAAACCGCGACGCCACCGACGATCAGGTGACCGTCGACGCGGCGAAGGCCATCCAGCGCGAACATGTCGGCGTCAAATGCGCCACCATCACCCCGGACGAGGCGCGCGTCAAGGAGTTCGGCCTCAAGAAGATGTGGAAATCCCCCAATGGTACCATCCGCAACATTCTCGGCGGCACCATCTTCCGCGAGCCGATCGTCATGAGCAATGTGCCTCGCCTGGTCCCGGGATGGACCAAGCCGATCGTCGTGGCACGTCACGCCTTCGGAGACCAGTACAAAGCCACTGATTTCAAGGTTCCGGGAGCCGGCACCCTCACCGTAACCTTCACTCCGGAAGACGGCTCCGAGCCGATTGAGCACGTCGTTTACAATTATGGCCCTGACGGCGGAGTTGCCCAGGTGCAATACAACGTGAACGATTCCATCCGAGGTTTCGCACGCGCCTGCTTCAACTATGGTCTGATGCGCGGCTATCCGGTGTACCTGTCCACCAAGAACACGATTCTCAAGGCGTACGACGGCCAGTTCAAGGATACGTTCGCCGAGGTGTTCGAAAACGAATACAAGGACAAGTACGAGGCGGCTGGCCTGACCTACGAGCACCGACTCATTGATGACATGGTGGCAAGCTCCCTCAAGTGGCATGGCGGCTATATCTGGGCTTGCAAGAACTACGATGGCGACGTGCAGTCGGATTCCGTCGCACAGGGATTCGGCTCCCTTGGCCTAATGACCTCCGTGCTGATGACTCCCGACGGGCAGACCGTCGAAGCCGAAGCCGCGCACGGCACCGTGACCCGCCATTATCGCCGTTGGCAGAAGGGTGAAAAGACCTCGACCAATCCGATCGCCTCCATCTTCGCATGGACCGGCGGTCTGAAGCATCGCGCCGACCTTGACAACACTCCGGAAGTCAAGCATTTCGCCGAAACTTTGGAGAAAGTCATCATCTCCACCGTCGAAGGCGGACAGATGACCAAGGATCTGGCCATGCTCATCGGACCGGACCAGCCTTGGCTCGATACCGAGGGTTTCATGAACGCCCTCGACGAGAATCTGGCAAAGGCTCTGGCAGAGTAATCTATCTGAGCTGTCGAAAGCCCGTATGCGCAATCACACACGCGTACGGGCTTTTTGACGTCCGGATATTACAATCGATGGTCAGTATAAGGAACGTCTATTCTTCCGCAAAGGACATGGCATGATTCTGCATCGCACAATCCCGGCGAAACGTCTGCTCGCTCTGCTGGCATCGGTCTGCATGGCAACAGCCATGGGGGCCTGCTCGCCCAACGGTGATTCGCAATCGCAGCAACAGCCGTCATCACAATCCAGCGCAACAGCCGATGCCGGCAATGTGGCGATTTTCGCTCCGACAGACAGCATCACCATCTCTCAACAGACGCCATTGAGCAAATGGGAAAAACTCGTTCCCGAAATCGTGTCCTCGTTGAAACGGACCGGTGTCAAAAGCGGCGACATCACCGTGAAAACCGCTTCGAACCTCGACAAACAAAGTCAAAGCGTCCAAGACTATGTGGTGAATCACATCAACGGAACCGAGCATTCGTCCACGAAAGCCAAAACCACCTTGGTGGTGGCGCCTGTCGCCGAGATGCCGGAATCCGACAGGCAATACGGCGACTATGCACGGCATGATATCACGTGGAACTCCGACGCGTCGGATGAGGACGAACAGGATTATGCGCAATCAGCGCAACGGCTGGTTTCGGCGTTGCAGCTTGCGCAGAATGAAGGAATGAAGGTCGTTCTGATCTCCAATACGCTTCAAGGGTATGCGCCGGACGTGTACGTGCCGATGACCACGGCCGAGCAGATTGGAGAACTGCAAGCCAAAGAGCTCGTCAACAAGCTCGAGCTCGACAAGGCATCGTCCGATGCCCCCAAGCAAATCGAGGTACTACTCCCCTACGACGCGGCCGACGGACATGATGCCAAAACGGACACGTCCTTCGCCCAGAACATGTTCAAAGGCATCTGGAAAGTGCTCGAACCGTATTTCAAGGACGGCAAAGCGGCATCTCCTTCCGAGACGCTCACCGCTTCGACCACCAAGGATGACTGGCGGTCCGTGGCATTCGATTCGTCAAAAGCCGAACAAATCAAATCGGTGCTTGCCGAACGTCTCGACGCGGACAAGGACGATTCGCACCCTGTCCACCTTGATGGCGTCATCTCCTGCAACGACTATGTGGCGAAGAACATCGCCGACGAGTTGGACAAACTCGGCTACACAGGTTCCTCAGCCGATATCAACCCTTCCATCTCAATTTCCGGCATCGTGGACAGCATCACGGGCAAAAAAGACCTGAAACGGCAGGCAGTGCCTGACCCTGCGAAGACGTCGTCATCGGATGACGACAGCGATTCCGATAACAAGGAAAACGCAAAATGGCCGATAATCACCGGCTATGGGGCCTATATCAGTTCCATGCCGAACATCGTCAACGGCAAGCAATGGATGACCGCCATGGAGAACCGCAAGGCGTTGGCCGATGACATCGCGCAGACATGCGTGCGACTGAACACTTCGGGCAAACTTTCCAAACTCGGTTTCATCCGTTCCGCAACGGTCGAGGGGAAGAAAATTACGACCATCCATGAGGAGACATTGGCGATCAGCGCCGACAATCTCAAGAAAACGCTGATTGAACCCGGCTACATTTCGCTGGCGGATGCGGGCCTATGATTCTTCCGGGATTCTTCCGGATATGGTGGGGGGCGCAAACAGCTTGGCGACGAATGGAAGATCCTATGATTCTTCCGGGATTCTTCCGGATATGGTGGGGGCCGATGGCATCACTCGGATGTCACCGGCCCCCACCATATTTCGAACATCATTCGGCGTGAGCCGCCGGCTTCCTCGGCACGTAGAGGACCTTGTCGATCAACGTCCGGTAATGTTCAACCACTGCCTGCCTGCGGGCCTTCATGCTCGGCGTGACCAAACCGTTCTCCTCAGTGAACTCGTCGGGAACGATTTCGAACTTGCGGATTGATTCGGCACGTGAGGCGAGCTCATTGGCTTTGTTGACGGCACGCTCCACTTCCGCACGCACAATGGGGTTCTTCGAGGCTTCATCCAAATCAGCGACCTGTTCCGCTCCCTTGGATTCCAGCCATAGGTTCGTCTCCGCCAAATCAAGGGAGATGATTGCGGCGATGAATGGCTTGCGATCGCCGATCATGACGCATTGGCTCACCACCGGCGAAGTCATGATGGATGCTTCCATCTCGCATGGGGAGACGTTCTTGCCGCCTGCGGTGATGATGAGATCCTTCTTACGCCCGACGATGGAAACGAAGCCGTCATCATCAATGGAGCCGAGATCACCGGTATGCAGCCATCCATCGACAATTTGCTGCTTGGTAACGTCAGGATTGTTGTGGTATCCGGCGCATACGGCAGGGCTCTTTATGCACAGCTCCCCTTCTTCGTCGACCCCCATGGTCACGCCTTGCAGAGGCAAGCCGATGGTGCCGATCTTGTAGCCTTCGGTCGGATTGACGCTCGAGGGGGCGCACGTTTCGGTCATGCCGTAGCCTTCCAATAGCGGCAGACCGACACCGTTGAAGAAATGCGCGATAGAGGAATCAAGCGGCGCTCCGCCGGAGACCGCATACTCGACGTGGCCGCCGAACACTTCCATGATTGACGAATACACCAGCTTGTTGTACAGGGCATGTTTTGCGTTCAGCGCGAGTGGAATGCTCCCACCGGACTGCTGAGCATGCGACCAATCGTATGCCGTCTGGGTGGCGTCAGCGAAAACACGTCCCTTGAAACCGGCTCCGGCCTTCTGCGAGGCCGCATTGTAGATCTTTTCGAAAATCCGCGGCACGGCGAGGATGAACGTCGGTTTGAACGCCTTGAAATCGGCGAGAATGGTCTTCAGATTGCTGGACAGACCGAGTGAAACGTTTCCGGCAAAGCAGAAGAACTGCATGTATCGGGCGAATACATGGGCGAGCGGCAGGAACAGCAGCAGTCGACGATTCGGTTTCATGGCGATGTCCGGCATGGAGTTGACGCCGGAATAGGTGATGAACACGAAATTGGCATGCGTCAGTTCAACGCCCTTCGGGGTGCCAGTGGATCCCGACGTATATACGATGGTGGCTAGATCGGAGCCTTTGACCGTTTGTTCACGTTCAAGGAATTCGGCGTCGGAGACCGCGCGGCCGTATTCGATGATCGTGTCAATTGCACCAAGTCCGATGACGTACACGTCGCCAAGATCCGGGCACTGATCACGGACGGATTCGATTTTGTCGCGCTGGAAATCATCCTCAGCGAACGCCATCTTGACATTGGCATCATTGAAAATCATCTTCACCTGCGCCGGCGAATTCGTTTCATAGACCGGAACGGTAAGGGCGCCGATGGACATGATGGCCACATCAAGCGCGGTCCACTGCCAACAGGTATGCGCGATAATGGATACCGAATCTCCAGGCATTACGCCACGAGCGATAAGTCCTTTGGCGAGGGCGACGACCTTGTTTTTGAACTCCGCAGCGGTGAACGCCACCCATTCGCCCTGAGCGTTCTTGTATTCGACAAGATTGTCGTCAGGAGTGCGTTCCACACGCTCCTCAAGTACTGAGAAGATGTTTTTGTCCGAGTCAATTCCCTGTTCCAAAGGGCGCGTGTATTCCTTGATCATAAGCTTCTCGCTCCTCGAAATCTAATGTACAGACAGCATCATAGCCGGAATACCGCACTTTTTCTTTAAGGCCACGACCCCAGGACAACGACAACACCCGTGGATATGGCCGTTACAACGGTTTCAGTTCAACCCGCATCGGCCTCACTCTGCCCGACGGATCCGCATAATCACGTCCTCCGCTCTTGAGGCCCCAATGCAGGCATCCATCGGCGCAATGTTCCGAGCCACCTTCAACACGAGCGAAACGCTCCCCCTTGGCGATGACGGCCCCGACCGGTCGCGTAGTGACCGCGGGTTCAAACGTCGACGTCAGGCTTCCCGTTTCCGCACCGTGGCGAAGCGTTACCACGGATTTGCCCGCCACTTTGCCACTGAAGGCGACCACACCATCCGCGGGCGCGATGATGGCGTCTTGCGGCCGTGCACGCAAATCCAAACCGCGATGCCCAGGCAACCATTGTTTAGCCGGCGCATCATATTCGCCGATTACTTGCGCGTGCTCCAAAGGCCACTGCATTGATGTGCGGCATGCCGCTTGTGCGACTTCATGCGCCACGTCATCAGCCGATTGCGCGTATGCCGACGCCGTAGGTTGCGCGCAGCATATCGTGAACGCGATGTTCGCCAATACGCATACGGCCATCGCCGCGGCGCACCGGTGCCGGTTGCGCTTGTCAATGTCATCGGACATCTTATTGTGTCGAACACGCCGACGGTATTCCCATTTGTTCATGAGGCCTCCTGTGGTCCGCGTCTCTATCCGGGAATCGATATCATGGCACGTTCGAAGACCGCCCGTCGACTTGGAACGAACTTGTGGTCGGAGAACAACACTTATCCACAGATGCCGGGCGTGTCGCGCCATGACATGCCAAAACGCCACCGAACGTGGCATACGATGGGACACATGAGTGACAACACTACGCAACGCAAGGCATTGCAGCAGTTGGAGAGCGAGCCGTCCGAGGAACGCATCGCCTACTACCGCAAGCCATTCATGGTGCTATGGGCCGCCATTCAGGAGGCTTCAAGCGAGCTGCAGGACGATTACACGCTTTCACCCGAATTGTCCCAGTTATGGGTTGGCGAGCAAATACGGCAGGTTTCGGATTCGCTAGTGGATCGGCTCGCGGAAATCGCCGTGGCGCATGGCGAGTCAAAATCGAATGTGGCACGTGCGGCCAACGCAAGTCCCGACAACGTCATACGTCGCTTCCCTCGACTCAAGGCTGATGCGGCACACGACCGCACACTCATTGACGACGTGCTCGATTCGTTGGAATAGCAGCGAAAAGTTCTTACGGAAACAAAAAGCCCTTGGAAAACCAAGGGCTAAGAAGCTCCTGCGACTGGGCTTGAACCAGTGACCGTTCGATTAACAGTCGAATGCTCTGCCAACTGAGCTACGCAGGAATATGTTCCGGTGTACCCGAAACTGCGCTCCTGCGACTGGGCTTGAACCAGTGACCGTCCGATTAACAGTCGGATGCTCTGCCAACTGAGCTACGCAGGAATGTTCCCACCGGAAGACTTGGCTTCCGTGCACAAGTCACATATATTACACGAATCAGCCATTTACGCAAATCATACGTATCACAGCGTGTCGCAACGTCACCATTCAAGCTCTTCGATATCCATCGGATGCTCGTTGACCTCAATCGATGACACACGTCCATCATGCATGCGAATTACACGGTCCGCAATCGGCGCAATCGCAGAATTATGCGTCACGATCACCACTGTCGCGCCCTTCTTGCGGCTCATGTCCTGCAGAATGCGGAGCACTTGCTTGCCGGTGTTGTAGTCAAGCGCGCCGGTCGGTTCGTCACACAGCAGAATCTTCGGATTCTTCGCCACCGCTCGAGCGATCGCCACACGCTGCTGCTCGCCGCCCGACAACTGCGCGGGAAAATTGTCGACGCGGTCCGCAAGCCCTACGTCGGCGAGCGCCTGTCGGGCGTCTTGTGCGTCGGGAACGATTTGTGAGGCGAGTTCTACGTTTTCGCGTGCGGTGAGGTTGGCGACGAGGTTGTAGAACTGGAATACGAAGCCGATGTCGGTGCGGCGGTATGCGGTGAGTTGTTTGGGTGTGTAGTTGGAGATGTCTTTGCCGTCGATGATTACTTGTCCTGAGGTGTTGGTGTCCATGCCTCCTAGGATGTTGAGCACTGTTGATTTGCCTGCGCCGGATGCGCCGAGGATGATGGCGAGTTCGCCTTGTTCGATGGTGAAGGAGACGTTGTCGTTGGCGGTGATGGTGGTGGATCCCATGCGGTAGAGCTTGGTGCTGTTTTTCATTTCGATGTATGCCATGTTCCGCTCCGTTTTCTTGTTTGGCGTCCATGCCGTTTTTGTTTGTTGTTTTTAATATACGACTAAAGTGGTGTTTGTGGTTCCATGCCGAGGGGAAGGATTTTCCATGGATGTCTCCGATGATGCCGACCGTTTGCAGACGTTGTTGTATAGTTCCTATTCCGCCGATGTTGTCCGGCAGTTGGAGCGTCCTTTGTTGGATGATGGTGTGCCGTTGATGCGTATGGCTGCTTCTGCGGTGGCTCGTGTGACGTTGTCGTTGCTTGATGATGAGGATTTGGATGTTGAGGATGCGCGGGTCACGGTGTTGGCTGGCGCTGGGGACAATGGTGGCGATGGCTTGTATGCGGGGGCTGAGTTGGCGCGTGAGGGTGCGCAGGTTACCGCGGTTGCTGTTGGCCGTTCGTTGCATGAGGATGCGTTTAGGGCGTTTGTTCGTGCGGGTGGGCGTGTGTTGGTGTTGGATCCGGCGGCTGATATTTCTGGGTGCACGTCTGGTTTTTCCGCGGGTGAGGCTGGTGAGCGGCTGCAGGCTGCGGTCGAGTGTGCGCGGGGTTCGCATGTGGTGCTTGATGCTATGACGGGGATTGGCGTGGCCGGCGCGTTGCGTGGTGTCGCTGGCACGTTGGCTTCGTCTTTGGGTATGGATGGCGTGTTGCCGGACAAGCCTGCGTTGCCGAACAATGACCCTTCCGCTGATTTGCCGTTGGTGGTGGCCGTCGATGCGCCGTCGGGTGTGGGTGTTGATGATGGTTCGTTGCCGGGGCCGTATATTCCTGCGGATGTGACGGTGACGTTCGGTGCGATGAAGCCGTGTGCGATGGTGCCGCCGGCTTCGTATGCTTGCGGACGGATCACGTTGGTGGATTTCGGTTTCGATGTCGATGATGCTGTTCCGTTTGCCGAGATGACGGATGGCGATTTTGTGGCGGATTCGGTTCGTCTTCCGTCTCTTGCGGATGGCAAGTATTCGCGTGGAGTGGTTGGTTTGGTGACTGGTTCGGCGCGGTATCCGGGTGCTGCCGTGTTGTCGGCGAGGGCCGCGGCGTGCGCGAATGTGGGCATGGTGCGTTATCTGGGGCCGCAGCGTGCGCAGGATATGATATTGGCCGTGTTGCCGGAGGCTGTGTTGGGCAAGGGTCGGGTGCAGTCGTGGGTGGTTGGATCCGGTGTGCCCGCCGAGGGTGACGTTGCTTCCGGTGATGACATGCAGCGTGCGACCATTGCCGCGCTGCTGGATCATTACGCGTTGGAGGATGGCGATGGCTCGCGGAACGAGCGGGCGGAGGGCATGCCTCCCATTGTGGTTGATGCCGGCGCGTTGGATTTGCTGCCGTGCCATGTTGTGCCGCAGGTCGTTATCACTCCGCATGCCGGCGAATTGGCCGCATTGCTGAATCGGTTGGATGCCGATATGGCTGATGTTGTTTCCAGGCAGTGGGTGGAGGCCCGGCCATTGCGGGCGGCGTTGCGCGCGCATGAGCTTACGGGGGCCACGGTGCTGCTTAAGGGCGCGGTCACCATTGTGGTTGGAGCTGATGGAGATGGGAACACGCGGATCATCCTGTCCGGGCGCGCGCCTGCCTGGATGGCCACCGCCGGTTCGGGCGATGTGTTGGCCGGCGTGTTGGGCGCGTTGCTGGCGCAGCAGGACGACATGCTGTCCGACGATCCGGCTTTGGTTCCGGAGGTCGCCGCGGCCGCCGCGTATATGCATGGGCTTGCCGGCGCGATGGCCAGCGGGTCGGAGCAGCGCGGATGGCATCGTCCGCATCTGTATGGGCATGCGGGCAAGACTCCGGCGAGCGTGATCGGGCATCCGATTGTTGCCGGTGATGTCGTCGCGGCTGTTCCCCGGGCTTTTGGCGAGCTGCTCCGCTGACCGTTTCGTGGAGGGTCATTCCACTGATTTCAATGCTTCGAGCATGTCCACCGTTTCGAGCTGGCGGTATACGATCCAGCCGAGCACGGCTAGTACCACGGCCACGACGATGGCCGGGGCCGCCAATGCGATCCAGCTGATGGCGGGGTCGAACATGACTTCGTCGGGTGGCACTTCGGTGATGATGTATCGGTGCAGCCATTCTCCGAAGCCGTATCCGGCGAGTATGCCCAGCAGTGACAGCAGGATCGTTTCGCGGTAGATGTACATCGTGGTCTCGCTGGTGTGGAAGCCGAGCACTTTGATCGTGGATAGCTCGCGTATGCGTTCCGACACGTTGAGGTTGGTCAGGTTGTAGAGGATCACCACGGCCAGCAGCACGGCCACGAGAATCAGCACTTCCATGATCTGGTTGAGCGATCCCACGATTGTGGACACCATGTTCTTCTGCGTCGTGTTCTGCACGACGCCGCGCACGGCGGCCAGTTTCATGAATTTGGCGCCTTGGCGTTCCGTGTTGGCGTTGCTGTGGTCTTTCAGTCTGACCATGTATGCGTTTGTGTTGTACTGGTCGCCGAACACGTGTTCGTAGCATTGCGCGTTCATGAATATGAAATGGCCGATGTACATTTCGCTGATGCCGGCGACTTTGATGGTGCGTTGCGCGCCGTTTTCGTCGTTTACCGTGAAGGTGTCGCCGACCGAGACGTTGAGCATTTCGGCGAGCCGTTCGGAGATTACCGCGCCATTGTTGACCAGTATCTGTGGTTGGCGTGTTTTGCGGTCGCGTAATGTCAGGTATTCGTTGAAGTTGTATGCGCCGTCGGTGGCCAGCAGGGTGATCGACTGCTTATCGTTCTCCTTGCCTGCGGTTTTCGACAGTTCCTCGTAGCGCACCGCTGTCGAGGATTGGACGGTTTTGCCCTTCAGCGTCGTGGCGATTTCCTCGCGTTGCGCGCTGTTGGTGTCGGATTCCTCGGCGACGATCAGGTCGTAGTGGATGAGTCCCTCGAACTGTCGGTTTCCTATCTGTCCGATCGAGGATTGGACGGCGAGGCCGGCCGTCAGCAGGGATACCGCTCCGCATACGCCGAAGACCGTCATGAACATGCGTGTTTTGTATCGGAAGATGTTACGGGCGGTCACTTTGTGTGTGAAATTCAGACGGTTCCATAGTGGTGGGAAATGTTCCAAAAGAATTTTCGAGCCTTTGGCCGGCGGCTTGGGCAGCAGTAGGCTCGCCGGTTTTTCGCGCAGTTCCTTGGACGCGGCCAGCCATGCCGGCACGACGGCGCTTATCCATGCAAGTGCGAATGCGGCCATGGTGATCCAGGGGTGGAATTTGAGCATGATGTCCGGCATGGTGAATCCCGCGCTGTATGCGTGGGCGACGATAAGCGGCAGCAGCGTGTGGCCGGCGAGCACGCCGATGCATGTGCCCAGGGTGGATGCGGCGAATCCGTATACGGTGAATTTGAGCATCACATCCGCGTTGCCGTAGCCGAGCGCCTTCAACGTTCCGGAATTGGTGCGTTCCTCGTCCACCATGCGTCCCATGGTGCTGAAGGTGACGAGCGCCGCGACGAAGTAGAGGAAGATCAGGAAGATGTCCGCCAGTTTCGCCACGATGCCTTCGATGACCATGTACACGCGGTAGCCTTGCGAGGTCAGGCCTTCGCGGCGGCCGCTGACGGAATAGGCCGGGACGGTGAGATTGTCGATCTTCTCCTCGGCGAGGGTTATCTGCCGTTCGGCTTCGGATATCTTGCGTTCGGCTTCGGGCTTCTGCGCGTTGAATTCGGCGAGTTTGCTCTGGTATTCCGTTTCGGCCTTGTCGATGTCCCTCTGGCCTTGGATAAGCTGCGTGACGCCGTCTGCGACTTGCTTGCCGGCCTGCGACACCGCTTTGCCGAGCTCGTTTTGTTTTTCGGCTATCTGTTTGGATGCCTGTGCGAGATTGTCCGCATTGCTCCGATACGCCTGCGAACCTTGGTCGAGCCGCGCTACGGCGTTCTGGTATTGTTGCAGTCCCGCATTGTAGGCGTTCAGCTGTCTGTTGTATTCGGCGCAGGCTTCGTTGTACTGGTTGATCGCCATGTCGTATTTGCCGCGTATTTGTTCGTAGAGTTTGCCGGTGATGCCGGTCTGCTCCCATTTGCCGAGCGTCGCGCCGACTTTGTCGAGCACGGTTTTGCTTGTTTCGAGTTGTTCTCGCGCCGCGTCCAGCTGCGTTTTGCCGTTCGCCAGCTGGTTCCATGAATCGGAGAGCTGGTTCTGTCCTTGAGCCAGTTGCGTCTGTGCCGCCTGCAGTTGCGTCTGTCCGGAGGTGACTGACGCGTTGGCCGAGGCCAGTTGCGCTTGCGCCGTGGCCAGCTGGGCCGCGGCCGCCAAGTCCCACATCGACCAGCGTCTGCACTGGATCGTCCGCGTTCTTGACGAGTTCGGAGGCGAGTTCCACGTTCTCCTTGGCGGTGAGGTTGGCCACCAGATTGTAGAACTGAAACACGAATCCGATGTTGTTGCGCCGGTAATCGGTCAGTTGCTTCGCGTTGAAGTCCGAGATGTCGACGCCGTCGATGATGACCTTGCCTTCGGAATTCGTGTCCATGCCGCCCAGGATGTTGAGCACCGTCGATTTGCCGGCTCCGGATGATCCCAGAATGATCGCAAGCTCGCCGCGTTCGATGCCGAAACTCACATCGTTGTTGGCGGTGATTGTGATGTCGCCCATATGGTAGCGCTTGAAGCTGTGCACCATTTCGATATATGCCATCGTCGGCCCCTTCCTAATGCTTTCCACTAGGACACCCGTCTATTCAGACAACATGTTGATTTAATTTCGGATTGATTGTATGTTCGAAATGGTCGGCATGACAATCATCACAATCGCCGAAAACGTCTAGATTAGCCTTTTTCAAAACCCAAGCGAGCCTTTCCGCCCCAATGACTTTCAGGAAACGCCGCACGCGAAGACGAAAACGTCCTTCACGAACATGGGTACGGTACACTGGCGGAAGACAGACGCACGCTACAAGAAGGGTTTCCCGATGACCGTTGCAGTTCCGACCATCACCGACGTCGTTTTCGATTTCTGCGGAGTGTTGCTGGATTGGCGGACACGGGCATGCCTTGAAGGCAGATTCGACGACGCGACCGTCGACCGCATCTGCGCCGACGACGACCCCTGCGGCTTCTTCGGATACGAGGACCGTATGGACGCCGGGGAGGACTTCGATTCGATATGGCCCGATGTGGTGGCCGAGCAGGGAGAACGCGTCGCCGGGATCTTCCGTTATTACATCGCGCATTACGACGACGCGCTGCCACGCATGCTGCCCGGCATGGAGCGGCTGCTGCGCGATCTGAAGGCGGCCGGCTATGGCGTGTGGGGATTGACGAATTGGTCCCATGAGACGTTCCATTTCGCATTCGAGAAGTTCCCGCAGCTTGCCGAACTGCTGCAGGGCACCATCGTCTCCGGCGTGGAGAAGATGCACAAGCCGAACGCCGACATCTACGAACTGGCGATGAGCCGTTTCGGCCTAAGCCCCGAGAGCAGCGTGTTCCTCGACGACACCGCGAAGAACGTCGCCGGGGCGCGGTCGGCCGGCATGCACGCCTTCCGTTTCGTCGACGCCGACCAGGCGCGCAGGGACCTGGAATCCTTGGGCGTGCGCGTGTGAGCGCGACGGACGTGCGCCTGCGTCCCGCGGAACGGGCCTCGGCCATGCGCCCATATCATCGTCCGCTGTAGGCCGCGCATCCACCGACCGCGTGTCCACTATGCAAAACGAAGCGCTATAAATCGTCGTTTCGTAAAGCGACGCTGGTATAAATGGGCGTTATGACCCTCCTTCAGCTGAAATACATCGTCAAAATAGTGGAATGCGGCTCCATGAACGAGGCCTCGCACGAGCTGTACGTATCCCAGCCCGCGTTGAGCTCCTCGGTGAAGGAGCTTGAGAACGAGCTCGGCATCGAGATCTTCACCCGTTCCTCCCAAGGCATCGCGTTGACCGTGGACGGCGCGGAATTCCTCACCTACGCGCGTCAGGTCCTCGATCAGGCGTCGCTGCTGGAGGAACGGTACAAGAACGCGAAACCCCGCAAACAGCTGTGCTCCGTGTCCACGCAGCATTACATGTTCGCCGTGGAGGCGTTCGTGGAGATGATCGACTCCACCAAGTCCGACGAATACGAGTTCACCATCCGCGAGACCCGCACGAAGGACATCATCAACCAGGTGGCGAACATGCTTTCGGAGATCGGCATCATCTACCTGTCCGACTTCAACAAGGACGTGATCGGCAAGCTGCTGCGCGAGAAGCATCTCGAGTTCCATCCGCTGTTCCGCGCGCCGTTGCACGTGTTCATCTCGCGCGACAATCCGCTGGCCGGCAAGAAGAAGGTCACCATGGACGATCTGAAGCCGTTCCCGTTCATCCAATACGAGCAGGGCGAGGAAGGCAGCTTCTTCTTCGCGGAGGAGGCCGTCTGGCCGGAGTACTCCCCCAAGCAGATCAACGTGACCGACCGCGCCACGATTCTGAACTTCATCATCGGCCTGAACGGCTACACGGTGTGCACCGGCATCGACAACGGCGATCTCAACAACGAGAAGATCGTCACCGTGCCGCTCGACACCGATGAGACGATGCTTGTCGGATGGATCACCAATGAGCGCGCGAAGCTGTCCAAGGCCGCCGAAACGTACTTGGAGAAGCTCAAGTCGGTGGTCGCCAGCCACGGCTACACGCTCATCGACTGACCCCGGAACAGAGGAACCACAACGAAAAGGCACTGTACTGCCCGAAAGCAGCACAGTGCCTTTCTGTCATATCCGAGATTATAACAGCCGATGAGCGCGGTTCAGCGCGAACGCCGCAGTCAGGCGCCGTACTGTTCCAGGTACGCGTCGGCGGCGGCCTTGATCTCCGGTGTGACGTACGGGGTGCCGTCGGCGTTCTGGATGTGCTGGCCGGCTTCGAAGATCTCCTTCACGTTGGCGATGGCGAACACCGGGAAGCCAAATTCGGCTTCGACGGCCTTCACCGCGGACGTGTCGGAATCCTTGGTCTTCTCCATGCGGTCCACGCTCAGTACCAGGCCGATGACCTCGACGTTCGCCTCGGCCTTGAGCTTCGGGATGACCTCGCGCACAGCGGTGCCGGCGGTCATCACGTCGTCGACGAGCAGGACCTTCATGCCGTCCGCAAGCTGCGTGCCGACCATCATGCCGCCGTCGCCATGGTCCTTCTTCTCCTTGCGGTCGAAGGTGTAGCCGACCTCCATGCCATGGGCGGACGTCAGCGCGATGGCGGTGGACACGCCCAGCGGGATGCCCTTGTAGGCAGGGCCGAACACGGTGTCGATGTCCTTGGGCAGGTTGCCCGCCTCGATCTCCTCGACAATCTTCTCGGCGTAGAACGCGCCGAGACGGGCGATCTTGCGTCCGTCGTTGAATGCGCCGGCGTTGATGAAGTACGGCGACTTGCGGCCGGACTTCAATGTGAACTCGCCGAATTTCAACGCCTGCGATTCCAGCAGGAACTCGGTGAAACGATGGTCGAGCGATGCGGTCATTTGCTTGTTCTCCTTACATTGATCGATTACGAAATTTCAGCGCCAGGTCTCGCCTTTGGCGAGCTTGTCGGCGAGTTCGGGACGTTCGTCGAGCAGATCGTCGAGTTCGCGGGCCACGCGCAGCGGCGCGGTCGGCTCGAACAATGCGGCCGCGCCGACTTCGACGGCGTTGGCGCCGGCATACAGGTATTCGAGCGCGGTCTCGCCGGAGTCGATGCCTCCGATGCCGATGATCGGTATTTCTGGCAATGCGGCGCGCACGCGCCATACCGCGGCCAGTCCGACCGGCAGGACGGCCGGGCCGGACACGCCACCGGTGACGTGCGTGATGACCGGCTCGCCGGTGCGGATGTTGATGCGCATGCCGAGCAGCGTGTTGATCAGGCTCAATGCGTCGGCTCCGCTTTCCACCGCGGCTCGTGCCGGCACGGTGATGTCGGTGACGTTCGGGGTGAGTTTGACAATCATCTTCTTGTCGGTGAGCTTGCGCAGTCTGGTGATGAGGCGGCTCAAAGCCACTGGGTCGGTGCCGACGCTCATGCCGCCTGCGGACACGTTCGGACAGCTCACGTTGATTTCCAGCATGTCGGCCGGGGAATCGTCGAGTTTGGACACGACTTCCGCGTAGTCGTCGTCGCAGTGTCCGGCGACGTTGGCGATGACGGTGGCGTTGATGGCCTTGAGTTTCGGCAGATCGTCCTCAAGGTAATGGTCCACGCCGGGATTCTGCAGGCCGACGGCGTTGATGTTGCTGGAGGGGCCTTCCGCAGTACGGATGCCAGGATTGCCTTCCCATGGCACCGGAGACACGCCTTTGGTGGTGACGGCGCCCAGCTGGCTCACGTCATAGAACCAGCGCACGGCAGCATATTGGAACGTGCCGGAAGCGGTCGCCACCGGATTCTTCCACGGGATACCAGCCACCTGGGTGGGATGCTTCCATTCGTGCTGTTCGTACAGGTTCGCATGTTGTTCTGCGGTCATGCTCACTCCCCCCATCCCAATTGTTCGCGGGTGAACACAGGTCCGTCCGAGCAGACCTTCAATCGTCCTTCGGCGGTGTCGACGGTGCACAGCACGCATGTGCCGTATCCGCAGCCCATGCGCTGTTCCAAGCTCAGCTGTGCCTCGATGCCGCGTTTCGCCGCCCATGCGGCGACGGCCTTCATCATCGGCAACGGCCCGCATGAGAGGATGACCGGCTTCAGCTCGCCGTTCACCAGTTCATTTTCAATACGGTCAAGGAGCGTTACGACATTGCCTTCGGATTCGTCGATGCTGTATGTCTTGTCCGCGTACCGGCCGACGTATCCGTCTCCGAAACGCACGTTGCGGTATCCGAACACCGCGGTGCTCGTCGACCCCTCCGATTCGGCGATGGCCTGCGCGGCGCGCACCAGCGGCGGCACGCCGAGACCGCCGGCCACCAGCACGTAGTTCGCGTTCTCCTTGGTGTTGAAGGAGTTGCCGAGAGGACCCATCACCCGAATGGTGTCGCCCGCACGCAATTCGGAGAATTCGGCGGTGCCTTTGCCGACGACGGCGAAGATAAGGCTCACCTCATCGCCATCCACTTCTGCCACGCCGAACGGGCGGGGCATCAGTCTGCTCGGATTGTTGGAATACACGTCGACGAACTGCGCCGGCTTGGCATGTCCCGCGATGAATTCGTCGCGGAATGTCAATCGGTACACGCCATCGGCCAGCATGCGGTTGTCGACGATTTCGACCGTGTGCCTGCTGGGGAAGAATCCCGCTTCCCTCGCCTGGCCGACGGTCGGCATGAACGTTGCTGCGGCGGTCATGACTCCCTTTCCTGTGTTTCGTTCGATTGTTCTGGTAGCTTACGGCAGTACCGCGCGCAGATTGTCGCGCATGTCCTTCGCGGCCTCGCGCGCCGATTCGGCGACCAAGTCGAGCGCATCGTCTGCGCTCATGGATTCGCTGTATTTGCCGGACTTCTTCCAGGCTCCGATGATGCCACGCGACGAATTGACGAGCGCGCCCATGCCGTCTTTGTCGAACATGCCGGCCACGCCTTGGGCGGTACCGCCCTGCGCGCCGTAACCGGGGACCAGGAAGAACGTGTGCGGCATGCGCGCCCGCAACGCCTTGCCTTCCTCGGGATGGGTGGCTCCGACCACCGCGCCGACACGGGAATACCCGTTCGCGCCGATGGTTTCGGCTCCCCAGCCTTCCACGAGGTCGGCGACATGCTCGTACACGCGCTCGCCTGAGGCGAGTTCGAGTTCCTGCAGTTCGCTGCTGGATGGATTGGAAGTGCGTACCAGTACGAAGATGTCCTTGTCGGCACCAGTGGCGGCTTCGACGAACGGGGTGATGCCGTCGGTGCCGAGGTAGGGGTTCACGGTGACCGCGTCCTCATGCCACGGGTCGAAAGCGTGCTCCCCCGCGTTCACACCGCTCAGATGGTGGGCGTAGGCGGCTGCGGTGGAGCCGATGTCGCCGCGCTTGACGTCGCCGAGGACGTACAGTCCCTGCTGTTTGGCGTATTCGCAGGTCATGCTGTAGACGTCGATGCCGGCTGGTCCGAGCGCCTCATACATGGCGATCTGCGGTTTGACGGCCGGGACGATGTCGGCTACTGCGTCGATGATGGCGCGGTTGAATTCGAAGAAGGCGACGGACAGTTGGGCTGCCGGCGCTTCCGTCGGATCCTCCACCTGTTCGGCGATTTCCTCGGCGAAGCTGGCCACGACCTGCTTCGGCACCAGCGCTTCGGTGGGGTCGAGTCCCACGACGCTTGGATTCTGCTTGTCTTCGATGGCTTCGATCAGACGGTCCATCAGTCCTCCTTGTCGATGCGGCTGAAGGCCAGCTTCGAGCCGATGATGGTGGCGAGCGGCCGGCCGGTGACCTGCCATCCGCCGAATGGGGTGTTACGTGCCGAGGAGTGGAACTTCTCCGGGTCGACGGTCCATTCCTCTCCGGTGTTCAGCACCACGAGATCCACCTGGTCGCTTTCGGGCACGCGGCCCAGATCAAGCACGCGCTTGGTGTCGTCGTCTCCCGGCACGGCGTCGGCGTAGTCGTCGAGCACCGCCGTGATGTCCGTTTTGTCGTGGCCCATGAGTTCGGCCGGACCGGTGGACATGAGTTCGATGAGACGTTCGTCGGAAATGAATCCGCCGTCGACAAGTACCTTGTGGCAGACGCCGTATGCGCATTCCAGCCCGATGATGCCGTTGGGCGCGTCGAGGAAGCCGAGTTCCTTCTCTTCCATGGTGTGGGGCGCATGGTCGGTGGCCAACAAATCGACCGTGCCGTCGGCGACGGCTGCGATGGTGGCCTGGCGGTCCGCTTCGGAGCGCAGCGGCGGGTTCATTTTGGCCAAAGTGCCGTACTTAAGCAGCGCCTCGTCGTTCAATGCGATGTAATGCGGCGCGGTCTCGCAGGTGATCGGAAGTCCTTCGGCCTTGGCTTTGCGGATGGCGTCGAAGGAGATCGCGGTGCTGACGTGCTGGAAGTGCACGTGCACGCCGGTTTTGCGGGACATGTCAATGTCGCGTTCGACGATTTTGAGTTCCGTGTCCTCCGGAATGCCTGGAACGCCAAGCTTGCGGGACACCGGACCGTCATTGACCGCGCCGGTGTCGTGATGTTCGCAATGCTCGATGAGGTACAGTCCCGACTCCTTGACGTTTTCGAACACCTGTTCGAGAATGCTGGGGGTCACCGCGGAACCGTCATCGCTGATGGCGGTCACCGGATGCGCCAGCTGGTAGGCGTCCTTATGCTCGTCGCCATGTTCGGGCAGGTAGCCGATCCAGTCGGCCACTTCGGTGGCCTCATGGCCGGCACGCCCCTTTGAGGCGCATACGCATAGGTCGTAGCGCACCGGCAGTTTCACGCCATGAGCGGCCTCGTAATGCTGCAGGTAATCGATGACCGTGTCGTATTCGGCGTCGAGCACTTCGGAGGCGCCCGGCTGGCCGGCCTCCACCTTCACGCCATCCATGGCCGGCACGGTGTTTGGCATGATGAGCACGTTCGTGTATCCGCCGGATGCCGCCGCCGCGCAGCCGGAGATCATGGACTCCTTGTAGGTCTGTCCGGGATCGCGGAAATGCACGTGCGGGTCTTCGAATCCGGGGGCGATGGTCATCGCCGAGGCGTCCACGGACGCGTCCGTGTCGGAGGGGACGACGAGGTCAATGACTTCGCCGGTGTTCCAGACCTTGATGTCGTGAAGGGTGAGGGTCATGATTTCAGAACTTCGCTTCCTCGTCGCAGTAGTCGCAACGGTATTCCTGACGGTCGGAATGCACCAGATGGAACATCTGCACCGCAGGCTCGGTGGTGGTGACGCAGCGCGGGTTCACGCATTTGATGATGTTGACGACATGTTCCGGCAGGGTCGGCTTCTTCTTTTCGACGATTTTGCCGCCGCGGACGATGCCGACGGTCGCGGTGCGCGCCACGAGGCCGAGCACGTCGAGGTCGATGGATTCGGTCTCATCCTCGATTTTGATGATGTCCTTCGTGCCGTACATGTGGCTGTCGGTGTTCATGATCAACGCGAGCTTGGTTTTGGACGGGTCGATCTTCAGATACTCAAGTACCTTGAGCGCGGTTCCGGCGGGCACGTGATCGATGATGATGCCGTTCTGAATGCTGGTGACTTCCATCAGGCTTCAACCTCCTTGGCTGCGAGCGGTTCGTATCCCGGCAGTTCGTCACCGACCACCGAGCTTTCCAATGCCATGCGCATGAGCATACCGTTCTTGACCTGTTCGAAGTAGGCTGCACGCGGATCGTCGTCGACTTCCACGGCGATTTCGTTGACGCGCGGCAGCGGGTGCAGCACGGCCATGTCCTTCTTGGCGTACGCCATCTTGGCTTCGTCGAGGATGTAGGTGTCACGCAGACGCAGATAATCGTCCTCGTTGAAGAAACGTTCTTTCTGCACGCGGGTCATGTACAGCACGTCAAGATCGCCGATGACGGAGACGAGATCCTTGACTTCGGTGTAGGAGCAGGATTCGGTGGCGTTGATGCGGTCAAGCACGTACTGCGGGGTCTTGAGCTCGTCGGGGCTGATGAGCACGAAGTTGACGTTGCCGAAGCGGCACAGTGTTTCGATCAGGGAGTGCACGGTGCGGCCGAAGGTCAGATCGCCGCACAGGCCGACGGTCAGGTTGGTGACACGGCCGAAGCGCGATTGAAGCGTGGCCAGGTCGGCGAGCGTCTGCGTCGGATGCATGTGTCCGCCGTCGCCCGCGTTGATGACCGGCACGGAGGCGGCGCGGGATGCGACCAGCGCGGCGCCTTCCTTCGGATGGCGGATGGCCACCACGTCGACGTAGTTGGACACCGTCTTCAACGTGTCGGCGATCGTCTCGCCCTTGGTGACGGAGGCGAGCTGGGCGCCGGCGAAACCGATCACCTTGCCGCCGAGGCGCAGCATGGCGGTTTCGAAACTCAGACGCGTGCGCGTGCTCGGCTCATAAAACAAAGTGGCAAGCACCCTGCCTTCGCAGGTGTGTGCCACTTCTTTACGATGGGAATCGATGTACTGCGCTTTGTGCAGCATTTCCTGAATCTGACGAATGGAAAGATCATCGAGAGTGATGACGCTTTTTCCGACCATCGGCGTTTCGACCGCCGGTTCGAGTACTGAGGACAACGGCTCACCTTTCATGCAACTTGTGGTTGAAGGTGGCCACTGAAAGTGACCTAGCCAACTATAGCCCGAAACACTGACCCGGAGCGTTCACCGCGTGTTCACCGAGCGCCCGCTCGAATCGTTTCATGAAAGGCCGTAGAACAGACGTTCCGTCACGTCGCGCGCCTTGCGCATTACGGCAAGCAGATCGTTTTCGAAATGCTGTCCGCGATTCGCGTCGTATCCGAGATAGACGGCGAGTCCTCCCAGCGAATACGTGTCATCCGGCAGGATATCCGCCTGGTTGACGCGCCCGCTCCACAGGTAGCTGCCGTTGCGCGCGGCCGTGCACATCCACCATGCGCGTCGCAATACGACGGCGTCGCCGGCGGAAACCAGCTTGCGCCGCTCCAACTCGTCCAACGCCTGCATCGTGCCGTTGACTCGCAGGTTCGCGTTGTCGCCGGCATGCCGCAACTGCAGCAGCTGAATCGTCCATTCCACGTCGGACAGACCACCTTTGCCCAGCTTCAGGTGACGGTCCCTACGCACGCCGCGCGGCAATCGCTCGGCTTCCATACGCGCCTTGAGCTTGCGTATTTCGGCGACCTGCGCCTCCGTCAAATCGATCTTCGGATAGCGCAGCGGGTCGGCGACGTTCATCAGGAAATCCTCGGCGAGCGCCGCGTCGCCTGCCGCGTAACGCGCACGCAGGAGTGCCTGGTGCTCCCATGTGCTCGCCCAGGAACGGTAGTATTCCTCGCAGGACGCGTAGGAGCGCACGAGGGGTCCGTTTTTGCCTTCGGGCCGCAGGTCCATGTCGAGTTCGATTTTGGGTTCGAGCGTGGTCGGTCCTTGCAGGATGGCGCGGAGGTCTTCCTGCACTTTGTGTGCGAAGAGGTTGGCTTGGTTGTCGTCGGCGTTATCGGACGGCCGGTAGATGATGATGACGTCGGCGTCGGAGCTGAAGTTCACTTCCCTGCCGCCGTAGCGTCCCATGCCGATGACGGCGATTGCCGCCGGCGCTTCGTCGAGTCCCATTTCCTGCGTTTGGTGGCGGATGGCCCAGGTGAGCGATGCGTCGATGGCCGCGTCGTATACGTCGGTCATACCCGCGAGCGACGCCTTGTCGTCGATGACGCCGCTCATCCACCCTAGTCCGATGCGTTCGATTTCGTGGCGTCGCATGGCGCGGATGGAGTTGGCGAAGTCGTTGATGCTGCCTGCGTTGCGTTCGAGTGAGGCGTGTGTCTGCACGTCGAGGCTTTCGCGTGAGCGTGGCTGCAGGTCGTTGTCGCTGCCGAGCCAGGTGACGGATTCGACGGATTTGTTGAGCGCGTCGCCCAGGAACCGCGAATTGGACAGGATGTGGCACAGGCGTTGCGCGGCGGACGGCGAGTCGCGCAGGAAGCCGAGGTATTCGCTGTCCGTGCCAAAGTGTTCTTCGAGTTTGCGCCAGTTGAGCAGTCCCATGTCGGGGTTCTGCCCTTCGCCGAGCCATTGGAGGGCGGCGGGCAGGAGGATGCGGTTGATTTTCGCGGCACGGGAGATGCCGGCGGTCAGTGCGGTGACGTGGCGCATGGCGGCGTCGGGGTCGGCGAATCCGATGGAGGCGAAGCGTTCCTGCATGGCGTTGGCGGACAGTTCCACTTGTTCGTCGTCGAGGCCGGCGTTGATGGGCAGCATGGGCCGGTAGTAGATGTCCATGTGCAGGTGGCGCACTTCACGTCGGGTTTCGTCGTATTTGTCGACGAGTTCCTCGGGGTGCATGTGGAAGGCCCGGGCGAGTCTGCGCAGTTCGAGGTTGTGGTTGAGTTCGTCGTCGTTGGTGTCGCGTTTGCGTTCGATACCGCCGAGACTGGCTTTGCCGAGGTCCGGGAACAGGTGGGTGCGTTTGAGCGCCCACATTTGCTGGCGGTGTTCCATGACGCGTTCGAAGCGGTAGTCCCAGGAGAGCTTCTTGGCTTGTCTGCGTGAGACGTATCCGCCTTCGGCGAGGCGTTGCAACGATTCGAGGGTGGAGCTGGTGCGCAGGGTCTCGTCGGCGCGGCCGTGGACGAGTTGGAGCATCTGCACGGTGAATTCCACGTCTCGTAGGCCTCCGCGGCCGAGTTTGATTTCACGGTCCTTCAGGGGCACGGGGATGAGGTCTTCGACTCGTTTGCGCATCTGCTGGCAGTCGTAGACGAAGTTGTCGCGTTTGGAGGCGGTCCATACGAACGGTCGGGTCATGTCCATGTACGCTTGGCCGAGGTCGGGGTCACCGGCCACGGGGCGGGCCTTGAGCAGGGCTTGGAATTCCCAGTTTTCCGCCCACTGTTCGTAGTAGGCTTCGTGCGATTCGAGTTTGCGTACGAGCGGGCCGTCCTTGCCTTCGGGGCGCAGTCCGCCATCGATCTGCCACAATGTAGGTTCGGCGACGCCCATGATGACGGATTGGCATACGCGCTGCAGGGTGGTGGCCATTTTGGTGCCGACACGGTTGAGGGTCATGCCGTTGGTGTCCGCGTCCGCCGGTTCCACCACGTAGATGAGGTCCACGTCGGATACGTAGTTGAGTTCGCGTGCGCCGAGCTTGCCCATGCCGATGATGGCGAAGCGCACGTGTTCGCTGCCGTCCACTTCGTTGCGGGCGATGGCGAGCGCGCCTTCCAGGGCCGCGTCGGCAAGATCGGACAGTTCCTGGCTGATTCTCGGTTGTATTTCGATTGGGTCGTCCGCGGTGGCGTCCTGCGCCATGATGGCGGCGAGCTGTTTTCTGTAGGTCTGTCGTAGCGCGGTCGCCGCTTCGGCGAGTGGTTTCGTGGCTTTTGGCATGCGATTGTCGGCCGGGTCGGCACCGACCGCTTCGAGGACATGCGCGCGGCGTTGCGCGTGGTTGTACAGATGGCTTTCGCATGAGTCGCTGGCTGCGGCCATGACGAGTTCGGGGCGGAAGCGCATGAGCTTGCCCATTTCGTCGGACACGCCGAGCACGGTGACGAGTCGTACGAGTCCGGCGTCGTCGGTGATGACCTGGTGGAAGTCGCGGCCTTGGCTTTGCAACGCTTTGATGATGTCGACGAGGTTGCGTAGCGCGATGTCGGGCTCGCAGGTCTGTTCCAATGTTTTCATCAGCAGGCATAGCCGGTCGTCGTCGATGCCGTCGGCGCGCAACTCGTCAAGCAGCGTGCGTGCCGTGTCCAGATCCTGCAATCCCGCCCGAATCAGATCGAGCACCCCAAACTGATGCGTAGAAGAAGCCATGGTTCCCATAGTAATCGTTCATATCCGTAAGTATGGCGAAAGGGATGGTTTCCGACAGTTGCCGGAAATCATCCCTTTCGTGTTTGTTGCATCGTCTGAATCAGACGAAGAATGGTTTGACGTTGGACCAGATGCGCCGGCTGACGCATGGATGGTTCATCGTGTACAGGTGCACGCCGTCGACGCCGCGTGCCGCCAAGTCGCAGATCTGTTCGGACGCGTAGGCGATACCCGCCTCTTTAAGCAGCGCGGTGTCGCTCCCCCACTTGTCAAGCAGGACGGCAAGTTTTTCAGGAACACGCGATTCGCACATCTTCGACATGCGCAGCACCGACTTCGCGTTCATCACCGGCATGATGCCGGCTTCGATCGGAACGTCGATGCCGGCGGCACGAGCCTTGTCCACGAACCGAAGGAAATCCTCGTTGTCGTAGAACAGCTGGGAGATGAGGTGGCTTACGCCCGCGTCGACCTTCTTCTTGAGATTGTCGATATCCTCCTCAAGCGTGGCCGCCTGCGGGTGCTTTTCCGGATAGCAGGCGCCGTAGATCTTGAGATTAGGACGCTTCTCGCGGATGTAGGCCGCCAGATCGCTCGCATGGTCGAACACTCCCGCCGGTTCGGCTCCTTCCACACGGTCGCCTCGCAAAGCGAGCACGCCGGAGACTTTGGCTTGGTCGAACAGGTCGAGCGCCTCGTCCACGTCGTCTTTGTCAAGGTATTGCGCGGTCAGGTGCGCCACGGCCGGAATGCCGTATTCGTTCACCGTATGCGCGATGCGTGCGGTCAACGTGCGGTCGGACGATTTGCCGGTGCCGTAGGTGACGGAGATGAAGTCGGGGTCCAGCCCCTGCAGGCCATCCAACGTATCGTAGATGGTACCTACAGGGCTGGTGCGCTTGGGAGGGAACACCTCCAGCGAGAAGATTGGCGAATGCATGTGATTCCTTGGAAATCTTGCCTGTTTATGCCTATGCCGGCCTTACTTGGCGAGTTTGGCGCGCACGGCCTTGGCCGCTGCGACGAGGTTCTCCAGGCTCGGCCAGGTTTCGGCGTTGCCACGGGTCTTCAGGCCGCAGTCCGGGTTGATCCACACCTTTTCGACGTCCATCTTCTTCAGGATCTCGTAGATGCGGTCCTCGATCTCCTGTTCGGACGGAATGCGCGGAGAGTGGATGTCATACACGCCCGGGCCGGCTTCGGTTTCGAAGTTGGCGTCGTGGATGGCGTCGAGCACCACAAGGTCGCCGCGGGAGGCTTCGAAGGAGATCACGTCGGCGTCCATCGCGTCGATGTCCTTGATGATGTCGTTGAACTCCGAATAGCACATGTGCGTGTGGATCTGCGTGGTCGGCTTGACGGCGGAATGCACCAGACGGAACGCCGGAATGGCCCAGTCGAGGTACTTCTTGTGCCAGTCGGTCTTCCTCAGCGGCAGCTTCTCGCGCAGTGCGGCCTCGTCGATCTGGATGACCTTGATGCCGGCCTTCTCCAAATCGAGCACTTCGTCGCGGATGGCGAGCGCGAGCTGCTGGGTCTGCTGCTCGTGGGTGATGTCCTCGCGCGGCCAGGACCAGTTGAGGATGGTGACCGGACCGGTGAGCATGCCCTTCATCACATGGTCGGTGCGGGACTGCGCGTAGGCGCTCCATTCCACGGTGATCGGGTTGGCGCGGGATACGTCGCCCCACACGATCGGAGGCTTGACGCAACGTGTGCCGTAGGACTGCACCCACGCGTTCTTGGTGAACAGGAAGCCGTTGAGGTTCTGGCCGAAGTATTCGACCATGTCGTTGCGTTCGAATTCGCCGTGGACGAGCACGTCGAGGCCGATTTCCTCCTGATGCTTGATGCAGGCGTCGATCTGGTCCTTCATGAATTCGTCGTATTCGGCCTTGGTGATCTCGCCCTTGCGCAGCTTGGCGCGTTCGGCGCGCACTTCCTTGGTTTGCGGGAAGGAGCCGATGGTGGTGGTGGGCAGCAGCGGCAGGTTCAGCGCCTCACGCTGCTCCTTCTGGCGTTCGGCACGTGCCGGCTGACGTACGAAGTCGGCGTCGGTAAGGCTTGCGATTCGCTTGGCGACCGCAGGATCGGCGGCGACGCGGGTGCCGTCGAACAGCGCCTGGTTGGCTGCGAGTTCGGCGGATGCCTTCTTCTCGTCGTCGGAAGCGTCGGCAAGCACGGCGACTTCGTGCAGTTCGTCGAGCTTCTGGACTGCGAAGGCGAAGTGCTTGCGCACGTCGTCGGCGAGACCGTCCTCGCCTTCGGTACTGAACGGCACGTGCAGCAGGGAGCTGGCGGTGGAGACGGCCACGTTGGCGGTGACCTGCTTCAGCGCGTCGACCAGGCCGAGGCTCACGGCGTAGTTGTTGCGCCAGATGTTGCGGCCGTTGATCACGCCGGCGAAGATGGTGGTGTTTTCTGCCACGCCGTACTTTTCGACGGCGGCGAGGTTTTCGTCCTTGCCTTCGTTCAGGTCCAGGCCGATACCGTCGAAGCCGAGCAGGTTGACGGTTTCGTACACGTCGGCGATATGTCCGAAGTAGGTGTTGAGCAGCACCTTGACCTTGCCTTCGCGGGCGGGCAGGATCTTGGCGTACAGGCTCTTGAACAGTTCGACATCGCCCGGCTCCTTGTCGAGCACGAGGTACGGTTCGTCGATCTGGATCCACTGCGCACCCAGTTCGGCGAACTTGGCGACGACTTCGGCGTACACCGCGGCGACCGCGTTGACGAGGCCCTTGTCGTAGTCGAGCTCCTCGGCCTGCGGATTGCGGGCGAGCTTGAGGAAGGTGTACGGGCCGATGAGCACCGGCTTGGTGGCGATGCCGAGCGCCTTCGCCTCGTTGAATTCGTCGAACGGCTTGGTGCTGTTGAGCTTGATGTCGGTGGCGGAGTCGATTTCCGGCACGAGGTAGTGGTAGTTGGTGGTGAACCACTTCTTCATCGGCAGGGCGGTCACGTCGCCCTTCTCGCCCTGATAGCCGCGGCCCATTGCGAAGAGGGTCTCTTCCGGGTTCTCGAAGGCGAGACGCTGGTAGCGCTGCGGAATGACGTTGAGCAGGATGGCAGTGTCGAGCATCTGGTCGTAATAGCTGAAGTCGTTGCTCGGAATCAGGTCGATGCCGGCGGCCTGCTGCAGCTTCCAATGCTTGGCGCGCAGTTCCTTGGCGGTGGCACGCATCTCGTCGAGGGTGGTGTTGCCCTTCCAATACGCTTCGATGATTTTCTTCAGCTCACGGTTCTGGCCGATGCGCGGGAAACCGGAGACGGAAGTAAGAGCGGACATGAATCCTCCATCTGATATGAACAATGCAACCCGCTCAAGCTATCACAAAACCGCCAGCTATAAGACATCAAGAAAATTTGAGTGTCGTTATAAACTGTCCTTATAACGCAGTCCGTATGCCGTCTATATTCACACATTTATGTTTATGGATCAATAATGCAGAACAGCCCGGCAAGCGGATTTAACGCAATGTCCCGTATGCGTCGGGGTCCACGGGTTCCAGCCATTCATTCGTCGCGTCGCCCGTGCCATCCGCAATCATGAACGCCAAATGGCTGAAAGCTTCGTGAGGGGCGGCACCGTGCCAATGCTTAACGTCCGGCGGAATACGGACGGCCTGTCCCGATTCAAGCTCCTTCGGCTCTTCGCCCTCAAGCTGGTAGTAGCCACGCCCTCCGACCGCAATGAGAATCTGGGCCGCGTGATGGTGGATATGCCAGTGGTTCCGGCATCCAGGTTCGAACGTCACATTGTGGATTGACACTTCAGGCGCGTCAAGTACCGGCGCAAGCCAGCTCTGTCCGTCGAAATACTGGGCGAAACCGTCATTTGGTTCCCCAAGAGGGAACGCACTGGGATTGTTCATATGGGCTCTCCTATCCATCATTCTGAACATCGGTTCAGAAAGCACCATACAACCTTGAAGCCGCTTGAAGTCAAATCACAGCACTCTGCGGAATGCTCATCGTTCCGAATCAGCCCGGAACACGCAAGCCCTACTCGAAGTCTTTGGCGGTAAGCAGCGCGATGAGTTCGCCGCTGTGCAGCTGCCACTGGTTGAATGGCTCGTTCGAGCCGAATACGGCGATCGAGGCCGGGGACATGCCGAGATTCAGCAGGTCAAGCAACGTCGGATCGGATTCGGTGCTGGCCAGCCATTGGCAGGCGATCGAAATGGTCGGTTCGTGGCCAAGCACGAGCAGCGTGCGATGCTTTTCCTTGGTTTGCGCGAGCTCGTCGAACACGGATTGCACGCCGCCTTCGTACAGGCTTTGCCGGTAGTCGACTTTCGGATCGTCGCCGAACACCTTGAGCATGCGATCGCAGGTCTGACGGGCGCGGGTGGCGCTGGAGCATGCGATGCGGGTGGGCACCATTTTGAACGCCGCCAATCCTTTGGCCACGGCTTTGGCCTGCTTACGTCCTTTGTCGGTGAGCTCACGTCCCACGTCGCTGCCGTTGCCGCCGAACGGCTCGGTTTTGGCGTGGCGCATCGCCAGCAGCACATACTTGTATTCCTTGGTCTTTTTGGCGACCTTCTTCAGGCTCGTTCCCATAATCGCACGCTCCGATCCGGTTCCAGCGCCGCATTTCAAATATCTAATATCCATTGTCTCAGATTTTCCGCTGGGACATGGCATGAAACGCTCTAAATCTACTCCTTTATGGCTTCGACCTGCGCGTCGAGGTCACGCAGCACCTTGCGCAGCTTGCGATCGGAAATGTCACGCAATTCCAGATCCTCAAGCTGTTCGGCACGCTCCTCGAGCGTCAACGAATCGATGTCGGTCGTCGTGTCCTTCGTGGCACGGTCGCGTTTACGCAACGCCTGAAAGCCCGGAGCCATCGCGCGAGAAACCATGAGGAAACCGGTGTGTCCAATCATCTGGTGATCGGGACGGATGGCCAGTCCTTGCGCCTTCCAATTACGTTCCAAAGTCTCCTGAATGTCCGGCTCGGTCCAGCAACCGGCCTCGCGCAACGCTTCGGCAAGACGGCTCAACTGCGTGGTGGTGGTGACGTACGCGACGAGCACGCCGCCAGGCGCGATCACGCGATACGCCTGTTCAAGACGGTTCCACGGGTCAAGCATGTCAAGCATGATGCGGTCGAAGGAGTGTTCCGGCAAACCAGCCGCGACCGAATCGAAATCGCCGGTCCTCAAATCCCACCATGCGGGACGTTCGCCAAAGTAAACCGTCGCGTTGGCTTCGGCGACGCGCGCGAATTCCGAACGCATCTCGATGGTGGTGAGGCTTCCGCCCTCCCCCACGGCATCCAGCAGATTGATGCTCATCGCGCCCGAACCGGCTCCGGATTCCAGCACGTTCATACCGGAACGAATATCACCGAGCTGAATGACCTGCGCGATGTCCTTCGGATACATGATCTGCGCGCCACGCGGCATGGACAGCACATAGTCAGCCAAGCGCGGACGCATGACGGCGAACTCCCAACCACCGATGGCACGCGTCCCCTTCCACGGCTTGTTCGCGTCGCGTTCCGGATGCGTCTGGTTGACCTGAGCCTCACGTTTCGCACTCACCGTCACGACAACGGATCCTTCCGTCTGGCCAATCACATCATCATGCAGGATGATGCCATGCGAAGTCTGCGTCACACCACCCGGCACCAGCTGATCGGTGATTTTATTCGACCTGCGGTCCGTGAACTGCACTTTTTCACCGGCGGCAAGCGGCCCTCGACGCATGGTTCACGCTCCTTCGTACGTTCGTTCAGTATGCGATTTCACGACTATGGCTTACGATTGCAGACCGCATTATTCCACGGACAGCAACGAACCTATGCTACCGTATCCGCCGTCATACCGGCAGACGGCACGAAGCGACGGCAATGTGACGGCGACGTCAACATCATACCGCGTACGCGTTCCAACGACCATTCGCATGCGTGACCTTCAAATCCAAACCAAACACCTGGCTCAACCGTTCAGAAGTAAAACCATGCTCCAAATCACCCGTATACACGATAGTGCCCGGCGCCGGATCGTTGCCGGCCACATTATCCGCATACGCGTCCGCCTCGTTGCCGGTGATACGTCCCATGATCGCCACATGGTCGAAGCCTTGCGGAATCTCCTCAAGACGGTGCGTCACCAGAATCACGGCGCGGTCAGACTGCTCCGCACCAACACGACTCAACGCACGCAAAGCAATCTCACGCCCACCCAAATCAAGACCCGTGGTCGGCTCGTCAAGAATCAGCAAATCGGGATCCGCCATCAACGCACGGCAGATAAGCACGCGAGTGCGTTCGCCTTCGGAAAGCTTGAACATCATCTTGCCTTCCAGGTATTCGATGCCGAATTCACGCATCAATGAGCGGGCTTTGGCGTAATCCTCGTCAGTATAGGTGTCGCGCCAACGGCCGGTGGTTGCGGTCAGCGCCGTCACGATGGCGTCAAGAGGATCTTCCTGCGGTGGGAACGCACGTCCGAGTTCGGCCGAGCTCAAACCGATGCGGTTGCGGTAGGAGAACACGTTCACTTTGCCCAGACGGTTTCCAAGAATGTCGACTGTGCCTTCGGATGGGAATCCACGGGTGCTCATCATCTGCACCAACGTGGATTTGCCGATGCCGTTGGGACCGAACAGCACCCATTTCTCGCCTTTTTTGACTTCCAGATTGACTTTGGTGAGAATTACGCGCCTGCGGCGACGGAATTCCACATCGTCCAGTTTCAACGCGATGCTCTGTTCGTTCATGGTCCCCTCCATTTTCACAAACCACTTGGATGCGATGATGCCTCCTGCCAGCATAGTGCGTCGGCAGGAGGCATTTCAGGAATATTCTGGCTATCGATCAGCCGGATCGGTTATCCGCGATCAGACAGGTTCGGTTCTACTTCCGTTCGGCAAGCACGTCCTCGTAGACTTTGACGGTCTTGTCTGCGATGGACTCCCAGCTGAAGTGGTCGCGGGCACGCTCGTAACCGGCCTGTCCCATCCGCTTCGCCTTTTCAGGGTCAGCCATGATGCGGTTGATGGCGTCGGCCATATCGTGCACGAATTTGTCAGGGTTGGTGGGGGTGCCAGTGCCGTCATGCAGTTGGTCGACCGGCACCAGATATCCGGTCTCACCGTCGACGACGACTTCCGGAATGCCACCGGTCGCAGAGGCGACCACCGGCAGACCGCATGCCATGGCTTCCAGATTCACGATGCCGAGCGGCTCGTAGATGGATGGGCAGATGAATGCGTCACAGCCATGTTCGAGTGCGTTGAGTTCCGGCTTCGGCAGCATCTCCTCAATCCAGATGATGTTGCCGCGTTCCTCGTCGAGCTTGGCGAAGGCGGTCTTGACCTCTTCCATGATTTCCGGCGTGTCGGGAGCGCCGGCGCACAGAACGACCTGGATGTTCGGGTCCACGAAGTGCAGTGCCTGAAGCAGGTACGGCAGACCCTTTTGACGGGTGATGCGTCCGACGAACAGCAAGGTCGGTTTGCTGCGGTCGATGTTGTAACGTTCGAACACCTTCCAGCCCGGATCGTCATCCGCCGGGGTTTCAAACTGGCTCATGGTGATGCCGTTATGCACTACGACCACCTTGTCCGGGTCAAGGTTCGGATAGGCGGTGAGGATATCCTCACGCATGCCCGCGGATACGGCGATCACGCGGTCGGCATGCTCGTAGGCGTCTTTCTCAGCCCAGGAGCTCAGATTGTAGCCGCCGCCCAACTGTTCACGTTTCCATGGACGGAACGGTTCAAGCGAGTGCGCGGTGATGACCAATGGGGTGTCATGCAGCATTTTGGCGAGATAGCCGGCAAGGCATGCGTACCATGTATGCGCATGGATGATGTCGGCATCAACGTCGTTGGCGATTTGTAAATCGACGCCAAACGTCTTCAGCGCACCGTTCGCATCCTCAAGCTCTTTCGGCACGTCGTAGCCGACGACCGTGAGCGACCCTTTCGGGTCGGTTCCGGGAATCGCGGGAATGTCGGCGGCCGCGCGCGGCCCGTCGAATGCGCGGACCGTCACATCGACACGTTCCGCCAGCACCTTGGAAAGCTCTTCGGCATGCACCCCCGCGCCGCCATACACCTTGGGCGGGTATTCACGCGATAGAATGTCAACCTTCATGTCTGTAATCTCCTCCTCGAGTCTTCCAGCGTTTCCTGTTCTACTGTAAAACATCAGACACGAAAAACACTTATTGTTTTCATCGTTTTTCAGAAAGTTCCATTCTTTTTCTGAAAAACGATGAAACAGCATTCTCGCATACCCTTTACGGTTAGTCGAAGTCAAGTAGCGCATACCTAAAATCCGATAGAAAAAGCGGTGAGACAAATGCTTCTGGTTGTCTCACCGCTTTCCATCGTTTTTGTGATCAGACGGCTGTTCCGTTTTGGTCGAGATTCGGATTGTGCTTCGGGTTGCCGGCCGTGAAGAACAGGCTCAGCACACCGACTGCGAAGACGATGGCGACTGTGGAGATGAGCCACATCGGATGCGACGGCAGCCACATGACCACGAGGAAGGCGATGGCCGACAGCGCAATCAGCACCCAGCTGGCCACACGGAACCATTGGCGGACGGAATGGGGTGCCTTGAACATCTTCGGATTCTTGTAATCAGGATTGGTGTTCAGCACGTTTTCCGTTTCCGTGATCGTACTGGCACTCGGCTTCCATGGCCCATCAGTGCCGTCCTGCAGACGACGTGACTTTTCCTGCAGCTGATACTCGTCCAACATGCCGGAACGTGCGCGGCCTTGGGTTTGGTCGTATTGCTGTGGCACTCCCCTGCGATTGCGCTTGGCTTGGGCACGTCGTTCTGCGCGATTTGGCATTAGTCACTCCTTTGTTGCATGGTGCTGGGATTACTTTACCGCATTTTGGGTGAAAAACAGGTAGCCCGGCTCACTATTCGCGAGCCGGGCTACCTCGTTCATACCCTTACAACAGTGTTGTCTATCGCGGCAGCATCATCGGACGCTTGGAAGCGACGATCGGTGCCGGCAGTTCGGTGGAGCCGGTAAGGTACTCGTCGACCGCGGCAGCGCAGGAGCGACCTTCGGAGATGGCCCACACGACGAGGCTCTGGCCACGTCCGGCGTCACCGCAGGCGAAGACGCCGTCCTGGGAGGTGGCGAACTTGTCGTTACGCGCCACATTGCCTCGACCGTCAAGGTCGACCGGCAGCTGATCCACCAGCGTGGTGGTGTCAGGGTGCAGGAAGCCCACGGAGATGAGCACCAGATCGGCGGGAATCACTCGTTCGGTGCCTGGCTGGCGGGTGAACGGCCCGTTCTCTCCTGAAGCGACGTTGACGACCTTCAGACCGGTGACATGTCCGTTCTCGTCGGCGACGAAGCCTTCGGTGGCGGTGGAGTTCTCCACCTTCACCTTGGCCTTGTCCTCGTCGGAGCCCTCGAAGTTGACCGAGTCGGTGTTGTACACGTATTCGGCGCGCTGCATTTCGAAACCTTCCTCCATGGAGGAGGTTTCCTTGTACAGGCGGGCGAAGGTCGGCCATGGCTGGTTGGCCGGACGCTCCTTCGGTTCCTGCGGCATGATCTGCAGCACGGTGACGTCCTTAGCGCCTTGGCGCAGGGATGTGCCGAGGCAGTCGGAACCGGTGTCGCCGCCGCCGATGATCACCACATGCTTGCCTTCGGCGGTGATGTCGTTGACCGGCTTGACACCGTACACGCGACGTGTGGCGTCCGGCAGGAACTCCATGGCGAAATGGATACCCTTGAGCTCGCGGCCTGGAATCTTCATGTCACGCGGCACGGTGGAGCCGATGGCAACCACCACTGCGTCGTAGCGGGAACGCAGGTCATCCCAGGAGATGTCCTTGCCGATTTCCACGCCGGTGCGGAACACGGTGCCTTCGGCTTCCATCTGCTCGACTCGGCGGTCGATGAGGCGCTTGTCGAGTTTGAAGTTCGGAATGCCGTAACGCATCAGACCACCGATGGCGTCATCACGCTCGTATACGACCACGGTGTGGCCGGCACGGGTGAGCTGCTGGGCGCAGGCGAGACCGGATGGGCCGGAACCGACCACGGCAACGGTCTGGTCGGTCAGACGCTGCGGCGGCAGAGGCTTGACGTAGTCAAGGCTCCATGCCTGATCGATGATGGTGCGTTCGTCGTTCTGAATCATCGTGGCCGGCTGATGGATGCCAAGCACGCAGGCGGCTTCGCACAATGCCGGGCAGATGCGACCGGTCACTTCGGGGAAGTTGTTGGTTTCGGACAGACGGTTGTACGCGTCCTCCCACTTCTCCTGACGGACCAGATCGTTGAACTCCGGAATGATGTTGCCGAGCGGGCATCCGCTCATGCAGAACGGGGTTCCGCAATCCATGCAGCGGGCCGCCTGCTCGGTGGTCCAGGACTGCAGGCCGGATTCGGTGTGAACGTCGAACCAGTCCTTGATTCGCTCTTCAACGGGGCGTTCGGCCAGTTCGCGACGGGTACGGACCTTCAGGAATCCACGAGGATCTCCCATGTCAGCGCGCTCCTTCCATAACCTGCTCGTACACCTGTTCCCAGACGCCGGGCGTATTGAAATCGATGTTCTTCTCCTCGGCTTCCTTCATCGCCTTCTGCATGGCGAGGAAGTGCTTCGGAACGATGTGGGTGAATCGCTTGGCGCTGTTTTCCCAGTCGTCAAGCAGGGCCTTCGCGAAGGCGGAGCCGGTCTCTTCGGCATGCTGCTTGACGAGACCGTGCACCAGCTTGTCGGCATCGGCGTCAAGCGGCTCGAACAGCAGCGCGCCGTTGGTGGCGGCCGCCGGGTTGACCTGCTTCATGTCGAGGTCGAGCACGTACACGTTGCCGCCGGAGAAGCCCGCGCCGAGGTTACGGCCGGTGGAGCCGAGAATCACGACCGTACCGCCGGTCATGTATTCGCAGCCGTGGTCGCCCACGCCTTCCACCACGAAGGTGGCGCCGCCGTTACGTACGGCGAAACGTTCGCCTGCGCGGCCGGCCACGAACATTTGGCCGGAAGTCGCGCCGAAGCCGGTAACATTGCCTGCGATCACGTTCTCGTGCGGATCGAAGGTGATGCCGTCCTCTGGACGGACCACCATGCGGCCGCCGGACAGGCCCTTGCCCGCGTAGTCGTTGACTTCGCCGTAGACGCGGATGGTTTCGCCACGCGGAATGAACGCGCCGATGGACTGGCCGCCGGCACCATGGAACGTCATGTCGATGGTGTCGTCCGGCAGACCTTCCTCGCCGTAGCGCTTGGTGATCTCATAGCCGAGCATGGTGCCGAGCGTACGGTACACGTTGCGAATCGGCATTTCGATACGCACGGGCTCCTTCTTGTCAAGGGCGGGCTGAGCAAGCTCGATGAGCTTGTTGTCGAGCGCCTTGTCGAGCTCATGGTTCTGATCGATCGTCTTGTGCAGGATGGTTCCCGGAACCGGGCCCGGCTGCATGAGCACGTTGCTCAGGTCGATGCCGTCGGATTTCCAACGCTTGATGGCTTCGTCCTGGTCGAGGCATTCGACATGGCCGACGGCCTCTTCCAGCGTGCGGAAGCCGAGCTGAGCGAGCAGTTCGCGGACTTCCTCGGCGATGAACATGAAGAAGTTGACGACATGTTCTGGCTTGCCCTTGAAGCGTGCGCGGAGCTCCGGATCCTGGGTGGCGATGCCCTGCGGGCAGGTGTTCTTCTGGCAGGCGCGCATCATGACGCAGCCTTCGACGATCAGCGCGGCGGTGGCGAAGCCGAATTCCTCGGCGCCAAGCAGCGCGGCGATCACCACGTCGCGACCGGTCTTGAGCTCGCCGTCGCACTGCACGGTGATGCGGGAACGCAGGCCGTTCAGAACCAGCGTCTGCTGGGTTTCGGACAGGCCGATCTCCCACGGGGTGCCGGCATGCTTGATGGCGTTGAGCGGAGCCGCGCCGGTGCCGCCGTCATAGCCGGAAATCAGCACCACATCGGCATGGCACTTGGCCACGCCGGCAGCGATGGTGCCGACGCCGAATTCGGAGACGAGCTTGACGTGGATGCGGGCCTTCGGATTGGCCATCTTCGCATCGTTGATCAGCTGCTTCAGATCCTCGATGGAGTAGATGTCGTGGTGCGGCGGTGGGGAGATGAGCTCCACGCCCGGGGTGGCGTGACGTACCTTGGCGATCCACGGCGGAACCTTGGCTCCCGGCAGGTGGCCGCCCTCGCCCGGCTTCGCGCCTTGGGCGAGCTTGATCTGCAGGTCGGTGGCATGCACCAGATAGTCGCTGGTCACACCGAAGCGTGCCGAAGCGATCTGCTTGATCTTGCTGTAGCGCAGCGGATCGTTGATACGATCCTCGGATTCGCCGCCTTCACCGGAGTTGGAGCGTGCACCGATCGTGTTCATGGCGATGGCGAGCGTCTCATGCGCCTCCTGGGAGATGGAGCCGTAGCTCATGGCGCCGGTGGAGAAACGCTTGACGATTTCGCTGGCCGGTTCGACTTCGGAAATGTCGATCGGCTTGCGGGTGGACTTGAACTTCATCAGGCCACGCAGCGTCATCAGACGGTTGGAGGTGTCGTTGATGTGGTTCGAGTACTTCTTGAACAGGTTGTAGTCGCCGCGCTGGGTGGACTGCTGCAGCAGGAAGATGGCTTCCGGATCGTTCAGATGGTCCTCGCCGGTACGACGCCACTTGTAGTCGCCGCCGGTACGCAGGTTGCGGTGCGGGCGGGCGGTCCACTGGGTCGGATAGGCCACGCGATGGCGGCTGGCGACTTCCTCGGCGAGTTCGTCGAGGCCGACGCCGCCCACGCGGGACGTGGTGCCGGTGAAGTACTCGTCGATGACGTCCTTGTTGAGGCCGACCGCTTCGAACAGCTGCGCTCCACGGTAGCTCATGATGGTGGAGACACCCATCTTGGCCATGATCTTGAGCACGCCGGTGGACAGTGCGCGGGTCAGGTTCTTCACGGCGGTTTCCGCGTCGACCTTGAGGTAGCCCTTGCGGGAGAGGTCTTCGACGGATTCGAATGCCAGATACGGGTTCACCGCGGCAGCGCCATAGGCGATCAGCAGTGCCACATGGTGGATTTCGCGCACATCGCCGGCTTCGACCACCATGGAGATCTGCGTACGCGTGTGGCGGCGCAGCAGATGGTGCTGCACTGCGGAAGTGAGCAGCAACGATGGAATCGGACCCCACGCATAGTTGGAATCGCGGTCGGACAGCACCAGGAAGTTGGCACCGTTCTCAATCGCCTCGTCGATCTCCTGGAAGATCTCGTCAAGACGGTCCTTCAGTGCCTGTCCGCCGCCGGCCACCTGGTAAAGGCCCTTGACGATGAACGGCTTGTAATAGCCACCGAGAATCTTGGCGCGGTCGAGGCGCTTGAGCTGTGCCATCTCGTCGGAGTTGAGCACCGGCAGCGGGATGAGGATCTTCTTGGCGTGCAGTTCGGAATCGGCCAGCAGGTTCGGCTCGGGACCGATGGCGGATTCGAGGCTGGTCACGATCTTCTCACGTTCCCAGTCGAGCGGCGGGTTGGTGACTTGCGCGAACTTCTGGGTGAAGTAATCGAACAGCATGCGGCTGTGTTTGGACAGCGCGGCGAGCGGCGTATCGTTGCCCATGGAGCCGAGCGGCTCCTTGCCGGTGTTGGACATTGGGGCGAGCAGCAGCTTCAGATCTTCCTCGGTGTAGCCGAAGGCGCGCTGACGACGCTGCACGGACTGACCGGAGTGGTTGACGTGCTCGCGCTTGGGCAGCTGACTCAATTCCACGGAGTTGCCTTCCACCCACTTGCGGTAGGGGTGCTGGCTGGCAAGAGTCTTCTTGATTTCCTCGTCGGGGATGATGCGACCCTCGTCGGTGTCGACGAGGAACATCTTGCCCGGTTCCAGACGGCCCTTGGTGACGATATGCTCCTCGGCGACTTCCGGCAGCACACCGGTTTCGGACGCGAGTACGACATAACCATCGTCGGTGACCTGCCAGCGTCCCGGGCGGAAGCCGTTGCGGTCGAGCAGTGCGCCGACCTGGGTGCCGTCGGTGAAGATGATGTGCGCCGGGCCATCCCATGGTTCGATCAGCGTGTTGTTGTATTCGTAGAAAGCCTTGACGTCCGGATCGAGCTGGTCGTTGTTCTCCCATGCCGGCGGCAGCATCATGGAGATGGCGTGCGGCATGGAACGGCCGGCGAGGTGCAGCAGTTCGAGGCATTCGTCGAAAGTGCCGGAATCGGAATAGCCGGGGGTGGCGATCGGCAGCAGCGGCTTGAATTCACCGAGCAGTTCGGAACTCAGTCGGCCTTCACGTGCGGACAGCCAGTTGCGGTTGCCTTGGATGGTGTTGATCTCGCCGTTGTGCGCCAGCTGGCGGAACGGCTGTGCCAGCGGCCAGCTTGGGAACGTGTTGGTGGAGAAGCGGGAATGCACGATGGCGATTTTCGCCTTCATGCGCTCGTCGGACAGGTCCAGGAAGAAGGGCTTGAGCTGCATGGTGGTGAGCATGCCCTTGTAGGTGATGGTGCGTGCGGACAGGGACGCGAAGTAGATGCCCACCTCATGTTCCACACGCTTGCGGATGCGGAAGGTCTTGCGATCGAGCTCGATGCCACCGAGCTTGCCTTCCGGATCGGCCACGACCAGCGTCTTGAACGCCGGCATGCTGGCCAACGCCTGCAGGCCGAGTCCGTCCGGATTGGTGGGTACGACGCGCCATGCGAGCACTTCGAGGCCCTCTTCGCGCACGATCTTGGAAATGGCCTGCTCCTGCTGGCCGGAAGTGGCGATGTCGCGATCCAAGAAGGCGATGCCCGCGGCGTAATGGCCTTCTTCAGGAAGCTCCACACCGGCGGTGGCACGCATGAATTCGTCAGGCATACTCATGAGAATGCCTGCGCCGTCGCCCGTGTTCTCCTCGGCGCCCACGGCACCACGATGGTTCAGATTGACCAGCACCTCGATGGCGTCATCGACGATCTTGCGTTCCGGACGCTTGTTGAGGGTGGTGACCATACCCACGCCGCAAGCGTCATGCTCGGCTCCAGGATCGTACATACCTTGGGAATCATGGATCGTCAGATCTAACGGGGCGTGGAAAGTCACCGAAACCACCTTCAATGTTTTTGGGCAAGAAAAGTCTTGCGGTTCTTTAATGCGTGGTTTAGAATACCGCGCCATTATGTCGGCAACGTTGCACGTGTCCATATAACGAATGGCTATTTTTGTCAATGCCTCGCAGAGGATTTAGCCCATGAACGCATACTTCGCATGTCATGCTCATGCGCACGCACTTCACTTATGCTCATTAACCCGGTCAGTCCAGTGTTTCCAACAGCTCCGTGATGATGGTGTCGTTGAGCAGTCGGCCTCGCAAAGTGGGTATGGCGCGGCCATCAAGCATTGTGATTAGCCCGTCGTGCTCAAGCTCAATCCATTTTTGTTCAGGAATCAAGTGGCTGAATTGTCTGGTGTCGAGTCCTTCACGAATGCGCAGGCCCAACATGATGGTCTCTTCGATGTCCTCGTCGGCAGTGATGCGTTCACTGCCGGCCCATGGCACATTGCCCTCATTGATGGCGGTGCCCCACAATCGCGGATGCGCGATATCCCAGGAGCGCAATCCTTTGCCGTCTTCGCAATCGCCATAATGCGAATGCGCACCGGGACCGAGACCGGCCCAATCGACGTTTCTCCAATAGCCAAGGTTGTGTTGCGACTCGTATCCGGGACGAGCCCAATTGCTAATCTCATACCATTCGAGGCCGGCTTCGGTGAACATCGTGTCGGCGATTTCGTATTTGTTCGCTTCGTCGTCATCGTCCGGTCTCGACAACGTGCCCGCCGCGATCTGTCGTCCCATTTTCGTATTCGGCGCGATGGTGAGCGCATATGCGGAAATATGGTTGACGCCCAAATCGATGGCGGTGCGGACGGATGTGCGCCAATCGTCAAGGCTCTCCCCCGGCGCGCCGTAGATCAGATCGACGCTGGAACGCATGCCTGCTGCATTGGCCGCGGCGATTCCGGCGGCGACGTTTTCCGGCGTATGCGTACGGTCGAGCGTTGCAAGCACATGCGGTACCGCGGATTGCATGCCGAAGGAAATACGATTGAAACCGCCGTCTGCGAGTTCTTTCACATAGTCGGCATTCACCGTGTCGGGATTCGCTTCGGTGGTGATTTCCGCGTCATCGGCGATGCCCCATGTGGCGCGTACCGCATCCAGCATGGCGATCAAATCGCTTGCCTTGAGTGTGGTCGGCGTACCGCCGCCGAAGAAGACGGTTGCCACCTTCGGCTCGTTGATACCGTGCGTTGTCTGCCAATCGCGGACAATCGCCATTTCGCGGATAACCATGTTCGCGTAGTTGCCGCGTGACGCGCCCGCGCCCATGTCCACGGCCGTGTAGGTGTTGAAGTCGCAATAGCCGCAGCGACGTAAGCAAAACGGAACATGAATGTAGATTTCGAACGTCACGAAAGGCTCAGCCTTCGGACTTCTGCGCGGCGCGAATCTTGTCCTTGGTGTCGCGGTCGTTGCCCGCTTCGCCGGTGGACAGGGCTGCGATGAACGCCTCCTGCGGCACTTCCACATGGCCGAGCATCTTCATACGCTTCTTGCCGGCCTTCTGCTTTTCGAGCAGCTTACGCTTACGGGAGATGTCGCCGCCGTAACACTTGGCGAGCACGTCCTTGCGCAGGGCGCGGATGGTTTCGCGTGCGATGATTCGAGAACCGATGGCAGCCTGGATGGGAATCTCGAACTGCTGACGCGGAATGAGCTCACGCAGCTTCTTGGTCATCATCACGCCATAGCTGTACGCCTTGTCACGGTGCACGATGGCGCTGAACGCATCGACTTTCTCGCCTTGAATAAGGATGTCGACCTTCACCAGATCGGCGGACTGTTCGCCATCCTCGTGGTAGTCGAGCGACGCATACCCCTTGGTACGGCTCTTCAGTTGGTCGAAGAAGTCGAAGACGATTTCGGCGAGTGGAATACGGTAATGCATTTCCACACGGTCGGCGGAAATGTATTCCATGGTGCCCATCTGGCCACGGTGGTCTTGGCACAGGTCCATCACCGCACCGATGAAATCCTTCGGCGTGATGATGTCGGCGGCAACCATCGGTTCGACGATCTTCTTGATCTTGCCTTCGGGGAATTCGCTCGGATTGGTGACGCGATGCACGGAATTGTCTTCCGCGGTGACCTCGTACGGCACGTTCGGCGCGGTGGAGATCAGGTCAAGGTCGAATTCGCGGCTCAAACGTTCGGTGACGATCTCCATGTGCAGCAAGCCCAGGAAGCCGCAACGGAAGCCGAAGCCCAACGCCACGGAGGTTTCCGGTTCGTAGATGAGGGCCGCGTCGTTGAGCTTGAGCTTGTCAAGCGCCTCGCGCAGTTCCGGATATTGCGCGTTGTCGATTGGGAACAGGCCGGCGTAGACCATTGGTTGCGGATCACGGTAGCCTTCGAGCGGCTCGGTAGCCGGATTTATGGCGGAGGTGATGGTGTCGCCCACCTTGGACTGGCTGACGTCCTTCGCTCCGGTGATCACATAGCCGACCTCTCCTGCGCCAAGCGCCTTGGTGGGCATCATGTCGGGGCTGATCACGCCGATTTCGATGGGGTCATGCGTCATGCCGATACCCATCATGTGCAGTTTCTCGCGCGATTTCAGTTCACCGTCGACCATACGAATGTAAGTGACGATGCCACGATAGGAGTCGTATACGGAGTCGAAAATGAGCGCGCGGGCAGGCGCGTCCGGATTGCCCGTCGGCGCGGGTACTTCGGCGACGATACGGTCGAGCAGTTCGGCGACGCCTTCTCCGGTTTTGCCGGAGACGCGCAACACGTCGGACGGGTCACAACCAATCAGGCCGGCGATTTCCTCGGCATGCTTGTCGGGTTCGGCGCTGGGCAGGTCGATTTTGTTGAGCACGGGGATAATGGCCAGATCATGGTCGATGGCCATATACAGGTTGGACAGCGTCTGCGCTTCAATGCCCTGCGTGGCGTCGACAAGCAGCACCGCACCCTCGCATGCGGCCAACGCTCGGGACACCTCGTATGTGAAGTCCACATGGCCGGGGGTATCAATCATGCCGAGTGTGTATTCGGTGCCGTCAACCGTCCACGGCACGCGCACGGCCTGCGATTTGATGGTGATGCCGCGTTCCTGCTCGATATCCATGCGGTCGAGGAAGCGATCGCGCATCTCGCGCTCCGGCACGATGCCACTCAACTGCAGAATACGGTCCGCCACCGTTGATTTGCCGTGATCGATATGCGCGATGATGCAAAAGTTGCGGATCAACGACTGATCGGTGTACCCGGGCTGATTATGCTGTTGGCCCACGCCATCCTCCTCTGGAAATATTCGACGCAAACGATTCTAACTGGTAGTGTCGGCATGTCCTTCCGCGACACTCTTATACGCATTGGCGATTTATCCGCGTGCCATGTTATCATCATCGTTTGTATGTCCTTATAGCAAACGTCGTTTGGAGAAATAGTGGCAAACATCAAGTCGCAGAAGAAGCGCGTTCTCACCAACGAGAAGGCGCACAAGCGTAACGTGGCCGTGAAGTCCAGCCTGAAGACTGCCGTTCGCGCCACCCGCGAAGCCATCGCCGCTGGCGATAAGGCCGCCGCCGAAGCCGCCTACAAGGTCGCAGCCCAGAAGCTCGACAAGGCCGCCGGCGCTGGCGTGATCCACAAGAACCAGGCTGCCAACCGCAAGTCCGGTCTCGCTGTGGCCATCAACGCTCTCTGAGTTTTCGTAACTCACAGCTTGTAAGAAGCCCCGCAGGAAAACCTGCGGGGCTTCTTCTTTTTTACATTTCGTACTCTGTTGAAAATGCTCACTTACGCTTGATATCGTCATCATTCCGATCGGGATGGATGACCGGACGTTTGAGATATTTGGCTTCGCTCGGCAGGTAGGTGTTATGCCTGGCCAAAGCCCCCGGCAATTGAATGTCGAAAAACACGGAGATAAGCCGCATGGCCACCATCAGCACCACAATCAGCACATCAAGCAAGACTTCGGCGGGAAAACTGACGATTCCCTCGTTCACTCCTTTACATACGAGTACCGTCAATACGCATCCAACGGCTGAAGGCACCGCGTACCAATGCTTGTCGCGGATCACCATGGGCACCTCGTTGATGAGCATGTCACGGATGAGTCCGCCGCCAAGTGCCGTGAACATGCCCAGGAACACTGCCGTGGTGCCGGACATGTGGTACATCATGGCTTTGGATGTGCCGTTGACGGCGTAAAGACCCAATGCCAGCGCGTCCAATGACAGCATGGACCATTTGAGCTTGTCGACTTCGGGATAAATGATGGCTACGGCCACAGCTGCGAGCAGTGCGGTGATCACCAGCCCTTTGTCGGAGACGCCTGCGGGAGGAAGCGCTCCGAGCAGCACATCACGAATGATGCCACCACCCAATGCGGTGAGCCATGTGGTGACGAGAATCGCAAAAATATCATAGCCTTTGCGTACGGCGGCGAGCCCGCCGACCATGCCGCAGCAGAAGGTCGCCAGATATTCGATACCTATGAAGAAGCCGTTGCTTTCCAGCGCCACTTCCATGGCCACTCCCCTTCCCTCACATATTTCTTTTCCAACCAGCTGTTAAAAATAGCACAATATGGGGCAAGAGCTGCAATAAAAGAGCCGGAGGGCGGCACGTACATTGCCAGACCATGTGAATTGGCCTGAAGCACGCGCCACCCTCCGGCGGCCATTACAGCTATATGTCAGCTAATAATCGCTAACGGGAAAATCAGCAGACCTTCCACATCCAGTTGTGTGGGTCTTCGATCTCGCCAAGCTGGATGCCGAGCAGCTGGTTGCGCAGTGCGAGGGTGAACTCGCCGGAACCGCCGTCGGCGACGGTCACATCGAACTTCTCGGACTTGAAGCGACCGATCGGGGTGATGATGGCGGCGGTACCGCAGGCGAACACCTCGGTGACTTCGCCGGACTTGATGTCCTCAAGCAGCTGGTCCAGAGCGATCATGGTCTCGACCACGTCGTGGCCGTTGTCCTGGATGAGCTGGATCAGGGAGCGGCGGGTCACGCCCGGCAGGATGTTGCCGGTCAGGGACGGGGTTTCCACGTGGCCGTCCTTGTGCACGACCATCATGTTCATGCCGCCAAGCTCCTCAAGGTAGGTCTTGGTGGCGGCGTCGACGAAGCACACCTGCTGGCAGCCGTGGTCGATGCCGGTGTACTCACCAAGCAGGGATGCGGCGTAGTTGCCACCGCACTTGGCGAAACCAGTGCCGCCAGGGCCGGTGCGGAACCACTTGTCTTCAACCCAGATGCTGACCGGCTTCACGCCGCCCGGGAAGTACGGTCCGGACGGGGAGGCGATCACGCAATAATCCACTTCCTGCGGAGCGCGCACGCCAAGGAACGGCTCGGAAGCGAACATGAACGGACGCATGTACAGCGTGTATTCGCGACGGGACGGAACCCAGTTCACATCGCGCTTGACGAGGGCGGCGACAGAGCCGATGAAGTCGTCGATCGGCAGCTCCGGCAGGTACAGACGCTTGGCGGAGTTCTGGAAACGCTCGGCGTTCGCATCCGGACGGAACAGCCAAGTGGAGCCGTCGGCGTGACGATAGGCCTTCAGACCTTCGAAGCATTCCTGGGCGTAATGCAGAACAGATGCGCCCGGGTCCATCTTCAGCGGCGCGTACGGCTCGATGCGGCGGTCCGACCAGCCTTCACCCTTGGTCCAGGTCATGTGGGCCATGTTGTCGGAGAAGACCTGACCGAAAGCCGGCTTGTCGATGAGTTCGGCACGCTTGGCGTCGGATGCCGGGTTGTCGTTCGGGAGCACGGTGAACTTCTCGGCGAGCTTGTCAAGCTCCGCCGGATCGTGATGATTCTGTTCAGTCATTCTTTACTTCTTCTAGTTGCATCAGCCGCCCGAAGGCGGCCAGCGGTTGTTGTTGTTTCCAGTGCTTGTGGCACCGGGTTCTGGTAAGTACTTTCTCACACCATAAACGCTTTCGATAACCGGCGTTCGCGATATGAGATAGCAAGAAACATAAGGAAACGCAAAGGTCCCCACGTGTTTTCACACACAGGGACCTTGTACTACCGATATGGCAGGCATATCGGAATCAAATCAGCTTGAGCAACGCTCTCACTCAGCGTCAGCAGCCGGAGCGGCAGCGGCGTCGGCAGCCGGAGCAGCCTCCTCCGGAGCAGCGTCTTCCGGAACCTCAACGGTGACGACGGACTCTTCCGGATCCTCGATGTCGAGCACGACGCCTTCCGGCAGCACGACGTCCTTGGCGAACACCTTGGAACCGTCGGTCAGGCCGTCAACGTTGACCACAATCTTCTCCGGCAGGTTGGCGACATCGGCGCGGACCTTGAGCTCCTGGATGTCGACGAATGCGACAGCAGCGCCCTTCGGGGTGCCTTCGACGAACACCGGCACCTCGACGTCGATCTTCTCGCCGGCCTTGACCTCGTAGAAGTCAACGTGCTCGACGATGCGCTTCACCGGGTTGCGCTGAACATCCTTGACGACGGCCATCTTGGTCTCGTCGCCGTACTTGATGGTGAACAGAGCGTTGGTGTGACGCAGGGACAGGGTGGTCTCCTTCATCGGCAGCTGCACGAAGACTGGATCCTCGCCGCCGGCGTACACGGTGGCCGGAATGAGGTTGGCGACGCGCATGCGGCGGGCAGCGCCCTTGCCGAACTCGGTACGGGCAGCGCCTTCAAGAGTGATGGTGGTAGCCATAATCAATATCTCCTTGATACATCGTTCTTATGTTTCGGCGCACCGACGAGCCGCATAAAAAACCCAAGGAGTTTCATATCATACGCCAAGTCGATAACGGAGGCGGAACCTCCCTCGCCAAGACAACAGTTATCTAGTATACATGGTGCGCTGACATTTCCCTGCAATCAGAGGAGCAAGGTGCATAAAACGCGGACTATGCGCAAACCCACGTACAATCGTAGTCAGACAAGCACCAACCAGTGGTAAGGAATCAGAAAATGGCAACGACGCATGACCATTCCGCGCTCATCCGCAACATTCAGCTCGCGACTGGCGTCACGACCGTCGCAGCGACGGGATTGCTCGCGGCGTCAGCACATATGCTGTTCCGCTTTGCCATCGACACGCAGTGGAAGCATTCCATTTTCCATCAGGCGCTGATCGCTCCGGATCGCGAGGGAAAGATGAACCAAGGCGAGGCCAAAGAGGCCGAGCAATGGTTTTCCGAAACGAAACAGCCGGTATCCATCACCAGCCGCGATGGGCTTAAGCTGCATGGCTGGCTCTTCGATCCGGATTGCATCGACCCGACGCCGCATATATATGCCATCTGCGTGCATGGCTATACCGGAGCCCCTGAAGAACAAGCCAAATGGGCACACCGCTATGCCCGCATGGGCTTCACCGTCCTCGCACCATCCCAACGGGCCCAGGATCTGAGCGAAGGACGATATGTAGGCATGGGATGGTTGGAGCGCAATGATCTGCTTGATTGGATACGGCTGATTGTGGATAGCGACGATCAAGCACGCATTCTCCTATTCGGAGGATCCATGGGAGCCACGACGGTGATGATGACGACCGGCACGCCGGAACTGCCACGCAATGTCATCGCGGCAATCGCCGAAAGCGGATACACTTCCGCCCGCATGGAATTCATAGACAGCGCGCGAGGCATGTTCCACATGCCAAAGCTTCTCGCCTCGGCATGTGTGGACGCGGCGGGTCTGATCTGCAAGCGCCGTGCCGGCTATGATTTCACCGAAGCGTCCTGCATACCGTCATTGCGGCATACGGTCATTCCGATGCTGTTCATCCATGGAGGAAAGGACCGCATGGTCAGCCCACGTTTCCTCGACATGAACTACAACGCCTGCTCCAGCATCGACCGCGAACGTCTGCTGGTTCCGGACGCCGATCATATGGAAAGCTCCGCCGTGGATCCGAAACGCTACTGGGACACCGTATACGGATTCATCCGTCGTTCATTCAAGATCTGACAGCCGAACCCCAAAAAATATAAGCGGTAATGGAAACGCCTCCGGCGAAAGATGGCGCCCCTCACCGCCCGAAGTTCTCAAGACATGCCCGATGCCCGTTCCGTCAGTGCCGTTCTCCCGGATTGCATATCTGCATGGCGACGCCATCCTCCATAATATGGAATCCATGCTTCTCATAGAACGTGGCATTCTTGCTTTCCTCAGGCATAACCTCGATATACAGGTAATCGTGGTACCGCTGCTTGACCATGCCGACAAGATGTCCGGCAATGCCGCGCCCTTGGTATTCAGGATCGACCAGCACATAGTGCATGTATGCCACCATCTCCGTGTCATCAAGCACTCGCACCAGACCCACCAGACGTTCGCCATCCCATGCGCTGAATACGGTGGATGACCCCATCAACGCCTTATGCAACCGTTCAGGATATTGACCGGACACCCAGCCGACTGAAAGAAACAGTCGCTGGGTCTGTTCCTTGGTGAATTTCTTTTCATCCGTATATGTGATAACCATATGGCAAGCATAGAATTGCCGGTATGAAACCGTCTCCTTCTATCTTTGCATACGAAACACAAGTGTCTCGGCCACTCCCCTCATGTATCGAAGTGCGCGGAGCCCACGTACATAATCTGAAAGACGTCGACATCGACATCCCGCTCAACAGCATGGTCGGCATAGCCGGAATCTCAGGCTCAGGAAAAAGCTCCCTCGCGCTTGGCGTGCTGTACGCGGAGGGATCACGACGCTATCTGGAAGCGCTATCGACCTATACAAGAAGACGTATGACCCAGGCAAGCCGCGCAACCGTCGACGAGGTGCGTCATATTCCGGCGGCATTGGCACTGCATCAGCGTCCATCAGTGCCTGGAGTCCGTTCCACGTTCGGCACAATGAGCGAACTGCTCAACAGTCTGCGCCTCCTGTTCTCCCGGATCGGATCGCACGTGTGCGAACACTGCGGAGCACGCAACCAACCCACGATGAACGTTGCCGCCGAGCTTCCGATGCATTGCACGTTCTGCGGCGGACTCATGCATCCGCCATCAGCGGAGGATCTCGCATTCAACGCCGCGGGCGCGTGTCCGACATGCTCAGGCACCGGAATCATGAGGGAAGTCGACCGTTCCGCCTTGGTACCGGATGAGTCGAAAAGCATTGACGAGGGAGCCGTGCTGCCGTGGGGATCGTTGATGTGGGATTTGATGAAGCAAGTATGCGGGGCCATGGGAGTACGTACCAACGTACCGTTCAACCAACTCACCGAACAAGAACGAGATATCGTGTTCGCCGGCCCAGCCATCAAGAAGCACATCCTATACAAGCCGAAAAAAGGCGACGATTTCGCCGAACTCGACTTCACGTACTACAACGCCGTATACACCGTGGAGAACGCCCTCACCAAAGCCAAGGACGAAAAAGGGCTTAAACGTGTTGCGAGGTTCCTCAAAGAGCGTCCCTGCAGCGATTGCGGAGGGACCAGACTTTCCGAACGCGCCCGCCAGCCACGTATCAGAGACATCAATCTGGCTCAGGCAACCGCGATGTCTCTGGACGCACTCGTTTCCTGGGTAGGGTCCGTGCCGGAATCGCTGGAACCACATATGCGCACCATGGCGAGCGCCATCTGTGAATCGTTCCTCAATACGTCACGGCGTTTATTGGAACTCGGTCTCGGGTATCTGTCCTTGGACCGCGCCGGAGCCACGCTGTCCACCGGCGAGCGCCAACGCGTGCAGCTTGCCCGCGCCGTGCGCAATCGCACCACAGGCGTGTTATATGTGCTGGATGAGCCGTCGATTGGGTTGCATCCCGCGAATGTCGACGGACTGCTCGGTGTCATGCGTGACCTGGTGGCTGATGGCAATTCCGTGGTAGTGGTCGATCATGACACTCGGGTGCTGGCCGAAACCGATTATCTCATCGAGATGGGGCCAGGTGCCGGCGCAAAGGGCGGTCAGGTGATTGCGCAGGGAACGGTGCCGCAGGTGATTGATACCCGCGAATCGCGCATCGCGCCGTTCCTTGCCCAGGGTGGCAACGTTCATGACCGTGTGCGTGACAACATTGACGCCCATGAAATCTTCTCCGCAGGACGAATTCATATGGAAACCGACCGTCTGCATACCGTCGGCCCGTTATCGGTAGATATTCCCCGTGGACGGCTGACCGCCGTAACAGGGGTATCCGGTTCCGGCAAGACGACGATGGTACTGGAGATGTTGATGCCCGCTTTGCAGTCGCGGATCGACAGGTCGCCGCAGCCGACGCAGGTGCGGCTCCTCGAGGCGGACGGTGTGTCCAAGGCACATCTTATCGATGCCACGCCTATCGGCGCGAACATACGTTCCACCGTCGCTACATATTGCGGCGTCCATGACGATCTTCGACGCGCGTTCGCAAAAACAGATGCTGCGCGGACCATCGGTCTGAAAGCGGGGGCATTCTCCTATAACACTGGCAAGCTGCGTTGCGCGACGTGCGACGGCACGGGATCGATTTCGCTCGACGTGCAGTTCCTGCCTGACGTCGATATCGAATGCCCGGCATGCCATGGCTCGCGGTATTCCGATGCAATCGCCGAGCTGAAGCTCCCCTGCACCGACGGAGTGGCGTATTCGATGCCGCAGTTAATGACAATGACCGTCGACGATGCCATGCCTGTCTTACGAGATGTCAAACCGATCCAAACGAAGCTTGCCACGTTGCATGAATTGGGTTTGGGCTATCTTGCGTTGGGCGAGCCAACTCCCGCGCTGTCGGGCGGTGAGGCCCAGCGTTTGAAATTGGCCAGCGAGATGGGGCGGAAACAGCATGATGCGGTATTCGTGTTCGATGAGCCGACAATCGGCTTGCATCCGCTTGATGTTCGCGTGCTGCTGCACGTGTTTGATGAACTTGTAGCGAATGGCGCGACGGTGGTCGTCATCGAACATGATTTGGACGTGATTGCCAATGCGGACTATGTGGTGGATATGGGACCGGGCGGCGGTGAAGCAGGCGGACGCGTAGTATGCGAGGGAGCGCCTTCTCGGATCGCCGCATGTCCGGAAAGCGTCACTGGACGATACCTACAATCGTCGCAATGCTGATATTGTCCCATCTTCGGGCATCTGCAGTCAGTCTGATGATGGGACAGGCAGTTCCCGCCATGCTTGAAGATGATGCAGCGCACGTACGATGTTGCATTGATCAAGTAACGTCCCTTCAGCGGCGCACATGGTGGGATACCACATGCGATGGCGGAGCGTGGCTTGTTTGCCAGTACCTTTGATGAGTTCGCCTTCATCAGAGGCATATTGAAAATGCAGATGACTGAGCAGTCCCCCGTGTCTGAGCACGGAGCGTTCAGGCATGGGCTCCATCGCGATGAGTACGGCGAAGGGATCGGAGGCACCGGCATCGCTAGCGTGGAACACATAGCAGGGTTTGCCTTCCAGCCCCTTGTCGTGCACATGATCGAGCCGATATTCATGTGTTGTGATGGGGGTGCGTTTTTCGTCCAGCCAAGTCAGGTTAAAGCCTGCGACAGCATCATCGTCGCCAACTGCGGACGGCTGCTCGATATGCCATCCACCAATGCGGAATCGCCACTCCTTGCCCGAGGTTTTGCAGGCTTTTGCCCAGAAGCGTCGCGCATCGCCGAGCATCATGATCGCGAACAGCGGCTTGGATCGCATGGCTTTCGTCGAATCCTTCCAAGCCCGGTCAAGGTTCGGGTCATGATTGTTGATCAAATGTTCGAAGCTAATCCAGTCTCCCAGCCAATCGTTCACATTGAAGTCCATGCCAGACGATCCTCTTCTTCTCCCTGTTCGTTATGCAGTTCGTCTTCCAGCGCTATGATGCGGTCGCACCATAGCGCTGCAAGCTCATAATCATGTGTTACGACCAACACCGCTTTGCCACGGTCCGCGAGCTTTCGCAGAAGTCCGCCGACTTGGGTCATATGCAACCGGTCCAGTCCGCTGGTCGGTTCGTCCAAAACAATGAATCGCTTATCGCTCATCAAAGCGCAGGCTATAGCCAGCCTCTGCTTTTGACCGCCGGATAAACTCATCGGGTGGCGCTGCACGGAATCCAATAGGTCGAGGTCTCGTAGCACAGCATCGCATCGGTCACGCACAGCGTCATCCATCCCATCAAGTCCCAGTAATGCCTCTTCCCGAACACTATCGGAGAAGAGCTGGTAATTGACGTCCTGCATGACGAGAAATCCGGCACGAGTCAAAGCGCCGCGGCTCGCTTTCGTCCCATTCAATAGCACCATGCCGTTCAACGGAGCGGCAAGACCGCATAGCGTACGTGCCAAAGTGCTTTTGCCAACCCCGTTCGACCCCATAAGGCCAAGAATCTCACCCTCGTGAATGTCGAAATCGGGAATATCACGTGCGAATACGGGTGTCTTGCGGCCTAGAAGTCCCCGCTTTGTATGGCCTACACTCAGGCCGCGCACACCAATGACGACCTGTCGCTTGTCCTCGTCGGGCGCAATGCCTCCATGTTGGAGTTTACGATGCACGGCAAGCCTGTATGGTCTGTCATCGAGGGCGCGCAATCCTAATGCCGCGACGCGCTGTTCGGACATCGCCAGAAAATCGGACGCCTCATATTCACCGAGAATCGTACCGTGATCGAACACTATGAAACGGTCCGCTAAATCCGCGCACCATGCAAGACGGTGTTCGGCAATGACGATGGTCATTCCATCAGCTCTCAATCGGGAGACCATGTCATGCAGCCTGCGAATCGCCACCATATCTAAATTACTTGTCGGCTCATCCATAACGATGAGTCCAGGAGCCAGCATGGTCGATGCCGCGACAGCAAGCTGTTGCTTCTGGCCACCTGAAAGCGTCATGATCCTACGACCTAATAGATGCCTGATGTGAAACTGCTCCGCGACATCATGCACGCGTTGCCGAATCCGCGCGGGAGACATGCCCGTATTCTCGCAGGGGAATGCCAGCTCATCGGTGGAATCAGCATTGAAATACTGCGTCTTCGGATTCTGGAATACGCTGCCCACCTGTCCCACATAGCTTTCCACAGGAGCCAATCCGGCGCGGATTCCGCACGTCATATGGATGCCCTGCAAATCGCCGGAATAGAAACCAGGTATCAGACCATTGAGCAAACGTGTGTACGTGGTTTTGCCACAGCCGCTTTGTCCACATAAGATGGCAATCTCGCCTTGCGGTATGGCACAGCTGATGTCATTCAGCGCATCGACCTCAGCAGCTTCATCAGCATGATATGCGAATGAGCACCGTTGCGTCCATGCGACTATCCGATTGATATCACTTCCGATACTCACCATGCTCCTCCAATGCCCAATGCCAGAGGAACCGTGCAGATGACCATCCATGCCCAATCAATGCCATGCATGCGGATTTCGGTATGACATGTATGAGGCCCGCGAATGCCGATTCCTTTGGTCAGTGCGGCTACGGACAAATCCTGGGCGACCCCCGTAGCGTTCATCAACAACGGCATCAGGATGTATTCCAAAGACTGAGCCGGATGACGGAGCAGGGCGAATGTCCCCTGGGCGATGCCACGTAATGCCATCGCGTCACGAATCTGATGGTAATCGTCATGGATTGTCGGGAAGAACCGGATGCACACCACACATGGAATCACAATCGTCTCCGGAATGCGCATGCGCCGCAGGGCACACACGAATTGACTGGCCGTAGTCGTGGTGAATGCGTATATGCCGGCAATCAGACAAGGCATCATCATCCGGATGCCGACACAAAGCAAACCAAGCATATGCAACCAGCTGCCGCCATCGTCAAGCGTCGATGCCCAAGTCCCCACTAGTAGCAATACATAGATGCAACCGAAGCGTACCGCAGCCGCCCATCGTCCCGCGCCGAGCAGTGGCAGAAGAAGCAGCAATACTGTAAGCGACTCCACAACCACGTCGACATGGAAGAACAGCAACAGGTTGGCCAATGCCACTAGGTACAGTTTGGTTCTTGGGTCCAGGGCCATCAGATGATGCCGGTCTTCGCAAAATGCTTCTTCAGCATACGCTGCCCAAACCAGCCTCCGAGCAACGCACATACCAGTACCACTATCATGGCAATGAAAAACGTGCCGGTATTGACATGTGCGAACACACCATCGATATAGGACGAGTCCTTGCCACGGGCCTGCAGACTGGCCACATAGGCATCCTTCATGAACCACAACGGCAGAATCGGACCGGTCAGCCCATAGCAGAACACGACATAACTCGCCAGGATACCTGTCTTGCTCCGATAGTCCCCGGCGCGAGCGATGGCATCAGCGATGACCGGAAACACGATGCTCGCAGCAAGGGAAAGGATGAAATGTCCGGATACGAACAAGAACAATCCGACGACGATGCCCATCACGCTAATCGCGCCGAATTTTCCGACCTTGGCAACCAGGAGCATATATACGCAACCACAGATCAATGCGGCGACCGCAGGCAGAAGAATCATGCCGAATCCCATCAAAGCCACGGAACTGAACAGCGTGGCCACGGCGACCAGCACGAAATACAAGGCAGTGAACACACCTATCGTGATGAGATCGGGAATGGTCAGATGCCTCGACTTGGTCGACATGCCCTGCTGCGTCATGGTCAGTCCTTTCGATTGTCATGGGCGGCCAGCCACCAATGTATCGAGGAAACACGGAAAAGACAATAGTTTTTCCTCGTTTTCATGGAAAACTATCCAATCCGCGTCGCGGTAATCCATAAACCATCCATACCCAGAGACAATGAAACGACGCCCCGAGTCAACGTCCTCGCTCCAGTCTCAGACGACAAGGCAATATCCCAATGCCGCGGCCATCACAGGAACCACCACCGACGTCAGCACATATCCCACGAACACGGTGATCCGCCCACCGCGCAACAACGTCACGGATTCGTTCATCATGGTGGAGAATGTGGAGAATCCACCAAGGAAGCCGGTCGCCAACATCACATGCGCGGGATCCGACAGAAACCGGCGTGAGTACAGACCTGCAATCACGCCTGCCAGGAATCCGGCAATACTGTTGATCACAAAGGTCGACAAAGGAAATGCCTTATGCCAAGAAGCTTTGATAACGGAATCACAAACATACCTTGCGGCGGCGCCGAGACCACCACACAGGCACACCGATACGGCGATGACCGCATTATTCATCAGTCCGCCTCCTTGCCCATGGCATGGCGATCACCATCGTTATGCTCAGTACCGGCAAACCGCAGCCCGACATGCGCGCCAACGTATGCCAGCAGACAGCCCACGATGAAGGTCGTGCAACAATACGCCGCACAATCCATGGCTTTGCCGTCATGCAGCATAGTGAATTCCTCGAGGGCGAGAGTGGACATGGTGGACAATCCTCCACACATGCCCATGCCACATCCACGGTTCACATATTCCTTCGCGCGTCCCACGGTTCTGCGGGTTCCTCCCAGCCATGCCGAAAGCGCCGCGTATACGAAGCAGGCGGCCATATTCGCCGCGAATGTGCCGATATGGAATGCGCCGCAGTCGGGAATGACCGAACAAGCGTAGCGTAATGCGGTTCCGATGCATCCCCCAAGGAACACCACGCATATGAGATCGACTCGAATGATATGTTGTCGTGCCATGTATCTTCTTTCCAGCGAGGTGCCGAACCAATATGACAGACATGGAAGAATGGCGATGCCACAACCGCTGAAAGCCATAAGGTACAGCACACCCTATGTCGTAGGAACCATCAGCGGGTTTGCGGTTCGAAGCCTGTAACGGCTTCAGGCGAGTCCCATCACCGCAGTCCAGTATATCCGGCACGCGAGGCCGTCCGTACCATCATTCACGATGCGGACAACTTCCCCGGACTACCGCAACGTACGATCCATAACCGTCGCCAATAGCGCGGCGACCCCCAAAACCGCAACTGTGATGCCAATGCCGTGGAGCCCTCCATCAGTGACCGTCTCACCGAAGAACACGCCACTCAATGAGGACGCACCGATAGACCCGATATAGATGGACGTGCGCAGCAGACCAGACGACGTGCCAATATGCTCGGATGCCGCTCGGCGATATAGCACGGTCTGACTGGTCGACATGCTGAGTCCCAACACCAGTCCCGCGACAGCGGAGGCGGTCAACGGCAATACGACCATGCCAGCGGATGACGTGCAAGCCAACAACATGCCCACCGCCACCATCGCCGAACAGCACACCATCAACGGCAGGCGCACTATCGGCTTCTTCGCGATGGATAACGAAGCCACTGTCGCCACCACCCCCATCGGAATGATGAACATGCCGGAAACACCGGCGTTCATATGGCAGGCATCCTCCAACCACTGGGGCAAGGCGTACATGACCACATAAGCGCCAAGCATGGTGAGCATCGCACGCAGAAAATTCAACGTCATCGCATTATCCGCCGCGAGTGAACGCACATCGACGAAAGGCGTTGCCGCATGCAACTCCCACGCGACAAAAGCCAACAAAGCGATGACAGTGACGCAACCGGACACCTTGTCGAAAGTAGGCAAACTCATAAGAACAATCAGCAGCGCGCTGATTGTGATGGAGAATAGCAACAGACCCATGACATCGAGATGCGCGATGAAGAAGGATACGGTCATGCGATGTTCATGCTTCGCATCGGGCTCGATGCTTGCCAATCCCAGCACAATCGTGATGATGCCGACCAACACGTTGACGAAGAAGGTGGAGCGCCATCCCAAAAAGGTGACCAACAGGCCGCCCAACGGTGGACCGACAGCGATGAGCACCAGTCCCACCATAGCGAGAATGGAAAGGACCAACGAAGGCGGTTCCGCCAATCCCATGCGATCAGCCCGTCTGCGAACCAGCAGCATGGCAGCAGGATAGCCACAGGATGTGCCCGCACCAATAAGCACACGCGACGTCAGCAGCACGCCGAGATTCGGGGCGAAACCACCCAGTAGTCCTCCAATCATGACCAATGCCGCACCGGCCATGAACACCGAGCGAGGACCAATGATCTCAGAAAGCTTGCCCGCCGTCGGCTGCGCGATGGCACATGTCAGGTACAGCGCAGATATCAGCAGGGTCGCCCTTCCGGCATCAATCCGCAAATCATGTGAAATCGGTGCGAGCGCCGTCGAGATAAGCGTGCTGTTGACAGGGTTGAGACCGACCCCAAATATCATCGCCATGATGAAGGTCTTGGGAAACGCGGGAGTTTCTCTTGTCTTATCAGCCGTCTTCATCGCGTGTCGCCTCCCGTCGGCAGCGATTCCGTGGCGGCGATGCGTTCGATCAATGTGGTCGCAGCGGCGAGGTCCCCGCGCTCGCCGTCATCCAATGCATATTCGATGGCATGCGCCAGCCAAGTTGTTTGGCTAGCGGTTACGTGGGCGAGGAACGCATGTCCTTCATCGGTCAAGCCGACCAGTCGACGACGACGATCTTTCGAATCGGCATGCTGTGTGACATACCCTGTGGACCTCAGTAGTTCAAGACGCTGGGTGATGGCCTGTTGCGATACGTGTTCGTACGCGGCCAAAGTCGATACCGACAGTTCTCCCTCGGTATCCAGCCGCTTCAACATGGCAAGCTGCGAAGCGGTGATGCCCCGTTCCGCGATGCCGGTCTCATGCTTCATCCGAGCTTGCAGCCTGCTGACCGCAATCGCCAATTCCATGGCGACATCCGATGTCGAATATTCGTCTTTCGTATCCATTTCGATTGCCTCCAGCTGGCCACCATAGCACTTACACAAGCTACTTGTGCAATCTGCTTGCGGATTTCCTCGCATGACGCCACTCGCCGCAAGGCTTCAAACCGTTATCGCCCTGAACAACAAAAAGGGCCATCCCACTTTTGCAGGATGGCCCTCCATATAAGAACAACAGACCTCAGGCAAGTTTGCCGTAGGCTTCGGCATCCACCGGCTCGAGCCATTCGTTGCTCATGGATGCCGGATCGCCCGCAGGGACCATGAAGGCTAGATGCGAGCATGATTCGCCGGGGGCGGCGCCATGCCAGTGCTTCGTATCCGCGGGGATGCAGACGGCCTGCCCGGCCTTGAGCTCCTTTGGCTCCTGTCCCTCGATCTGGTAGTAGCCGCAACCGCCGACCGCGATGAGTACCTGCGCCGCGTTGTGATGGATGTGCCAGTTGTTGCGGCAACCCGGCTCGAAGGTCACGTTATGGATGGCAATCTGCGGAGTCTCGAGCACCGGAGCAAGGTAGCTCTGTCCCACGAAGTACTGCGCGAAGCCGTCGTTCGGTTCTCCCATCGGGAATGCGCTCGGATTTTCCATTGTCGACCCGTCCTTTCATTTATGCTCTGTACCGTTCCCTATTCAACGCCCGGCGAAAAAGAATGTCCAATGTGAGTATGGTATATCGTTCCATGCGTCGATTGCATATCAAACCATTCATGCGAGGTATTGGTTCTGCCAATCGAAACGGGATATGCTGACCTTCCGAACATCAACGGCAGAAGAGCTTCAGTATGACTGACATGAGCTACGCCCCACTGGGATGGTCCGGCATCCAAGTTTCCAAGGTCTGCCTTGGCGGTATGAGTTTCGGCAAGACCTCCCCGTAATTCCATCAGTGGACCATCGATGCCGACGCCACCGAACAGCCGTCAGTACAACATGGCGCTCACCCCATACTCCCCATGGCGTCCGGCCATCTGACCCATCCGTCCTGGGATTCCGATTCCAAACGCGGCACCACCGACGGCACCATGCGCAACAAGTACGATCAGGCACGTGCGCAGGATATGCCGATCATCGAACGCGTGCACGGGCTCGCGGAACGGCTCGGCGTGCCGATGGCGCGGATCGCCCTCGCCTGGCATTGGGCCAAGGACGTCACGGCACCGATCGTCGGCTGCTCGAAGACGGAGCGCGTGGATGATGTCATCGAAGCACTTGGAGTAAAACTCAGCGAATCCGACATCGCCTATCTTGAGGAGCCGTACACGGCGCATGAACTGGTCGGCCCATTGGCCAGGCCGGGCGAGCGCGCGCTGGCCGGCACCCTTGCGCCGACTCTGAAGGAGAAAGCCAAGTAGCGCCACACGTCGCCGGAAAGTGGCTAGCGCACCGGGATGCAGATCTCGGTCACGAACTGGGCGGGATCCGATGTCAACCCTTCATCGATCAACGCGATCTCACGTGAGAACCCGGTGATGTCGAGACCCTGCTCTGCGGTGTACCATATCAGCTCGCGATACCGGTCGGGGGCATCGCCATGACTCCCCCGGAACCGGATGCGCACGCAATCGGTCTCCGGCAATGCCACGGTGTCGCCCTCATATTCGTCCTCGTCGTCAAGCAATAGGAACACCAACCCGTAATCGGCATATCCGCCCTGTTCCAACGATTCCTTGTCAATGCCGACGCCGACCTTGCCGAGGAAGACCAGCGAATCCTTCTGATGCTGCTCCAGCTTGCGGATCGAATATTCCAGGCCGAGATACGAGTCGACCTTCGGTGAATCCCTGATCCAGACGATCCTGCAGGCGGGTTGCCGCACAACACGTATCACGTCGAATTCGGACTGCTCAGCGTCCCGCAGCCGCTCCAAGCGATGGTCGATCTTCCGCTGGACCATTTCCAGCTCATGCTGTTTGCGCTCGATCAGGGCTTTCTGTGCAACAAGCTTGTCCTCGATGACATGCACGTCGCGATTGTGCAGGAACTCGGCTATCTGCGTCAACGGCATATCCAGCACACGCAGGTACCGGATTGTGTTCAGCACCTCGAACTGCTTGGCACCGTAATACCGGTACCCGGTGCGCGGGTCGATATATTCGGGTTCCAGCAAGCCGCAACGCTCATAATGCCGAAGCGTGCCCAGCGACACATTGAACATATCTGCAACCTTGCCTATACGGAACAGTCTGCCGTCACCCGGCAAAGCGTCGCGCCCTCCACTTCGCTCACTCGCCGTCATGCACGCGCCTTCTCCGAAATTACGCCGTGACGCTTGAGCCACGCGTAGAAGCCAAGACAGATCAGCACGGAAAGCAGCGATCCGGCGGGCGCGGCGACGCCCATGGGGAACAAGGTGTTCGGGAACAGCTTGGATGCCAGATACGCCCCGGGCACACGGACCAGGGTGATGGCCACGATATTGTGGATGAATCCGATATAGGAGCGCCCGCATGCGGCGAAGAAGCCGCTGAAGCAGAAGTGGATGCCCGCGAAGATGCTGTCGACGATGTAGCTGCGGATGTACTGTGTTCCCAGCAGGATTACCGTCGCATCGGTGGTGAACAGGCCGACGATGGAGCCCGCCGTCAGTTCCACCACAATCGATATGACGATGCCGTAGACGACGGTGATCGCGGTGGCGTATCGCAGTGTCTTCGTCGCTCGCTCCATCCTGCCGGCACCGATGTTCTGCGCCGAGACGGCGGATACCGTGGCCAGCATGGACGACGGTACCAGGAACAACGCGCTGATCACCTTTTCGACGACGCCGACAGCTGCCGCATCGTTCAGGCCACGGTAGTTGGCGATGACCGTGATGATGATGAAGGCGATCTGGATGCAGCCGTCCTGAACCGCCGTCGGCACTCCGATGCCGAGAATGCCGCGGAGCATGGCCCTATCGGGGCGAAGATCGCCGAACTTCAGTCTGATGCCCGTACGCCGGCGGCGAATCGCCACCAATGTCACGGTCACACTGATGGCCTGCGCCAGTGTGGTGCCCAATGCCGCGCCCGAGGGACCAAGACGCAGCCAGCCCATAAACAGGTAGTCGAACACGATGTTGCAGAAGCATGCAACCGCAATGAAATACATGGGGCTTTTCGAATCGCCCATCCCACGGAACACCGAGCTGATAATGTTGTACGCGACGATGAACGGGATGCCGATATAGCAGATGGTCAGATACTGCGCGGTTCCCTCGACGGCTTCGACTGGCACGCCGATCAGCGAGATGATGTTGTGCACGTTCAACAGCAGAACGACCGTCAGCGCCAACGCGATTCCTGCGAACAGCGTGATGACGTTGCCGATGGCCTTGGCCGCACGGTCGAGCCTGTTCGCGCCGACCGCACGGCCGATGGTGACGGTCGCGCCCATGGCAAGACCCACGATGACCACGGTGAGCATGTACAGCACCTGGCTGCCGTTCGCCACCGCGGTGATGCCGTCGATGCCGATGAACTGTCCGGCGATGAACAGATCGGCCATGCCGTACAGCGTCTGCAGGAAATACGACAGCAGATACGGCAACGCGAAGGTGACGATCGTTCTGAACACGCTTCCCGTTGTCAGGTTCTTTCCCATGGGTTGTCTCTTATCCTCCCGTTTCGGCCTATGTCTTCCAGCAGGAAGGCTAAACCTTACAATGGTTGTAGAGTCAATCCCAAAGCATTGTCATGTCCAATATGCGGAAAACCGTCTTTCACCCCATGACCGGAGCGGTGGCTTCGTCTTCCCCGTCCGGCTCGTCGGCGAGACCCATGAGCTCTCCCATCTTGTCCGCGTACACGCCCGTCTCATGCATGAGCAGGGCCCGCACTGCCCGAAGCGATTCGCGATCCCGAGGAAGACGGTACAAGGCGATGGTCGCGGCCATTTCGCCAAGCTTTTCATAGTTGTCCAACATGCGTTTGCGATCCTTGTGCGAAGCGAGCATCGCATCCATGCGATCCTCCGGTTCGGCGAAAAAGATATATCCGGCAAGGGTAAGCAGCAGACCAGCCTTCCTCACATTGCGTGCCTGGCTGTCAAGTTCTTTGACACCATTCTCGAACATGGTTCGATCACGCAGTCTGAAGCCTTCCTGGAGAAGACCCGAAGCCGACGGCCCCATAAGGGAGATGGCAAGGTCATGCAGATAGAGCGGGTCTTTCCATATATCCTCCACTTCATATACGCCATTGTCCTCGATCTCGGCCAGTAGTTGGGCGACGGGCTTAGTGTTCTCATCCCACAGATTCCGATATGCCTCCACAATGTGTTCGGCGTCATACAGATATCTGGCATCGAGGCAAGCCGGATATTCCAATGAGCCGGTGACGCTCAGATCCACGGAACAGGCATATTCCAGATCCGCCTTGATCCGCATATCCTGCAACTGGGCGCATACATGCCTGTATCGGAAATCGGGATCACATCCCAATTCGACCACTTTCGGATCATCGCGGAGCATACACATACCCAATCCCCCATAAGCGAGAACCATCAGCGCCGCATCAGCGGCCCTAGGCTCGCCCCCTCCCCATCGCAACAGAGTGTATGCGGCCAGACGGTAGGTCTGTCGCAGGTATTCCATCATGCATTCGAGCCGTTTCCTCCTTCCGCCTCCGCTCTTCTTCCCCTTGGTCTTTTTCCTTCGGAACACCTCACGTGTATCGAACAGACCAAGCTGGAACGGCATCCTGTTGCTCGGCCGATGCGTCGCCACCGCGACGGAAGCATCATTAATCATTTCATACAGCCATGCGCTCATACCGTATTTACGAACCACATTGCGGCATCCGGTCAGGAATTCGGCATCATAGCCTATTTGGAACCGATCCAATATGATCATATCCATGTCGAGGTTCACCGGCCATGACGTGCCGCCGAACAAGTCATCCGCAAGCTCGTGCACCACGTCATCGAACAGGGAAAGCGGACCTTCCATATCGTGTTCGAGACGTATCCGATCAAGGTCCGCGAAGCAACGCCCCGAGCTGTACCGGTCGAAGCGCTCGATCAGCCGATCCATCGTTTGCAGGAAAGCCTGTTCGTCCATATTGAATGGCGTGGCCACGGCAACTGTCATATGCAACTCCTTCGTCGTAGAGATGCACCTACTGTCGCATATCCGTCCACCTCTCCGTCACAATCCTTTGAAAAAAGTGAATAAGTGGACAATTTCCACCTATCCACACCCCCATACCTGTCTGTGGACAACTTGCGCAATAACAAAAGGCCCTTCCTCCAAAAAGAGGAAGGGCCTGATCTTCGCGTAGGCGACGAGCCGGTCCGTCAGTTGATGAGTTCCTTGACGGCTGCGATGACAGCCTGCAGGCTGGCCTTGGCGTCGCCGAAGAGCATCTGCGTGTTGTCTTCGAAGTACAGCTCGTTCTGGATGCCGGCGTAACCGGTGCCACGGCCACGCTTCATGACCACCACGTTCTGTGCCTTGTCGACGTCGAGGATCGGCATGCCGGAAACCGGGGTGCCCGGCTTGCGCGCGGCCGGGTTGGTCACGTCGTTGGCGCCGACCACAAGGGCCACGTTGGCCTGCGGGAACTGCGGGTTGATGTCGTCCAGGTCGATGAGCTCCTCGTACGGCACGTTGGCTTCGGCGAGCAGCACGTTCATATGGCCCGGCATACGGCCGGCAACCGGGTGGATGGCGTAGGAGACTTCGACGCCGTGGTCCTTGAGCAGCGTGCCAAGGTCGGCGAGCTCACGCTGGGCCTGGGCCTGGGCCAGACCGAAGCCCGGCACGAAGATGACCTTCTCTGCGTAGACGAGCTGGACGGCCAGATCGTCGGCGGAGGTTTCCTTCATGGTGCCTTCAGGACCTTCACCAGCGCCGGCAGCGGCGTTGGATCCGCCAAAGCCACCGGCAAGGACGGACAGCAGCGGACGGTTCATGGCCTTGGACATGGCGATGGACAGGGTCACGCCCGCCGCGCCGACGAGCGCGCCGGCCACGATCAGGGCGATGTTGTTGATGGCCAGACCAGACATGGCCACTGCGGTGCCGGTGCAGGCGTTCAACACGGAGATGACGACCGGCATATCAGCGCCGCCGATCGGGATGACGAACACGAGGCCGTAGCACAGGGCGAACACGGTGGTCAGGATCGACCAGAGCAGACGCTGGTTCGGCTGCACACACAACATCACGAAAGACACGATGGTGAGCACGACGAACAGGATGTTCCAGAAGCCCTTGCCCGGCAGGCTCAGCTTCTTGACCCACTTGATGCCCTGCAGCTTGCCGGCTGCGATCAGCGAGCCGGAGAAGGTGACGGAGCCGATCATGATGCCCAGACCCGCGGTGATGAGCACCACGATGGATGGGGTTTCGGCGGAGGTCAGGATGTCGTTCAATGCCACGAGCGCGGCGGCGCCACCACCCACGGTGTTGAACACGGAGACCAGCTGCGGCATGTCGGTCATCTTGACCTTCTTGGCGGAGACCACGCCCGCCACGGCGCCGATGACGATGCCGACGATCAGCACGATGACTGCGACGCCATGCTTGAAACCGTTGGAGGCCTCACCTGCGAACAGCACGATGAAGGCCATGGCCACGGCGAACACCATGCCGATGGCGGAGACCATGTTGCCCTTGCGGGCGGTCTTCGGGGAGTTCATCAGGTGCAGGCCGATGACGAACATCACTGCGGCCAGCAGATAGACGAACCATTCGATGACGCCGAGCGGCGTGCTCAGCATTTCGGCCAGGGTACCCATTTACTTGGCCTCCTCTTCCTTCTTCTTGCCCTTGTCGGACTTGAACATCTCCAGCATGCGGTCGGTGACGACGTAGCCGCCGACGACGTTCATCGTGCCCAGCACGGCGGCCAGGAAGATGAACACCCAGGCGAGCGGACTGGTGGCGTGCGCGGCGACGATGACGACGCCCGCGATGACGATGCCGTGGATGGAGTTGGCGCCCGACATCAGCGGGGTGTGCAGGGTGGCGGGCACCTTGCCGATGACCTCGACGCCGATGAGCAGCGCGAGGACGAACAGTGTGATCGCAACGACGATATCCATTGCTTTACTCCTCTTCCTTCTTGGCTTCCTCGCCGCGGCCGGCCACGACCATGGCGTTGTCGAGCTCTTCGTTCAGGTCGATGGCGAGCTTGCCGTCACGCACGAAATGCGCCAGCACGTCGGCCACGTTGCGGCTCAGCAGGTTGGATGCGGTGGTGGACACGCCGCTGGCCAGATACGGGGCGCCGATGATGGTCACGCCGTTGTCGGTGACCTGGGTGCCGACGGAGGAGCCTTCGACGTTGCCGCCGAGTTCGCTTGCCGCGCAATCGACGATGACGGCGCCACGGTGCAGACCGGCCACACCGGCCTTGGTCAGAAGGACCGGAGGCTTGCGTCCCGGCACTTTGGCGGTGGTGATGACGATGTCGAAGCCGGCGGCCTTCTGATCGACCGCGGCCTGCTGCTGGGCCTGCTCTTCGGCGCTCAGCGCGCGTGCGTAGCCGCCTTCGCCCTGGCCCTTGGAGAAGTCAAGACCAAGGTCGAGGAACTTGGCGCCCAAGGATTCGACTTCGCCCTTGGATGCCGGACGCACGTCGTACGCGGTGACGACGGCGCCGAGACGCTTGGCGGTGCCGATGGCCTGCAGGCCGGCGATGCCAGCGCCTAGGATGAGCACCTTTGCCGGGCGGATGGTGCCAGCGGCGGTGGTCATCATCGGCAGGAAGGAACCGTACGCGTTGGCTGCCACGATGGCGGCCTTGTAGCCCATCACGGAGTTCTGCGACGTCATTTCGTCCATGGACTGCGCGGAGCTCAGCTGACGCGGCAGCTTTTCCATGGCGACGCCGACCAGACCGGTCTTCTCGATCGCGGCGACGTAATCGGCATCGGTGAACGATCCCAACATGCCAATGATCCATGTGCCCTGCTTGACGCGGGCGAGCAGCTCATTGCTTGGACGATCCACAAAACCCAGCGCGTCGGCGCGTGCGATCACATCGTCGGCGGAGACGACCTGCGCGCCCGCCTTCGTATAATCTTCATCAACGTAGTGCGATGCGACGCCCGCACCGGACTCAATCAGACATGTAACACCTGATTTACGCAACCTCGTTACGATATCCGGTGTCAGAGCAACACGGGACTCGTGTTCGGAAGTCTCGTTGAGAACTCCGAAGACCACGGTGGCTTCAGCTTTTTCAGCCATAGGTGCCCTTTCTTCCTCGTTAAAGAAATCTAATGAACAGATACAGCGCCCAAGTGTAACGTACACGGCAACATCGCGGCCGCAATCGTTCATCTTTCGAATCACGGGCTGTATCCGGCATGCGCCGCCCGTTTCCCTGATGGCCTGTCACCTTACGCTACCGTAAGGTGACGTGTCGCGCGCGACGGGCTATCATTCCTTCTTTAGATACCGTTTATATACGTAGGAGAGTCACGTGTCCATCATCACCTCGTTGAACAAGCAGGCCACTAATCTCGCAAGGAAGGCGTTGCGCCTGGGCAACGATTTCGTGCACCCGGTCAGCGACGATTCCGGCAATACACCGGATTACAACGACCCGAACAGCATCCTCTCCCCCGATGGCCATATCGAGCTGCCGCACACCGCTGAATGGGGACCGGGATACCCGTCCACCACGTTCCTTGACCCCGAAACCGGACTGTTGACCACGAAGACAGAGGGCAATCCGCCGCTAGACGAAGGCACCTCCATCTACGATATCTACGCCGACCGCGCCGCTCGTATGGGCGACGAACCATTGTACACGTTCAAGCAAGATGGCGATTGGCACACCAAGACCGCAAATGAGACGCTCGCCGACATCCGCGCCGTCGCGAAGGGCTTGCTGCATTATGGTTTGAAGAAGGGCGATGGCGTGGCTTTCATGTGCCGCACCTCCTACGATTGGGATGTGTTCGACGCGGCCGTCATGGCCTGCGGCGGTGTGCTCGCCACGATTTACGATACCGATTCCGCCGAGCAGATCCGCAATATCGTCAACAATTCCGATGCGCGTCTGCTGGTCGTGGAAACCACTGATATGAAGGCGAAGGCGGACGGGGCCGAAACCGATTGCCCGACTTTGGAGCACATCGTCTGCTTCGAGACCGGTGGTCTTGACGAAATCAAGGCGTATGGCTCCGGTGTGAGTGATGAGGCGCTCGATGCGCGAATCGATTCCGTGCAGAAGACCGATCTGTGCTCCATTGTGTACACGTCCGGTTCGACCGCCGCGCCGAAGGGCGTGGAGATGACGCATGAGCATTATTGCGCCACCGCGTTCAATCTGCCCGATTATATGCCGGAACTGCTGCATGGCAAGAAGAACACCGTCCTGCTGTTCCTGCCTCAGGCGCATTCCTTCGCCCGTGCCATCAACTACATCTGTGTGGCGAGTAATCTGCATATCTACATCGCGCAGGGTATCAAGACGTTGACCGCCGATTTGCAGGTGGCCAAGCCGACCATCATGATCGTTGTTCCGCGTGTGTTGGAAAAGGTGTACAACGCTGCTTCCCAGAAGGCCGGTCATGGCGCCAAGGGCGTCGCGTTCGCCGCAGCCGTGGTCGCCGCGCAGAATTATATGAAGGAAGTCAGCACCAAGGGGAAGGCCGGAACGCTTACCAAGGCACGCCGCGCGGCGTTCGATCCGGTGGTCTATGCCTCGCTGCGTGAGGTGCTCGGCGGACGCGCCAAGTGGATCGTCGCGGGCGGTGCGCCGCTTGATCCGGAATTGTTGGCGTTCTTCCGTGGTGCCGGCGTGCCGGTCTACGAAGGCTACGGATTGACCGAAACCACCGCGCCGTGCGCGTTCAACGTGCTTGGCGTGCCGTATCATCAGGGTTCCGTCGGCATCGCGTTCCCTGGTTTCGAGCTGCGTATCGCCGAGGATGGGGAGATTCAGGTCAAGGGCGCTTCGGTGTTCCCGAAGTACCATAAGAACGGCGAGGCCACCGAGGATTCCTTTACCGAGGATGGCTGGTACAAGACCGGCGACTTGGGCCGCATTGACGACGATGGCTTCCTGTACATCATCGGACGCAAGAAGGATCTCATCATCACCGCCGGCGGCAAGAACGTCTCCCCTGGCCCGATCGAGGATGTCATCAAGCGTTGCGAATTCGTCTCTCAGGCGTTGGTGCTTGGCGACAAGCGTCCGTTCATCTCCGCGCTGATCACGCTTGACGAGGAAGCGTTGCGTCCATGGCTGGAAAGCAAGGGTCTCAACCGAGATATGTCGATGGAGGAGGCCTCCAGCAACGCGGCCGTCCGCGCCGAAGTGCAAAAGTGGGTCGATCAGGCCAATGAGGGTGTGTCCCGTGCCGAATCCGTGCGTAAGTTCATCATCCTGCCGGAGGAGTTCACACAGGAGAACGGTTTGATGACCGCTTCCATGAAGGTCATCCGTCCGAAGGTGATCAAGCGTTACGCCACCCTGCTGAACACGCAAATGTACACCAAGAAGAAGTGACCATCCAGCACCAACAAGCCTAGAGCATAATAAAGCCTGCCGCATAAACAGCGGCAGGCTTTATTGTTCCCACCCGGAAAAAATCAGAAGCCCAGCTTCTCAAGCTGCTTGGCTGAGCCGTCAAACGGGCAGCCCAGTGGGCTGACCGTAGGCGAAGTGAGCGGCTTCGCCGCGAAGCGGATCCTAAGCGGCTTAGAAGCCCAGCTTCTCAAGCTGCTTAGGATCCGACTGCCATCCCTTGGCCACTTTGACATGCAGGTCGAGCTTGGCTTTCTGCCCGACGATGCGGTTGACCGCGGTGCGCAGCTTCTTCTTGACGCGTACCAGATGCTCCGCGTTATGTCCGATGATGATCGGCTTCTGCGAATCACGTTCCACGTAGATCGACACAATCACCTGCGCCTTGCCCGCGTAGGATTCGCCGCTGTCGTTGTCTTCCGGATATTCGATGGAATCCACCACCACGGCGAGCGAATGCGGCAGCTCGTCATCCAATTCCTCCAGGAACGCGCCTCGAATCAGTTCGGCGATGGTGTCTTCCGGACGTTCTTCGGTGATTTGCTCGGCCGGATACATCTGCGGTCCTTCGGGCATGTTCTCCACCAGCACGTTGCGTACTTCGGCGAGATTGTCGTGCTCGAGGGCGCTCACCGGCACAATGTCGGTGAAGTCGGCAAACTCGTTGATTTCGATGAGCTTGTCGATCAAAGCGCTTCGGTCCAATTCGTCGATTTTGGTGACGATGGCGATCAGCGGCACCTTCCATTTGAATGTGCCGTCGTCGCGTTTGACGGCGAAATCAGAACGCAGCCTGCTCAGAATGCGTTTGTCGCCGGGGCCGATTTCCTGGTCGGCGGGCAGCAGGAAGGCGATCGCGTCGACATCGGATAGCGATTCGTCGACGACATCGTTCAGCCGCTGTCCGAGCAGCGTACGCGGACGGTGGATACCGGGGGTATCGACCAGCACGATCTGCGCGTTGTCTGTGGTCAGAATGCCGCGGATGGCCTTACGTGTAGTCTCCGGACGGGATGAGGCGATGGCGATCTGCGTGCCGATAAGCGCGTTGATCAGCGTCGATTTGCCGACGTTCGGACGTCCGACCACCGCGACGAAGCCGGAACGATATGGAACGGGGGCTTCGGCGTCGGAATGCTGGGAAGCCGGTTCGGTCACATCTGCGTCAGTCATGCTTGTCCTTGGAATCCTTGTCGTCATGGGATGCCTCTTCGGCACCGTTCGTATGGTCTTCGTGTTGTTCAGTTTCGTCCACGCCCTCGACGTGGGCCGGTTCCACCACGATGGTGGACACTTTCTTGCGGCGTCCCGCGGAGTCGACCGCGGTCAGGCGCAGGCCCCTGGTGACGGCCGTCGAACCGACGATCGGCACGCGGCCAAGCAGCTTGGTGAGCAGACCGTATACCGTGTCGACGTCGTCCTCGTCGATGTCGATTTCGAAGATCTCCTCCAAGTCGGCGATGGGCGTGCGTGCCGGCATGCTCCATTTGTTCTCGCCGATTTGTTCCGGATCGGCATGCTGGGTACGGTCGTGCTCGTCCTCCAGTTCGCCGACAATCTGTTCGATGGTGTCTTCGATGGTGACCAGGCCGGCGATGCCGCCGTATTCATCCACGACGATGGCCACATGCTGGCGGGTGCGCTGCATCTGGTGGAACAGGTCGTCGACCGGCTTGGATTCGGGCACCAGCATCGGGTCACGGACGATGGATTCGACATCGCGGGATATCGCCGCGGGATTGAACGCCGTGGCGCGCACGGCATCCTTCAGGTATGCCACGCCGACCAGATCATCCACATCATCGCCGATGACCGGTATACGGGAGAATCCGGAACGGGAGCACAATTTCAGCATGTTCTCCAGCGTCTCCCCGCGTTCGATGCAAATCATATCAGTGCGCGGCACCATGATCTCACGCGTCAACGTTTCGGACAACGTCAATACGTTGCGCAGCATTTCGGAAACCTCAGGGTCGAAATCATTCGCCTCGACCAGACGATCTATGGTGGCGCGCCCTTGTTCGAGTTGGATTTTTTCAAGCTCCTCATCGTCCGACAGATCATTCGAATGACGTTTCGCATCCTTCTGTCCGCCGATTTTAGCGAACGGCGTCAAAGCCACCGCGACCGACGCCGCATCAGCATGCTTCAGCATCAGATCGACCGGTTTGGAGGCGCCCGCGCTACGTGGACGGACCAGCAGCGAAATCACCGCGACCACCAGCGCGAACACGAAGCCGACAAGCAGTCCCGCCCATAACGGCGCATCGCACAACGACGCGATCGCGGCGACCAACACACCGTCAAGCACATTGCAGGTGATGCGGAAGAACGCGCATGAACCGGCGGTCGCGTAGCGGTCGGCGATCAGCCGCTGCACCTTGTGGATGCGTTTGATCTTCTTGTCGCGTATGAATTGCGATGCCTCCGTATCCGTCTGAATCTCAAGAATGAGGTTGTTCAGACTTGCCCTCGTGACACGTCCCACCGCGCCTTCCGTCGCGGCCATCGACAGCGACAGCCAGACCAGCAGCAATGCGATGACGACGAGAATCGCAATCATCGTGATAGTCGTTGTTTCCATGGTTCGTCAACCCCCACTTTCGAAACCGTCGGATGATGCATCATGCCGTCATTTGGCCGTTTTGCCGCCGGCCCCGTGTTCGCGGTCCCATTCGGCGAGCGCATCCGGCGTGCCGGCGGGAAGCGTCGCCTGCGCGCCGGCTCCCTGTCGAAGCGCGAAGAACGTCAATAGCAGCTGGCGTTGCAAGCCGAACATCTGCCGTTCCTGTTCGGGTGTGACATGGTCGTATCCGAGCAGGTGGAGGATGCCGTGGATGGTCAGCAGCATCATTTCCTCCATGGTGCTGTGGCCGGCCGCGAGCGCCTGCTGGGCGGCCACCCACGGGCATAGCACGATGTCGCCCAGCACGCCTTCCATTTCGGTTCCGCCATCTCCGGGGCGCAGTTCGTCCATTGGGAAGCTCATGACGTCGGTGGGGCCTTCGAGGTTCATCCAACGCATGTGCAGTTGGGCGATGGGATCCGGGTCCACGAACATGATGGTCAGGTCGGATTGTGTGCTGACCCTCATCTGGCTCATGACCCATACGCCGAGGTCGGAAAAGATTTTGCCGTCGATCTGCCAGGCGGTTTCGTTCGTCACTTCAACGCTCATTTATGCGTTTTCCTTGTTCTTGTCGTCGAATGGTTGCGATGATGCGGCACGCGCGCTTCTGCTGTGGTCTCCCGCTATGGCCGTGTGCCTGTCGTAGGCGGCGACGATTTTGCCCACGAGCGCGTGGCGGACCACGTCTTCGGGCTTCAGGTGGGCGAAGGCGATGCCGTCGATGCCGTCGAGGATGCGTTCGATGGTGGCCAGACCTGATTTCGGCACGGTCAGATCCACTTGGGTCACGTCGCCGGTGATGACCATTTTGGTGTTGAATCCCAGTCGGGTCAGGAACATCTTCATCTGCTGTTCGGTGGTGTTCTGGGCCTCGTCGAGGATCACGAACGCGTCGTTGAGCGTGCGGCCGCGCATGTAGGCGAGCGGCGCCACTTCGATGGTGCCGTCGTCCATGTATCGTTTGAGCTGGTCCGCTCCGAGCATGTCGGACAGCGCGTCGTACAGCGGTCGCAGGTACGGGTCGACCTTTTCGTTGAGCGTGCCCGGCAGGAAGCCGAGGTTCTCCCCTGCTTCGACGGCGGGACGGGTCAGTATGATGCGCCGGACCTGCCTGTCTTGGAAAGCACGTACCGCTTTGGCTACGGCAAGATAGGTTTTGCCGGTGCCCGCCGGTCCGATGGCGAAGGTGATGGTGTGAGATTCGATGGCGTTGACGTAGGCTATCTGTCCGGCGGTTTTGGCACGGACCGGTTTGCCGAGCGCGAAGGTGATGACGCCCGGCACGTGAGGACGCCGCCTGTCGGCGGATTCCTCACGATGGGACGCGTGCGACTGTTGCCTGCCGGCCATGCGCAATTCCTCCACCACGCGGCCGCGGCCGGGATGTGTGGCGCGGACCGGATTTTTAAGCACGTTCTGGTCGAGCATGCGACGGACGGTGTCGGCGTCCATCGGCGCGGTATAGGCGGCTTGGATGATATCGGCAACCACCTGTTCGGCTTGGGCGGCTTGGGATTCGGATTTGCTGGAATGCGACATGATGGCGATGCGGTTGCCCCGCACGATGATGGTCAGGTCGGGGAACGCACGTTCGACTTCCCGAAGCACCTCGTCCACAGGGCCGAGCACGGTCACCGGATCAAGCTGTTGGGGTATCGCGATGGTGCGTGTAGTGGTGGGCACAGAACCTCTTCCGATGTCGGTATTGGCAGTATGTGGACTATTCGTCGAGCTTTTCGCCGGTAAGCACGTGGGCGTGCACGTGGAACACGGTCTGTCCGGCGTCGATTCCGGTGTTGAAGATCAGACGGAAGGCGCCATGGAACTCCTGGTCGGCGATTTTCTGCGCCACTTCGGCCATGTGGGCGAGCTGTGCCGGATCCTCTTTGGCGAGTTCGGCGACGTTCGCGTAGTGCTTGCGCGGCACGATCAGTACGTGCACCTTGGCTTTCGGATTGATGTCCTTGAAGGCGTAGGTGGCATCGTCCTCGTACACCTTCTCGCTGGGAATCTCACCTGCGATGATCTTGCAGAACAGGCAATCCTTGTCGCTCATAACGCTCCTTATCGGTATTGGAAAAACCTTCGCTACCATGCTACACCAGCAGGAAACGGGGCGATTCCGGCAATTTCACGCAATGGAGCCGGGATCAGACGAAACGTCCCAATGCTCGCGCGAGCAATGACAGCGCGACCGGACCGGCGGTGGACGCACGTAGGATGTTGCTTCCCAGCACGCACACTTCGGCGCCGGCTTTCGTGAACGCCTCGACTTCGGCGTCGCTGATGCCGCCTTCCGGACCAACGAGCACATATATGGTGCGCGGACGTCCGTCCTTCAGACACGTATCGGACAGTTTGGCGATACCGGTTTCCAGTTGTTCCCAGGTCTTCGTGGCATCTTGATGCAGCACGATCACCATGTCGCCATGCACGCATGCGCGCTTGCAGATGGCGACCACCTGCTTGCTGGTCACGCAATCGTCCAGCTGGGGCGTCCACGATCTGCGCGACTGTTCGGTGGCGGATTCCAGCACCTGCCTCCACTTTTTGTCAGTACGTCCTGCCTTCCATTTGGCGATGGAACGGTCGGCCTGCCAGGGAATCACCTGATCGACGCCGATCTGCGTGGCCATATCGATCGCCTGTTCGTCATGGCCGGTTTTGGCGAGAGCCTGCACCAGCGCGAGCCTGGTGACCGGCTGCGGCTCCTTGCCGAATCGCAGCACTTCCGCGATTCCCTGCTGCGCGTCGCGCAGTACGGCGTGGATGCGCAATCCCCTGCCGTCGGAAAGCTGCAGTTCGTCGCCGTCCTTCAATCGCATGGCCTGGATGGCGTGCCTGCGTACGGATGAGGGAAGCGTCAGCCTCCATCCGGCGTTGAGCTCGTCGCTGTTCACCGGTACGTCGTCATGGTCCGTATCAAGCAGAAAAAGGGCATCAGTCATAGCTTCCGAGCCTATCAGGAACCCCACATAACCCATATCGGACCTATCGCGACACGCCAGGATTTGCATCATGGATTTCAACTGCTATAGTTTTCATTCGTTGCCGCTGAGCAACGCACCTGTCCGGGTGGCGGAATGGTAGACGCGCTAGCTTGAGGTGCTAGTGCCTATTTTATACAGGCGTGCGGGTTCAAGTCCCGCTCCGGACACCGGAATAAGCCCCTTGGAGACAAGGGGTTTTCTTGTATCTGACGAAAGATTGGCGGAATACGGGCAATGCGGTTCATTCATCTTGACTCCATCGACGACGAGCGTGTGGCGGCTTATGTGAATCTCACGGAAATCCAGCTGCGCAACAGGCTGGAGCCCAGCAAGGGATTGTTCATCGCCGAATCGCCCAAAGTGATAGACCGTGCCCTGGCCGCTGGACGCGAGCCGATTTCCCTGCTGGTCGAGGAGTCGTGGATCGACGGCATGAGCGGCATGTTCGATGTCATCGAGAAACGTTGGGGCGATGGCATTCCCGTGTATGTCGCTTCGCCTGAGCAGCTCAAACGTCTAACCGGCTACCGTCTGCATCGCGGAGCCCTTGCCGCGATGAAACGCTGGTCCCTGCCCAGCGTCGAAGAGGTCTGCCGTGGCGCTCGCCGGGTCGCGGTCATGGAGAATATCGTCGACCACACGAATGTGGGCGCTCTCATGCGTTCGGCTGCGGCGCTCGACGTGGATGCGGTGCTCGTCACTCCGTCCTGTGGCGACCCGTTGTACCGGCGCGCGGCACGCGTGTCCATGGGCACGGTGTTCCAAGTGCCGTGGACGCGCATCGGAGGGGACGACAAGCATTATTGGCCGTTCACCGGCATGCGGGAACTGCATGATCTGGGGTTCACCACCGTAGCGATGGCGCTTGAGGATGATTCCATTTCTTTGGCCGAATTGGTCCGCCGTCTCAACAACGCCGAGACTGAAAGCGACCATATTGACAAGCTCGCGTTGATTTTCGGTACCGAAGGAGATGGACTGTCGCACCACACCATCTCCCGCGCCGACCTTACGGTGAAGATTCCCATGAGCCACGGCGTGGACAGTCTCAATGTCGCCGCATCAAGCGCGGTCGCCTTCTATGCGACGCGTCGAGTGGACCATCATGCGTGAGACGCGCATGAACGCATGGTGAAACGTTGCTGAAACGAACTGGAAATTTTCAAGACTCGCGCTGCAAACTCCTTGCGATTTGCTGAATTTATGCAATCATAGTGTGCGTAAGCGGTTTCGTGATGAAGCGGACCGACCGTGCGTACGGTGTCGCAAGACGCTCTCAGAGAGGAGTTCCCATGGCGAAGAACCCAAAGATTCTTTCCATCGTGCTGGCAGGCGGTGAGGGCACCCGTCTGATGCCATTGACCAGGGACAGGGCCAAGCCTGCCGTCCCATTCGGCGGCGTGTTCCGTCTGATTGATTTTCCGCTGAGCAATCTGGTGAATTCCGGCTACATGCAGACGGTCGTGCTTACCCAGTACAAGTCCCATTCGCTTGACCGCCATATCTCCACTGTATGGCGTTTCTCGCCGCTGTTGGGCAACTACGTCTCCCCTGTGCCGGCGCAGCAGCGTCTCGGCAAGCATTGGTATCTCGGCTCGGCCGACGCCATCTACCAGACCATCAACATCATTGAGGACGTGCAGCCCGACATCGTGGTGATTGTCGGCGCCGACCATGTCTATCGCATGGATTTCCAGCAGATGGTGCAGCAGCACATCGAATCCGGCGCGGAATTCACCGTTGCCGGCATCCGTCAGCCCATCAGCCAGTCCAACCAGTTCGGTGTGATCGAGGTCGATCCCGATCATCCGAATATGATCAAGAGCTTCCAGGAGAAGCCGCAGACCACCACGGGACTGCCGGACGACCCGAATTCCATCCTGGCCTCCATGGGCAACTATGTGGCCAACACCGATGCCTTGTTCGCGGCGCTTTCGTTGGATGAGAAGGCCGAGGATACGAAGCATGATATGGGCGGCGACATCGCGCCGTATTTCGCGGCACGCAACGAGGCCGGCGTCTACGATTTCAATTCCAACGAGATTCCGGGAGCCACACCGACCGACCACGCCTACTGGCGTGACGTGGGCACGCTGAAGCAGTTCTACGATGCGCATATGGATCTGATCTCCTATGTGCCGGAGTTCAACCTGTACAACACCGAATGGCCTATCTACACGCTGTCCGGCAACCTGCCGCCGGCGAAGTTCGTGCATGCCGGCCGCGACCGCCTGGGCCATGCCACCGATTCGATCGTCTCCCCCGGCGTCATCGTTTCCGGCGGCGAGGTGCACCATTCCGTCCTGTCGCCGAACGTGCGCATCCATTCGTGGTCTCAGGTCGTCGATTCGATTCTGTTCGACGGTGTGGTCGTCAACCGTCGCGCGCGGGTCTACAAGGCGATTCTCGACAAGAACGTCGTGTTGACGGAGAATTCAACCGTTGGCATCGATACCGAGCATGATTTGGCGCGTGGCTTCACCGTCACGCCGGAAGGCATCACCGTGGTGCCGAAGGGTACCGTAGTCGACGACTGACATACGTCGTAATACGAAAGGCGCGCTTCCCCGTTCGGGAGACGCGCCTTTCGTATGTTGTTCCGCTTTTCTTACGTTTGGCGGCCGCGGTTCACTGCACGGCAACCGCAGCAAACGTCAGTATTTCGGCAGATTGTCGAAATTGAAGCCGAGCGCGGCGAGCTGGTCACGGCCTTCCGGCGTGATCTTGTCCATCGTCCAACGAGGTTGCCAGGTCCAGTCGATGCGGAATTCTTCGACGAGACCGGCGAGGGTGCTGGCGCATTCGTCTTCGATCAGGTCGGTCAGCGGGCAGGCCGGCGTGGTGAGCGTCATCGTGATGATGGCTCGGCCCAGTTCGTCGATTTCGATGCCGTAAACCAGACCAAGGTCGATGACGTCGATGCCGAGTTCCGGGTCGATGACCTGGTGCAGGGCTTCTTTCACGTCAGCTGCCGTGGCACGTCCGATATCGTCGACGGCTTTCAGCGGAATGTCGTCATCCTGCGGTTGGGAGCATCCGCACGCGTCGGCATGATTACCGCAGCCGCAAGTGTCCTGCCCGTCTTTTTTAGATTCCTTGTTCACCGGCTTGCCGTCCTTGAACCCTTTGGCCAGGTTCGGATTGAGCATGACGCGACGGGCCGCGTCCTCATCGTTGCCCAAGGCCTTGGTCACGGAATCGAAGATCGACGCCTGCGGTTCGGGTACCAGGGTGTCGCTCATTGTCTCTCCAAACTGTTGATGGACGTTGCTTGTATCTGTTGAGCAAGAATAGCGCGTCGCTTGGGGTTTGTCACTAGTGTTTTTCCAAACGCCGAGTTGAAGGCTCAGGCTTTCGCGGCCAGAGCCTTGGCCACGGCGTCCTTCATGCCCTCCCAGCCGAGCAGCGCGCATTTGATGCGCATCGGATACTGGGAGACCCCTTGGAAGACGATGCCGTCCTCCAAGGATTCCTCGGCCTGTTCGTCATTCAGTCCTTTGCCGCGTGACTCCATAAGCTTATGGAAGGTTTCGGCGAGTTTCATGGCCTCGTCCACGGTTTTGCCTTCGACGAGATCGACCATGACGGACAGGCTGGCTTGGGAGATGGAGCATCCGTGGCCATCCCATACGAGCCGTTCGATGGTGTATGACCCGGCATCGGAGACTTCGGCATGGATGGTGGCCTCGTCACCACAGGTCGGGTTGAATTGGTGCGATTCTCCCGGCGTGCAGTATTCGTGGCTGGCCTGCACCGTGGTTTCGGCGGCATGCGAGGCGTTTTCCGAAGCGAGGTCAGGTGCGAAATGCTCCTTGCCGTGCGGGTTCTTCGCGGCTTCGAGGATGACTTCCTGGTACATCTGCTCAAGGTCGCTTCCGGACATCTCAAAATCACTCATATTTCGTTACTCAACTCCAAAGAACGGACGAACTTTGCCGAGCGCCTCGATGAGGGCCTGTGCGTCTTCGACCGAATTGTAGATGCCGCTGGACGCGCGGTTGGAGGCATACACGCCGAAGTGTCGGTGCACCGGCTGCGCGCAGTGGTGTCCGACGCGGATGGCGATGCCCTGCGCGTCGATGAACTGGCCGACGTCGTGCGGGTGCACGCCTTCGACTTCGAACGCGACGGTACCGATGCGCTCCTTGTTGGAGCGGGGTCCGAGGATTCGGATGCCGTCGATATCGCCCATTTTGAGCAGTTCGTCGGTGATGGTGCGTTCGTGCGCCTCGAGGTTTTCCATGCCGATGTTCATCAGCCATTCGGCGGCGACACCGGCGGCGACGACCTGTGCCACCGGCTGCGTGCCCGCTTCGAATCGTGCGGGAGGCTCCATGTACTGGGCTTCCTGGTCCATCCAGGCAAGCTCCACCATGGATCCGCCGAAATTGGCCGGAGGCAATGCCTCAAGCATTTCACGCTTGCCATAGAGGAATCCGACGCCGGTCGGGCCATACATTTTGTGGGCGCTCCATGCGGCGAAATCGACGTCCAAAGCGTGGAAATCCACTTTGAGGTGCGGCACGGACTGGCATGCGTCGAGCACGAACACGGCACCCACCTCGTGGGCGCGGCGGATAATCGGCGCGATGTCGGTAATCGCTCCTGTGGTATTGCCCACATGCGTGACGGCAACGATCTTCGTGCGGTCGGTGATTACTTCGTTCGCGGTGTCGGAACGCACACGGCCTTCCTCGTCCAAGTCGAACCATTTGAGCGTGGCGCCGGTGCGCAGCGCAAGTTCCTGGAACGGCAGCAGCACGGAATGGTGTTCCGCCTTGGTGACGACGATCTCATCGCCCGGTTTCAACGCGAAACGCTTGGCGGCCTCTCCCCCGCGTCCAAGCGACGCGTTGCCGAATGCGGTGGCCAACAGGTTCAGTCCTGCGGTGGCGCCGGCGGTGACGACGATCTCCTCTTCGCCTTCCGCCGAATCGGCGCCAACCAGCTTGGCCACTTTGGCGCGCGCATCCTCGAACGCCATGGTGCTACGCGCGGCAAGCTCATGCGCGCCTCGGTGCACTCCGGCGTTGATGGTGCGGTAGAAGTCCGATTCCGCGTCGATCACGCACTGCGGCTTCTGCGATGTCGCGGCGGAATCGAGGTATACCAGCGGATGGCCGTGGATTTCCTGGTCGAAAATCGGAAATTGGCTGCGGATCGCTGCGAAATCGGTCATGCCAATGCGCTTTCCGAATCGGAGCCTTCCGGCAGGTATGCGTCGTAGCCGGTCTCCTCAAGCTCGTCGGCGAGTTCCGGACCGCCGGTCTTGATGAAGTGGCCGTCAGCGAACACGTGCACGATGTCCGGCTTGATGTAACGCAGGATGCGGGTGTAGTGGGTGACCATGAGGATACCGAACTGGTTGGCTTCCTTGGCACGGTTCACACCTTCGGAAACGATGCGCAGCGCGTCGACGTCGAGGCCGGAGTCGGTTTCGTCGAGGATGGCGAACTTCGGCTTGAGCAGTTCGAGCTGCAGCACTTCCGCGCGCTTCTTCTCACCGCCGGAGAAGCCTTCGTTCACGGAACGGGTGGCGAACTTCGGGTCCATCTTGAGCCGCTTCATGGCTTCGGACAGTTCCTTCGTCCACGTACGGATGGCCGGCGCCTTGCCGTCCACTTCGGTTTTGGCGGTGCGCAGGAAGTTGGTCATGGACACGCCCGGCACTTCGACCGGGTACTGCATGGCCAGGAAGATGCCCGCCTTGGCTCGCTCGTCCGGGGTCATCTTGAGGATGTTCTCGCCGTCGAGCAGCACCTGGCCGGAGTCGACGATGTACTTCGGGTGGCCGGCCAGCGTGTATGCCAGGGTGGATTTGCCGGAACCGTTGGGGCCCATGATGGCATGGGTTTCACCGGAGTTGACGGTCAGGTTCACGCCTTTGAGGATCGGCTTGATGCCGTCCTTGGTTTCGACGTGCGCGTACAGATCTTTGATTTCAAGGGTTGACATGGTTTCTCCTGACGATTATTTCTCTTCCAATACCTGTGCGATCGCGTCGCTTTCGCCGCGGGCCAGGCGCTTGTCGATGACGTTCATAAGATGCTCGGAAATCGCCGGAATGCCGATTTCCTCGACGAGCTCGCCGAAGAAGCCACGCACCACGAGCTTGCGGGCCTCGTTTTCCGAGATGCCGCGCGATTCGAGGTAGAACAGCTCTTCGTCGTCGAATCGTCCGACGGATGAGGCGTGGCCGGCACCGATGATGTTGCCGTTTTCGATTTCCAGATTCGGCTCGGAATCGGCGATGGCACCTGGGGTGAGCACCAGATTGCGGTTGAGCTCGTAGGAGTCGGTGCCTGGCGCGGTAGGCTCGATCAGCGCGTTGCCGACCCATGTGGAGTGCGCGCCCTTGCCGTCGAGCGCGCCCTTGTAGACCACGCGGCTCTTGCATTCGGGATGGTTGTGCACCACCATCGTGCGGTGTTCGATATGCTCGTCCGGGTCCACGAAGTAGATGCCGAGCATGTTGAGGTCGCCCTGTTCGCCGCCGAAGTCCTGGTCCATGCGAATGCGCACGACATCACCACCGAGGGTGACCACGGAATGGCGCAGGGACGCCTCCTCGCCCACGTGGATGCGCTGGTTGCCGACGTGTTTGGAGTCCTTGTTCCATTCCTGGATGAAGGTGGTGGAAATGTGGGAGTCCTTGCCTGTGGTGATTTCCACGCCTTCGGCGAGACGTGCGTCGCCGTCATGTTCGACGACCACGTCGGCATGGGCGCGGTCGGCTGCGATGATCGACAGGTGGAACGCGTCGAGGTCCTTGCCGGTGCCATGCATTTTGACGAGCACCGGCTGGTCGATCTCACCGTCGATGGTCAGTATTCCAGCGCGTTTGCCGGAATTCCATTCGACTGCGGACACGCGGTCGTTCGGCTTGGAGACGATGCCTGTGCCGGTGTCCCCCACCGTGCCTTCGGCATACGTGACGCCTTCGGCAAGCGGCGACCCGTCGATCATGGAAACGGTGACCTGCGTTTCATTGGATGGTTCGAACACATCGAAGAACTCCTCGATGCGCTCTATCGGCGTGTAGCGCCAGTCCTCCTGTTTGCGGTCCGGCTTGGCGAACGCTTCGATGTCGAATGAGCGTGGAGCGCGGTCCGCGGATGACGGCATGGCCGCCGGATTCGCGTACGGATCGGACGGATCCGCGACGGGGATGTTGATTTCCTGAGTTTGTGCCATGGTGATCAGCCCACCGATCCTTCCATCTGCAATTCCACCAAACGGTTCAATTCGAGCGCGTATTCCATCGGCAGCTCGCGACTGATCGGTTCGACGAAGCCGCGCACGATCATGCCCATGGCCTCGTCTTCGGACAGGCCGCGGCTCATCAGATAGAACAGCTGGTCTTCGGAGACCTTGGAAACGGTGGCCTCATGCGCCATGGAGACGTTGTCCTCACGCACATCCACATGCGGGTACGTGTCGGAACGGCTGAATTCGTCGACGAGCAAAGCGTCGCAGACCGTCGAATTGGAGGACCCTTCCGCGCCCTTGACGATTTTGACGAGGCCACGGTATGCGGAACGTCCGCCGCCACGGGAAATCGACTTCGCCACGATGGTGGAGCTGGTATGCGGGGCGAGGTGAATCATCTTCGCGCCCGTGTCCTGGTACTGTCCCTTACCGGCGAAGCCCAACGACATGGTGCTGGCCTTCGCATACGGCTCGGCGAGGATGCATGCCGGATACTTCATGGTGGCTTTCGAGCCGATGTTGCCGTCCACCCATTCCATGGTGCCGCCCTCACGCACGTAGGCGCGCTGCGTCACCAGGTTGTACACGTTGTTCGACCAGTTCTGCACGGTGGTGTAACGCACACGGGCGTGCGGCTCGACGAAGATCTCCACCACGCCGGAATGCAGCGAGTCGGTGGAGTAGATCGGCGCGGTGCAGCCTTCCACGTAATGCACGTAGGAGCCTTCATCAGCGATGATCAGCGTGCGTTCGAACTGTCCCATGTTCGGCGTGTTGATGCGGAAGTATGCCTGCAGCGGGATGTCCACGTGCACGCCCTTCGGCACGTATACGAACGAGCCGCCCGACCATGCGGCGGTGTTCAATGCCGAGAATTTGTTGTCGTTGCTCAGAATGCATTTGCCGAAATACTTCTTGACGAGTTCCGGGTACTTTTGCACGGCGGTGTCGGTGTCGACGAAGATGACGCCCTGCTCTTCGAGATCCTTCTGGATTGAATTGTAGATGACCTCGGACTCGTACTGCGCGGCGACGCCGGAGACGAGTCTGCTTTTCTCCGCTTCCGGAATGCCGAGCTTGTCGTACGTGGAGCGGATTTCGTCGGGCAGTTCCTCCCAAGTGGTGGCCTGCTTGTCGATCGGCTTGACGTAGTACTTGAAATCGTCGGCGTCGAAGTCCTTCAAATCGACGCCCCACTGCGGCATTGGACGGTTGATGAAATCGCGATACCCTTCCAATCGCTTTTCCAGCATCCATTCCGGCTCGTGTTTGTCGGCGGAGATGGCACGCACGACGTTCTCGTCGATGCCTTTCTTCGCCGCCTCGCCGGCGAAGTCCGTATCGTGCCAACCGTAGTTGTAGTCACCGAATTGCTCGATGATCTCGTCATCCTGCTTGATCTTGTCTTCGTTCACGCGCGTGCGATCAGCCACATACTGGCTCATCTCCACGTCGGCCGCGGCGTTGGACGCTTGGTTCTCTGCCACCGTACGCTGCCTCCATTCACTCATTGATACCTATGACAACCTAACAGAACACACAGCGAAACACTAGACCTTATTCGAAATTCGACAGTATTCGCCCGTGATTTGCCCTACAAAAAAGCGGAAGACCATGCAGATTCGGTCTTCCGCTTTGCGATGAATCGAGCTTATGCGCTCAAATCGTCTCAGCGCGCCTGCTGGTGGTCCAGAGCGGCCTTGACCAGACCCGCGAACAGCGGATGCGGCTTGGTCGGACGGGACTTGAATTCCGGATGGGCCTGGGTGGCCACGTAGAACGGATGCACCTCGCGCGGCAGTTCGACGAATTCGGTGAGTTCACCGTCAGGGCTCTGGCCGGAGATGACCAGACCGCCTTCGCGCAGACGATCCTTGTATGCCACGTTCACCTCGTAACGGTGGCGGTGGCGTTCGGTGACATGCGTGGTGCCGTACAGCTCGGCGACAATGGAGCCTTCCTCCAGTTCCGCCGGGTAGGAGCCCAGACGCATGGTGTGACCCATGTCGCCCTTGCCGGCGACGATGTCCTTCTGCTCTTCCATGGTGGCGATGACCGGGTTGGCGCAATCCGGATCGAATTCGGAGGAGTTCGCGTCGGTGATGCCGAGGACATCGCGTGCGTATTCGATGACCATGGACTGCAGACCGAGGCACAGGCCGAGGGCCGGCAGCTTGTGCTCGCGGGCGTAACGCAGGGCGCCGATCTTGCCGTCGATGCCACGGATGCCGAAGCCGCCCGGAATCACGATGCCGTCGACCTGGTCGAGGGCCGCCGCGGCGCCTTCTTCGGTGGCGCACTTGTCGGCGGCCACCCACTTGACGTTGACCTTGGCCCAGTTGGCGAAGCCGCCGGCCTTGATGGCCTCGGTGACGGACAGGTAGGCGTCCGGCAGGTCAATGTACTTGCCGACGATGGCCACGTTGACCTCGTGCTTCGGATGGTGCACGCGTTCGAGCAGGTCCTCCCACTCGTCCCAGTCGACGTCATGGAACGGCAGGCCGAGTTCACGCACCACGTAGGCGTCGAGGCCTTCGTCGAACAGGGTCTTCGGCACGTCGTAGATGCTCGGAGCGTCCACGCAGTTGACGACGCCTTCGGAGTCCACGTCGCACATCAGGGAGATCTTGTCCTTGATGGACTGGTTGAGCGGCCGGTCGGAACGCAGCACGAGCGCGTCCGGGGAGATGCCGAGCTGGCGCAGCATCATGACGGAATGCTGGGTCGGCTTGGTCTTGAGCTCATGCGCGGCGGCGATGTACGGCACCAGGGAGACGTGCACGAACATGCAGTTTTCGGCGCCCAGGTCGCGGCGTACTTCACGAGCGGCCTCCAGGAACGGCTGGGATTCAATGTCGCCGACGGTGCCGCCGATTTCGGTGATGATCACGTCGACGTCATCGGACGCCTGCGCGCGCATGCGGGACTTGATTTCGTTGGTGATGTGAGGGATGACCTGCACGCACTGGCCGAGGTATTCGCCGGCGCGTTCCTTGCGCAGCACCTCCTGATAGATCTGGCCGGTGGTGACGTTGGCCTTCTGGCTTAGGTACACGTCGAGGAAACGCTCGTAGTGGCCGATGTCGAGATCGGTTTCCGCGCCATCTTCGGTGACATAGACCTCACCGTGCTGGAAAGGATTCATCGTGCCCGGATCCACGTTGATGTACGGATCGAGCTTCTGCTGCAAAACCTTGATGCCGCGGCTACGGAGCAGGCGGCCAAGGGAGGAGGCGGTCAGGCCTTTGCCAAGGGAGGAGACTACGCCGCCAGTGACGAAAATATGCTTGGTGACGTGCTCTTGAGAATTGCCATGTTGTCTTCTAACCATGGAACTTCAGTCTATCAGCGGCGCAAGACGCGGCGTGTTCCATCGTGATACGAAAAGGCGGGACCGCATTGCTCCGCGGTCCCGCCTTTCGGAAATTCAGGAAATACAGTCAGACGATTGCGATTTTATCGGTCGCCGGCCTCCTTCCTGCGGAGGACGATCAACACGCCCGCCGCAACGGCGAGCACCATGACGGCCAAGGCGATTCCGGCGACGTTGGAGCCTGTTGCCGGGCTCTGCGCCGCGCTTTTCTCCGCGTCTTCCTTTGTATTGTCGGCCTTGCCGTTGATCTTGCCATTGGCATTGCCATTGTTCTTATCGGCGGCCGGGGTGACAGCCTGCTTCTGGACGTGCACCGTGCGGGTGAAGGTCGTGGTCTTGCCACGGGAGTTGGTCACGGAGTAGACCAGCTTGTAGTCACCGACCTTATTGGCGTCCACGGTGCCCTCGACCTTGATCTTGTCGGTCAGATCGCCGTCGATGTCGTCGGTGGCGGAGACGCCCGCCATCGGATCGAACTTGGAACCGACGGTGATGGTCGTCGACTCGTTCACACCGCTAATCACGGGAACGACGTCGTCGGCGGAGGCGACCTTGAGCACGGTGGCGGACAGTGCGCCAGCGGTGTATGCGGAGCCCTTGCGGACGGTGACGCTCTTGACATCATCGTCGCCGTACACGGTGCCGTCGGCGGCGAGCACCTCGTACTTGCCGGCCTCGACGCCATCGATGGCGGCGGCATCGTTGTTGGCGTTGAAGATCACCACGTAGGTGCCGCTGGAGTCCTTCGCCTGATAGGCCACGACACCGTTGGCGGACTTGAGCATGGTCACGCTGGCGTTGATGTCATTGTAGCTGGTCTGGCGGAGGGCAGCGATCCTGTTGCGCAGCTTGATCAGGCCCCTGACGTAGTCGACGGAGCCGGAGTACTGCGTGGTGCGATCCCAGTCGATGGCGTTCACCTCGTCACCGGCGTTATAGCTGTTGTCGTTGCCGCCCTTGGTGCGCAGGAACTCCTGGCCCAGCTGGATGGCCGGGATGCCTTCGGACAGGTAGACCACGGAATCGGCGAGCTTGGCGCGCGCCTCGGTGGTGGCCTCGTCATCCGTGGGCACGGACTTCCTGAGCTTGTCGTACAGGGTCATGTTGTCGTGGATCTCGGCGTAGTTCACCACCTGACCGGCATCCGCGTAGTGGTCCTGCGCATTGCCGTTCCAGCAGGTGGTAATGGCGTCGGCGTCGTACTGGCAGCCGAGCACGTTGTGGGCGATGAGGCTTTCCTGATCGGCCTTGCCGGAGACGAAACCGGTGTCGGTGTCGGAGAACACGGAACCCTTGAGGCCGTCGCGGATCGAGTCGTTGAAGAACGCGATGCCGTTGTTGGTGCCGTCCGAAGCGACCTGGTAGGCGTTTGGCTGGATGGTCATCTCGCTCTTGTCCATCGTGGAGTTCATGTCCCAGCCTTCGCCGAGCACGATGATGGACGGATCGATCTTGTCGAGGGCAGCACGAACCTCCTGCATCGTCTTGGTGTCGATCAGACCCATGAGGTCGAATCGGAAGCCGTCGATGTTGTAGTTCTTCGCCCAGTAGGTCACCGAGTCGACGATGTACTTGCGCATCATCGCACGTTCGGAGGCGGTGTCGTTGCCGCAACCGGAGTCGTTGACGAGCGAACCGTTGTCGTCATAGCGGAAGTAGTAGCCCGGGACCGTCTTGTTGAACGAATGGTTCGCGGCATTGTAGACATGGTTGTACACCACATCCATGATGACGCGGATGTCGTTCTTGTGCAGGCCCTTGACCATCTGCTTCATTTCGGTGACGCGGGAGCTCGGGTTGCTCGGATCGGAGGAGTACGAGCCTTCCGGCACGTTGTAGTTCTCCGGGTCGTAGCCCCAGTTCTGCGCGCCATCGGCGTTGTAGCTCAGGTCGCCGGTCTCGTTGACGGAACCGTAGTCGTACATCGGCATGATCTGCACGTGGGTGACGCCCAGCGACTTGAGATAGTCGAGGCCGGAGGTCGCGCCCTTGGCGGTCTTCGTGCCGGATTCGACCACGCCCAGGTACTTGCCCTGCTTGTCGGCGGAGATGCCGGAGGCCGGGTTGATGGAGAAGTCGCGGATGTTCATCTCGGCGATGGAGGCGTCGGTGGTCTTGCCGAAGGCCGGCATGCGCTTGCCCGCCTTGCCCATGGCCTTCTTGGAGAGCACTACGGAGCGCTCGCCGTTGGCGACGGCCGCGGTGGCGTACGGATCGGCGGAGGTGTTCACCGTGCCGTCGGCGAAGGTGAGCCTGTAGGAGTACGCGGTGCCGGAGGCAAGCTTCTTCACCGTGGCGCTCCACACGCCCTTGCTTTCGCTTGTCATGTCGATGGTCTGATCGATCTCGGCATTCGGGTCGGCGGACTTGTAGGTGATGAGCTCGACCTTGGCGGCGGTCGGCGCCCACACCTTGAAGCCGGTCTGCTTCTTGGTGAAAGTCGCGCCCAGATCCTCGCCGCTGTAGGCGTACTTCCTGTCGAAGGCGTCGGTGCGGACCACCGAACCGGCGATGGCGTTCTGGGAGCCGAAGCCCTTGATCTCGACGGTGTACTTGCCGCGAACGTCCAGATCCTTGTCGGCGGTGATGATCACCTTGGTGCCGTCGGCCTTGAGACTCTTGACATCGACGGCTTTGCCGTCGGCGTCCGTGACGGTGACCTTGCCTTTCAGGTCATCCGTGGAGACCTTCTTGGAAAGCTTGGCGGACAGCTGGTTGGTGCCGGAGATCTCGGCGGACTTCATGGTCGCGCCGAGGGACGGGCGGGAGGTATACACCGTGGCGTCGCCGCCGAGCAGCCACACTTCGGCGGAGGCGTTGCCGTCGGCGTCGAACACGAGCGCGTTGGACGGGATCCTGTGATCGGCGTCGTCCGGGTCCTTGGCCTTCCACGCGTCCTTACCGTAACGGCGCAGCATGCCGATATCGGAAGCGCCGTCGTTGTTGTAGTAGGTGTAGTTGGTGAAGGAGTACTCCGCGATCTCGCCCCAATCGTCATGGGTGGTGAAGGTGGCGGCACCGCCGTTCCAATTGGATGACCAGGTCCAGATATCCCACTGCGGCACAGTGGTGCTGGTGTCCTCGGCGTTGTAGTACAGGCCGTCGTCTCGGTTGTAGTGCACCTTCACCTTGACGGTGTTGGCCTTGCAGGCGTAATCGGCCGGTGCCGAATCAAGCGTCTCGACAGTGGTCGCCTCGCCCTGGTCCGGGTACTTGGTGCCGTCGATCCACACCTCGGCGGTGCCGTCGGCGCTCACGGTGGCGCTACGGTCGGCGCCGTACTTGTTCCAATCGCTGGTGGTGACGAGGAAGCCGAACTTGTCGTACTTGCCGTCGAAATTGAGCACGGCGACCTTGCCCCAGCAGTCAGTGCCGGTGAAGGCGTGATGCTTGGCGTCCATGTTGCCGCCGTTCACATCGGTGCCCCACACGTACACGCCGCGGTTGTCCGAAGCGCTGGATGGCTTGTAGTGCACGACGAGACGGGTCTTGGCGCCGATGGATTCGGGGTTGCCGACGGTTGCGGCCTGCTCGCTCACGCCAACGTGGGTGATGCCGACGTTGGCATGGTAGTTGCCGCCGTCCTTCGGGTTCTCCCAACCATCGGTGTCCTTGTCGTGGAACACGAAGTCGATCGCCTTGCCCTTGGTGTTGATGGTGGCGGTGTAGTAACCCTGCGCGTCGAGGGTCATGTCGGCTTCCGGCTGCTCCCAATCGTTGCCGAGGCCGTAATGGACCTTCGGGGTCTTCCACTCAGAGTTGGCGGGCTTGTAGTAGATGGTGACGCTTCTGTCGTCGGGCAGGGCGTCATCCTCCTCCTGGCTCACGTCGGGATCGGACGGATCGGTGGCGGCGGAGGCTGCGGGGTGCGAGGCCTTGGTAGCACCGGCATACAGGGCGATGGCGGAGTGCGCCGGCACCGTGGTCTCGACCTTGCCACCCTTGACGGTCACGGTCTTGGAGCAGTCCATGGTGGCGTACACGTTGCAGTATTCGCCGTCGGCGAGGGATGTCGTGTAGGAGGCGTCCTTGTCCTTCTTGCCGTTGTTGATGGCGATGAAGCCCTTGGCTCCGCGGGAGAAGGCGATGTTGTCGCCGCCGTCATCCTGCCAATCGGCGACCTTGGTGCCGTTGACATAGTTGCGGAAGGCGATCATGCCGCGGGTGGAGGTCCAGCGCTGCTCGCAGTTCCAATCGGAATCGTTGGTGGAGCATGCCTTGTCCATATCCACGTCGGGCACGGAGGTCGCGGTCGCTCCGGGTGCACCGTTGTCGTTGACGTCCCACTTGTAGTCGGAGAGCAGGCGCGGGGTGCCGTAGTCGTAGGCCAGCATGAACGCGTTGGCCAGCTGGTACTTGGCGCCGTCCTTGTAGGTCAGCGCACCCTCGTTGCGGGCGGTGTCCCAGTTGGTGACGAACACGTTGGCGTCATCGGAGGAGAGATCCTTGCTCAGGCGATCGCTCAGCCCCTTGAGGTTGGCGATCTTGTCCTTGAAGGTCTGGTTCATCTCGGATTTGAAGCCGAATTCGGTCACGGTGCCGTTCTGCACGTAATTGCTCGGCTGGATGCCCGCGGCCTCGGAGGCGTTGCCGATGACCTCCTGAATCCAGTAGATGTCGTTGGCGTTCTTGCCGATTTTCTTGGCGAACTTCTCCTTGATGGCCTTCACGCTGTCAGTGTGGATGTGCTTGACGGCATCCATGCGGAAGCCGCGCACGCCGGCGTTCCACAGCGAGGCTAGGTAGTCGGACTGGATGTCCTGCACCTTCTCGCTTTCGGAGTTGAAATCCCACATGGAGCTCAGGCGGCATTCCTGAACTTCCTTCTGATTGGTGTAGTCGGAGATGTTCTTGGTGCAGCTGTGGAAGTCGGCGGCGGTGATGCCGTCCGGGTACTGCTTGGTGGCGAAGCCCGGGTAGCTGCCGGTGGAGCCGTTGTATTCGCTGCCGGCCACGCCCTTCTGGTCTCCGGCGGCCACGTCGGCGCCGGTGGTCTGGTTGAGCACCACGTCGGCGATGATGCCCACGCCTGCCGCGGAGCACTGCTGAACCATGTTCTTGAATTCGGCTTCCGTGCCCAGCTTGGAGTCGAGCTTGTAGCTCACAGGCTGGTAGCTGGTCCACCACTGCGTGCCTTGGATGGATTCCTGCGGAGGCGAGACCTCCACATAGGCCACACCTTCCGGACCATAGGTGTTGGTGCATTCCTTGGCGATCGTGTTCCACGTCTGCTGGAACGCAATCACCTGGACATCTTTCTGTTGATTGGCCTGCGTTTTGGATTGCGCCTGGGCCACGATCGGTGCCGCGACCAACGAAGCGCACGCCATGGCCGCGGTGACGCCCATCGCCACCACACGGCCTAATGGACGGTTCGTCTGAACGACCATCGTTCTCCGTTCTCATCTGTGAGGCCGGTTCAAGCGCCCATGGCAGGCGCCGCGACCGGCAACGTATGCGCCATGGACATCCGCATCCACGCGGATGATTCAGAATCCACTCGACGATGAATATGCATACGTTTACACTCTGAATCAGAGTTAATTGTATGTCAATGGCTGCGCGTGGCAATGAAACAGCGTGACCCTCTGCTGCACATGCACTTCATATATGCCGAAGTGCAACCTGTTGCTGCAATCAAAATTTTTTTCTGCAAGTCAAGCAGAAAACATTCAGAAATAGCTGCAAAAAACAGCAAACGATTGCAATCATTGTCTCACGGTATACGGTGTCGCGGCGATATGGAAGGCCACTGCACTACCGGCAGGAACCGTCAGTGTGGCATCCCCGTCGAAACGCACATGCACGCTGCCGGAACAGTCGGCGGAAGCGTAGACATCGCAATACTTCCCTGCCGGCAAAGCCGTGTGGTACGTCACAGTACGTGTGCGCACGGAATTGTTGATGGCGATGAAGGCACGTCCCCCTCGACCGAAGGCGATCATGTTGTCGCCGTCATCCTGCCAATCGGAGAGCGGCGCGTCGCCTGCGACATTATGCCAGCCGACCATACCGTGCACGTCAGGCCAGCGTTCGGTGCAGCTCCAGCCGGAGTCTTTGGAGCAGTCAATATCGGGCACGCTGGTCGCAGTGGCGCCTGAAGCTCCCGAGTCGGTGTCATGGAATTCGTATCCGGAGAACACGTTGGGGGCGCCATACGGGTAGGCCAGCATGAACGCGTTCGCTAGCCGGTAGGCGTCGCCGTCCTTGTAGGTGAGCGTCATGTTGTTGCGTTCGGTATCCCAATTCGTCACGAATACGCTGGCCTTGCCACTGTCGGTGATGTTCTGCGGAATGTCTTTGATCGACAGGCTTCCGCCTGCCAGCGAGTTGGAGAACAGGGACTTAAGCCGATATGCGTACTGGAATTCGTTCACCTGGCCGGTTTTGAGATAGTTCCTCGGTTGGATTTCGGCGGCTTCCGCATTGTCGCCAATCACTTCCTGCGTCCACCAGATGTCGTTCATGGAACGTCCGGATTTCTTCGCAACGAGTTTCTTGATGGCCAGCACGTCTTCCGGAGGCATGTGTTTGACGGCATCCACGCGGAATCCGGCGACGCCGTAGTCGAGAAGCTTCACAAAATAGTCAGACAGCACGTCGCGCACGTGCGGGCTTGATGTATCAAGGTCCTGCAAACCCGATACCTGGCAGTTCCACACGCTTTCGGCGTCGCGGTACGTCCAGATAGAACAGGGGGCATGGAAGTCCGATGGCGTGTATCCGGCTTCAGGGAAATAGCCTTTATTGTCGTAGGGGCTTCCGGCGGTGCCGGTCCCTTGTGTTTTGTCGACGCCGGTGGTGTGGTTGATGACCGTATCCGCGATCACGTCGCTGCGGTATCGCGCGGGATTGAAACGTTCCCCGCCGCCTTCACGTGTCGGCACGTGAAGCGTGGCGACTGAGACACCGACCGATACCGCGACGCATACGACCGCCGTAATGACACGTGTGATTCTTCTTGCGATTGCGCCCATAGTCATCGACCTCTTCGTCACTTCGCCATGCTCCCGGTTTGCATACGTTTGCAATATCACTGTATACCAATCCGGGGAGACCGGGATATGCGTCGTCCTCATTGGCACGAAAAAGCCGGATGCCTTAAAGACAGGCATCCGGCTGAATCCATGACGGAATGTCGATGTCAGCGTTCTTCCAACAAGTGCGCAACCGCTTCGATTGCCAGCTTGTAGCCATAGAATCCCATGCCGGTGATGGTACCGGTGGCCACCGGAGAGATCACGGAACGCTTGCGGAACTCGTCGCGTGCGGACGGGTTGGAGATATGCACCTCCATAAGCGGCAGTCCCTCGTCGATCACCATGTGCGCGGCGTCCGCCAAACCATAGGAGTAATGCGTGAAAGCCGCCGGATTCATCACGATCGGCGTTTTCTCGTCCGCGGCCTGATGCATCCAATGAATCATCTCGGCCTCGTCGTCGCTTTGACGCACCTCCACGTCAAGCCCCAGTTCATGACCCCATTCGGTGCACAGTTTGCGCAGGGTCTCAAGATCCTGCTTGCCGTATACGTCAGGCTGGCGCACTCCGAGACGGCCGAGGTTCGGTCCGTTGACAACCACTACTTTGGTCATATTGCTTCCTTTTGTGTTCGTTCTTGCGATTGCGTCCTACCGCTGGATGCGTCGGAACGCCTCCTCGACGGCGTCCGCCGGCGGATCCTCGAGGTGGATGGGATGGCCGAGCGAGCCGAGTATGACGAAACGCAGTTTGTTGCCGCGGGCCTTCTTGTCTCGGTGCATGAGCGCCAGCACATCATCCCAGCTGCCATTGTTCCATGATGTCGGCAGGCCGAGCGAGCCGAGCAGCGAACGATGGTAGTCGACCAGATCCTGGTCGATGTAGCCGAGCAGATGGGACAGTTCGGCCGCATAGACGCAACCGACCGCAACGGCGTTGCCGTGCCTCCAGCGGAAGTGTTCGAGTTTTTCGATGGCATGGCCAAGCGTATGTCCGTAGTTGAGGAATTCACGCAATCCGGCTTCTTTGAGGTCGGCGGACACATGGTACGCCTTCACCGTCACGGTACGTTCGATGAGTTCGGCGACCACATCCTTCAGATCGGAGTCAAGGAACGTCGAACCGTCGAACGAGCGCAGCTCGTCGGCATGGTCTTCAAGCATGCGCAGAATCTCCGGATCCATGATGAAACCGGATTTCGCCACTTCGCCCAGACCTTCGATGAAGATGTCGTTCGGCAACGAGGCAAGTGCTCCCATGTCGGCGAGCACGCCGGCCGGCGTATAGAACGAGCCGACGAGGTTCTTGCCTTGTGGAGTGTTGATGCCGGTTTTGCCGCCGGTGGAGGCGTCGACCATGGCCAGCAGCGAGGTCGGGCAGTTGACGTAGCGGATGCCACGCATCCATGTGGCGGCCACGAAACCGGCCAGATCGGTGGCTGCGCCACCGCCGAGACCGACAATCGCATCAGAACGGGTGAAGCCTTCCTCCCCCAGACGCTGCCAGATGCCGTTGGCCACTTCGATGGTCTTGCCGGCTTCAGCATCGGGAATGACGATGTCGTGCACGTCATAACCGGACTGGCGCAACAGCGTGCGCGCGCGGTCGGAATGCCGTTGCACCGCCTGGGTGTGAATCAATGCCACTTTGGCAGGCTTGTCCCCCAGCACCTGCGCAAGCTGGCTCATCACACCTTCGCCTATGCACACATCGTATGGTTCGATGGTGGATCCGGTGACGTGGACGATACGTTGATCGATCATTTCCATCAGCTTTCTCGCGGCCACTTGCGGGGTTTGTCCGTGGGTGCGCACCTGCACATTGGCCACGCGTCTGAACACCGGGTCGCGTTCCTTGTACAACTTCTTCCAACGCTCGTTGGCGTCGCCGTTGAGCATCGGACGGCCGCCGCCGCGGTTGGCGCGTTCCATGGCTTCCTTCGGATCGGCCATCAAATACACGACCTTGCCGCCGTCGGCGATGTATTCGGCGAGCCCCTGCTGGATGGACGGGGTCATTGGAGCGCCCCCGCCCAAGGAGAAGATGCCGTCGAAATCCTCCAGCATGTCAAGCACAACGTCGCTTTCCAGCTTACGGAACTCCGGTTCGCCGTACCTTTCGAAATATTCGGGAATCTTCATTCCCGCATCATGTTCGATCTCGTTGTCGGCGTCGGCGAACGGCAGTTGCATCATCTGCGCCGCTTCCTTGCCGACGCGGGTCTTGCCCGCGCCCATCATGCCGATGATGACGGCGACGGGTCTACGCATTCCAGCCATCGAATCGGTCACCTCATGTGCTCCGGCCAGGACGCCACATAGGATTCGGCGTTGCGCTTGGTTTCGGCCACGCTGTCGCCGCCGAACTTCTCCAGCACGTATTGAGCGATGGTGAGGCGCACCATCGCCTCGGCCACGACGGCCGCCGCGGGAACGGCGGTGTTGTCGGAACGCTGGTTGATGGCCTGGGCCGCCTCGCCGGTGGTGACGTCGACGGTGCGAAGCGCCTTTGGAATGGATGGAATCGGCTTCATCGCGGCACGCACCACAATCGGCTGGCCGTTGGACATGCCGCCTTCGATTCCGCCCGCACGATTGCTCAGACGTGTGATGCGGCCATCGTCGCCAACCACCATTTCGTCGTGCGCCTGGGAGCCGGGACGCATCGCCTCAAGGAAACCGTCCCCGATCTCCACGCCCTTGATGGCCTGGACGCCCATGACGGCACTGGCCAATGCCGCGTCCAGCCTGCGGTCCGATTCAACGTACGTGCCGATTCCAGCCGGAACGCCGTATACCACGACCTCGATCACGCCGCCTAAGGTATCGGCGTTCTCCTTGGCCTCGTCGATGCGTGCGATCATCTGCTGTTCGGCCGTCTTATCCAATGTGCGCACCGGCGAAGCGTCCAATGCTTCGAGGTCCTCAGGCTTCGGCAGCACCGCATTCTGCGGGTCGGTGATGCCAGCACCACCGATTGACAGCACATGGGAGACGGTACGTATGCCCAACGTCTGTTCAAGGAACTGCTTGGCGACCTCACCTAAGGCCACACGCGACGCGGTCTCACGTGCGCTGGAACGTTCCAGCACTGGACGGGCGTCGTCGAAACCGTACTTGCGCATGCCAGTCAGATCGGCATGCCCCGGACGGGGACGGGATAGCGGCGCGTTGCGGCCTTCGCGCGGAATGTCATGGTCAAGCGGATCGGCGCTCATCACCTCGATCCATTTCGGCCATTCGGTATTGGCGATCTCGATGGCGACGGGAGAGCCGATGGTCTCGCCGAAACGCACACCGGTGAGCATGCGGACCTTGTCCTGTTCGAATTTCATGCGCGCACCACGGCCATATCCGAGACGTCGGCGTGCCAATGCGCCGACGATATCCTCAGTAGTGACGTGGATGCCCGCAGGCAGCCCCTCGATCATGGCGACAAGCGCTTCGCCGTGCGATTCACCTGCTGTCTGCCAGCGCAACATGCCAACACTCCTTTTCTGCCAAATACGATTCGTGGACTATCTTAACGGTATGTGGTACATGATTTGCCTGCCGAGTCTGCTCTGTGGAATGGCCGTCAGCGTTGAGGATATCCGGGCACGACGCATTCCACGCATGTGGATCGCCGTAGGGTGTTTGGCGCAGGTCATTGTGGACATCACGTATGCGTTGTCCGTTAATTCACTGTTTCTGGCATTGCAGGCTCTGTTGTTCGCCGCGTTATCCGCCGTGCTGCAATGTGCGCTTGCGCTCATCAAGCCAGGGGCTTTGGGATTCGGCGACGTCACCACGACGTTGCTTATCGGCTTGGCCGTAGGCATGTTCGGCCTGTTTCCAGTGGTGTTCTGGTGGTTTGCGATTAGTGTGCTGGGGCTGCTGTGGCTTGCGATTTGGACACGGTTCGACCCGCAGAAGCATACGCGATTCGCCGGTAAGACGCCGTTCGCCCCGACCATTGTCGTGGCCGGGGCGATAAGCATCGCGATGCACGCGTTGTGTTAATGCGTAATACCGTCAGTTGGCATTCGCGTTGTTGCTTTTGTATTCGTCGCGAATCTTCCAGAATTCGTCTTCGGTTTCCACGAACTTCGTCTCGCCGGTCTTGAGGTTGGTGGTGACGAAGTACAGCCATTTGCCTTCCGGAGGATTCATCGCGGCTTGGATAGCGGAATCGCCGGGATTGCTGATCGGCGTCGGAGGAAGTCCTTTGTTCACGCGAGTGTTGTACGGGTTGCTTCCATCCTCAAGCTGCTCGTCTGTCAGCTTGCTGCCTGTGGTGTTGAACCCGTAGGCAACGGTGCTGTCCATGCCCAACGGCATGTCCTGGTCGATTCTGTTCAGGATGACCCTCGCCACCTTACCGTAATCGTCAGGATTGCATGCCTCGGATTCGGCGATGGACGCGATGTTCATGATACGTTCGCGTTCGCTTCCATCTGGCACGCCCAATGTGTCCAGTTTGTTGACGCGTGCCGTGACCATTTCCTTGAGGATGTCCTTGGCGGACTTGTCCTGGACGCTGTAGGATCCGGGCTCAAGCCATCCTTCGAATTTGCCACCCGCTTCATCTGGCAGAATGCCCGCGCCGCCACCGTCGATGACCGCTTGGAATTCGGACACGTCCTTGCCTGACATCTTGGCCGCGTTGGCGATGACATCGGACACCCGTTCGCCGGCCTTGACTTCGGCGAAACCGCCGGCCTTGCTTTGGTCGGACAGGATCTTGACGACATCGGCCGCTTTCATATGCGTCTTCAACGCGTACGAACCCGGGTAAAGCGTCGCGCCGGCGGCCGCGACTGCGGAGGTGAACGCCGATTCGGATTTGACGATGTCCGCCTTGACCAGATTTCGTGCGATTTCGGCTGCGCCTTGTCCGGTTTCCACGGTGAACGTCGTGTCTTTGTCTCCCGAACCGGTGTAATCCTCAATCTGGATTTGCGAGCCGTTGGCGTTCATTTGCCTGAGATGTTTAACCATGCGCACACCGAAAAAGCCGCCGACGACGACAAGAATGACAACGACGGCAGCCGCGATGATTGTGACATAGCGACGACGACGTTGTTGCTCACGTCGTTTACGCATGTCGCGTCGCGATTTCGGCGGTTGCGGCGGCAACGCGGCATCGAATGACGAGCCCGCTGACGTATCATCGACCCACTGCGCGTTATCGGAGAAAAAATCGTTCAGATTATCGGTCAAAGGTCTCTCTCCCCTTACTCTCTGCTTCGGTCGAGCGCCGTCTGCAAAATCACCACCGCAGATTGCTGGTCGACCATCGGACGGTGCTTGCGTCCGCCGATGCGCGCATCGAACAACTGATGATGTGCGGTCACTGTCGTCAGACGCTCATCCACCAATTCAATGGTGGGAACCCGCGTCACCGAATATGATTCATCCTCCACGGCCGCATGCAGTCGTTTTTCAAGATTGACGGACCAGCGTCTCGCTTTTTTGGCGCTTTTCCCCTCTTCGCCGTTCAGCAGCAACGGCAGGCCAATCACCACATGGTCCACCGACTCGTCCCCAATGACGTCGATGACTTCATCCAACGCGCGGAAAGAATCCCCATACACTTGAATATTGCCTATGGGATGTGCGAGGGTGAGCTCGGGATCGGACAACGCAAGTCCGACCCGAGCATCACCCAGATCGATACCAAGCCAAACCATGCTTGGAGAATCAGCCCTTCAGAGCCTGGCCGGCCAATGCCTCAAGTGCCTCGTCGATCTTGGTGGCGTCCGCGCCGCCACCCTGTGCGAAGTCCGGCTTGCCGCCGCCACCACCGCCAAGAACCTTGGAAGCGCCACGGACCAGATCACCAGCCTTGATGCCTTGCTTGCGTGCCGCTTCGTTGGTTGCCACGGCGACCATGGGCTTGCCGTCCTCGTTCATGCCGGCAAGAGCCACCACGACCGGAGCATCTTCGCCGAGCTGGCCGCGCACGTCGAGCACGGTCTTGCGAAGCGCGTCGAAGGAGCCGAAATGTCCAACGTTCTTCTTGGCGACCTTGACCGGAGCCGAGGAAGCTTTGGCCTCAGCCACCAGCGTTGGCACAGAGGCCGCAAGCTGGGACTCGTACATTGCGGCAAGACGACGGTCGGATTCCTTGAGCTTGGCAAGCAGCATGTTCACACGCTCGGCGAGTTCGTCGGGACGGGCGTTGACCATGTCGGAAAGCTGGGAAACCAGCGCGTGCTCGCGGGCGTTGAACTCATACGCGCCCTGGCCGACGACCGCGTCCACGCGGCGCACGCCGGAACCGATAGACGCCTCGGACATGATGTTGATGGCGCCGATCTTGCCGACGTGGTCGATATGGGTGCCACCGCAGAGCTCGCGGCTCCAGCCGTCCTCGCCGATGGACACCACACGCACGATGTCGCCGTACTTCTCGCCGAACAGATGCATGGCGCCAAGAGCGATGGCGTCATCGAACTTCATTTCCTGAGTGGTGACGGCAAGGTTCTCACGAAGCTTCTCGTTGACGCGGGCTTCGACGGCGTTCATGGCGTCCTTGCTGGGGGCGCTGGACCATTGGAAATCGAAGCGCAGACGGTTCGGAGCGTCTTCGGAGCCACGCTGGGTGGCCTGCGGACCAAGTTCCTCACGCAGCGCCTTGTGCACCATGTGGGTGGCGGTGTGGGAACGTGCAATGGCTCCACGGCGCTCGAGATCGATGTTCGCGTTGACTTCGGCGCCCACAACCAGCGTGCCTTCGGTCAGACGGCACTGGTGGACGATAAGGTCCTTGATCGGCTTCTGCACGTCGTCGACCTCAAGCACCGCGCCATCGTCGGACAGAATCTCGCCCTGATCGGCGAGCTGGCCGCCGGCCTGCGCGTAGAACGGCGTGCGGTCGAGGATGACCTCGATGTTGGCCGGGCCGGTGACGGCGGGAACGGAACCCTTGCCCTCCTGCATGATGCCCAGAACCTTGGCACGTGCGGACATGTCGGTGTAGCCAAGGAAGTCGATCGGCTGGAGCAGGGTCTTCTTGAAGTCGTCATAGACGGACAAATCCACGTTGTGGCGCTTCTTCAGCGCGTCCGCACGGGCACGGCTCTTCTGTTCGGCCATCAGCTCGCGGAACTTGGCTTCATCCACCTTCACGCCCTGGTCGGCGGCCATTTCGAGCGTGATTTCAATCGGGAAGCCGTAAGTGTCATGCAGCTTGAAGGCATCCTCGCCGGACACGAGATCCGAGCCGCCCTGCTTGGCCTTCGTCACGGCCGTGTCGAAGATCTCGGTGCCGGATTCGAGCGTGCGGCGGAACGCGTCCTCCTCACCGTAGGCGGCTTCGGACACGTCGTGGAAGGTGTCGTTAAGCTCCGGATAGCTCGGTTCCATCGCGGCCTTGGAGGTCGGCAGCAAGGTCGGCATGACCGGCTCTGTCACGCCGAGCTCGCGCATGGCCTTGACGGTTCGACGCAGCAGGCGGCGCAGCACATAGCCACGGCCGTTGTTGGACGGACGGACGCCGTCGGACATGATCATCAGCGCGGAACGCACGTGGTCGGCCACGATACGGAAACGCACGTCCATGGCCTCGTCATCGCCGTAGGTGCGGCCGGAAAGCTTCTGCGCGGCTTCGATGACCGGGAAGACCTCGTCGGTCTCATAGATGTTCTGCTTGCCCTGCATCAGATAGGCGAGACGTTCCAGACCGGCGCCGGTATCGATGTTCTTGTTCTCAAGCTCGCCGACGATATGCAGGTCGGTCTTGGACTTGACGTTGTCGACCTCGTAGTTTTCGAACACGAGATCCCAAATCTCAATGTAACGGTTCTCGTCGGCGATCGGGCCGCCTTCGACACCGTACTTTGGACCACGGTCTACATAGATTTCGGAGCACGGACCGCCAGGGCCAGGGCCACCGGTGGTCCAGAAGTTATCTTCCATACCCATGATCTGGATATGTTCAGGATCGACGCCTTCGTTCTTCCACATCGAGCGGGCTTCCTCGTCGTCGGTGAAAGTGGTCATCCACAGTTTCTCCGGATCGAAGCCGTAGCCGCCCTTATCCTGCGGGGTGGTCAGCAGCTCATACGCATAGTGGATGGCCTCCTCCTTGAAGTAATCACCGAAGGAGAAGTTGCCAAGCATCTGGAAGAACGTGCCGTGACGGGTGGTCTTGCCGACCTCGTCGATGTCCAGAGTACGCACGCACTTCTGGTTGGAAGCCATGCGGTGCTTCGGCGGGGTCTGCTCACCCATGAGGTACGGGATGAACGGAACCATGCCAGCGATGGTGAACAGAGTGGTCGGATTCGGAGAAATCAACGATGCCGAAGGAACGACAAGATGATCGTGCTGTTCGAAATAGTCAAGAAAGCGCTTCGCGATTTCAGAAGTGCGCATGTGGATTTGAGCTCCTTTGTTGTTGGAGGCCTGATGCCTTCCAAACGTGTGATTGGTTGCTTGAGCGTATCTGTCGGGCGGAAAACGACTACTCGTTCCGCGCCGCATATTTGCTGTTAAGTTCAGCCTCGCGGGCTCGACGCGTGGCATTGAACTCATTGACCAGACCTTCAAGCGTGCGCATGGTCACATGGTCCTGGTCGGGACCAAGCAGGAATTGGCGGGCGGTGTCCGGTGTGTTGGCTTTAACGTATGCCTGCGCTTTTGTGACAGCGACGACACCGATGCCCACGCCGATGGAGACCCAGAAAAGACGCTTGAACATCACTCCCCCTTATTGCCTGCCGCGTGATTGACGTCTCTCTTAGCCAAGAAAGACTGCACAGTGGACTTCAACGCATAGGTGGCGGACGCAACCTTGATGACGGGCTTGCCCAAGAACGATCCATATAGATCAGTCAGCGCGCCGACATTATTGGCCGTGGTGGACGCCGCGGCGGAGATCTTGTTGACATCCTCCAGGGACTTGTTCACCTGCTGCACCGTGGTCACGCCCTCGTCAAGCGCCGGAATCGCATGGTCTCCGGTGTCTTTGACGGTCTGCGCGATCTGGTCGAACAATTTGCCGAGACGGATCAGCGGGTAGATCATGAAACCGGCAAGCACCGCGAATGCAATTGCCGCAATCAGACCGGCGATCTCTCCAACACCCATCTTGTACCTCTTTTCAGCTCCACGGTTGCCCGCGAACACAATACCCGCATAAGACTAGTAAAAAGCCACGACTGTGGCAAATACGTTCACTGGTTGTACGAGACCACACTCACCGCGCGGTCCATGGGTTCGTTCGTGTCAAAATCAAGGCAGGTCACCGAACCGTTGGCCGGACGTTCGCTCAAATCGTATCCTTCCGGGGCGAATCGGTGCATAAGGCTCAACAATGTATTGCCGTGGGAGATCTGCAGCACGTGGTCGCCGTCCTTAAGCCGAGGGTTGTCCGCAATCAAAGCGAAGCCGTCCTCCACACGATGCCAATACTCGTTATCGGATTCGGCGTCATGGAACGGATCGGCTTCTTTGAGAAAGTCGCGGGTGGCGGCAAGCCCGTATTTGCGGACGATGTCGTTGTAGTTCTTCGCACCATGGGGACCACCGGCAGCGGTCCATGCGACGGACATGTCCTGTCCCTCGAAATAACCGTAGAACTGCTCACGGAAATGCATGTCGCTGACCAGTGACGGACGAACGTGTCCTGCGGCTTCGTTCGCATCGAGGATCCGTTGTGCCGTCACCTGGGCGCGTGTGGTGTCGGAGCAGTATGCCGCGGCGAACTCAATGTCCCGGAGTTTGGCGGCGGCCTTGTCCGCATCGGCAAGTCCCGCATCGGTCAACGGGGAATTCGACCATCCCTGGAGTCTGTTATATCGGTTGAAGAACGTCTGTCCGTGACGGACCAGATGAAGATGAAGCAACATGGTTTCCATGGTACCTGTGGAATCAGCCAAACGACATGCCGCCGGAAACGCCATAAAAAAACGAGAAGCCTCGCAACCGTAACGGCTGCGAGGCTTTCGCTGTATGTCCTTAAACTGTATGTTCTTACAGTATGGTGATCCAGATCAGCGGGCGTAGAATTCGACCACGTACTGGATGTTGACCTGCACCGGGATCTCCTCGGCTTCAGGCTTGCGGGTCAGGGTGGCCTTCAGGGAAGGCAGGTTGACGTCCAGGTAGCCCGGAACCGCCGGCAGCACATCGCGGTGCACACCTTCGGCAGCGGCCTGGAACGGAACCATGGTCTGGCTCTTGGCCTTGACCTGGATGGTCTGGCCCGGCTTGACGCGGTAGGACGGACGATCGACGATGTTGCCATCGACGAGGATGTGGCGATGGACCACGAACTGGCGAGCCTGGGCGGTGGTGCGGGCGAAGCCTGCACGCAGGACCAGAGCGTCGAGACGGGTCTCAAGATCGGTCAGCATGGCGTTGCCGGTCTGGCCGGCGGTGTGGGTGCCCTTCTCGTAAGCGGCGCGGAGCTGCTTCTCGGAGATGCCGTACTGGGCGCGAAGACGCTGCTTCTCGCGCAGACGCACTGCGTAATCGGATTCAGTGCGGCGACGGGTGCGGCCGTGCTCGCCAGGAGCATACGGACGCTTTTCGAAGATGCGCTGAGCCTTAGGGGTCAGAGCGATGCCGAGGGCGCGGGAAAGACGCACCTGACGGCGGGAACGCTGAACGTTCGTCATTGGTTTAATCCTTTGTTTGTTCTGTCGTTGTCTGAACGGAACGTATGCCGAAGTCCGGCATACGCTGAGCCAGCCTCTCCAGTGCTTCTTCGCGCAATGCGCGAACGGCTTGACCCGCAATGCAGAACACCACGGATGGCCGCCGACCCACTGATGGGCTAAGACTCCAGACGGCATACGTCCTTCCGGGCGCACACCAATCGCTAATCATACACATGGGGAACGGACGAGATGCTCCGATTCACCTACATCGGCATGTCTTAAAAACGTCAGGCCCGAGTAAGCACTCCCCTATCCATACGATAGGTATGGTCCACATAAGCAAGCGCGTCCGGATCATGGGTAACCATAAGTACCGAGGTACCGTCATCCGCTACTTGCCGCAGCAGCCGCATGACGATTGCGGTGCTTTCGGCATCCAGATCTCCTGTCGGTTCATCGGCGATCAGCAGTTTCGGCTTGTTCATCAACGCTCGGGCGATGGAGACGCGGCGCATCTCGCCACCAGAGAGCTCCTTCGGATAGCATGTCGCAAGCTCGCCTACAAGCAGTTGATCCAACAGATGTTGCGCGCGTTGCGTCAAATGGTCGGGCTGAGATGAAGAAGCCGTCTGCGTCGAAGCTGGTTGGATGACGTCGGGAAGGCCATCGACCACGACGGAAGACGCCGTCTGTTCCTGTGATTGTGCGTCATTCGTCCGTTCATCGATTTCGGTTTCATACCGAGACGGGTTGCGATGCAGCACTGCGGGAAGGACCACATTGTCGATTGCGGTGAGGTTCGGCAATAGTGTCTGGATCTGCGTGACGAAGCCGATGGTGCGGTTGCGCAAAATCGACATCTGTTTGTCGTTTAACGTGGTCACCTCGTTACCGGCCAGCAGAATCGAACCGGATGTAGGTTTCAGCAATCCCGTGACGAGATTGAGCAAAGTGCTTTTGCCGTTTCCGGATCTGCCGACGATCGCCATGAATTCGCCTGGATCGAGCGTGAGATTCACATCATCCACCGCGGGGAAAGGTTTACCTCGGCGTACGAATTCACGGGTAAGGCCACGAACCTCCAATATGGGCTGTTCCGGCATCACTCCCCCTCCCTCAGCGTCAGGTATGCCTGTGGGGCGGAAAGACGCACCGCTGTGGCGAGGGATGCGACCAGGCCCGTAAGCACGGCGAACAGGAGAGCGACGACTATCAGTACCGCCACTTTACCGACGCCAATCTGCAGATACGGCAATTGAAGTTCCTTAGCGATCAGACCACTGAACGGAAACACGACCAACGAGGTACAGGTCACACCGATCACACCTCCAATAGCTCCGATGGTCGCCGATTCCTTGACGATAATGCCCACCAGGGTCGCACGATCGGCGCCGAGAATACGGTACGCGGCGAATTCACGCTTGCGTTCGTTCATAGCCGACGAAAACACCGCCAACATCACGACCAAACCCATAGTCCAGAACACCGTGATGAACACCGCCACATAGCGGATAATCACCTTGAGATTCGTTTTCGTCGTAGCCGTGATACCGCCCGGATACACATATCCCAAACTTTTGATCCCCGTGGCTTTTGCGATATTCGAGGCGACCTGTTGTGCGGAATATCCGTCCTTGACTTTGACGAGCACGGCGGACACCGCTTTGCCGGCGTATTCTTCAGGAATCGCGGCATGTCCGACCTGCGCGGAATAGGAAACGACATCCGGCACCGTGTCCAGGTTCACGAATACGGAATTGTCCAGTGACGTTCCGGTATCGGCCAGTTGCGCGGCCACGGGGAATTCATGACCGTACAGTTTGACCGTATTGTTGTCCGACACGTTGATGCTGGCGCCTGCTATGATTTGGCCGCGACGGAGTGTGCCGTCGAATTGCGAAGCCACCCAAGGAGTGATGACGAAGTCGGTGTCGGGGTTGAAGCCGATGATCTGCACCTTTTCGTCGCAGCAGGCTGCCGCAAGCGAGGAGATGTACGTCTGCACCGTGCTTTCGCCCACACCGTCCGCTTCGGCGATTTGGCTTCCAATGTCATTGGTGAAGTAGAACGTGCTCGAAGAGTTTCCCGTGAGCAACGCCTCAGCCTGGTTTTTCGTGTTCTGCGGCGTGACCATCAGATCGGCGCCCATACGTTCCCGCATGCTGTTCAGCCCGTTGTTCAGGTTCATGGAAAGCAGCGCGCCTCCATAGAACGCCACAGTGAGCATGACGACCACAATGACAAGCGCCGAAGTGCGGAATGGTTTGCGACGCAGATTGGCCAGCGGTAGTTTCGCAAGGGTGATATGCGGCACGTCAGCCACGCTTTGCCGGCTTGAGATCGAGATATACGGCGACTGCTGCGAGCACCGCCAGCAGCACGCCCAATACGATAAGCGTCGGCATCGTCACCATATGGCAATGCATCATGGAGCCTCTGCATACGCCTACCAGCATGGTCGGCACCAGAACGACAAGCACGCCCAGCACGGCATTGGCGATATCCAATCCGGCCCTGACCCGGCTTGGCGCGAAAAATCCGATTATTGCCAGCAATGCGATGACGACACCCAGTCCCAGAGCGACCCGAGCGGTGTAGCGGCATGCCATGGGCATGTCTTTGACGGCACACACATGCGCGAAGGTCTGCGGGGCGATGGCGATCAGCGCGCCCAGAACAATCTGCGATATCGCGGCGAACAGTTTTCTTGGCATGGTTCTTCCTCTCGAAAAGCAAACATCGCCGATTATCGCAACAAATGCTCCGAAAGAAAAGACTTGTTTTTTCACTCAATCCGTGTTATGAGCCCACAACGGCGCCGCCACGAGGGGCGCCTATTGGAAAAGCCGTCAGAGCTTTTCAATAGGCGCCACACGAAGCAGCAATCGTTTGACGCCATCCGTGCCGAAATCGACGGTGATCACCGAATTCGCGCCCTTGTCCTGCGTTTCGATGACCTTTCCCAAACCGTAATGGTCATGGGTGATTCTGTCGCCTATCTGGAAATCCGAAATGCTCAATCCGTTGTTGCCGTCCAACGAACTTGCCGGAGCCGATTTCGTCAGATCCTTTGGCTTGGCGCGGCGCGTGGTGACCTTACCGGATTTGCCGGAGGGCTTGCCGGAACCGTATGACGACCGGGATGAGCCATACGAACCGTATGAGGACGAGCCAGAGTGCGATCCGCCAGAGAAACGGCGGCTTCCCGAGCCGTAGGAGGACCGTCCGGAACCATACGAGCTGTGCGATCCATGAGACGACCCATAAGTGGAATGCGATCCGCGAGAACCAGAACCATACGATGAGGAACCGTATGTCGACGATCCGTACATCGATTCGCCGAAGGAAGTGGATCCGAAATCGTCATCATCGTCCCACCCGCCGAACTCGTCGTCATCTCCCCAGCTGGCGCGCATGCGCTCCACACCGGCCTCACGACGTTTCCAATCGATGAGTTCATCCGGAATCTCATCCAGGAACTGGCTGGGCATCATGTCATTGGCCTGCCCCCATTGGGCACGCACCGCCGCACGGGTCACATACAGCCGACGCTTCGCACGGGTGATGCCCACGTATGCCAGACGACGCTCCTCGGACAGCTCGCTGGTGTCCTCCATGGCACGCTGGTGCGGGAACGTACCCTGTTCCATACCCGTAAGAAACACATACGGATATTCCAAACCTTTGGCCGTATGCAAGGTCATCATCGTGACCTTGCCGGAATCCTCGCCCTCTCCCGGCAACTGATCCGAGTCGGCGACCAATGCCGTGGTCTCCAGAAAACCGGCCAACGTGGCATCCGGCGTGTTCTGTTCGAATTCGGCGGCCACGGACTGCAACTGGGAAAGATTGTCCACACGCGAAGCATCCTGCGGATCCTCGGAACGTTGCAATTCCTCCAGAAGACCGCTTTTATCCAATACTTCGGCCACCACTTCGGATGGTTTCGAATCATGTTCCTTGGCGAAATCGGCCAGCTCGTGCATCAGATCACGGAATGCGCCCAACGGTTTGGTGGTACGGCCTGTCATGCCTTCAATCTGGTCCATATGTTCAATGGATTCGAAGAACGTGAGGCCATGCGCGTCCGCGTAGCCGGCCACCAATCCCTCCGCGCGTGCGCCGAGTCCTCGTTTAGGCACATTGAGGATACGCCGCACGTTCACATTATCCGCGGGATTCACGATGGCCTGCAAATACGCGATGGCGTCCTTGACTTCCCTACGTTCATAGAATTTGGTGCCGCCGACCAGCTGATACGGCAGATTGGCGTTGATCATGGCCTCTTCCAGCGAACGTGACTGCGCGTTGGCTCGGTACATGATGGCGATGTCACGGTAAGCGACGTCTTCCTCGGTGTGGATTCGTGCGATTTCGTTCGCTATCCATCCGGCTTCCTGCTGTGCGTTGTCGGCGGCATAGCCGACGATTTTGTCGCCTTGACCAAGCGCCGTCCACAGTTTCTTCGGCTTGCGGTTTTCGTTTTTCGCGATCACCGCGTTCGCCGCGTCGAGGATGGTCTGCGTCGAACGGTAGTTCTGTTCGAGCATGATGGTTTTGGCGTTCGGGAAATCCTGTTCGAAGTCTTGGATGTTACGGATGTCCGCACCTCGGAACGCGTAGATGGATTGGTCGGAATCACCCACCACGGTAATCCAGCTCGGTCCCACACGGCCCGCTCCCCTCGCCTGCGGGTCGGGCTGTTCGTCCGAATCGATGCCGGACAATTCACGTACGAGCACATATTGGGCATGGTTGGTGTCTTGATACTCGTCCACGAAGATGTAACGGAACCTGTGCCGATAGTATTCGCTCACCTGCGGGCAGGTTTGGAGCAATTCCACGGTGCGCATGATCAAATCGTCGAAGTCGACTGCGTTGGCGAGCGCCAGACGATGCTGGTATTCGGCGTAGACGACGGCGACCAGTTCGTCGACGTCGCCGGCGCTCACCTGGTATCCGCGCTGTCCCGGGATGTAATCGCAGTTCGCTTTTTTCAGCTGGTCTTTCCAGGAAACCAACGCGTTCTTGCAGTCGGATATCTTGCCCAGCAGCATGCGTGGCGTATACCGCTTCGTATCGATGTTCAGGTCGGCTGCGATCAGTTTGACCAGTCGCTCGCTGTCCGCGGTGTCGTAAATCGAGAAGCCCGATTTAAGGCCGATTTCCTTGCCGTCGCGGCGTAGGATGCGTACGCAGGCGGAGTGGAAGGTGGAGATCCACATATGTTCGGCTTCCGGCCCGACCAAAGTCACGAGACGTTCACGCATTTCCGCGGCCGCCTTGTTGGTGAAGGTGATGGCGAGGATGCTGCTTGCCCAGAAGCCATGCGCCAGCAGCCATGCGATGCGACGTGTCAGCACACGGGTCTTGCCTGAGCCTGCGCCGGCGCCGATGAGCAATGCCTGGCCGTAGTATTTCACCGCTTCTTCCTGTTGGGGGTTGAGTCCCTCTATCAGGCTCCGCGGATCGCACATCACAGGTCCCATGCTCTGTTCCACCGATTCCTCTTTTCTTCGCGCACGATCATATTCAAACATTTGTTCGCAGCATTCATGTTTATCACATGAGCAGGTCAGGGGTCCGACTCGCACGGTCAATTGAGGCGCGTATGCTGAACTCCTATATACGGCTCGCCGTATGCCATCATCTGATGCCGCTTTCGCGGCCGACAAGATTAAGGGGTTTCATGAAGGAACTTGAAGAGCGCATTGCGCAACAAGGTACCGTCAAGCCCGGCAATGTGCTGAAAGTGGACGCGTTCCTCAACCATCAGTGCGATGTCGAGCTGTTCGACCATATGGGCGCCGCCTGGGCCGAGCATTTCAAGGGCAAGACCATCGATAAGATTCTGACCATTGAGGCTTCCGGCATTGGCATCGCCTGTGTCGTGGCCCGTCATTTCGGCAATGTCCCGGTGGTGTTCGCCAAGAAGGCGCAGTCCATCAATCTTGACGGCGACCAGTACACGACCACCGTGTATTCCTTCACCAAGCAGAAGGAGTTCCCTGTCATCGTGTCCAAGCGCTATCTCAATGAAGGCGACCACGTGCTGCTGATCGACGATTTCCTTGCCAACGGCAAGGCGTTAAAAGGCCTGATCGAGCTGTGCCATGAGGCCGGAGCCACTGTGGAAGGCATCGGCATCGCAGTGGAAAAGGGCTTCCAAGGCGGTGGCGACCAGCTGCGTGAGGAAGGGTACGACGTCGATTCCCTGGCAATCGTCGAATCGATGGATCCGGAAAACGGCACCATCGAATTCCGCTCCTGATTTTTTCAGTACGCTCAAACGATTATAAGAGAGGATGTAACAGTTGAGCGAAGAGAAGAACACAGAGAAAACCGAAAAAAAGACGAAGGCAAAAGACATGAAAAAAGGCGTGTCTTTTGAGGCGTTGAGCAGTCTTGACGCACCGGTGTCGTTCTGGAAGGGCATTCCGTTCGGCCTGCAGCACGTCATGGCCATGTTCGTGGCGAATCTCGCGCCTATCTTCTTGGTGGCCACGGCCGCCAAGATGGATGCCGCGCAGTCCGCCGCCATCATTCAGGCCGGCCTGCTGGTCGCAGGTCTCGGCACCTGCCTGCAGCTGTACGGTGTGTGGCTGATTGGTTCCCGTCTGCCGATGGTCACCGGCATTTCCTTCACCTACGTCGCGGCCGCCATGTCGATCGCGCAGCATCAGGGTTATGGCGCAGTCGCCGGCGCCGTGGTGCTTGGCGGCCTGTTGGAGGTCGTGCTTGGTTTGACGGCCAAGTATTGGCGTCGTTTCGTTCCGCCGATCGTTTCCGCGATTGTCGTCACCTCGATTGGTTTTTCGCTCCTGTCCGTCGGCGCCACGAGCTTCGGCGGCGGTTCCGGCGCGAAGGATTTCGGCAGCTGGCAGAATCTGACGCTTGGCCTGATTTCGCTGGTGGCTTGCCTTGCGTTCCAGCTGCTCATGAAGGGCACCGCCAAGCAGCTTTCCGTGCTGTTCGGCCTTGTCGTGGGCTATGTGGTCGCGATTTTCATGGGAAAGGTCGATTTCTCCGGTTTCACCAATCTGCAGGTCGTGTCGGTGCCGCATTTCATGCCGTTCAAGCTTGAGTTTGATCCGGGTGCGATTATCTCCTTCGCTCTACTGTATGTCGTTTCCTCGGTTGAGGTGTTGGGCGACACAGCGGCGCTTACCAAGGTCGGTCTCGACCGTCAACCCACCGACAAGGAAACCGCCGGAGCTATTGCCGGCGACGGTTTGATCTCCTCCGTGTCCGGTTTGTTCGGCTGCCTGCCATTGACTTCGTTTGCGCAGAACATCGGTCTGGTGGCGATGACCAAGGTGGTCAACCGCAAGGTGATTCTTTCCGGCGGTCTGATTTTGGTGCTTGCCAGCTTCGTTCCGGCCGTTGCAGAGGTCTTCAACTCCCTGCCGCAGGCTGTGCTTGGCGGCTGCACCATCATGATGTTCGGCAATATCATCCTGTCCGGATTCCAGATGATTTCCGAGGCCGGTTACACGCAGCGCAACATCACCATCGCCGCGTTGAGCCTAACCATTGGCATCGGTTTCACCCAGGTCGGCGACATTTTCGCCAACTTCCCGGCGCTGTTCCAGTCCATCTTCGCTTCCAACTGCATCGCGGTGTCGTTCGTGGTGGCTGTGATTCTCAACGCCGTTCTGCCTAGCGAGGAGCACTTCCTGTCCGCTCCTCAGCATCAGGAGGCCTGATTTCCCTAATATCGGCATCGTCCGCATATGAATGATCCCCATTCCGATTTCCACGGAATGGGGATCATTCATATGCGACGGCATGTGGCGGACCTCGTATGGAAGTCGTCAACGCATCAATCAGTGCCCTTGCTTGATCCAAGCGGCGATTGAATCCTTGACCGCCTGCGCGTAGATCGTATTGGACATTCCCGGATGGATGCCATCTCCGGCAAGTTCGTCAGCATGCTGGGAAATGGTCCCGTCCCAATCGACCAGTACGACGTTGTTGGAATGCGCCGCGGCGAATTGCTTCAACACGGCATTGGTGCCGGGAACCCATGAAACGGGAGCGTGCGCGTTAATGAGCACCAGCACATGATCGGGGCCGACATCATTCAGCAGATCGTCAAGCTGATCATTGGTCACCACGGAGTTGGTGGCAAGTCCCACCAAGACCCAGGGGCGCAGATTTCCTTGCGCTTTCAATTGATCGACAAGACCCTGTCCCTTCGCCATCGACCGTGAGACTTCGGCATCCACAATGATGTTGGGGAACGTGTCTTGCAATCCTTTGCTGGACGCCAGCATCACCGAATCTCCGATGGCGGCCATTTGCGAACCATCCGGCATCTTATGCCGTGGCTTCCTTGGCATCGGTGTTCGGCGTCGTTCCAAAGCGGCATGATTGCGTTGCTGCAACAGCCTGGCGCTGATACCCAAGGATTGCGCCACACTGGTTTGTTCCGATGCCGTCGCCACAGCGTATCCGCAGAAGCTCCATGAGCATGCCAGCACCACGACCGTGGATATCAGACGGCCGCAATGCTCGGCTTCGTCTCCACTGATCGGACGAATCAACGCGATGAATCCCGCACGAGCGACTGGCTTCTCGAACAGTCGCCAAGATGCGAACGCGAACAGCACGGTGAGGATGAAGGTGAAGGACAGCAGCCTGTCGGCATGCCATGCGCCCCACTGGGGCAGCAGGGATCTCAGCAGCAGCCATAATGGCCAATGCCACAGATAAATGCCATACGAATAATGGCCCAAAGCGGCAAGCGGCTTGAACACAAGCAGATCCTGCATCCAGGATCCGAATGGTATGGTTCCTGCGATCAGCATCACAGCAAGCACGGAGGCGACGAAGATACCGCCATGGAACGCCGCTGGGCCTTGAGTGATATGCCGCATCATCCACAGCAATGCCAGCAATGAGCCAAAGGCAACTATCGGGCCGAATTGAATCCATATCTTATGGAATCGTTCCATTATCCGCGATTCATTGGCTCGCCCATGCTCATGTCTGAGAATCGGCAGTATCCAAGCCAGCGCGGCACCGAGCCATAGGCCCATGGCGTGCGTGTCGGTGCCGAAATACACACGTGTGGGGTCAGCGCCAGAGTGGTATAGCAGTCCCATGGATACCGCGCTTGCTCCGGCAAGGTCTGTCAGTATGCATACCGGAGCCCATCTGATGATGATTTTTCGCAGCAGCAAAACCACGAATGGAGCGATCAGATAAAACTGCATGAGCAACGACATGAACCATAGGTGACGGAATATGTCAGGGTTCATCTGGGAGAAATAGCTGGCTCCGCTGCTGATGGCATACCAGTTGTAGCATCCCAGAAGCACGGTCATGATCTGGTTCCGGATGCCGACAAGCATGTCGCGGTTCACCAGCCATGCCAACGTCACCGAGATCGGGATAAGAGCAAACAGCGCGGGATAAATCCGGCGGAACCGTTTGAGGAAGTACTCCCCCAGTTCCAAGCCTTTACCTGAATCGATACGATTGAGCAGCGATGAGAAAATCAGGAAACCGGAGATGGTGAAGAACACATCCACACCGAAAAACCCGCCTTGAAGCGAAAGCTCATCGCAGTGATACAGCACAATCGCAATAAGGGCTATGCCTTTAAGCCCGTCCAAACCGACGAAACGTCGTTTAGCAGCCACGAATAACCAACCGTTCTCTCTTACATCATTGCACGGTACAGTGCAACCTGTCGTATCGTACTACCAAGCAATCCCTTGCGAATCGCGGAAAAGGGGGCCCAACGCACTGCGCCGCCGTGCCTGATTGACCGATGATATCGATTATCAGGCACGGCGGCGCAGATTCATACCGTTTGCCGTCACGTTCCTCTACCAGCCGAAACGTGACACGTCACTCACTTGGAGAAGACGTTGCCGTAGGAGTCCTTGCCTTCTTCTGCGATGGCGGCGGACTTGCGGGCGATGGCCAGCTCCTCGTTGGTCGGGATGACGCAGATGGTGACTGCGGAATCCGGGGTGGAGATGATGCGCGGTTCCTTGGAACGGGTCGCGTTCTTCTCCTCATCCAGCTTGACGCCGAACGGAGCGAGCTTGTCGCAGACCATCTTGCGCACGACGTCATCGTTCTCGCCAACGCCTGCGGTGAAGGTGATCACGTCGACGCCACCCATCTGAGCGGTGTAGTTGCCGATGTAGCCGACGATGCGGTGCACGTAGATGTCGAGAGCCAGCTTGGCGTCCTCGTTGCCCTCTTCGACCAGACGATGCACTTCACGCAGGTCGCCGAAGCCGGTCAGACCCATCATGCCGGAACGCTTGTTGAACAGGGTGTCCAGTTCGTCCACGCTCATGTGGGCGTTGCGAATCAGGTGGAAGACGACGGCCGGATCGATGTCGCCGGTACGGCCACCCATCACGAGGCCTTCCAGCGGGGTCAGACCCATGGAGGTCTCAACCGGCTTGCCGGAGATTTCGGCGGAGGCGGAAGCACCGTTGCCGATGTGCAGCACGATCTGCTTGAGGCCTTCGGCCGGCTTGCCGATGACGGACGGCACGACGGAGGAGATGAACTCGTGGGAGGTGCCATGGGCGCCGTAACGGCGGATGTGGTACTGCTGGGCGACTTCCTTGTTCAGCGCGTAGGTGCTGGAAGCCTTCGGCAGCTGGAAGAAGAAGGAGGAATCGAACACGAAGATCTGCGGAACATCCGGCAGCAGGGAGCGCATGACCTCAGCGCCCTTGGCCTCCGGACCGTTGTGCAGCGGGGCGAGCACGGCGAGGTCCTTGACCTGGCCGATGGTCTTGTCGTTGACCAGAGCCGGCTTCGGGAAAATGGAACCACCCTGCACCACGCGATGGCCGACGGCCACGATGCCTGCGTCGGCGAGCTTCGGGCCGAACTCGTCGAAGAAGCCGAGCACGCGCTTCAGACCCTGCTCATGGTCGTGAATCGGCTCTTCGAGCTCATGCTTCTCGCCGTTGTACTCGTGCTTGTAATGACCGTCAACCGGCTCGCCGATCTTCTCGACCAGACCGGAAGCGATACCTTCGCCGGTTTCAAGATCAACCAGCTGATACTTGATAGAGCTGGAACCGGAATTGATGACAAGGACGGTTTTCGCCATTGTGGGCATCCTCCATGTGTTAATCGATGTGCCGCTTACGCGACTTTCCAAAACCTTAGATTACTCGTTGCTTGCTACAAAATGCCCGATTACTGGGCTTCGATGGCGGTCAGGGCGATGGTGTTGATGATGTCCTGGACCGTGGCGCCACGGCTCAGATCGTTCACCGGGCGGTTGAGACCCTGCAGCACCGGCCCGACGGCGGCCGCTCCCGAGGAACGCTGTACCGCCTTGTATGCGATGTTGCCCGCGCACAGATCCGGGAATACGAACACATTGACATGGCCCGCCACCGGATCGCCCTTGGCTTTGGTCGCGGCCACGGTCGGAGACCATGCCGCGTCGAACTGGATCGATCCGACCACCGCAAGGTCGGGAGCCTTGTCTTTGACGATGGTGGTGGCTTCCTCGACGAGGTCGACGTCGGGTCCTTTTCCGGAGCCCAGCGTGGAATAGGACAGCATGCCCACCTTCGGTTCAAGGCCGAACGCCTTGGCCGTTTCGGCGGATTGGATCGCGATTTCGGCGAGCTGCTCGGCATTGGGGTTAAGGTTGATGGCACAGTCGGCGAACACGGCGACATGGTCCTTGAAACACATCAGGAACGCTCCGGATACCAACGATGTTCCTGGCTTGGTCTTGATGACCTGCAGGGCCGGACGCACGGTATTGGCCGTGGAGTTGACGGAACCGGACACGAGGCCGTCCGCCATGCCCATCACCACAAGCATGGTGCCGAAATAGCTGTCATCGGCCAGCTGTTTGCGCGCCTGCTCTTCGGTCATGCCTTTCTTGGCGCGCAGCTCGCACAGCTTCGCCACCATGGGTTCCAACACCGTTTCATCATCCTTGGCTTGGAATTTCGCCTTGCCAAGCGATTTCAATCCCAATTCCTGACCACGGGCGAGAATGGCGTTTTCGTCTCCGACGATGATCAGATCGACGATGTCGCGTTCCAGCAGATAATCGGCGGCTTTGATGATGCGATCCTCGTTGCCCTCCGGCAGCACGATGGTCTTCTTGTCCGCCTTCGCCTTGCCCAGCAGACCGTATTGGAAAGCATAGGGTGTGGTCGGGGCGTCGAATGGCGATTCGAGTACCGCGGTCAGTTCCGCGGCGTCGACGTTCGTCGCGAACGCTTCGTCTGCCTTGCTGATGGCGTCATCGTCATTGAAATCGACGGCAGGTAGCGTCCACACCGGCACCGGGTAGTCGACGAAGCATGCTTTGAGCGGATCCGGCTGCGTGTCGTCACACCCAGTAATGAACACGCCGACGACTTTGCTCCCGGCGTCTTCGATGACCTTGGTGGATGCCTCAACCGTGCTTTTGACTTGTTCCGGTGTGCGTTCGATAGTGCATACGGCCAGCAGGACCGGCGATTGGAGGTCTGCCGCGAAGTCAGCGTTGAAAGAGAACATCGCGGGATCATTGACTGCTGACCTGTCGGTGCCGACAATCACCATGGCATCCGGTCGGGCTGTTTCTACGGCTTGGGTGTAGGCCGCAACGATATCCGCCCGCGAACCTTCCTTATCGTTACGAGCGCGCTTGGGGCACACGCCGACGGACTGTTCCCGGCTCAAACCGGCATTGGAAGCTTCGATCAGCACGTCCGTGAAGGTGTCTTTTCTGCAGACCGCCGGACGGAACACTCCGGTCTTGCCGGCTGCGGCAAGTGCCTTGGTGACTCCAAGGGCGACAACATTACGGCCGTTAGCCGCTTCGGGACTGATGATGGTGACGCTGGTAAAACTCACGGTGTCTCCTATGTACTTCACATTATTCGGGTGCGATACCACATCGTTCGCACAATGAGCAATTGTAATGTGCAAACGGTAACTGACACGCGCTAGCGGTTTTGCTGTTTTAAGCCAAGCATATCGCACCGTAATACGAAAAAGCCCCAAGGGAACAATCCCTTGGGGCTTTTATCAAGCAATCAGGCCAAATAGCCTAGGCTCACTCGTTATCGCCAGCGGTTGCGGCGGTAGCGGAGACAGCACCCTGCTTGTTGGTGTTGACACCGGAGTAGACCCAGTCGGTGTAATCCGGGTGATCGTAGCCGTTGTCGACAGCGAACTGGAAGGCTTCCTGACGGAAGGCCTCGAGCTCGTTGATCTTGTCGGCGTACTTGTCAGCGTCGATCATGCGCAGAGCTTCAGCCTGGAGCTCGTAGCGATCGATGTTGTTCACGCGAACCATGTCGTACGGGGTGGTGGTGGAGCCCTGTTCCTCGTAGCCGTGAACGTTGAAGTTGTCGTGGTTCGGGCGATCGTAGATCAGACCACGCACGTCGCGGGCATAGGAGTGGTAAGCGAACAGAACCGGCTTGTCCTCGGTGAACAGCTCAGCGAACTCCTCATCGGAGAGGGCCTCGTTGTTCTCCTTGGCGGACTGCAGCTTGACCAGGTCAACCACGTTGACGACCTTGAACTTGATGCCCATGGCGTCCAGCTTGTCGGCAGCGGCCATGATTTCCTGAGTCGGAACATCACCGGTGGCGGCGAGCACGATCTGAGCCTCATCGTTGGACTTCACGTTGGAAGCCCACTTCCACTCGGCAGCACCCTTCTCGAGCTCGGCGCGAGCTTCGTCCAGGGTCAGCCAGGTGGCGGCCGGCTGCTTGCCGGCGATGATGGCGTTGATCTTGTTGGTGGACTTGTAGCACTTCTCAGCCACAGCGAGCAGCATGTTGGAATCCACCGGGAAGTAGATGCCGATCACGTGATCGTTGTTGAAGCACTTGTTCAGCAGGACGGAGGTGACACCCGGATCCTGGTGGGAGAAGCCGTTGTGATCCTGACGCCACACGTGGGAGGAGACGAGCAGGTTCATGGAGGAGATCGGCTTGCGCCACGGAATCTCGCGGACGGTAGCCTCGAGCCACTTGGCGTGCTGGTTCAGCATGGAGTCGATCACGTGCACGAAGGACTCATAGGAGCTCCAGATGCCGTGACGGCCGGTCAGCAGGTAGCCCTCGAGGAAGCCTTCCATCTGGTGCTCGGAAAGCTGCTCGGTGACCTGGCCGGTGACAGCCATGTGCTCGTCGACCTGAGCGGACAGGTAGCCGGCGTCCCACTGCTTGTTGGTGACGTCGTAAGCGGCCTGCAGACGGTTAGAAGCGGTCTCATCCGGTCCGAAGATACGGAAGGAGTCCGGGTTGTTCTTGATGATGTCGCGGGTGTAGACGCCCAGACGACGGGTGGCCTCGAGCTGGCCCCAGCCGTGGCCGTACTCAGCGACTTCCTTGACCTCGTAGTCTTCCAGCTTCGGCAGCTTCAGCTCTTCGCGGATGCGGCCACCGTTGGCGTTCGGGTTCTCACCGATGCGCAGTTCGCCGGTCGGCATGAAGGCGGTGACTTCCGGCTTCACGGCGCCGTTCTCGTCGAACAGCTCTTCCGGCTTGTAGGACTCGAGCCAGTTCTTGAGGACCTCGAAGTGGGCCTCGGTATCGCGGGCGGAAGCCAGCGGCACCTGGTGGGAACGCCAGGAGCCCTCGGTCTTCTTGCCGTCGATGAACTTCGGGCAGGTCCAGCCCTTCGGGGTACGGAAGATGATCATCGGGTAGAACGGACGAGTCATGTCGTCGGTCTGAGCGGCGGCCTTGATGTCGCAGATCTCGTCGAAGACGGTCTCGAACAGCTCGGCGAAACGACGGTGGATCGACAGGTGATCCTCGTTGTCGAAGCCAGCGACGAACTCGTACGGCTCATAGCCCATGCCGTGGAAGAACTCGTGGAGCTCTTCGTCGGAGATGCGGGACAGGATGGTCGGGTTGGCGATCTTGTAGCCGTTGAGGTGCAGGATCGGCAGCACGATACCGTCGGTGCGCGGGTTGATGAGCTTGTTGGACTGCCAGCCGGTGGCCAGCGGGCCGGTCTCAGCTTCGCCGTCGCCGACGATGGCCGGGACGAACAGGCTCGGGTTGTTCATCACAGCGCCGTAGGCGTGGGACAGGGCGTAACCCAGCTCGCCGCCTTCGTGGATGGAGCCCGGGGTTTCCGGAGCGTAGTGGGACGGGATGCCACCCGGGTAGGAGAACTGGCGGAAGAACTTCTGCAGGCCAGCCTCATCCTTGGTGATGTTCGGGAAGTACTCGGTGTAGGTGCCGTCCAGGTAGGACTGAGCGGTACCAGCCGGGCCGCCGTGGCCCGGGCCCATGATGATCACAGTGTTCTGCTGGTGATCAGCAATGAGACGGTTGATGTGGCCGATGAGGAAGTTCAGGCCCGGGGTGGTGCCCCAGTGACCGACCAGACGGTGCTTGACGTCTTCGCGGGTGAAAGGCTCCTTCATCAGCGGGTTGCTACGCAGATAGATCTGGCCGATGGAGAGGTAGTTGGCTGCGCGCCAGTACTTATCCACGCCTTCGATAGCTTCCTCGGAAACCGGAGCGTTCAGCTTCTTCCAAGGGGTGCCAATAACAGGACTCGTCATGTGTACTCCTGTACTCCTGCACTGTGATGTGCGATTGTTTATTTCCTTAGGTCATGAGCCATGCCTAAAACCTTGCGGTTACGCGGTATGCCTCATTTCCAGTCACTTGCACATATTACGAGCGCGGTTCGACTTTTTGCTGTTTTTTTGCGACTGTGTGTTCAATTGTTATTTTTCTGTACGCAAATGTGTGCTTTTATCGGGATTTTTGTGCGTACTTCACACTCTATCAAAAAGATTGAAAAACGGCTCAAAATCAACGTTTTTAGTCGGTTAACACATGTTTCCCACGTTCGTTTCCCTAGATACACACGCGGCGTGTTGAGTAGGTGGGAGTAAGCAATTGTGAGATTCGTTCATTCTCCGTTCACGTGTTTCCAATGTCTCCTTGCAACGTCACAATAGAGCAGTTAGTATTGTTCGTTTCTTGATACCTCATATTAAAGGGAGAGTGTTATGGCTGCAGGTCCTGTGCTCGTTGTCGATTTCGGAGCCCAGTACGCCCAGCTGATCGCACGTCGCGTGCGTGAGGCCAATGTTTATTCGGAGCTCGTGCCGCATTCCATGCCGGTCGATGAGATGCTGGCCAAGGATCCGCAGGCCATCATCCTGTCCGGTGGCCCCGCTTCCGTGTTCGAACCGGGCGCTCCGCGCGTCGACAAGAAGCTGTTCGACGCGGGCGTTCCGGTGCTCGGCATCTGCTACGGCTTCCAAGCCATGGCATACGCGTTGGGCGCGGATGTCGACAAGGCCGCCCTGGGCGAATACGGCAAAACGGAAACCACCATCGACAAGGCGGAGGGTCTGCTCGACGGCTCTCCCGCAGAGCAAAGCACGTGGATGAGCCATGGCGTGGCCGTCAAGACCGCGCCGGAAGGCTTCGAAGTGCTCGCCCACACCGAAGGCGCACCGGTCGCCGCCATGCAGGACGAGTCCCGCAAACTGTACGGCGTGCAGTGGCATCCGGAAGTCAAGCACACTCCGATGGGCCAGAAGCTCATCGAGAACTTCCTGCACAAGTGCGCCGGCCTCGGCGATAACTGGAACGCGTCCAACATCATCGAGGACCAGGTCAAGAAAATCCGCGAGAAGGTCGGCGACGCCCAGGTGATTTGCGGCCTGTCCGGCGGCGTCGACTCCGCCGTCGCGGCGGCTCTGGTGCATAAGGCCATCGGCGAGCAGCTCACCTGCGTGTTCGTGGACCACGGTCTGCTGCGCAAGGGCGAGGCCGAGCAGGTCAAGCATGATTTCGTCGAGGCCACCGGCATCAAGCTCATCGCCGTGGACGCCTCCGAAGACTTCCTCACCGCATTGAAGGGCGTGAGCGAGCCGGAGAAGAAGCGCAAGATCATCGGAGAGAAGTTCATCCGCACTTTTGAGAAGGCGCAGCGTCAGGTCATCGAAGAGGCCGGTGCCTCCGGCAAGGAAGTCAAATTCCTCGTGCAGGGCACGCTGTATCCGGACGTCGTAGAGTCCGGCGGCGGCGATGGCGCGGCCAACATCAAATCGCACCACAATGTGGGCGGCCTGCCGAAGGACATCAAATTCCAGCTCATCGAGCCGCTGCGCACCCTGTTCAAGGATGAGGTGCGCGCCATTGGCACCGAACTCGGTCTGCCGGATGAGATTGTCTGGCGTCAGCCATTCCCGGGTCCGGGTCTCGGCATCCGCATCATCGGCGAAATCACCAAGGAACGTCTTGACCTGTTGCGCGAAGCTGATGCCATCGCACGTGAGGAGCTTTCCAAGGCCGGCCTCGACCGCGACATCTGGCAGTGCCCGGTCGTGCTGCTTGCCGACGTGCATTCCGTGGGCGTGCAGGGTGACGAACGCACCTACGGCTCGCCGATCGTGTTGCGTCCGGTGTCGTCCGAAGACGCCATGACCGCCGACTGGTCGCGTATCCCGTACGACGTGCTCGCCACCATCTCGACGCGTATTACCAACGAATGCCGTCAGATCAACCGCGTGGTGCTTGACTGCACTTCCAAGCCGCCGGCAACCATCGAATGGGAGTGAGCCCGCAGGCTTGACGCATAGCGGAAGGGGCTTTCCACAAACTATTCTTGTGGAAAGCCCCTTCCGCTATGTTACGGAAACAAGTCCGCTCTCGTCAGACGGACCGAACGTCCCCCGACGTCACTTTTGCATATCCGTCAAACAAGCATGTCATTCCACAGATCCACGAAATTCGGTAGGGTTTTCGCCGTCGTGGCGACGTTCTTCACTTGGATGCCTTTGATGCGTAGGCCAAGCATCGCCGCGAATGTGGCCATACGATGATCGGCATAAGTCTCCATCACGGATGGTCTAAGACGATTCGCCGACACAGGGGTTATCTCCAATCCATCGGGCAGTTCGTGGGCAGCTCCCCCAACGCGCGTAATCTCGTTGGCCAAAGCCTCCAGACGGTTCGTCTCATGCCCTCGTAAATGACCGATGCCGATCATGCGGGTAGGCTTGTCCGCAAAAACCAGAATCGCTGCAAGCGACGGCGCGATCTCACCTGCCGCCGTCAAGTCGAAATCACCTAGGCCGCTGACATGACCGTTGCCGGTCACTTCGCAGTACCGGACGTCGTCAATCACCGGGAAGCTGATCTCGGCTCCCATACGTTCCAAATATCCCGGAAGCATGCCTCCGGGTTGCGTAGTGGATTCCGGCCAATGAGGTACGCGCACGGTTCCTCCGGCGATGAGCGCTGCGCCAAGGAACGGGGCGGCATTCGACAGGTCAGGTTCGACCGTCACAGTTTCGGGCAACTGCACGGCTCCCGGCTGCACGGTCCACACGCGAGCGTGTTCGTCTGCGTTGACACGCACGCCGGAACCATGCAGATCGGCCACGGTCATGCGAATATGCGGCAAACTCGGCGTCTTCTCCCCCGTGTGATGCAGTTCCAAACCGCCTGGCACTCGAGAGCCGATGAGCAATAGTCCTGAAATGAACTGCGAGGATCCCGAAGAATCAATGCTGACCACGCTCGGCTCAGCGCACTGGCTCACCGTTTGAGGTGGAGTGATTGTAAATGGCAGTCGACCTTCCTCGCCGTGGTATTCGATACATGCCCCCAACTGTTCAAGACCGTCCAACACCGGCTTCATCGGACGCGCGTACGCCTGCTCGTCACCGTCGAAAGCCACAGGACCGTCCGCGAACATGGCAAGACCGGGCACAAAGCGCATCACCGTTCCCGCAAGACCGCAGAACACCTTCGTACCACCGTGGAACCGGCCGTCGGACGGCGGCACCACTGTAACCGTGGTGTCAACCTGCTCGTCGATTTCGCAGCGCACTCCCAACACGCGCAACGCGTCCATCATCAACTCGGTGTCACGTGAACGCAATAGACCGACCAATCGCACGGGTCGATGTCCGAGCGCCGCGAGAATGAGATAACGGTTCGACAGTGATTTGCTGCCCGGTACCACCACAGTGGCGTTCAACGGTTTGCCGGCATACGGTGCCGGCCACAGGTTCTCATGAAGTGCTTCCATATGGTTCATGGTAACCAAACCATGTGGAAAACGCCGCGCCCGTCTCGCATAGGTCGTCTTCCTGGCATGTTCCACAAATACATTCCTTTTTCATAAGACAACGCAATGTAATACGATGCTGTCATGGAGCATTTCATTTCACGTTGGTTGGTTTTGACCATTGCGGCCGGGGTCATGGTCACACTGCTTCCCGGCATGCACGCCGTTGGCGAACCACCCATTCTCGGCATCGGCGCGTTCGCGTTGTTCCTTGCGTTGATCAACGCGTCGATCAAACCGATCGTGCACACCATCGCATTGCCATTTTCGATTCTCTCGTTCGGACTAATCGCGTTAATCATCAACTGGCTGTTCATGGAGCTTGCGTCTTGGCTGGCCATAAGCCTGTTCGACGTGGGAGTAACCATCGATGGATTCTGGTGGTCCGTAATCGGATCGCTGATTATGGCCATCGTCTCCGGCATTGTCGGCACCGTCATTCAGGACTGATGCGATCGCGTATATAACTAAATGTCCTCCGCAATCTATCCGATTGCGGAGGACATTACTTTCGTTGTCGGGCTGACAGGATTTGAACCTGCGACATTCTGCTCCCAAAGCAGACGCGCTACCAAACTGCGCTACAGCCCGTTCATGCACTCCCGCACGTGGCAGGTGAACACGAGTTTCCATTGTAGCGTATGGTAGGACAACGACAGGCTAGAATGGCAAATACTGGAGGGAACGCGCATGGGACGTCATCAGCAAGCCGAGGCTTCAGGCATCATTTCCTTCATGGCATGCGCCACTCTTGCATGGATCGCCATGGACCTATATCTGCAATTCGCTCCCGCCATCTGGCGTGTCACCCAACGCCTGTTCACCGTGTGTGCCGGAATCACCGCGGGATGTGGAGTCATCTCGTTCACCTTGGGGTATGCGCGCAACTCCAGGTCGATGACGTTGAAACATGGCTGGACCATTCCTATTCGCCGTATCTTCGAGATACTCGCTTTGTCCGTGGTCTACGCGTCGACCATTTTCGTCACGGCGTTCATGCTGCTTTCCATTGCCAGCAACATGATGGGGTTGCGCACGTTAAAAGGCTATCTGACTGCACTCTGCGCCGCGATCTCGGGGGTCGTAGGCTATGTCACGTTCGTACAGGCGGAACTCATGAATGCCAAGACCATCGCATCCTTGTTGCCGTTCTTCGTGGTTTCCGGTGTCAGCATCGCAGGATTGACGTCCGATGATCCATACTGGTACAACAACAATTTCTCCCAATTGGGCGATCGAACCACTTTTGCTGCTCGTATGTTCAATTCGACATTGATGTTGGCCGGCGTCTGCATCGTCATCATCAGCTATTTCGCGATTTCGGAGCTCTTCACCACGCACCGTCTGCAGATGCAGTATCTGTCTGCAAACGATGAAAAAGAAGCTCCCAAACACTTCAAGGCGCGGATTCTTCTGCTATCGACCATGCTGACGCTCGCAGGCATCGCCTTCATCGGCATCGGCATGTTCCGTTACACGCCGCATCCGATTCTGCACAACGTATTCGCCCGCGGTCTTCCCTGCCTGATGAGCGTGCTGATGATCGCGCTGCCTTGGCTGGCCCCGCAGCTTTCAAAAGTAGTATATGTGATTTCAGACCTAGCTATCGTGATCGGGGCTCTTGCCGGGTTCCAGTGGTTGGCGGGGCGTAACACGTTGACGAACGTCGAGGCTCTTGCCGGCATGATGTTTCTGGGCTGGTTCATCATCTTTTCACGGCAGATTGCGGCCATCGAATCCGATCGTGTGCAGACGCAGCTTATTCTGGCGCAAACCAAGCGGCCAGAATCCGTCGAGGATCTTGCGGAGGTCAGCGAAACCGTTCCTGGAACCGTTTCCCGACTCTCGTCGGAAGTCTAATTCTCGTAACGGTTCACGAGCACAGTCCACAAACAATACGGCGAGGTGTCACCCGTACGGATGGCACCTCGCCTGTTCTCATGGCTATCAGAAATCGTAGTTCTTTGTGGTGGGCTTTCTATCGCTCATCAGCAACAGGAAGCTTCTCGACTGCGCCGTGATCGCGAAGCCGGCCTCATAGTTGAGTTCCGGACCCTTCGGATTATGCGTGTCGACGACCAGACGCCATTTCTTGCCATACCGCTCGTCCGGCAAGGTGAACATAATCGGCTCGTAATGCGCGTTGAAAATCAGGATGAAGTTATTGTCCACCATCTGGTTGCCATACCAGTCGGCTTCCGGAATATCGGAACCGTTCAGATAGATCATCACCGAGAACGCGTGGGTGTTGGACCAATCTTCCATGTCCATGATGGAACCGGTGTGGTCCATCCATTCGACCTGCGGAATCTTATCGTCCGGGTCTCCTGGCTCGCGGCCGGTGAAGAAACGACGCCGGTGGAGCACCGGGTGCTCGAGTCGCAGATGAATCAGCTTCGAAACGAACTCAAGCAGATCCTTCTGACTATCGTCAAGATCCCAATTAGTCCATGAAATGGCGTTGTCCTGGCAATAGGCATTGTTGTTGCCCTGTTGCGTGCGTGCCACCTCATCGCCGCCGCAGATCATCGGAATGCCCTGACTGCACAGCAGCGTCGCGAACATGTTGCGCATCTGCTGTTGCCGCAGGTCGTTGACGTCCTTGATGGTGGTCGGGCCTTCGACACCGCAGTTCCAGGAACGGTTGTTGCTTTCGCCATCCCTATTGCCTTCGCCGTTGGCGTCGTTATGCTTCTCGTTGTAGCTCACCAAATCGTTCATGGTGAAGCCATCATGTGCGGTGATGAAGTTCACGGAAGCCACCGGACGGCGGCCGTTCATCTGATATAGGTCGGAGCTGCCCATCAGACGGCTGGCGAATTCCGGTAGCGTCGATGGTTGCGAACGCCAGAAGTCACGCACGCAATCACGGTAGCGGCCGTTCCATTCGGACCAGCTGGACGGGAAGCCGCCCACCTGATAGCCGCCGGAACCCAAATCCCAAGGTTCGGCGATGAGCTTGACACGGGAGATGACCGGATCCTGTTCGACGATGTCGAAGAAGGCGGACAGCTTGTCGACTTCCTGGAATTGGCGGGCCAGCGTGGCCGCAAGATCGAATCGGAAACCATCGACATGCATTTCGGTGACCCAGTAGCGCAGGCTGTCCGTGATGAGCTGCAGCGCGTGCGGCGAGCGCATCAGCAGGGAGTTGCCGGTGCCGGTCGTGTCGAAGTAGTGGCGTCGGTCGTTGTCGACCAGACGGTAGTAGGCACCGTTGTCGATGCCTTTGAAGCTTAGGGTCGGGCCGAGGTTGTTGCCTTCGGCGGTGTGGTTGTACACCACGTCGAGGATCACTTCCATGCCGGCGCGATGGTAGGCCTTGACCATGGATTTGAATTCGTTGACCTGCTCGCCGCGTTGTCCGGAGCTTGAGTACGCGTTATGAGGCGCGAAGAAGCCGATGGTGTTGTAGCCCCAGTAGTTGCTCAGGCCTTTTTCCTGCAGGAAGCTGTCGTTGACGAACTGGTGGATCGGCATAAGTTCGATGGCGGTGACGCCGAGCTTCCTCAGATATTCGATGACCGATGGATATGCGAGGCCCGCGTAGGTTCCACGGATGTCCGGCGGCACGTCCAGGTTGAGATTGGTCATGCCACGCACATGGGCTTCGTAGATTACCGAATCATGGTAGGAGATGTTCGGATGTTGGTCGTTGCCCCAGTCGAAATACGGATTGACCACGGCCGATTTCATGGTATGCGGCGCGGAATCCAGCGTATTCATGCTGGTTACGTCCTCAGGGCTTTTGAACCAATACGAATAGAGGCTTTCGTCACCGTCGATGTTTCCCTCGATGGCTTTTGCGTACGGGTCGAGCAGCAACTTGTTCGGGTTGCACCGCAGGCCCTTTGCTGGATCATACGGACCGTACACACGATAGCCGTACCGTTGCCCGGGTTGTATTCCCGGCAGATAATTATGCCATACGTAGGAGTTCTGCTCCGTCATTTCCACTCGGGTCTCACGGTCTTCCTCATCGAAAAGACAAAGCTCGACTTTCTGGGCCACTTGAGAGAAGAGGGCGAAATTCACGCCGGCGCCGTCGTAGCTCGCACCGAGTGGATACATCGATCCAGGTCTGATTTGCATAATTCAAGTATCGCACGTTTTGCGAGTTGAATTCGTTATTTCGTTTATTCCGGCGATTGTTTTTACAATTCGAAACCTGCAGGCCGCTATTGTTGCCGCATTCTGCGAATTTGCTCATGCAAAATGGCGATCTCCGAATTGGAGGCCGTGATGTGCGTGTCTCGTAGCTGCTTCCACGGGATCCAAGCAGATTCGACATGCTCGTCGGCGTCGAAATGCCGTTCGACGGCCTGCCAGTGGCGCAGGTGCATCACCATGATGTTGGCCAGTTCGTCGGTCATGCCCTCGGATGAATAGAATTGCCCGACATGGTCGATATCGCAACTGTTTTCGTCGATTGGCTCGACGCCGGTCTCTTCGCGCAGCTCACGCAATGCGGCCGCATCGACGTCTTCCCCGTCATCGATGAGTCCTGCCGGCAGACCGTAGGCGAAGGCGTCGCAGCCGACACGGTATTCTCGTTCGACCAAGTACAAATCCTGCGCGCAGTCATGCACCAGCATGACCACACAGGGCGCGTGCCGCATCACCTGTCTGCGGATCACGGTTTGTCCGCCGTCTCGTGTCTGCAACGCGATACGCATGTCCTCCACGCCGAAAATCGCGCCTTGATACACGTGCTCCCTGCTGAGTACTGTGGCCGGTCTGGTCATGTCCACGCCATCGCTGGATTCGTTCAGCGACATATCCATGCTGGTCGTATCGGACATCGTCGTTCAGCGTTCCTGCCCGCAGGACGGCAGTACCAGATTCCAGGGATCGGTGTTCATGGAAATCCAGCGGACGGTGGGGATGTCTCCGGTCGCCTCAGATACGGCACGAGGCACATCGCCCATGGCGTATTGGAACCATATGGATTCGATGGCGCTGTGTGGCGTGTTGACGAACATCGGACGAACAGTGGCGTCGCCTCGGCCGAGTTCGATATCCGCGGCACGCATGGACGCCTCATAGCGCGCCTGCTCGATGGCATCGGTCACCGGATGATGGCGCAGATCGCTGGTCACATACACATCGACGCCTGCGGCACGCACTTCATCGAACAGGGAATCGCCCGAGCCCGGCAATACCGCCACCGTGCCGATCGTCGCGTCAAGGTCGCCGCACACCTGCACGCCAAGTTCGGTGTATGGCAGCGCGTCGGCCACACGACGGGCGAAATCACGCAATGCGATCGGCTCCTGCAACCGGCCGACACGGCCCAATCCGACCGGATGTTCGGCTTTCGGATCTTCGATGGGTACCAGCGGACGCTGTTCGATCAGGCCGAACGCGTCGGCGGCGGCCATGCCGACTCCTCGGTAGGAGGCATCGGCATTGGTGTGCCCAACCCACAGCGCGCAACCGGCGAGGTTGAGCTTCCGGACGATCTCACCACGGAATCCTAGTCCGGAGACCGCATGCACGGAACGGAAGAACAGCGGATGGTGGCAGATCAGCAGGTCGATGCCTCCGGCGATAGCCTGGTCGATCACCGCCATGGATGGGTCCGCCGCGAACGCGATGTTGCGCACGTCGTGGCGAAGGTCTCCCACGATGAGTCCCGGCTCATCCCATTGTTCCGCGTATCGCAGCGGATACAGCGTTTCAAGCACATCCACGACCTGCTTCAACGTTGCCACAATCTTCCTTCTTTCTTTTTTAATCAGCCTTCGATTATCCGACGGGAACGGATCAGTGGGCCGCCAATTGCCAATCGGAACCGATGCCCGTCGATACGTCCAATGGAACGGCCATGGTGACGGCATGCTCCATGGCATCCTTCACCAGCGCGGTGGCCTGCTTCTCCTCACCGGGCGCGATCTCCACCACAAGTTCATCATGAATCTGCAGTATGAGGCGACTTCCAAGGTTCGCTTCCTGCAGTGCGTCATACGCACGAATCATGGCGATTTTCATGATGTCCGCCGCCGAGCCTTGGATAGGCGCGTTCAACGCGGCGCGTTCGGCCGCGTCCCTCACGGCACGGTTCGGCGATTTGAGACCGGGAAAATACCTGCGCCTTCCGAAAATGGTTTCGGTATATCCTTTTTCGCGTGCGGACGAGACAAGCGATTCAAGGTATTCATGGACTTTGCCAAAAGTGGCGAAATACTGGTTTTTCAGCGATTCGGCTTCTTTGGGCTTGATCTTGAGCTGCTGGGCAAGTCCATACGTGCTCAGACCGTAGGCAAGTCCATAGCTCATCGCCTTGACGTGGCTACGCTGATCGGACGTGATGTCGTCAACGGGAATGCCGTAGACCAAGCTGGCCACATACTTATGGAAGTCCTTGCCGGAGCGGAAGGCCTCTATCAACGCCTCATCACCGGAAAGGTCGGCCATGATGCGCAGTTCGACCTGCGAGTAGTCGGAGCTCAGCAACGATTCGAAGCCCTCTCCCGGCACGAACGCGGATCGAATCTCACGACCTGCGGGATCCCGGTTCGGAATGTTCTGCAGGTTTGGATCGACGGAGCTCAATCGTCCGGTGGCCGCCACCGTCTGTTCGAAAGTGGTGTGGATGCGACCGTCATGACGGTTTGTGGCGTCGATCAACGTCTGCACGATCTGCTTGAGCTTGTTCTTTTCACGATGCATCAGCAACGCGTCAAGGAACTGGCATGCGCGGTCGTTATCGTACGAGCGGTCACGCAAGGTCTGCAATGCCGCGGCATTGGTGGTGTATGAACCGGACTTGGTTTTTTTCGTCGGTTTCAATCCCATGTCTTCGAACAGGATCTTCTGCAGCTGTTTGGGGCTTTGCAGGTTCACCTGCTCCCCCGCGAACTGCCACGCCGTTTCCTGTGCCTGGGCAGCGTCGGCGGCAAGTTGGTCGCGCATCTGCACCAGACGTGTCATATCCACTTGGGCGCCGACCTGTTCCATGCCATGCAGGACCTGAGAGACCGGAAGCTCAATGGATTTGAGGAGACCGAATTGTTCGCGCTTATCCAGCACACCGGCCAAATATTCGGCCAAAAGCCCCACGATTGCGGTGCGGGTGAGTATCAGCTCGTCGTTCTTGGAATCGGTTTCCTCAGGCTCGTCGAAGTCCAAGGTTCCCTGTGTCGCGGCTTCGGCTTGTGCTTCGATGTGCAGATCAAGGAAATGGGCCGCAGCCTGTTCCAGCGTGTCCGCGTGGAAATCCGGATGGGCAAGATATCCGGCGAGCTTGGTGTCGAACAATGGTTCCGGAAGTTCCACGCCGATGCTGCCCAGCAGATGCGCATGTTCTTTGTAACCGTGCACGACCATGGAATGGTGATAGCGGTCGAACAGCCTTTGCAGGCATTGCACCATATCCGGACTGAATACGTCGATGCGAATGGCTTCGCCGTGCACGGCGATCATCAATGCCGAAAGAGAGGCTTCTCCGGGTTTGCTCGTGCCTTCGGCGTAAAGCGTCCAGGACTGTTTCACCTTGTCCGTGCAGCGGGTCGAAGAATCGATTTCGAAGCCGAATTCCGGAATGTCGTTGGAGGAGCGTTCATGGCGTTCGTGCAGATGTTCCTGCACCACGGGGAAATGGTTTTGGACCCATGTCTCCACCACATGCGGATCGTTGACGTCTTCGACATGTGGCAGCCCGAGCTTGCTGGATTCGTGCACGTCCCCGGATGGTTTGTCCGCATTGAACGTTTTGAGCACGCGATTCTTGGTCCGAACACCGAATTCGAGCTTGGTGAATAGATCGTCGAGTTGACCAGCGTCGACTTGTCCAAATGTCAGGTCGGATACCGACACGCCAAGATCAAGGTCACGAACCAAAGCGTTCACGGAACGGTTCAGTTTGACCTGTTCGATGTTTTCGCGCAGGGCTTCGCCTTTTTTGCCGCTGATCTCGTCGGCGTGTTCGATGATCTGCTCAAGTCCGCCGTACTGGTTGATCCATTTGGCCGCGAATCCGTCGCCGACTCCGGGAACGCCGGGGATGTTGTCAGCGGTTTCTCCGCGCAAGGCGGCCAGATCCGGGTATTGCGCGGGAGAGACATGATATTTCTCCTGCACGGCATCCGGGGTCATATGTTTGAGGTCTTTGAAATGGTGGCCGGGATACAGCACGGTGATGTTGTCGTTGATCAGCTGGAAAGCATCACGGTCGCCGGACAGCACCAATGTGCGGTAGCCTGCCTGGTCGCCCATGCTGGCGAGCGTGCCGATCACATCGTCACCTTCGTAACCGGGTTTTTCGATGTATGTGACGCCCAAGGCCGTCAGCATCTGCTGGATTAATGGCAGCTGGCTGAGCAGTTCCTCGGGGGCCGCGTCGCGAGTTCCTTTGTACTGCGGCAGCATCTGGTTGCGGAACGTGCCGCCCTTCACATCGAATGCGACGGCAAGATGGTCTGGATGTTCGGCATCGATCACCTGCGAAAGCATGGTGGCGAATCCCCAGACCGCGTTGGTGGCCTGACCTGATGATGTACTGAAATTCTCTACGGGTAAGGCAAAAAAAGCGCGGAACGCCAAAGAATGGCCGTCAACGACCAATAGCGTTCCGCGTGAAGTGCCTTCCACAGTTGGTGTGTTAGCGCTCATCCTCTGCTTCCGACTTCTGTTCGCCATACTTGGCGATGATGGCCATGGCCAGACGCTTCTTCGGAATGCGCTGGTCCATGGAGGTCTTCTGAATCCAACGGAAAGCGCCCTGTTCGGAGAAGTCCGCCTTGTCCATCAGCAGGCCCTTGGCGCGGTCGACGAGCTTGCGCTCCTCCAGCGTTTCTTCGGCCTTCTTCAGCTGCTCTTCGGCCTTCTTCAGCTGTTCCTCGGTTTCCTGCAGTTTGGACTCGCTACGTTCGACATTGTCAAGCAGATCGTTGATTTCGGCGAAACGGCCCATGGCGACTTCCAAAGCCGGCAGCAGCTTGGATTCCTCATACGGCTTGGTGACATACGCCATGGCGCCAGCGCCCGTGGCCTTTTTGACCAAATCAGACTGGGAGAATGCCGTCAGCATGACGACCGGAGCGATGTTCTCATCACAGATGATGCCAGCGGCCTCGATGCCATCCATGCGAGGCATCTTGACATCCATGCACACCACGCTCGGGCGGAACTTACGGGTCAGTTCAACGGCTTCCTCACCGTTGGCGGCCTCTCCGACGACCTCATAGCCGTTATCCTCAAGCATGGCGACCAAATCCATGCGGTTCACGGATTCGTCTTCGGCAACGACGACGGTGCGCTTGTGTGCCTCGTTATTATTGGCAGAATCCGGCTCGGGAGCCGCAGCAGCTTGGAGCCCCTCATCAGTGAGTACTTCGTCCGGTTCCGTGGTCTTCTCTGCAGCCATGTCGGTCTCTTTCCACTGTCACACCCAAAGCCGGCCTAACATGCCCCAACCCGGGCCTGGATTGATATTGATTTCTTACGTGCCCTCGGTGGGACTCGAACCCACACTGCGCAGATTTTGAGGCTGCTTCCTCTACCAATTGGGATACGAGGGCTTGCACGCAACTCTGGAAGAATACCACATGATTGCGATTTGCGCCAAATCTCGGCGTTGTCATCATTCGGGGACATCGCGTAAAAACAATAATCCTCCCATCGGGAACCAATGGGAGGATTATGGAATCAGCGTTTAACGCGACGATTCAAATCTCAGTCGCAGGCACCAACGGTGTGGACGTAGATGGAATCGGTGCGACCCGGCTGGTGTTCGCCCTGGGCGGAGCTCAGCACGACGATCTTGTCGCCATCGGAGACCTTGCCGGCGTCCTTGAGGACCTTGTCGGTGAAAACCATGAGGTCCTTGCGGGACTTGTCATGGTAATCCTCGTCGACCAGGAAGGACTCGGTGCCCCAAGACAGGGCCAGCCAGTGGAAGGTGTGCTCATTGTTGGTGATGCCGTAGATCGGGGTGGCCGGACGTTCACGGGACACGCGGTGCACGGTGGAACCGGTCTGGGTGTAGGCGACGATGGCCTTGGCGTTGAGCTTGTCGGCCAGGTCGACGGCGGCGGAAGAGACGGCACCGGTGGAGGACATATCCAGGTTCTTCAGCTCCGGGATGCGGTCGAAACCATGCTCGGTGGCGAAGGTGGAGATGCGGCTCATGGTGTTCACGGTGACTGCCGGGTACTTGCCGACGGCGGTCTCGTTGGAGGTCATGGTGGCGTCGGCACCGTCGAGGACGGCGTTGGCGCAGTCGGATGCCTCTGCACGGGTCGGGACCGGGGAGCTGACCATGGAGCCGAGGACTTCGGTGGCCACGATGACCGGCTTGGCGTACTGACGAGCCAGCTCGATGCAGCGCTTGGTGGCCAGCGGGACCTCTTCCAGCGGGCACTCGACGGCCATATCGCCACGTGCGACCATGATGCCGTCGAACGCCTTGACGATCTCCTCGAGGTTCTCGAGGGCCTGCGGCTTCTCGATCTTGGCGACGACCGGGATACGGCGGCCTTCCTCGTCCATGATCTCATGGGCGCGATCGATGTCGGTGGCGAAGCGCACGAAGGACATGGCAATGATGTCGGCGCCGGTGCGGATGGCCCAGCGCAGATCCTCTTCGTCCTTCTCGGTCAGAGCCGGCAGAGACACGGCGACGCCCGGAAGGTTGATGCCCTTGTGGCTGGAGACCGGTCCGGCAACGACAACCTTGGTGTACACGTTGTTGCCTTCGACCTTGGTGACCTCGAGGCGGACCTTGCCGTCGTCGATGAGGATCGGATCGCCTGCATGGCAGTCGCCCGGGAGACCCTTGAAGGTGGTGGAGGTGATGTGCTCGTCGCCTTCGATGTCATCAGTGGTGATGACGAACTCCTGGCCTTCGGTCAGCTGGACCTTGTCCTCGCCGTCGGCGTTCTTCTTGAACCAACCGCAGCGGATCTTCGGACCCTGCAGGTCAACCAGGGCTGCGACGTTGCGGCCAGTGGCCTTGGCGGCGGCACGGAGGTTGTTGTAGACCTTGAGGTGGTCTTCCGGAGTGCCGTGGGAGCGGTTCAGACGAGCGACGTCCATACCTGCTTCGACAAGGCTGGTGATGCCTTCCAGGGACTCGGTAGCGGGACCGATGGTATCTACGATCTTGGCTTTACGCATGAATGCCTGCCTATTCTTGTTGATATTGATTTTGGATCTGACGACCCTGTTTCCAATGGCATAGCTTACTAGCAAAAAGCGCCCACTTCCACCTCAGAACTAGGTGTGTTGTGAACGCTCACAATTTCGTAGGAGAATAGAAAAGCTCTATTCTCCCAACGTTTGCCGGACTGTCACTTTTCGTTCGCTTTCATGGTGCGCATCTTAATAACACTTGCCAAAGCGGAACCGCCGATCGCAAGAACGATCACGACAAGCGACAGCCATGTGGGCACTTCCGGAACCCAGGAAATCGGCTGGCCGCCATTGAGGAACGGCAGCGAATTGCCATGCAGGGCCTCCATGATGAGTTTGACGCCGATGAAGCCCAGCACCACGGACAGACCCAGCGGAAGATAGACGAGCTTGTCAAGCAGCTCTCCGAGCAGGAAGTACAGCTGCTGCAGACCGAGCAATGCGAACACGTTGGACGTGAACACGATGAACGGATCTTTGGTCAGGCCGAAAATGGCGGGGATCGAATCGAAAGCGAACATCACGTCGGTGGTGCCGATGGTCAGGAACACGATGAGCATCGGGGTCCAATGCTTCACACCGTTCTTGATAGTACGCAGCTTTTCGCCGTCGTATTCATCGGTGATCTTGATGACCTTGCGCAGTGCGTGAATCAACGCGTTCTCATGGTATTCCTCGTCCTCGTCTCCCCCGGCGACGAGTTTGATGGCCGTGACGATGAGGAACGCGCCGAATAGGAAGAACACCCAAGTGAAGCGCGAGATGATGGCAGCGCCCACCAAAATGAACATGCCTCGCAGTACGAGCGCGACGGTGATGCCGACTGACAGCACGAATTTCTGTAGTTCCTTCGGCACCGCGAAATTCGACATGATAATGACAAACACGAACAGGTTGTCTATGCTCAGCGAATATTCGGTCAGCCAACCTGAGTAGAACTCGATGGCAGGCTTCGAGCCGGCGAAGAACCACATGAGTCCGCCGAAGATCAACGCCATGACCACGAAGAACGCGATATGCTGCACGCATTCCTTGGTGGAGGGCACATGCGGCTTGCGCCCGATGATGAACAGGTCCACCACGAAGAAGACGGCAAGCACCGCAAACGTGGCGATTTCAAAAACAAGTGGTGTTTCAGCCATAATCCACTATGGTACGGATGCCGTATGACCGGTCGAGAACTATTTGCTCGCCTCCGTCATCTGCCGAAGTTCCTTTTTCAGGTCACGGATCTCGTCACGCAGACGAGCCGCAAGCTCGAATTGCAGTTGTTCTGCGGCGGTATGCATCTGCTCGGACAGTTGTCGAATGAGATCAGCTAGATCCTGTGCGGGCAATCCGGCCTTGAGAATCTCCTCGTGCCGCCTGCCGGATTCCTCCTTGCTGGTATGTGGCACGCCGAGATGCGAATTGCCGGCTTTGTCCGCGTTTCGGTATCCGGTACCGAGCAATGTCTGGGTGTCGACGTCCTCCTTGGCGAGCATGTCGTTGACATCGGAGATCTTCTTGATGAGCGGCTTCGGATCGATGCCATGTTCCTTATTGTAGGCGATCTGGATGTCACGGCGGCGGTTGGTCTCGTCGATGGCCTTGCGCATGGCTTCGGTGATGTCGTCCGCATACATGACGACGGTGCCGGACACGTTTCGCGCCGCACGGCCGATGGTCTGGATGAGCGAACGGTAGGAACGCAGGAAGCCTTCCTTATCCGCGTCGAGGATTGCGACCAATGACACTTCCGGCAGATCGAGGCCCTCTCGTAGCAGGTTGATGCCGACGATGACGTCGATCTTGCCTTCACGCAGTTCACGCAGCAGTTCGACACGACGCAAGGTGTCCACATCGGAATGCAGATATTCGACTTTGATGCCGCGTTCCAGCAGATAGTCGGTCAGATCCTCGGCCATTTTCTTAGTGAGCGTGGTGACCAGCGCACGTTCGTTCCTTGCCACGCGGTCTTTGATTTCGGCAAGCAGGTCATCGATCTGCCCTTCCACCGGCCGCACGTCGATCTGCGGATCGACTAGTCCGGTCGGACGTATGATCTGTTCGACCACGCCGTCGCTCAAACCGAGTTCGTAATCGCCGGGCGTTGCCGACAGGTACACCGTCTGACCGACGCGTTCCTGGAACTCCGGCCATTTGAGCGGTCGATTGTCCATTGCCGACGGCAGGCGGAAACCGTGTTCGACCAGCGTGCGTTCGCGGCTCGCGTCGCCTTCGTACATGGCACCGATCTGCGGCACGGTGACATGTGATTCGTCGATGACGAGCAGGAAATCATCGGGGAAAAAGTCAAGCAGCGTGTGCGGAGGCGTGCCCGGCGCGCGTCCGTCGAAATGCCGCGAATAGTTCTCCACGCCGGAGCATGTGCCGACCTGCGAGAGCATTTCCAGATCGTATGTGGTGCGCATGGTGAGACGCTGCGCTTCAAGTTCCTTGCCTTGCTTATGCAATTCGGCGGTACGCTCGTCAAGTTCCTGTTGGATGGTTTTGAGCGCCCGTTCCATACGTTCCGGTCCGGCAACGTAATGCGAGGCCGGGAAGATGTGCACCTGCGATTCGTGCGCGATCACGTCGCCGGTCAGCGGATGCAGCGTGGAGATGCGGTCGATTTCGTCGCCGAAGAATTCGATGCGGATGGCCAGTTCCTCGTATACGGGGATGATCTCAACGGTGTCGCCGCGCACGCGGAATGTGCCTCGCGTGAAGGCGATGTCGTTGCGCTTGTATTGCATGTCCACGAATTTGCGCAGTAAATCGTCACGGTCGATCTGCTGGCCTTCCTGGAGGAACAGCATACGGCCAGCGTATTCTTCCGGCGTTCCCAAACCGTAGATGCAGGAGACGGTGGCCACGACCACGCAATCGCGACGGGTCAGAAGGTTCGCGGTGGCGGCGTGGCGCAATCGCTCCACATCGTCGTTGATGTTGGAATCCTTCTCGATGTAGGTGTCGGTCTGGGGAATGTACGCTTCCGGCTGGTAGTAGTCGTAGTAGGAAACGAAGTAGCTCACCGCATTGTCCGGCATGAGTTCGCGGAATTCGGCGCACAACTGCGCGGCGAGCGTCTTGTTCGGCTCGATGATAAGCGTCGGTCGCTGCAGACGTTCGATCAGCCACGCTGTAGTGGCGGTTTTGCCGGTGCCGGTGGCGCCCATGAGCACCACGTCGTTCTCGCCATTCTCGATGCGCGTGGCCAGCTCCTCGATGGCCTTCGGCTGGTCGCCTGAAGGCTTATATGGAGATTTGACCACAAACGGCTTGTTCACTCGTTCAATGTTGAATCCCATGGTTCCGTCTCGCTTCCTTACGCCACTGTTCCATCAGCCTATCAACACAGTCGAACATGTGTTCTACATCCTGGGATGAGTCAATCACCGCATCGGCTATGGATTCTCGTGCCGCACGCGTGGGCTGATGCGCGATACGTGCCTTCGCCTGTGCCTCACTCATGCCACGGGTGCGCATCATACGTTCCACACGCGTCTGTTCCGGTGCTTCGACTGTTACGATATGGTCGAAACGCATGGGTATGTCATCGATTACTTCCGCCAAAAGCGGAATATCATGTACGACCACGGCATCCGGATTCTTTTCGACCGCCTGCCGTTCCTCCGACAATGCAAGATCGTAGATCAACGGATGTTCGATATCGTCAAGGATTCTACGTTCGGATTCGGCATTCGGATCGGAGAAGACGTGTTCGGACATCCATCGCCGATTAAGACCACCTTGCGCGTTCATCGCATCCGGCCCGAAATGTTCCACGATTCGTTGCAGGCCCACGCTTCCGGGTTCCACGACTTTTCGGGCGAGCACATCATAATCGACAAGCGTCGCGCCCAGTTCACGCAGATGCGTAGCGACCGTGCTTTTGCCGGCGGCGATGCCTCCGGTCAACCCAATTCGAATCATCACAACCGCCATTGTAATGTTTGACGGACTCGCAACATACGCAAATGGCCCCGCACCTGATGGTGCGGGGCCATTTATCAGCGGTTTACGCGAATCAGTTTATTTTGATTCGTCGAAACTCACTTGCCGAGCAGCTGGTCGCGCAGAGCGGCGAGCTGGTCGGAATCGGCGAGGGTGCCGTTGGAGGTGTTGTCGGAGGAGTAGTTGGACACCTCTTCGACCTTCTCTTCCTTCGGAGCCTGGCCGTCTTCGGCTGCGGAAGCCTCGGCGTTCTCGAGTTCCTTGGCAACGAATTCCTTGTGCTGCTCCCACAGATCGTGAGCGGTGGCGTACTGGGACTCCCACTCCTCACGCTGCTTCTCGTAACCAGCGATCCACTCGTTGGTTGCCGGGTCGAAGCCTTCCGGATACTTGTAGTTGCCCTGCTCGTCGTACTCTGCCGGCATGCCGTACAGAGCCGGATCGAAGTCCTCGGAAGCCGGATCAACGGAGTCGTTGGCCTGCTTGAGGGACAGGGAGATGCGGCGACGGTCGAGATCGACGTCAATCACCTTGACGAAGACTTCCTCGCCCGGCTTGACGACGGTCTCCGGGTTCTCCACATGGCGGTTGGCCAGCTCGGAGATATGCACGAGGCCTTCGATGCCGTCTTCGACGGAGATGAAGACACCGAACTGAACGATCTTGGTGACCTTGCCCTTGACGATCTGGCCAGGAACGTGGGTGCGGGCGAAGCGCTGCCACGGATCTTCCTGGGTGGCCTTGAGGGACAGGGAGATGCGCTCACGATCGAGATCAACGTCAAGCACCTCGACGGTGACCTTGTCTCCGACCTTGACGACCTCGGACGGGTGATCGATGTGCTTCCAAGACAGCTCGGAAACGTGGATCAGGCCGTCAACACCGCCCAGATCGACGAACGCGCCGAAGTTGACGATGGAGGACACGACGCCTTCACGGATCTGGCCCTTCTTAAGCTGGGACAGGAAGGTCTCGCGCACTTCGGACTGGGTCTCCTCGAGGTACTGGCGACGGGAGAGGACCACGTTGTTGCGGTTCTTGTCGAGCTCGAGGATCTTGGCCTTGATCTTCTGGCCGATGTACGGGGACAGATCGCGGACACGACGCATCTCGACGAGAGATGCCGGCAGGAAGCCACGCAGACCGATGTCGACGATGAGGCCACCCTTGACAGCTTCGATGACAGTGCCTTCGACAACGCCATCGGCTTCCTTGATCTTCTCGATGTCGCCCCAAGCGCGCTCGTACTGTGCACGCTTCTTGGACAGAATCAGACGGCCTTCCTTGTCTTCCTTGGTGACGACAAGGGCCTCAATGGTGTCGCCGACCTCGACGACTTCGTCAGGATCAACGTCCTTCTTGATGGAAAGCTCGCGGGAGGGGATGACACCCTCGGTCTTGTAGCCGATGTCGAGCAGGACCTCGTCATGATCGACCTTGACGACGGTACCTTCGACCAGATCACCATCATCGAAGTTCTTGATGGTGGAATCGACTGCCTTGATGAAGTCCTCTTCGGTGCCGATGTCGTTGATGGCGACCTTGGCGACTTCGTTATTGTTCTCTGCCATTAATGTGGTTTCTTACAAAATAGTGGATGGATAAAATCGTTCTTCAGTTATACGTGTGCGCAAATACACACAAGGCGAAAGTCTACAAGAAGCCATGCACAAAAATCGGGCGTGTCGCATGTCACGACACGCCCGAAAGCACTATCGCGAAACTCACAACTGACGTTCGGCCATCTCCACGACATTCTGCAACAGCATGGCACGCGTCATCGGCCCTACGCCTCCAGGATTCGGCGTATATGCCAAAGCCTTCTCGTAACAGGCTTTATCGACATCACCCTTGACCTTGTATCGGCCGGATTCCTCGTCAAACACGCGGGATACTCCGACGTCGACGAGAATCGACCCTTCCTTGATGTCTTCCGGTTTGACGAAACCAGCCACTCCCATGGCTGCGACGATCACATCGGCCCGTCGCATGTGTTCACGCACATCCTTGGTTCCCGTATGGCACAGCGTGACAGTGGCGTTGACCGCCTTACGAGTCAACAACAGACCAATGGTACGGCCGATGGTGATGCCACGGCCCAGCACGCACACCTCCTTGCCATCCAAATCGATGTCGTAGGCGCGCAACAGCTCGATCACGCCGCGAGGCGTGCATGGCAACGGCGTGGCAATGTCTCCTCGGGCATGCAGCACAAGTTCGCCGAGATTATACGGATGCATCCCGTCGGCGTCCTTCTTGGGATCGATCAGATCGATGATGGCGTTCTCGTCGATTCCCCTTGGCAAGGGCAACTGCACGATATATCCGGTACAGGCGGGATCCGCATTGAGCTGGCGGACCGCATCGGCGACCTGATCGAACGTCGCATTCTCAGGCAGCTCGCGCTTGATGGAATTCACGCCGATTTCGGCGCAATCGGCATGTTTGCCGGCGACATATTTCACGGAGCCGGGGTCTGATCCGACCAAAATGGTACCCAACCCAGGTTGGATTCCCCTCGCCTTCAGCAGTTCCACGCGTTTGGCGAGGTCCGCCTTGGTCCGTGCCGCCACCTTTTTGCCATCAATCCTTGTTCCCATGTGGTCCACTTCCTCGCTAAGTCGCTTGTCGTATTGGCATTTGCAAGTATCGTAGGCTATCTTGGTTTCAGTCGTAAGTCGCGCATGTGCTATATGAGATGGACGCGACCGAAACGACGGACGACCCAAGAGGAAGGCAATCGACATGCGCTCTCACCAGCGTCCATTTTTCCGCATCCTTGCCGCGGGAATCACATTGTGCACGGTGCTGGGCACCGCTTCCTGCTTTGGCGCTTCTTCGGAGCCCGATCAACCAACGGCACCCGACACACCAAAGGAGCAGACCACCCCGATCAACGTGGTGGCGTCGGTCAACCAGTGGGGGGCTTTGGCGGAGCAGATCGGCGGCGTGCACGTCAAAGTCACCTCGATTCTGTCCTCCACAACAGAGGACGCCCACACGTTCGAACCGAAGACCACTGCTGTCGACACCCTGCAGAAGGCACAGGTCGTCGTGTCCAACGGAGCGGGATACGACTCCTGGGCCACAAAAAACCTGGAAAGAGACACCGTTTCCGTTTCGGCCGCACAAATGGTCGGAGCCGTTGAGGGAGACAATCCCCATCTCTGGTTCTCCAGCGACGCACGCAACGCCATGGCGAAGGAGCTTGCCGACACCTACAGCCGCATCATGCCCAAGCAAAAGAAATACTTCACAAACAAACTCAAGGCGTGGAACAGACGCGAGACGGTAATCGAGAGAAGCATGAAAGAGTTCTCCGATACACATAGGAACGTCTCCTACGCAGCCACCGAGCCGGTCGCATATTATCTGCTCAGCGACATGGGCCTATCCGATAAGACTCCCGAAAGCTACACGCAGTCCATCTCGGAAGGCTCGCAACCCTCGTCCAAGGAACTCCAGGACTTCCAGAAGATTCTGGAGGGGCATCAAGTGGATATGCTGATCAACAATGTTCAGAAGGCGGATGATGCCACAAATATTCTGACCGGCACCGCACACAAATCCGATGTGCCGGTCATCGACGTCACGGAACAGATGCCGGCCGACAGCAAAAGCCTGATCTCATGGATCGCGCAGCTCATCAAGCAAATGAATGAGGCGGTTTCCTCCAAAGATGATGCGACATCATCAGATTCGGACGCCTCTCCCTCTGAATCGAATGGCGAGCAGCCGTCGAACGACAATCCCGACTCCGATTCCGACGCCGCAACGCCGGACAACACAGGGCAGACGGACCCCGGTAAATAAAGCCACGGTCATCCTCCCTCCCCCGATTCGCCGATGTCGAGTAATTCCCCGGCATCGGCGGACTCTTTTTTTTCCCAGCAACGGTTACGATCCAGGCGGATTCATCACGAGACTTTTCATCGTCCATGCATGCTTCTTATTGAGAATGATTGTCAACACCGTTTGTGAGAATACTATCGTTGACTTATCAAGGGAGCGAGCCATGCACGACAAGGCATCATTCTGTATCGAATTCGACGACGCAGGGGTCTCACGCGGCGGACACATCATCTGGCAGCATGGCACCTTCCGTATCCCGCAAGGCTCGGTGACAGCCATCGTCGGCACCAACGGAGCCGGAAAAACCACCATGATGAAGGCCGAACTCGGATTGATTCCCATCGCCCACGGCGACATAACCGTGCTCGGCAAGCCGGCCGGCGACATGAATCACCGTATAGGGTATGTGCCGCAGAGCTACGCATCCGACATCGAATCGAACATCACCGCCGAACAGTCGGTGCTGCTTGGCCTGACCGGGGCAAGGTTCGGCATTCATCCCATCACCCGCCTGCAAAAAGACAAAGTACGCAATGCGCTGGAATTCGTCGGCATGCAGGACAAGGCGAGATACCGGCTGTCGGAACTCTCAGGAGGCCTGCGGCAACGCGTCGCCATCGCCCAAGCGCTGGTGTCGGACCCCCAACTACTCATGTTGGATGAACCGCTCGCCAATCTTGATCTGGCCAGCCAACGCGCCACAGTGCACGTGCTCGCCAAACTCAACCGAGAACTCGGCATGTCCATTCAAGTAGTGGCGCACGATTTGAACATGCTTCTGCCGATTCTCACCGGAGCCGTATATCTGCTCGACGGGCATCCGCATTATGCGAAGATGAACGAGGTGCTGGATTCGAAGCTGCTCACCCATCTATATGGCACCACGGTGCAGGTGGTCACCACTCCCCAAGGAGATATGTTCGTCACTCCAAGCGAGGATGAGCCCGATGACATTGACGTCGACGCCCACGCGCCGGAGGAAATCGCAAGATTCCACCAACACAACCGCATTTCGCAGGAGGCATGATCATGAACGAAACCGCTTTCTCCTTCGATCCGGATTGGATGGGCACGCTGACCGCGCCATTCATGACAAACGCTTTCCTCGCCGGCCTGTGCATCGCCTTGGCTGCTGGAGTGATGGGTTACTTCACCATCGCCCGTCATTCCACGTTCGCCGCGCATGCGCTGGCGCACATCGGACTGCCAGGAGCGACCGGAGCCGTGCTGTTGGGTCTGCCGGTCAGTGCCGGTCTCGGCGTGTTCGCTCTCGGCGGAGCATTGGTGATCGGTGCACTGGGCAAAAAGGCATCGCAACGCGAAATCGCCACAGGAACCGTATTGGCGTTCGCCACAGGCATGGGTCTGTTTTTCGCACGCTTGTCCAGTTCCGCCTCGCAGCAGATGCAATCGATTCTTTTCGGCTCCATCCTGACGATCACGGACGGGCAGATCGTCGGATTTGCGGTTTTCGACGTGTTGTTGCTGGCCGTTTTGGCCGTTATCTATCGACCGCTGCTGTTCAGCTCGCTTGATGAACAGGTGGCGCAGGCAAAAGGCGTGCCGGTGAATCTCATGAACATCTGCTTCATGGCCATTATGGCCGGTGTGATCACCATCGCGGTGCCCGCCGTGGGCACATTGCTGATATTCGCTCTTGTGGTCACGCCCGCCGCGACTGCGAACATCATCTCACGGTCCCCATTCGCCGCGATGGTCGTCTCCACCGTGATCTGTTTGATCTCCATTTGGGGTGGACTGTTGGTTTCCGCCATGTTCCCCGCTCCCCCGAGCTTCATCATCGTGACGATTTCCACACTGTTCTGGATTGTCGCCAAAATAATCGAATCGGCACGCCGCAGGTAGCGAAAGTATCAGCCGATCGGTTCCACCAAGGCGCTGGCGATGGCCGCGATGCCCTCGCCCGAACCGGTGAATCCCATGCCGTCGGTAGTGGTGGCCGTCAGCGACACTTCACAGCCGATGGCATGGCTCAACGCCTGTTGCGCCTCGTCACGGCGCTTGCCGATTTTCGGACGATTGGCCACGACGACCACGCTTGCGCTCACCGGCCTCACGCCATGCGCACGCAAATACGCAACCGTCGCGCAGAGCATCTCGTCGCCGTGTTTGCCGGCACCGGCGGAATCGGAACCGACTCCGAAAAGCATGCCTATATCACCCAATCCGGCTGCGGAAAGCAACGCGTCAATCAACGCATGGGCTGCGACATCACCGTCCGAATCACCTTCGATGCCGTCACCATCCCAACGCAAACAGGCAAGCCATAACGGCTTGCCTGCATCATGGGACGCGAATCGATGGGCGTCAAATCCCTGACCGATACGCATGGAAATTCCCTTACTTCTTCTTGGACTTCTTGTTCTCCGCCTCGACGCGCGCCAAAGTGTCCATGGCCGCCTCTTCAGGAGCTTCGGTGTGATGATCCTCGTCGCCAGGGCGCGGCGGTTCATAACCAAGGTTCACGTCAAGCAGACGCTGGGCCTCATTCTCATCAAGATGCTCCGACAACGCGATCTCGGAAGTCAGGATGCTGCGAGCCTTGGTGAGCATGCGCTTCTCACCGGCGGACAGCCCATGCTCGTCGACATCACGCTGGGCGAGGTCTCGCACGACTTCGGCGATTTTATTCACATCGCCGGTGGCGATCTTCTCGACGTTCAGCTTGTACCGGCGGGACCAGTTCATTTCCTTTTCGATGATCGGAGTACGCAGAATCTCGAAGACCTTCGCGACCTCCTTGGCGCCGACGATGTCTCGGACACCCACTTTCTTGGCGTTCTCCACCGGAACATTGATGACCAGCCCGTCGGACGACAGCACCGACAGCTGCAGATATTCTCGGGTCACACCCTTGACCGTTCGCTCGGTGATGGCCTCCACCTTCGCTGCGCCGTGACGCGGATAGACGACCATGTCGCCGACCTTGTAACCCATGAATCCTCCGTGAAAAGCTTACACAAAACCCGAATTATTGTGCCATCAGGGTTGGACTTGCCTAAAAATCCGCCAAAAACCAAAAAAAGACGCGACACGGGCCAATTTTCAAGCATTTCATGCTTACACTTTTCCCATGGCTACAGAATCCAAGATCAAAGAAGATAGCGTTGCCGTTCCTGTTGCACAGGGCGACCTGGATGCAGTAAGCAACGGTACGTTCTACAATCCACACGAGGTGCTCGGCGGGCATCTCGGCCCCGACGAGCATGAGGATGTCGTCACGATCCGCGTGCTTCGTCCGTTGGCGAAATCCGTGACGATCATCACCGAAAATGCCCGAACCCAGGCGGTGCATGAACACAATGGCGTTTTCATGGCACTCATTCCGGCCATCAAGACCGATGACGGCTTCGACGTGCCCGATTATCGCATCAGCACCGAATATGAAGACGGTTCCACCGTGGTGTCCGACGACCCGTACCGTTATCTGCCCACCATCGGCGATTTGGACATGTACCTGTTTGGCGAGGGACGCCATGAGCGCCTTTGGGAGGCTTTGGGAGCGCGCGTGCTGCGCTATGACGATCCGTTGGGCTCCAATGACGGCGTCAAGGGCGAACAGCTGGTGGGCACCGCATTCACCGTGTGGGCTCCGAATGCCCATGCGGTACGTGTGGTGGGAGATTTCAACGGCTGGAACGGACGCACCCACGCCATGCGTGAACTGGGCTCCTCTGGAGTCTGGGAGCTATTCATTCCTGGTGTCGAAGCGGGAACGATTTACAAGTATGAGATCCTCAACGCCAACAACGAATGGGTCATGAAGGCCGATCCGATGGAGCGTTCGCATGAGATTCCGCCGCGCACCGGTTCCATCGTCGTCGACTCCGTCCATGCGTGGCATGACGAGAACTGGATGGACCAGCGAGCCAAGACCGACCCGCACAACGGTCCGGTCAGCATCTACGAGGTCCATGCCTCTAGCTGGCGCAAGGATGTGAAGAACTATCGCGAACTGGCCGACAAGCTGGTCCCCTACGTCCAGAAGGAAGGTTTCACCCATGTGGAATTCATGCCGCTGGCCGAGCATCCCTTCTCCGGCTCGTGGGGTTATCAGGTAACCGGCTATTACGCGATTGATTCGCGCCTTGGCGGCCCTGACGACTTCAAGTATCTCGTCGAGAAGATGCACGAGGCCGGCATCGGCGTAATCATGGACTGGGTTCCGGCGCATTTCCCGAAGGACGCGTTCGCCCTTGGCAGATTCGATGGCACGCCTCTGTACGAGGATCCGGACCCGACCCGTGGCGAGCATCCGGATTGGGGCACCTATGTGTTCAATTTCGGACGCCGCGAAGTGCGCAACTTCCTGGTGGCCAACGCCTGCTTCTGGCTGGACGAGTACCATATCGACGCGCTGCGCGTGGACGCGGTCTCCTCGATGCTGTACTTGGATTACAGCCGCAAGCCGGGCCAGTGGCATCCGAACATCTACGGTGGACGAGAGAACCTCGAGGCCATCGACTTCCTCAAGGAAGCCACGGCGACCGCGTACAAGAACAATCCGGGCATCATGATGATCGCCGAGGAATCCACCGCGTATCCCGGCATCACCGCACCGACCGATGCCGGCGGTTTGGGCTTCGGCCTCAAGTGGAACATGGGTTGGATGCACGACACCCTGCAGTATCTGCACGAGGAGCCGATCAACCGTAAGTGGCACCACAACGAGATCACCTTCTCCATGGTGTACGCATACTCGGAGCATTATGTGCTGCCGATCAGCCACGACGAGGTCGTGTACGGCAAGGGCTCGCTGTTCGGCAAGATGCCGGGCGATGACTGGCAGCGCTATGCCGGCGTGCGCGCGCTGTTCGCCTACCAGTGGGCCCATCCGGGCAAAAAGCTCTCCTTCATGGGCAATGAGGTGGCGCAGTACGGCGAATGGGATCATGACGGTTCGGTGGATTGGGATGCTCTCAATTGGCCTGACCACCGTGGCGTGCAGAAGCTCGTCGCCGACCTGAACACCCTGTACAAGGCGTCTCCCGCATTGTGGAGCCAGGACTTCGATCCTGCCGGATTCCAATGGCTGACCAGCGATGACGCCGACCATAACACGCTCAGCTTCGTGCGTATCGGCAAGGATGACGAGCAGATGGTCGTTGTCGTGAACTTCTCGGGCGAGGCATGGGAGGATTACCAGGTTCCGCTCACCAAGGGCGGCAAGTGGACCGAAGTGCTGACCACGGACGATAAGAAGTACGGCGGTTCCGATATTCACAACGGCACCTTCAAGGCGGTCAAGGGTGAGTATCATTCCCGTGATTGGTCCGCGAAAATCACCGTTCCGGCACTGGGAGCAGTATTCTTGAAGCCGGAACTCTGAGAAAGGCGGAACGCTATGCTCAATTCATCAGCACAATCCACAGTAATTCCACGTACCGTTCTGGTGGTCGAAGATGAACCGACCTTGGCCACCGCCATCGCGCAGCGCATCACTGCGGAGGGTTGGACCGCGCGCGTGGCTTCCGACGGCGCCAGCGCCGTCCAGGCCGCTTCCACGCTCCGTCCGGATCTGGTCATCATGGATATCATGCTGCCCGTGATGGATGGTCTTGAGGCCACCAAGCGCATCGTGGCTGAACGTCCTGTGCCTGTGCTGATTCTGACGGCGCGAGACGACGAGGCCGACAAGGTCATCGGTCTTGGTGCCGGAGCCGACGATTACATGACCAAGCCGTTCTCCATGCGCGAGCTCATCGCCCGGTGCAAGGCGCTACTTCGTCGTGTGGACAGGGCGAAGGTCATCGCCAAGAACTCCGAAAACGAGAAACTGCTTGATTTCGGCTCTCTGGTCATCGATCCGGCCCAGCGTATCGTCACCGTCAATGGGGAGCAGGTGCATTTGACCCCAACGGAATTTGATTTGCTGGCCACTTTGGCCCGCAAGCCGAAGTCCGTGCTCACTCGCGAGAAGCTGCTCGAGGAAGTGTGGGATTGGGTGGATGCGTCCGGCACCCGTACTGTGGATTCGCATGTCAAGGCGCTACGTCACAAGCTGGGTTCGAAGACCATTCGAACCGTGCATGGCGTAGGCTACGCGTTCGAACCGCCGGAAGAATAGTATGATGCGCTAAGATTTGGTGGTATGCGTACCACTGATTCAAAACCAGGGCGTTCGGTCAATCCGTTGGATACCGAACGCCCTATTGGTTTGTTCTCTTCGCTCAAAATGGAATTGAGCGTGCTGATCACCATTTCCACCATCATCGCGTTCATCATGGCTTGGTTCCTGCTCAAAGTCGGATTGAGCCTGTGGATAGCCATGCCGATCACCCTTGCCGTGGCTTTGGGCATCACCTATTTCTTCTCTAGAGGACTCACCTCTCCCCTGCGCGAGATGCGGGATGCCGCGGAGGCTATGGCGGACGGCGACTACACCGTCCGGGTGCATGTCGATGCCAACAGCCGCGACGAAGTCGGACAGCTGGCTTTGTCTTTCAATGAGATGGCGGAGGAACTGCAGCATGCCGACCAGATGAGACGGGACATGGTAGCCAATGTGAGCCACGAGCTGCGTACGCCTGTATCCGCGTTGCAGGCCATGGTCGAGAACATGGCCGACGGCGTTGTGGAACCGACCCCATCGAATCTGGAAAGCATTCTCAACCAAACGCACCGTTTGTCGGATCTGATCGCGTTTCTGCTTGATTTGTCCCGCATGGAAGCCGGTGCGGCGAGCCTGCAGATCGATAAATTCAATTTCGCGGATTTCATCGACGAAACCGTGGAACCGTTGGAAATCGCCGATGCCGGGCATGCCCACAATATCGAAATCCACGTGCCCGACGACATCGAAATGGAAGGCGATCAGGATCGTCTGCGCCAGTTGTTCACCAATATCATCGCCAATGCGCTCAAACACTCCGCAGACAATACCGCGGTGCTCATCGAAGCGCATGAAAACAAGGATTTCGGCACGATTGTGACGAATGTCGTCAACTTCGGCTCGCAGATTCCCCAAGAAGCGCGGTCCGATATCTTCCGTCGATTCGTCAAAGGCAAGACGGGACCAGGTACCGAATCGGGAGGAACCGGTCTTGGACTGTCAATCGCCCGATGGGCGGCGCAGTTGCATGGCGGCACGGTACGAGTGGTGGATGATCCGCGCGGCGCCGATTTCGAAATCACTTTGCCGAAATATCACATTTCCGATGACGAGTGACGATTTACGCCGTCAAAGGTCTGCCGGCCGGAGTGTGTGCCAACGCCAGCACGGTAATGACCAAAGCTCCCTGTGAAGTTAGAGCGTCAACACAACGACGCATGGTGGCTCCAGAGGTGACGATGTCATCCACCAGAATCACCGCCTTGTTTTGAAGGGTGACGCCCGGACGAACCATGACATGCCCCTTAAGGCGTTGCGCCCTCTGTTCCGTGCCCTTGGTCTCGACGGATTTGCCTTTGATTCCTTTGTTCGTCAACGCATCGCATACCTGTACGCGGAAATCTGTCCGGCACCGTAGAAACGCCGACAACCGTTTTGCCAGCGGCATCATGTGCCGTCGTCCGCGCTGACGCATGGAAGCAATCGACGACGACGCGGGAACGACCAGTATGGTATCGCAGATCTCACGAACGCCATCCATGGCGTCAATCACACCGGCGCGTTCCGCAAGCCTGCACAACGCATCCGAGAACGGACGGTCGCATTCCTCGTCTCCGTGGTCTTTCCATGCCAGAATCGACTGTCTGGCGGCACCCCGATACCATCCGCACGCGAACCATCGACCCATCTCAGCCGTTTCCAATGGTTGGGACAGTTCGCAGTCGAATGACGCAAGACAGGCATCGCACAACACGTCATCAGGCTTGTCGCATCCCGCACAGCCTCGTGGGAACAACAGATTCGCCATATGCGCGAATGAACCCGCCATCAGATTCACGCCGGCTCCGTCATCGGGACAATCTGGCAATGATCTCGCCGCATAATTTCACGGTATCCGCGGGACCGTTCACTTTGACAGCCCTTGTGCCGGCCTTCGCCGCGGGATAATCATTGCCGTCGGGTTCCATCCGGTCTCCGATGAACACGATCTGGCCGACCTCGATATCGAGAATATCCGCGAGTTCACGGACGGCGAACGACTTATCGACGCCACGCTGCGAGATATCAACACTGCTGGAGCCTCCAGGTCTTACTTCAAGATTCGGTAGTTCGGCAGCAACCGCACAGGCCAATCGGTTCTTCTTCTCGTTGGTGGGGTCCCAAGCCTCCTTGGCCTCGACGGGGGCAAGCTGCCCCAATGCGGAAAAGGTGATCTGACTGCCTCTGTCCTCGATGCGCTCGCCCCAGACATGAGTGGCCCAAATGCCCTGCTCACGAGCATTCCGTTCCAGCGATTCCTTCGCCTTGGCACGGTCCTCGTCGCTTAGATCGTGGGAGAACACTTTCCCCCACCGTTGCCCGTCCCACCGGTAGTAGCGGGTTCCGCTGGTCGGCATGAGGTGAAGTTTCGACTTGTCGGCATGGTCGGACAGCCTGTCCACCACCTGACTTTGCAGCAACGAGTATTTGCCGCCGGTGATCACCGCGACGTCAATCAATGATGTCAATGCAGAGAAGCATTCGGCCATGTCCGCTTTCATAGGTTTCTTGGACCGCGCCAACGTGTTGTCGAGGTCAAACCCAATCAGCCGCGCGCCTTCGCACAGCATGTTGACATCAACGATGTTCCAATAAGGTACGGAAATATCCGCCATGATCATTTCTCCCCTTGTCGAGCAGCCCATACCATGGTATCGCATGTTTCGAATAAGCCCTGATAAGGTAGAAACCATGCAACAGATGCCTTGGGAGACCCCGATATACCGCAACCGCCATGGACGTGGCACGCGTACGCCCATGTTTGGTACCAGACTGCCCCGGTACCGTACCAGAAGCGGTATGTTCGACGATATGCTGGTGGCGCAAATCCGCAGACTCAACGGGGCATGGCCTGAGCTCATAGCTCCGGTCCAATTCGCTGTGGAGGATGTTCCGCCATCCGATCCCGCGCCTTGGGAGGACGTTCCGCATCTTGGATCGCAGTCATTTCCCGCCGGGCACGGCATTCCACCCCGTATCGTGCTGTACCGCATGCCGCTGCAATCGCATGCCCGTAACCGTATGGACCTGCAATTCGCAATCAGGGACGAGGTGGTCTCACGTCTGGCGGAAATCTACGGACGCCGTCCGGAAGAAATAGATCCTGATTGGGGCATGTGACTTTCAACGGACAACAGTCATATCCTGATTCGCCCAGACCTGCTCTCTGGCCTCCTTCAAATCGACGGCGCCGATGATGGCAAGTCCGGCGAGTTTCGCACCGGACACATCTTTCTGTCCGACACGAAGATTCCAGACCACGGCTTGGGCGGGATCCTTCAAACGGATGGCGGCGACATCGCCATCATTAATATCGGCGATGCGCACCGACGTCGAGGCCGAGGGGCGGATGGCGATTTCACGCCTGTCCACTTGTTTGCCGTCCGTGCCGTAAGCCGTCATGATCGCTGTCCGATCCTCATCCGCGGTGTTGACGAAGCCTACCGTCGCGGTGGATTGGTCAGGAACCGCGATGGCGGAGATCTTCGCCGGAGCGGACGCATTGACTAGGGCGAAATCGGATTGTCCATCGGGGCCATCGTCTGAAATCTTCGCCGTGGCAGACACCGGTTCGGAAGCGGCTATGGCGATGCCGGTAGCGGATTTTGGAACGTCTCCAAGATCGATGGCGGACGCGCGGTTCGCCTTCAGCTCCTGCTGATTGGTCTGCTGTGCCCCCTTGGAGTCGATCCAGGATACGGTGACATCCGTTTTGCGGGACGTATACAGGTACAGTGTCGCATGGTCTCCGCCATTCAAGCCGTAGAGGGCCAGAGATTTCGCGAAAGCGTTATTCGGAAGCGCATAATCCGATCCCTTTGGGGTCAATCCGTCCATGGAGACGGTGCGGACGATTGCGGCCACAGGAGTGTCCGTTCCAGTCACCGTGGCATACAGCGCGTCTTGGCCGGAAGCAGCTGCGGAAAGATTCAGTACCGTTTCCTTGCCTGAGGCCACGGTCAGCGTCGATCCGGTGGAGAGCGCCAGCGCGCCGGATTTGTCGGAGCCCCAGATTCTGATGGTCACCGATGTGTCCTTGGCGGAGGGATTGGCCACAACAAGCTGTTGCGTCAAGCCGGTCTTCGTACCGGAAAGCAGGAACGCCTGTTTCAGCGCCGGCACGACGCAGGAGGCTGCTGATACGCCCTTCAAATCACCGTCCGTGGCCCATGACATCACTGAGGAAACCGCGCCGGTACCGTTCGAAGCCGTCAGCAGACGCGTGTCTTGCAATCGGGAGCCGTCATCGACATTGCCGGAAGCCACAAAGATGTCATCGGACGAGTCGTCTTTTTTGTCCAGCATCGACACGGATGCCGTCATGTCGGTTCCCATCGAGGCGACGGATGAATGGAACACCGAACCGAAGGCGGCGTATCTCGCGGAAGACGCGATATTGCCGTTGGATGCCTGGTATTCGCTATCTCCATAGGCATCGGTATCGGCAATGGTCATGCGAGACGGGCAGTACGTCTGCCGCTGCCGGGGGCTGACGGTACGACCCACCGAGGAGCGTTCCACCGTGGGCGTGTCCGCATGCAGCCATGATGGCCGGTATATGAGCGTCACGGCCATCAGGACCACGATGAGCAACACCGAGATTACGGCAAGCGCAATACGCAAAGGCGTATTGGGACGAGAATGTCTGCTCATGCTTCCTCCAGACCCTGACGACGAATGCGCGGAAGCGCCACCAGGCAATACGCTACAAGAACGACGCCCATGCACCACAGCCATGAACGACGCCACACACTTGAGCCGGCCTTATCAAGCCCGCTTCGATCGATATGCTGCTTGGATAGATCCTGAACCGTCAAACGATAATACGTGCCATTATCCAGACTGACGACATTCTGTGTCCCGTCGGAGGCTCCAATGTTCGAATTGAGCTGGTTCGAGGCCTCTCGCTGCGCTTTGTCGCCGTTCTGCTTGATAACGTAAATGCCGCCGAAACCCAACTTGCCAAGCTCGTTGATGGCATCGGAATCGGCATTGGCCAGCAACTGGGCGCAATCCTGCGCAATGGTTCTGCTGGACCCGTCGGAACGTCCCGAAACCACTTCGACGCGTTGCGCGGGAGAGCTGTCAATCAAGTCGCCACGACCGGTACGCATCACACTGTAGCTGACCGATTCGGCGCTATCGGCACGCAAGGCAAGCACGCGACGTGCATCATCCTGCCCAAGGAAATCGGTCGCCACCATCGGCAGTCCAGCATCGCTGGTCTTTACCTGGCTGTGATCGCATTCGACATAGTTGAATCCCGCACAGGCCACGACGGAGACGGCCAACAGACAAACCAATACGGCACGACCCACATGCGAGGCAATCGACACTGCCTTCGAGCCACGTCCTTCGATTTCGACGGCGCCGGTCTTCTCATGCTGTCTCAGCATGACGAAACGTCGAACCGCGCCGCCCGACATCATGCAGATGCAGGCGAGCAAGCCCATCATCGCATATGTGGTTCCCGGAAGCATGGAACCGGAGACCGGACCATCCACATCGACGGCCACCGCAATCGCCGCGGACAGCAAGGCCGTCGCCAATCCCGCGAACACGGCGATCCACATCATACGGGACACGCGCAGCACGAAAGGCAACACCAATGACACCGCGGCCAGCAATACGATCAACGCCAGTATGGAAACCGCCACATACCGCCATGCGCCACCGTCGGCGCCGATGCCGAACACCCGCAGCAACAGATCGGACAGATTCGCGACGACCGGTTTGCCATCATGCGCGGAGGAGGGCAGCATGACGCTGCCGAACAGCTGACGCCATGTACCGTCGGAAGCGAAACGAACGGCATTGACCAACGTCGGCGCGCATACGAACGCCGCCGGAAGCGGAATCAGAAGCAACGCGGGCTTATGGGAGCGGACGAACAGCAGGAATCCCAGGAAGGTGAGCATCAGCGGCAGCAACAACTGCGGCTGCGCGGCGACGACCGGAATGAAACACAGCGCCGCAACCGCCGCCGCCTGGACCGACGCGTGGGGATTGACCAGATCCTCCGTCCGATACATGCCGACCGCACGGAACGAGAAGGCGAAAGCGGCCGGAAGAAACACCATGACCGTCAGCATCGTGACATCCGCGTCATCATAAAGTCCCATGGACAACGCCAACGCGAACCACGCCAACGCGACCACGCAGCGCACCGCATCCGAGCGGGTGAAGATGCCGGCCAGCGCCCAGAAGGAAAACACCATGAGCGGGGCTGCAAGGAAGAACATCAGTCCGACAGCTCCGGCAACATGTCCACCAGTGAGCACCGACGCCAGCGCAAGCACCAACAGCCATGGCGCGTTAGGCGCACTGATGCCCGTGCCTGAGGCATACGACCATGACGTGGTCGCGGTATGAAGCAACTGGGTAAAGCTCGCGCCCGTGGGCAACAGCTGTGCGGAATACATCGACGCACCCGAACATACGGAACGAAGCACGTCCCAATACAGCACGACTATCCATATGCCGGCAATCAGCGCCGCGCCGAAGGCCAATCCCCATCTACGCAGCAACCGTTTACGCAAATGGTCCTTCTCAAGAGGACTGAGCAGCACGACATCCCTCTGGTCGCGCAACGCACGGCGACGGTCGAGCCATTCCCTGACCTGCCGATGATTCGCAGACAGCGTGGATAGCGATTTAAGCGTGACCTTGCTTTGCCTGCGCAACCGCGCACGGGCGCGCCAAGCACCCCGCAGACGCAGCAGCGCACGCCACGGCATCGCCAGCTCGCAGCATGCATGATACGGCTGTTTGCGCGCCAAGCAAAGCACGGCCAATCCCAACGACTGGATGATGGACCACAGCCAAAGCAACGGCCACCATGAACGGTGCATGTCAGTGTACGCGTATTTGGCATTCGCCTCGCGTACGGCAAGATACGGATCGATGCGACCGTCCTCGTCTTCCACAGGGCGCCCGTTCTTGGAACGGATTCCTTCGAATCGGGCTCTTCTGTGGGCGATGCGAGCCTGGGGAACCACTACGACACGCCCACCGCCAAGACATATGCGGCGGCACAGGTCCGTGGATTCCGCGAAGGTGCCGAACCAGGGGTCAGCCCCTTCGAACGCACGCAACGTAGCCAACGGCACCAACGCGCCCGATAGGGAGACCGACAGCACATCCTGACGCCCGTCATATTGCTCCTGGTCAGGCTCGCCGTCGACCACCAAGGAAACGACATCATGGTGCCCGGCATACAAACCCACATTGTGCAGGTTCTTCGCCTGCCAATCCAACTGCTTGGCACCGAGCAGCGCGGCTGTCGGCGTGTTTCTCCACGCATCCAGCAACGTCTCGAAGCACCGGTCATCCGCCGGCCGCGAATCGTCATGCAAGGTCCACAACGCGCGGATGCCGGCATCAATGCCGATCTGATCCATCGCACGCGTTACAGCGTCCATGAAGGACGCCGCCTGCTTCACTCCCACCAGAATGACCCTCACCGTTTTGGCTTCCGGCACTTCCGTAAGCACATCCTGTGATGAGTGAATGACATCGAAGGTCATCTGCATGGGCTGCTCGATCTGCCCCGTGCAATCGGCGATAACGATCATTCCTGGAAGCATGCGCTGCGCAAGCACCGCTCCAACGGTAGAAGCGAGGAATCGAAGGTCATGCTGCGCGGTGATCACCGCAGCCACGGACATATCGACGTCCTGCCGATGCGTATACGGTCTGCTGTTCAGCACATCGGTCACGATTGTCTGGATATCGCTGCTGGCGTTAGAATTCATAATTTAAGTGTACGCACGGGACGCACCGTGCCTTCAAGCCCGTTCCTTGTGCTCTTTTTTGTAGCGACGACGCTCACGCTCGCTCATACCGCCCCAGATACCGAAACGCTCATCATGGTCGATGGCCCATTTCAGACACTGTTCACGGACTTCACACTGGGCGCAAACCCTCTTCGCATCCCTGGTGGAACCGCCTTTTTCCGGGAAGAATGCTTCGGGATCGGTCTGCGAGCACAGCGCTTTGTGCTGCCAAGACACGTCATCATCCCGCTTGAACAAACCCCACAGTTCAGCAAGCGGATTCTCAGAAGACTCATCAGTCACGCCCCACATGAGTCCTCCCATAATTGTGTGCGCACCTTTTATGCGCATACTTTCACACCGCTTCAAATTACACACACGCAATGTAATTTTGTCAAGTTTCCCCGTGTCAATGCCTATATTTCAGAAAATCCATGCTAAAGTTCAGCCCAATCTGGGGTCTACAGTCGCAGAATCGGTGAAAATCGGCCATTAACCCTATAATTGCCCATTTGGATAGTGGTAGGTTCTAAAAGCATTGCGTCAAACGCGCATCTCAATCAGGAAGGCAACACCGTGGCAACGTCATCAACCGGCAATAAGCTTCCTAACATCAATGGTCTTCAGGATGCGAAACCACGTCACAGCCTGGGATATCGCGTGCAGCATCACGTCAGGACCGCAGTCGCCGCGGCAATCGCCGCGACTCTGGTGTTCGTCGGCACTGCAGCTGCCGCTACTTGGATGGACGTCAATGGCATCATCAAGAACAATTCGGTCGGCGTGATCGGCCAGGGTTCCCTGAATACGGACGCATCCATCATCGATCCGAACTCCGGCAAGCCGATCGAGTTCGTGCTGATCGGACAGGATTCCCGTGACGGCGCGGAGAACCAAGCCATCGGAGGCAGTTTCGATGACGTCATCGGCAACCATCAGGCCGACACCGCCATGATTGTGCAGATCTCCGCCGACCGCAAGGAAATCAACCTGGTCTCCATTCCACGAGATTCCCTGGTGGACGTGCCTCAGTGCGAAACGTCGAAGGGCACGATTCCCGCACAGTATAACGTCATGTTCAATTCCATCTTCGCAGGTGCCTACAAAACCGGCGGAGATCTCTCCTCGGCGGCCAGCTGCACGCTGAACGCCGTGAACAGTCTCACCGGGTTGAATATTCAGAACTTCATCGTCGTGGACTTCGCCGGCCTGGTCAAGATGATTGATTCAGTCGGCGGCGTGGACCTGTGCATTCCGCAGAACGTCAACGACCCGTACACCGGACTCAATCTCGACAAGGGCATGCACCATCTTGACGGCGTCGCGGCGACGCAGTACGCCCGGATCCGTCACGGCATAGGAGACGGATCCGACACCTCGCGTACCACACGTCAGCAGTATCTCATCAAGCAGCTGATGAGCGAGGCGCTCAGCAAGAATCTGTTCACTGATACCGCGCAGCTGTACCAGCTGGCGAAATCCGCGCTGAAATCGCTCAACATATCCCAAGGCATGGCTGATACCGCGGCTTTGGCGGGACTTGCCATGAGCCTGAAGAATTTCACCATGACCAACCTGCAGACCCAGACCGTCCCCGTGGTCCCAGCACCGTCCGACCCCAACCGTTCCGTCTGGACCGACGAAGCCGACAATCTCTGGGAGAAGATGCGAGCGGGCAAGCCGATTTTCGATACCGCCGATTCAAACTCGGGCGACTCCTCCGACACCAGTTCAGATAATTCAGCCAGCTCCGACGATTCCGGCACGACCGACAGCAACCAGTCGGACACCACTGCCGAGACTCCCGATCCCGTCACGGGACTGATCACCAAATCCGACGGCACGTTGGTCGATCCAAGCACTGGCGGCACCGTCGACCCGGATGACGGCTCCATTCATGACGCGACCACGGGCCAGTACATCGGCCTTGCGGATCGATACCTTAATGCGACCGTATGTGCCGTTCCGGCAAAGAACTGACGTAGACCACGCAATCACGTCCCCTTTCAACGTATGACGCAGGGACGAATCTTTTTGGAGGAACCATGAGTGAAGGCAAAGGAGCAAAAGAGCCTACGAGCGTGCCACCAAGTTTCATTCCGTCATCAGGACGCAAAAAAACCATGCCGTCCACGGATTCCTCCCGCTCGCAAAGCGCACCGAGCCAGCCAGCGAGTTTCGCACCGGCGAAACGTTCCGACCATGCATCATCCGTAAAACCGGCCAAACGCACGGCGCGTCCTTCTTCCTCGGTTCCGCAAAGCTTCCAGCCTGCGGCACGGGCAACGAGCGAGACAAGAAGAAACCCTTCATCATCTCCGGTGTCCTTCGCTCCAGAACATACCCGCACGGCCAATCCAACGCAGCAGTTCCGGGGGTCATCCTCCGTCTCCACGGCGCTCCGATCTGTTCCATCCTCTCCAGCGACGGCTTCCGTGCCAAAAAGAAGACCTCGCGTCGGACGTATCGTCCTTTCCATTTTCCTTGTACTGATTCTCGCACTGGGAATAGGGGTATTCTCCGCTTGGAACTGGGTCGATGACCAGCTCAACAAACAGACCTGGCTGACATCCAAAGCGGACGCCGCCGGCGAAAGCTGGCTTATTCTTGGCTCCGACGAACGTGAGGGCACCATCGGAGATGCCGGTGACGTCGAAGGTTTCAGAACCGACACCATTCTTGTACTCACCAAGCCGAAGACAGGATCGTCCTCGCTGATTTCCATTCCTCGCGATTCCCTGGTGGAAATCGATGGGAGCTATATGAAGATCAACGCCGTGGCGCAGCTGTACAGCCGCAAACAGTTGGTCAACGAGGTGGAGGACATCACCGGCCAGAAAATCAACCATGTGGCAATGGTCCGCTTCGGCGGACTCGTCAAAGTGGTCGATGCCTTGGGAGGCGTGGACCTATGCTACGACCAGAATGTGAATGACCCTTATTCGGGTATGAACTGGACCGCCGGATGCCACACCGTGGACGGCAACACCGCTTTGGCGTTCTCCCGTATGCGATATGCCGATGTGCAAGGCGATTTCGGCCGTGCCGCACGTCAGCGCCAGGTGATCAACGCCATCGTCAAGAAGGGCGCTTCCAAACAGACGCTCACGAATTTCAACAAGACCAAAAAGGTCGCCGCAGCGGCGTTGAGCTCCGTAACCGTGGATGAGAAAGCATCGACTTCCTCTCTGCTTCGGATGGCGTTGGCTTTCAAAAGCGCCTCAGGCAAGGATGGCATTTCGGGAAGCGTGTATTGGACCGATCCGGACTATTACGTCGATGGGGTCGGATCGTGCGTTCTGCTGGATGACGCGAAGAACATCCAGCTTTTCTCCGAACTCTCACACGGCACGCATTCCGCAGGAACCGTGGGCACGCTGGCCGAACAGCAAAACTGACGACACGCCGGAGGATGTGGATAACCCACATTCTCCGACCACAACCCTCATATTGGCTTGCGGCATGCCGCCGCTCTTGCCCATGCTGGCCGTATGAACAAAAAGGCCCCTCACCGTATAAGCGAACAACATCTCACTGTATTGAGTTGGAGCGCGCCTTTGCTGGCGCAGCTCATCATGCTGATTGTCATGTGTATGCAACGTCATTGGCTCTATGCGGCGATGCTCGCTCCGAGTCTGCTCGGCAGCGCATTGATGCTCATCACCATGATCATGCGCGTCAGGCATGAAGAAACGAACAGCAACACCATTACTGGAAGCGATTCGCCGGTTCCAACGCATCATAACGGAAACGAAATCGACCATGCTCAGCTTTTCGCCGGCATGCCGTCCATAAGTTTTGAGCATCTGCATGGCCTGGACAACGACCCGCTCATATGGCGCACCATCGTGCGTAATTGGCTTGTCCGTTCCCCAACGAACGGCATCGGCATGTCAGAACATGGCATATTCCATATAGATCTGGCATCATCCGGACCACATGCCATGGTCGCGGGGACCACAGGCTCGGGGAAATCCGAACTGCTGATCAGTTGGTGCATGGCATTGGCGATTCGGCATAGTCCTCAAACCCTCCATTTCGTCTTTCTGGATTTCAAAGGAGGATCAACCTTCAACGCTTTGGAGCGTCTGCCGCATACCGTGGGCAACGTCTGCGATCTTGACCTCGCCCATGCCGTCCGTGCGCTGAACGCCATAGAACAAGAATTGGCACGCAGGGAGGCCTTGGTAAGTGCCGAACGCGTTTCCAGATTCGACCAGCTTTCCCATCCCCCTGCACGGCTCGTGGTGGTCATTGACGAATTCCATGCATTGCGCGACCGTCTACCCGACTATATGCAGCGACTCAATCGATTGGCGTCGCTCGGACGCTCTTTGGGTATGCATCTCATCGTATGCACGCAAAATCCCATGGGTCAGGTCCATGCCGATATGAAGGCCAACATATCGCTGAGCATCTGCCTACGCGTCACCGACCAAATGCAATCGAATGAACTGATCGGCACCAAGGATGCAGCTTTGATTCCACCGGCCTTCCCCGGTGCCGCTTACTGTCATGACGGTCAACGCACTGTTCCTTTCCGCTGCAGCGCGGTCCATGACATTGATTCCTTGGTGCATGCCATCAACACCGCATCGGCATTCAGCGGCACCACCAATCCCTCCCCTTTGTTCTCCGCGCCGCTCGCACCACATGCAGGCAAAGACGATTTGACGGCGCCACAGCGAGAGGCATGGCACCATGTGCCTTTTGCTTTGAGCGACGACGGTGTACTCATCTCCACCGCATTCCTTGACGTAGGACACGGCAACATCGCCGTGATTGGCGCATGCGGAAGCGGCAAAACCAATCTGCTGCTCTGCTGCGCCAGCCGTCTCTATGAATCCGGTCGCTGCACCATCCGGTTCACACGCAAGACGAACAGCGAATGGACCACCGACGACGGCAGAACATCGCCGCAGCACGAACGCACCATATGGTTCGTGGATGACGCCGACGAATTGCTCTCCCCTTTCGCAGCCATGCCCGAAGCCGATAAGCTCAAGACCGCACTCGCCGATCCGTCCATCACGGTAATCGCAGCTGTGGAAAAGCCGCAAAGCACCCTACTTGAACGTTGCCTCACACGTGTTGCGTTTCCTTGCGGAGAGAGAGCCACCGATGTGATGATGGGGATTCCCAGCGCGGTTCTCGACGGTTTCGGCGTCGATGACTATGCCATTGCCGGGCGTGGGGTCTTCATCCAACAAGCACGGGCATGTCCCGTGCAATGCGCGGAATTCCAAGGATTCTAAAAAAACTTGGCTTCTTTTGCGAAAAAGTCTTGAAAAATCATCCGATTCGTGGTTATCTAAATAACGGATAGAACGCCACTTATGGCAAGAGGAAGGCGATTACATGAGCAGTGCTTTCGATTGGCGAGCCAAGGCCGCGTGCCGGGATAAGGATCCGGAACTGTTTTTCCCGGTCGGCAACACCGGTGCCGCCTATCAGCAAATCGAAGAAGCCAAGGCCGTTTGCCGTACCTGCAAGGTGATTGACGCGTGTCTGAAATGCGCGCTCGACACCAATCAGGACTACGGCGTTTGGGGCGGTCTGAGCGAAGACGAGCGGCGCGCGCTCAAGCGGCGCGCGATGCGTGCACGTCGCTCGCAGGCCATGCAGATGCAGGTCTGATTCTTTTCAGGGCATATGGAAGGGCCGGTCGGATTCGATGGAATCCGACCGGTCTTTCCATATGCCATTCCAGTTCTAGAGGTCAGTTATCTTGCGCGGCACGCAGTTTCATGTCGAGCACCACACGGGTACCACCACCGCGACGTGGCTCCCAATGCACCGTTCCGCCAAAATCATTGGTGACGAACGTGTTGATGATCTGTGTTCCAAGCCCTGATCCGGAAGAGCGAGCCATGCCATCATGCTCCTCATCCGCCAAGCCGGTGCCATCATCCTCCACCACCACGTTGAGGTTATTGCCACCGCGGCCCACGGAAATCGTGATATGTCCTTCCTTACGTCCTTCGAAACCGTGTTCCACCGAATTGGTGATCAGTTCGGTAAGCACCAACGATAGCGGCGTGGCATCCTGTGCCGGCATCATGCCGAATTTGCCTACGAAATCGACATCGATGTGCTGGTCGCGCATCGTAGCCAAATCGACGGCCATCTTAAGCAGGTTGGAAATGACCTTGTCATAGTCGACGATCTCATCGGCGGTCTGGCTCAATCCCTCATGCACCATGGCGATGGTCTGCACGCGGCGCTGTGCTTCCTTGAGCTCCTTTTTGACCTCTTCGGACTTGGTCTTGCGCGCCTGCAAGCGCAGCAACGCGGATACCGCCTGAAGATTGTTCTTCACACGATGGTGAATCTCGGAAATGGTGGCGTCCTTGGTCTGCAATTCCTTCTCGCGGCGGCGCAATTCGCTGACGTCACGGCACAGCACGATACCACCCACGCGACCATTGGCGTCCATCAACGGCAGAGAGCGCATGGACACCGCGGCTTTGTTGGCGTCCAATTCGGAATCCACCGCGGCTTTGCCGCTCAGTACCAATGGCAGCGTTTCCAGCACCGGATCGTTCTCATGCAGCAGTTTGGTGCCGATCTCGCTCAGATACTCCCCCTGCATGGTGCTGACCGATCCCAAACGACGGAAACAGCTGATGGCGTTCGGAGACGCGTATCGGACGATGCCGTCGACGGTGAGCACGATGAAGCCATCCGCCACACGTGCGTTATGGCGCTGGTTCATAACCGGGTTACGGTACGGGAACTGGCCGCGCGGAATCATCTCATACAGCTGTTTGCCGGCGCTGATGCTTTCGGACTCATAACGGCCGTTCGATTCGCGTGTGGCCATGTTGGTCTCGCGGACCACCAAGCCAAGCGTCTTGCCATTATGACGCACCGGGGCGTACACGTTGCAGACCTTGGCCTTGCCGACCGTACGCAGTTTCGAGGAGCGGAACACCGATTCGGAGTCCATGGCCGCGTCAAGCTCGGCGCACAGGGATTCCGGGACGACGTTGCCGACCACATCCTCGGCTCTCAGACTCATCACCGTGGACGGACGGCATTGCTCGGCAATGATGTACTTGCCCTCGCCGTTCTGCAGGATTAGCAGCAAGTCGGCGAAACTCAAATCGGCAATCACCTGCCAATCGGCCACCAACTGGTGCAACCATTCACGATCGTCGTCACCGAAATCCGGACGGGTCATCAGGATATGTGAGAAATCAGCCATGCAACCATAATACGCATCAATGGCGAGGTTGCATACCATATGCCCACGTATAATGCGGAAACGCCGATTGACATATCCGACGGTTACGCTAACGTAGGTTACGGTTCCGTAACTTATAGTGGAGGCATCCGATGGCGAAACCTACAAACGCAGAAATCGAGGCGAAACGCGCGGTCATCGCCGAAGCACGCGAGCAGGCCCTGCAGGCGAAAGCTGAGACCATTCGCGTGAAGGCGCACAATAAGGCCGAGAACATTCGACGCAAGGCGGATGCAAAAGCCAAACGTGCCATCGCCAAAGGCGAAGCCCATGCCGCAAAAATCGAAGGCATCGTCCCCGCCGAAATCGAACGCAAAATCAGACTCGACGTGCATGGCAGGCCAAAGCCGCTCCTGCGTGGCTGGATCCACGCCATCGCCACTCCCCTGGCTCTTGCCGCGGGCATCGTGCTGATCTGCCTCGCTCATGGCACCGGGCTCAAATGGGCGTGCGCCGTGTTCATGACCTGCTCGCTGGTACTGTTCGGCAATTCCGCCTGTTATCATCTGGGAGATTGGTCACCACGGGTTACCGATGTGCTCCGTCGCATCGACCATATGAACATCTTTTTGCTGATCGCCGGCACTTATACGCCCGTTTCCTTCGCGCTCACGACATTCTGGCGTGATTCCATCATCGCGGGCATGTGGATCTGCACCACGGTGGCGCTCATCATCCATGTCATCTGGATCAGCGCGCCTCGCTGGCTTTATGTTCTTGTCTATATTATTTTCGGCGTGTCCGGCGTCGCGTTCATGGGATTGTTCTGGATGTCCCCCTATGCCGGACCTACCGTGGTGATACTGCTGTGTGCCGGCGGCGCCTGCTATATCGCCGGAGCCATCGTGTATGCGCTGCGCAAGCCCGACCCCTGGCCGAAGGTGTTCGGCTTCCATGAGATCTTCCATACCGGAACCGTGGCGGGATACGCCTGCCACATGGTGGCCATCTACATGGTGATCGTGCAATTGTGGCCCTAAGGCGTAATCAACCCCACATGGACAAAACAAAATAAGCCCGTCCCCTCATCGTACGAATGCGATGGAGGAACGGGCTGTTGTTTTCGTCACACGTATGTCAGGCGAGCGGCTTGGCTTCCTTGATGGTCACGGAAATCTCACGGCCGTTCGGAGCGGTATAGGTCACCGTATCTCCGGCATGAGCGCCATTGATGGCGGCGCCAATCGGCGATTCAGGACTGATGATGCTGTAATCCGTGGCGATGGACAGGTCTCGCGTGCCAAGCACGTACACCATTTCACGTCCGTTGACTTCAAGGGTCACTAGGGATCCGTCACCGACCTCACCGGCCTTGGGCGCAGTCAGAATCTTCGCATTGCGCAGTTTGACGGTCAGTTCGTCGATGCGTCCCTGATTCACGCGCTGCGCCTCACGGGCAGCCTGATAGCCGCCGTTCTCACTCAAATCGCCTTCGGCACGCGCCGCGGAGACCTTGGACAGAATCTCGTCACGGTACTCGCCCTCACGCCAGGCGAGTTCTTCTTTCATCTTGTCGTACGCCTCCTGCGTCAGCAGGATCGTCTTTTCTTCGGCCATGTTATCCTCCTTGACCTTGGAAGAATGATACCCGTCAATCAGCGGGTGGAGATGATGTCGATCACGAACACCAGCGTGTCCTCGCCGCCGATGCCGGCCTGCGGAACGCCACGGGAGCCATAACCGTACTCCGGCGGAATGGACACCACCAGGCGGGAACCGACGTTGTGTCCCGGAACGGTCTGATCCCAGCCCTTGATGACCTGTCCCACACCGATGCCGAACGTGGCCGGCTGGTGACGGTCGAAGCTGGAGTCGAACGGGGTGTCCTTGCCCCAGACCACACCATGGTAGTTGACGGTGACGGTGTCTCCACGGCGGACCATCGGGCCATTGCCTTCAAAGAGCTCCACGACCTTCAGGCCGGCGGGAGCGATCTCAGTCGGGAATTCGATGGTCGGCCGATCGCCGAATTCGGCATTGACAACAGGCATTTCAGATGCCATGGTGAACCTCCTTGAAAAAACACAGTGTCACCAAGATTAGCACCATCCATCGCTAGCATTCAACAACATTGACCGCAAGACCGCCTTTCGACGTCTCCTTGTACTTGGCCATCATGTCCTCGCCGGTGTCCTTCATGGTTTTGATGGCTTGGTCAAGACTCACGATATGCGTGCCGTCGCCCAGCATGGCCATACGGACCGCGTTGATGGCGGTATTGGCCGCCATGGCGTTGCGTTCGATGCAGGGAATCTGCACCAGACCACCGACCGGATCGCAGGTCAGTCCCAGATTGTGCTCGATACCGATTTCCGCGGCATTCTCCACTTGGTGAGGCGTGCCGCCCATCACGGCGCACAGCCCCGCCGCGGCCATGGAACAGGCTGTGCCGACCTCGCCTTGACATCCGACTTCAGCACCGGAAATGGACGCGTTGCGTTTGAACAAGTATCCAATCGCCCCTGCGGTCAGCAGGAACGTCACCACACCATCCTCATCCGCATGATCCACGAAATGCCAATAATAGTGGAGCACCGCCGGAATGACGCCAGCCGCACCGTTGGTAGGCGCGGTGACGATGCGTCCGCCTGCCGCGTTCTCCTCGGAAACCGCCAATGCGAACAGGTCGACCCATGCGGCGTCCGATGATTCGAGTACAACGTCGGAGCGCCTGCCGTCCCGTTTGAGCACGTCGCTGTTGGACGCGAGCCTTGCATACATTTTTGGCGCCCTGCGGGGCACGTCAAGGCCGCCAGGCAGAACGGTTTGGCTGGTATTGCAACCGTGCTGCACGCAGCGGCGCATCACATGCCATACAGTGTCCAAATCGCTGCGCACCTGCACGGCGGACCGCATGGCCGTCTCATTGGCCCACACCACATCGGCCACACTCATGTGATGTTCATCGCACAGCGAGATCAGTTCGTCGCATGTGGTGAACGGATAGGGCATGTCCATATCGATATCGGTTGAGGAATCGTCGGTCTGATCGGCGAAGGCCGTTCCCGCAGGGGGTTTCTCATGGATGCCGATCATCAGGTCGTCGGCGTCGCCTTGTCTGACGAATCCACCGCCAATGGAATACCAGACCTGTTCGTCGATGAGATTGTTCTGCCGGTCGAAGGCTTGGAATCGCATGCCGTTGGGATGGGCCGCCATGCGGTGCCATACATCCATCACCACATCGCGTCCGTAATCGAAATCGATGCGATGCGTGCCGTTGAGCATCAGCTCGCCGCCTGCCTCGCATTCCATACGGATATTGCTCATGTGATCGGTATCGACGGTTTTCGGTACGTTGCCTTCCAAGCCCGCCACCGTGGCGCGATCGGTACCGTGCCCAAGACCGGTCAGGGCGAGCGAACCATACAGTACCGTTCGCACGCGGCCGACCCGGTTCAGTATGCCGTCACGTTCAAGGGAGGCAGCGAATCTGCTGGCCGCGACCATCGGTCCTACGGTGTGCGACGAGCTGGGGCCGACGCCGATGGTGAACATCTCCAGAATGCTGAACATGTATATTGCGCTCTCTTTTCCGCGTCTTCGCCGTCACGCCGCGTAAAGCACGCTGAACATGCGAATCATGATGAGTAGGCCGATGATGGCAATGACGATTTCCGCGATAAGCAGAATTATCGCAACGGTTTTGCGATTGCCGAGTTTGACGTCGAGCAGTTTTGCGAAAAGGAAAGCGACGAAGCCCAAGGCTGCTCCGTTCAGCGCGATCGCGCCGACCTGGCCGTTGGTAAGAACGCTTTCCCCGACTTTGGCGAGTATCGAATTGATGGTGGCGGTGAACACCAGCAGGCTCCATACGCCGTATCCAATCAATCCTACCGCCGCATAGCCGAACGGGCGGAATCGTTCCTTGAGTTTGAAAGTGAACGATTCGGCGCACCACAACAATGCGAAGCCCACAACGAAGGTGAACGCCACGGCAAGGAATGCGGCTTCCAATGCCCACGGAACGAGTGCCAACGAATGGTCCATCAAGGTAAAGTACAGCGGAGAACATGCGATTTCGCCGATAGCGAGCACGCCGGCAACGATAATCGCCTGCGCAAGCATCAGGGGGATTTCAGTGGCGGGCTGTTCGATTACAGGCTTGATGTCTTTCGAAGTCATGCGTCATCCGTTTCAGTCGGTGTCATACGGTTTGTAATGTCCGACAGTGTACCTACGGAATGTTTCGGGAACGATATGCCACATTTTGCCTACACATTGCCCACATTTTTCCATAACCCACCGTGGAAAAGGGTTGAATCGCAGTGAATCGCGATGATGCCAAAACCGTTGGAGAATAAAGGAAAACCGCCATCTCTGGCGGTTTCCAAAAGTGCCTCCAGCGGGACTCGAACCCACAGGAGAAAAGCTTCAGACACTTGCCGTTTCAACGGTTCCATCAATGCCTTGCGTCGCTTTTGCCCACATTTTGCCCACATTCTGCGAAAAGAGCAAACCGCCCATTCTCTCCGACAAATCGTCCAGATCATCGTCGAAAAGGTCGGCATACACGTCGAGCGTCATGGCGGCGGACTTGTGCCCCAATTGCCTTTGCACGGTCTTGACATTAGCGCCGGACTGCACCATGAGCGAAGCGGCGGTATGCCGCAGATCGTGAATCGTCATGTGGCCACGCTCTACGCCCGCGCGGCGAAGCGCCACCGCGAACCACCCATCGTGCCGCGTCGGATTCCAGCCGTTGCCCATCGGTTCGTCCAGAGGCTCGCCGGGAGCGGTGAAAAGAAAATCGGACGGCTCGCGCCCCTCGCATTGCTTGGCGAGCAGCGGACGCAACACCAGGGGGAACATCACCGAGCGTCCATCATGGGTCTTCGGGTCGGTCTCCACCATCCTGCTGGAAAGACGCGTGATGCTCCTATATATATGCAGTCGACAGCGTTGCAGATCGACATCCTCGACACGGAGCGCCACGAGCTCACCCCACCTCATGCCGCACAGGCCCAAGGTCAGCACGATCGGCTCACGCCACCCGCACTGCATCGCCACACGAGACAATTCATCGGCCGACAGATAGACATGCTTCCGCACCTGCTTGCGCGGCAGCTCGATGCCGTCGCATGGATTGTCGTGGATGCACCGATCGGCCTTTGCCCTCTCCATGAGGCTGCGAAGCAGATTCTCGGCGCGAATCGTCACCGACGCACTGCGTCGTCCTGCCAGATCGGTGACCCACCGCTGCACTTCGTCGCGCGTGATTGACTGCATCTCCCTCATGCCCCACTGCGGCTCCACATGCACTCGCCAAGCGTCTTCCAGCGACTTGATGTAGCTTGGCTTCGCCTTGGTCTTCTTGGCGGCCAGCCACGGCTCCCAGAAGTCCTCCACGAGTCTTCTTCCGGCCTGTGGGTCGATGTAAGCTCCGACGCTTTTCGCTGTGGTCACATTGGCCGCTCCCCACGCATCGGCGTCCATTTTGCGTTTGAAGCCGCGTTTGCCGGTGTCCGTGCCGTCCGGCTTACGGTATCTGACTTCGTATCTTTTTCCGCTTTTCGTCTGGTATTGGCGGATCGTGTAGGCCATGCTTGCCCCTTCGTTTGCGTGGCATCAAGTCTATCAATCCGTTGATTTTTTTTCTCTGTTTTTTGCGTTTCGGCTTGCATTACTTTCATTGCTATGCTATGATAGTTATATCAAGGAAAGGAGGTGAACATGGAACCCAAGGATTGGCTGCAGCTGATCACCAGCTGGGTATCGATTGCGGTGACCATCTGGCTCGGCCTGCGCGATGACCCTCCTCCGGAAGGAAGGCACCGCAAGCGCAAGTAAAAAGGTTCCGGCTATCCCAAGTAGCCGGAACCCTCATCCAATCCTACCAAAGGGAACCGTGAGCATCATGACAAAGCAAAGGAAACTGGCCGTCACATGCATGCTGTTCGCCGTCATATCGGCCACGAGCACATTCGGCGGCATGCACATCATGGCGGCAGGATTCGCCATCGCAGCCGGCATCGCCGGCCTCTTCGCCGGATGGAGCGGACGATGACAGTCGAATACATGAGCTTCACAGAGGTCGCCGACCAGCTCGGCGTCAAGACCGGCGCCCTCGCTACCTACAAGCTCCCAGAGCCCGACGCGATCATCGGCCGCACTCGCGGATGGCTCCCCGACACCATCGACCGATGGAACGCCAGTCGTCCCGGTCGCGGCGTCGGCGGAGGACGCCCACGCAAGAACAAGACCGAATAACAAGAAAAGCCCCTCCCCCAGCAATGCTGAGAGAGGGGCGATGTTTAACCGAGTTTTCCGATGATCTGTTTTTCTTTGTCGCTGAGCGGCCATATGGTCACGTCCTCCGCGGCCTTCAGTTCCGCGGCCTTCAGTTCCGCGGCCTTCAGTTCCGCGGCCTTCAGTTCCGCGGCCTTGGCTTCGCTCATCAGATAGCCGCCGCCGAAGATGGCCTTCTTCACGGCCTTTTGCGAAGCGAGCCTAGGCGTGAATGCCACGTCCGAAGCCTTGACACGGAACTCGACCTGCTTGCCAATCTTATTGAGCCTGCTCACGGTAAGCAGTTCACGTGGATACGAGTATTTCGGCGGATGCCTGCGCCGCTCTTTCCTGACGCGCTTCACGGTCTCGTCTATCGAGTTGGCCAGATCCGGCGCGGTGCGGATCAGGTCATCGCCGAAACTCGTCACGAAGCTGGTGTTGACCTGCGCGCCGTTCGCGTATTCGATGGCCGAATTCGTGACGATCATGTGCGTTCCGTTGCGTGACGTGCTGGAGAAGATCGTGAGACACGGCGCGAACAGGAAGAAAGGAATATGGTTGTCACGGTAGAACTTGCATATCTTTGACAGAATCGAGAAAGGTGGGTTGTCCACCACCACCTTGCCATCGGAATAGTCGAACCGTTCGTAGTCGCCGCCCGGATAGAAGGGCCGCACCACTTTGCTGGGGTCGATGCCATACTCACGGCATGCCCAGTCCTTTATGGTCTCATACACTGCGGGGGGGTATAGCAGTCATCCGTGGTCTTCTTCGGTTTGAATTTGTCCACGAACGCGTCGTAATCGTCAATCGTCTGCTGTCTGATGCCCATTTTGAAAGTCCTAAAAATAAAGCCCCTCCTCCATGATGGAGAAGGGGCAGATTTAAAAAACGGGTGTAAAAAATTCCACGGACACTACAGTGCCGCAAATTTTTCCACACCCGAGTTTGAGTTTCCGGCGCGAGTTTGAGTTTCGCGCCAGAAAATTAATCACGGCGCAGCGGATTGTAGGCCACTCCGAGACCGCTGGCGATGAAGCCGGCCACAGTGCTGATGTACCCGCCGATGGCCGCGTCACCAAAGGTCATGAAACCCAAGCCGACGCAAGAAGCGATCAGCCCGAGCACGTACACGACAGTGCGCACCTGCTTAGAAAAGACCGGAGTGTATGCGTCCGGCGGCTGGTTGTCCTGACCATCCTCACGCTCGTTGGTCAGATTATTGACGGTGGTCTCCAAAGTGGACGGTGCTGCATGCTGAGCCATTGAAACCTCCTTAGAATCGTCCCTGGTTGAGCGCCGACTGCAAGGCGCGTGCGGTCGCTGGGCCGAAGCTCGCATCCTGCGCCAAACCGTAATGCGCTTGGATGGCGCGAATGGTGGCCGGTCCGAGCAGGCCATCAGTGCCACAGCCCAGGCGGCGCTGCACGGCGCGGATCAGATCACTGCCGCCTGTCCCGTAGCGGACCACGCTCGAATCGATGGCTGGGCGAGCATAGGTGCGTCCGTCGGGCACCTGCTGGCCGCTGATGATGCCATCCACCGCGGTGCCCATCACCTGCTGTCAACGGCGCACGGTGGCCGGACCAACATTGCCATCCACTGCGATGGCACCGGAATTTGCGGCTGGAGCGGAAGACTGGGCACCCTGGTATCGCAGATAGCAATCCCACGGATAGCTGTAGTATGCGCGGATGTTGGTTTCGCGGCCAGTCTGATCGCCAGCCCTGCCATACGCGGTGCCGCGCTCCGAGATGCTTGCCTGTGCGAGCTTGCCGCCACCCAGATACACGGCCACGTGGTGCACGTCGTTCAACAGGATGTCACCAGCCTGCGGATTGCCATTCGCCGGCAGACGAGTCCACCCACGACGAGTCAGATTGCCGCTCAGATTGCCGGTGTAGGTCGCATTTCCGGTATCAAATCCCGCCTCACGCAAGGCATGGATGACCAGGCTGGAGCAGTCGCAATTACCCCCCGATGGGTTGAAGTTCCAACGGTCCGCCTGCGAATAGCCCAAGTTTGCCACGGCGCACCAGTAGCGCATGCGGTTGATCAAAGTGCCGACGCTTGCCATGTCTAGTCCTCCAATCCTTCCACGGCCTTGGCCGCATCCTCCTCGGACACGACCGGGATGCTCTCGGGCGGCAGACTGTCGCCCTGCGGTGTCATTTCCGGCGTCATGGTCACTTCGTCCATGACGGCCTCCTTCCCGCCCCAACGGGGCATTGAAAAGGCCACCTCCGAAGAGATGGCCTTGGTTTTGAAAAAATCGATGTCAGCGCATGTGCGCCGAATGATTGAAGATAAGAATGAGCGCAAGCAGGATGAGATACACGCCCAACGCGACTGGTCCGCTCATTGCCGGTCCTCCAAATATTTTTCGGCGGCAGCGACTATCCAGCATTGCGCGTCCAATTTCTCAAGCTTTGACAGCTCGTAGCTGACGGCCTCGCTGTGGTCGGTGTCCTTGTCGCCGTAGATCAGGCTGATGATCGTGTTTTTGATCGTGTCGCGGCATAACTCGTCCATGCGGTCGTCGATTTTCGATGTCCGCTCTCCCAAGGTCCTTGTTTTTGCGAAATGCTGCGAGAGCGGCGAATCGTATGGCAGGCGTTCCGGCCGCACGTGCGAGTACAGGCCGGTGGCCAACGCGTCCAAAGCGCCAGGCCAGACTTTAAGGCCGAGCGTGATGAGGGCGCACGCGCCACCCACACCCCCGAAACCGGCTAGAAACGTTTGAAACACATCACATCTCCTTAAAATCGTTTAATCTTTTGGCATGGTGCTGCCATCGAAATAATTGCCCGGCAATCCCAACGAGACGAGCTGCTGCCACTGGTCTTGAGGCACGCACAAGCCCTTGCTCAGATTGACCGTGCAACTGTTCAGACCGACGAGAATGCCGTGAGTGGTGCTGGCGGCGGTGAAGACGTAATCCACGCGACCATTCGAACTGACCAGCCCACTATCACTGCCATTGGTGGTGAGACGCAAGCGCGGATTGTCGCCACTCGTGGACAGCATGTAACAGACGACGCTCACATGGTATTTCACGCCCGCCGTCAACCCCTTAAAGGTGATGCCCGATGGTATCGTGTTCGTCGTCTTGACGCTCACACTGTCTCTCGGCATGACGCAGTGATTAACGATGAGACTCATGCCACCACCCCCAATGCGAGGGTCAGGCGCGCGGCATCGTATCCCCGTCGAAATATTCGATGCTGTCGAGCAGGGTCTTGTTCGCCTGGTATTCGTCCCACGTGCAGATGAGCATGTTCGTCACTGTGACGGTCGGACTGCCTGACTTGACGTGATAACTCATTGATACCGGATGGGAATTGTTGATGATCATCTTGTAGCTGACACGTTGTCTTGCGTTGATGTCGCCATCCGCTCCGATTATCGAGATAGTGCCGCCTGTGACGTTCACCTCGACGCTGATCTGATATGTCGCCCCATTCACGCTCGGAAGGGTCGTGATATTCACCCACTTGTCGGCTTTCAGGGTGATGGTCGAGGATGGGCTCGTGCATAGGTTCGTGACCATCATCGGACATCACCCGCCCGACGGACCGCCTTAATCGCGTGGCATCGTGTCCCCCGAGAAGAAGCCCGGAAGCCCCCCCCCACGGCTTTATCGTAAGTGTCGGCCGATTCGATGAGGATTTCGCTCATCATGCCGATCAAGCCGACCTCCCTCCCCAATTGCATCCTGACGAGGAGATGCTGGCATCCTTCCGGAATCGTGATCTCGGAGTCCACCGTGAGGGTTTGCCCGTCGGCGACCGGCTTGTTCAGCAACTGCTTCCACGAGGAGTTGACGCTGCTGTAGACGATGAAATTGGCGGCGGCCTTCTGCGCGTATACCCTGGCGTGCACGTGATACGTGCCATCCGGTGGGATGAGGCCGCCCACCAGTGAGAATTGTCCGAAATTATCGCCGGTCGCGGTGCTGGTGACTCTGAGCCAATTCTTATTGTCGGCGACCACAACAGCTTTTGCTGCGCCATTGTTGATTTCCGCGAAGAGTTTTCCGGTGATGAGCGGGTCGGGGAACCAGTTAATCCTCTGCATTCTCGTCTCCCTTCACGCTTTCGAGCACATCCTTGGGGATCAATTTCATGGCCGCGTTGAGCTGACTGGTCAGGATCGCGATTTGTTTGGTGAGAGTGCCAATCTGTTGCGAGAGCTGGTCGATGACCTCGTTCGCGTCGGCTGGAATCTGAGCCAAAATAAGTCTCCTTTTAATGCGAAACCCCCACAATCCGCGTGGATTGCAGGGGTTGAAAAAAATAAGTGAAAAGCAGTGGTTAGTCTGCGGCGGTCATCGTGTCGATACGCGTCACGGCCTTCAATTCGTCCAAGGTGAGGGTGCGGCCGAGATTCGTCTTCACGTCCGTCAAAGTGACGGACGTGCCCGTATCGTCGAACGTGGCCAGCACGCCACGCTGGTAGTCGCGCCACGATTCGGCGGTGCCGTCAGCGCTGGAAAACTCCAATCCGAGACGGCACAATTCCGCGCGCACCGACTCCTTCGGCGGACGCAAATCAAGCACGCCAGACGGCTCAGAGGGCGTCACGGCATGCACGGTATCGGTAGTGGTCTCAGTGGTCACATCGGCCATAATCAATCTCCTTATTGTTGGTTGTTTTGAGGTCGTGGCATAAGGGACTCATAGAATCTCTCCTCGCACTCGTCCAGATTTGATTGACTGGACTCGTCATTGAGGAAATCGTCCAATCCCTCAATGTCCTTGGTCACGGTCACGTCAATGCCACTCGACGGCTCCTCATCGGAGTCATCAGCGGACAGTACGGCAATGAGATTCGCGTCCGTCTCATTCGACATGGTGGGCAGACTCATGCCCTCACGCGCCTTATTGCGCGCGGCGGTCAGCGGGTCATTCATGACCTCGCCATCAGCGGCGAGCATGCTCACACTGGTGGCGGAGTCGTCGAGCGCGCTTTCCAGGGCCTCATAAGCCCCAGTCCACACGCCCCTACCCGTGGTCGGGTCGTATCGGCTCCTATCCTCCTTGCCCTGCATGATCGCCGCGATCGCCTCACGCGTCGACGCGAGGCCGAGCAGCGCCTTCCACGAGGCGATGGTCTCGCTGGAAAACACGAAATTGCAGCAGCCATTCACTGGCGGGTCGCAGCGGACGATGAGCAGTCCGCTGTTTTCATCCTTTTCGAAAGTCGCAGACAAAATCACTCCAATCATCATTTGACAAGCCAGCCGAAAGTGTCGCACCACACGTCCACAGCGCATTTTTGGTCGGCGTTGAACGCTTTGATGCCCCACCCGGACTGTCCGCCAGTGTTCATCGTGTGAACGATAATGCCGGCCCACGTGGTGTCAGCGCAGGCCACGGCATAATATCGTCCGTATTTTGCCGGACTGCCGACCGAGAATTTGCTGTCGCCATATGAGCCGGTGACGAGGTTCTGCGAGCTTGACCAGAGTTTCCACGCCACGGCACCCTCGAAAGTGTGCCGTCCATTCAGCCCGCCAAGATAACCGCCCAGATACACGTAGCCGGTGCTGATGTCCGAGAGCACACCGACCTCGCCGTTCGCGTCGGATGCGGTGCAGTATGCGCGGGCCTTCGAACCGTACGAGTGCACGGCGGCCTCGCAGAGGCTGCCGGTGTCGCTGCGCACGTTGAGATACGCGCTTGCGCCGGAGCCACCCACGCCCTCCATGTCGAGCCAGGCACTGCTCTTCTTGCTGGCGTCCGCCTCTTCCCAGTTCGTGCTAGCTGAAAGGTATGCCTTCGAGGTGATGCCGCTGCCGGTCGCGCCCTTCGACCGTGGCCTCGACTGGAGTCGGAGCTGCGTGCCCGGATCGTTCTTTGCCACATGTCCGCTCCACAAGTCCAGCTCGCTCATCGTGCCGACCTCACTCGACTGGATCGCCGACGCGATGGCCGGATACCGGTAGTGGCCGGTCGAGCCGTTGTAGGCGGGGAATTCAATGCCGTCGCCCACGAACGTCTCCGAGCCGCTGATCGCATGCGACTGGTAATCCGGGCTGATTCGGATTCTGTGCCCGCTCGTGCGGGTTTGGAACGTGCCGGTCAGCAGGTTGCTTTTGCCCTCACCGTCGAGGTAGACGGTCTGGTTATGAGCCGAATCCCACATCCGCAACGAGCTGCTGTTGAGCTTCATGCCCGTGTTCGCGGCCTTGGAGCTCTGGAAGACGGCGCCTGTAAAGACGTAGCCTTTGAACTGGCCTGCCGCCACCTTGTCAGACGTGATAGTGCCAGCCGCGATCTTGACAGCCGTCACACTGTTTGCCGCCAGCTTGTCGGCGGTGATGGCACCGGTCACAATCTTGGACGCATTGACCGAATTAGCAGCCAATTTGTCGGCATTCACGACACCAGCCGCCAAGGCAGCAGTGGTCACGGCATTAGCCGCAATCTCTCCGGCCTGAATCTTGTGGACGTTGAGCAGCGCCACGGTCATATCCTCGGTGACCTTGAGCTTGCCCGTGGTCACGGAATTGGCGGCGAGCTTGTCGGTGCCGATGGCACCGGCCTGCACCTTACCCGCCGTAACCGCATTCGCGGCCAGCTTATCGGCGTTTACCGCGCCAGCAGCCAAAGCGGCAGTGGTCACGGCATTAGCCGCAATGTCGCTCGCTTGAATCTTGTGGACGTTGAGCAGCGCCACGGTCATATCCTCAGTGACGCGGAGTTTGGCCGTGGTCACGGAATTGGCCGCGATCTTGTCGGACGTGATGGCCAGTGCGACGATGTTCCGCGCCTGCACCGAGTTGGCGGCGAGTTTCGTGGCGGTCACCGCGTCGGCCACCAGCTTTTCAGTGGTCACGCTGTTGGCCGCGAGCTTGTCCACCGTGATGGCATTGGCCTTGACCTTCTCGGCGGTCACGCTATCTACGGCGAGATGCTTCGCGGCCACGGTTCCAGCAGCGAGGATGTTGTTCGCCACGAGGTCGAATGGCTCGAATCTCGTACCGTCCCATGTCAGGACTTCCACCACGCGGTCAGCGAGCGGCACCAAGACGCTTGGTGAAGCGTTCGGCGTTCCCTGCCAGTAGGTGTAGAAGTCGGCCAGCATGGACGGCGAATTGTTCTTCTCGCCTTTCCACCTCGTCCAATACTTTTGCGTGCGCCACCACATGTCGCCCGGCTTCAGACCGTCATGATTCGGTTCGTCGGGGCCACGGTAGATGAGGTTCTTGCCGTCGGCGGTTGTCTGCGCCTTCTTGGCTGCGGCCTGAGCCTGATTAGCCTGAGAAGCCGCGTTGGCGGCAGCGGTCGAAGCCTTGTCGGCGGTGGCTTGAGCGGTCTTGGCCGCATCATTCGCCTTGACAGCCGCATTCGCGGCGTCGGTAGCGGCCTTGTCGGTCACGGCCACCCAAGCACTGCCATTCCAGCGCTTCGGCGTGTTCGCACCGTTCGTGGTGTCAATCCACAAGGTCGAAGCCTTGCGCATCGACGTGGCCGGTGCCGTGCCCTGGATAAGCACGTCGGCCTTGCCGTTCGCCACGCCAGCGGCGGCAGCGGCAGCGGTATTCGCCTTCCTCGCGGCGGTGGCCGCGTCGGTGGCGGACTGTGCCGCACTATCGGCGGTGGCCTTGGCCTGAGTCGCCACGCTCGACGCATTGGCAGCGGTGGTCTTGGCATTGGCCGCATCCGTCTTGGCGGTGGAAGCGTCGGATTTGGCGGCTTTCGCGGATTCGTTGGCGGTGTTGGCCAGCGTCTCCGCATTGCCTGCGGTCTTCTTCGCGCTTTCGGCGGCGGTCTGGGCGGCATTGGCCGCGTCCTTGGCCTGACCGGCGGTCGCGGTAGCGCTCTTCGCGGCGGTATTGGCCGCATTGGCGGTATCCTGCGCGGTCTTCGCCGCACCAGTGGCCGTGTCAGCCGTGCCCTGCGCGTTTTTCGCGGCGGCAGCGGCATTCTCGGCGGTCTTCTTGGCGTCGGTGGTCTTCGCGGCATTGTCCGCGATGTCGGACTTCGCCTGAGCGATTTCGTCGGCATTGCGCTCCACGTCGGCATAGCCCATGTGGTTCCACGTGGTGCCATCCCAGACAAGCGTCTCAATCACGCGATCAGCGAGCGGCACGAGCACGGAGGGGCTGTTGTCGGGTGTTCCTTGCCAGTACGTGTAGAAGTCGGCCAGCATGGACGGCGAATTATTCTTCTCACCCTGCCAGCGAGTCCAATACTTCTGCGTCTTGAGCCACAGGTCGCCGACGATCAGATTGTCCTTCGGCTCGTCCGGCCCACGAAAAGTGTGATTCTTCGAGTGGGCTTCGGCATACGCCTGCGCCGCCGATTCCTTGGCCTTGCTGATCTCGCCATTCGCGGTGGTCAGGTCGCTTTTGGTCTGGGCAATGTCCTTCTGCGCCTGCGTCAAATCGGTCTTGGCCTGGGCAAGCGTTTTGGACGCCGCGTCAAGACCAGTCTTGTTGGCTTGGATGTCCTTCTGGGCCTGCGTCAGCTTGTCGGTGTTGTCCTTCAGCGTGGCGTTGGCCGTGCCGATCGCCGACTGATTGGCCTTGATGTCGGCCTTGGCCGCTTCAAGCTCTTTCGACGTGGCGGCCTGCGCCTGCTGATTCGCCGCAATGTCCTTCTGCGCCTGCGTCAGCTTCGCCGCATTATCCTTCAAAGCCGTCTGATTATCAGCCAAATCTTTTTGAATCTGTTTGACCTCATCAGGAGAGACAGCCGAAGCCACGGTCACAGTGGCGATGGCAGACCAGGCGGAGCGATTGCCCGCATGGTCCACCGAGCGGAACGCATAGGAGTGCTGCGAGCCGCCCGTGAGGCCGGTCACAAGATAATCGCCCTGACCGGACTGCGTGGCGGAAATTACCCGCATTCCAGCCGCATTGACACCCTCGCCGACCTCGATGTGGTCGAAGTCGGGTTCCATCGACGCGCCGGTGGAGGTCTTGCCATCCCAGTGGATGGTCACCACGCCCAATTCCGAGGAAAGCACCGGCTTCGACGGCACGGAGCACGGGGTCACGTCGGATTCGACGGTGGCCACGACGATGCTCGACCATTCGCCGAGCTTGTCGGAATACGTTGGCACGGCGCGTACCCTGACCTCGATCTGAGTGCCGCAGTCAAGGTTGCCGAAGCCCAGCTGCGTCTTGTCCGTCGTTCCGGCCGAATGCCAGGGCGCGCCATCCTTGTGCAGCTTCCACTCGACCAAATAATTGGAGATCTCGATGGCTGTGTCATTCGTGGCCTGCGTGACCGCACTCCACGAGGCTGTGGCCAGACCGTGGGCGTACCCGTCCGAACCAATGTAGGCGTCCGTCTGCACCACAAGCCCAAGCGGGGCCTTCGGTACGCGATGGTCGCGATCGGAAGAGGCGGTCGTGCCGCCCTCGCTGCCGGCCAATGCGGCACCGCCGGTGATGCCTTTGATTTTCTTCGCCTGACGCACGGAAGCGTCATACTTAATATCATTCAGAGCGATTGAGCAGGATAAGCCCTCGTTCTGGCGCATGCTCAGGTCGATTTCCTGCACGCGCACCTTCTCGCCGTGAGTGACTGTTGGCGCGGTGATCCAGTCGCCCGCGTGGAAGTCGATGAGCGGTAGATCATCCACGCCGGAAGTCACCAGATCGCGCGTGTACTGGCCGCGTACCCTAGCCGCATCATCAAGCGTGGACTGCATGAATGCCTGCGCGGTATCCTTATCGGACACGCCACCCTGCGAGCTATAGGATTCCCACTTGCCCCAAGGCGTCGGAGCAGCCGGATTGTCCATGCGAAAAAGCAGATTATTGTCACCCTCGACAAGGATGGTTGATGCCAGGTCGGCGATGGACTCCTCGAATGGGGCTTCGCTGATGTCACGCGCCAATTGCAGCACAATGCTCTCGCTCAGGTCACGGCTCAAGGCGGTGCTGTCCGCATTCCAAAGCTTGAGTACCCTGCCGCTTGTGCGCCAGTCGCAGCCGCCACCATTGACCAGGGCGTCCAGGATGGTCTGCAAATCAGTGCCGAGCGAATAGTACAGAGTGTACTTTTTTGCCCAATTCCTGCCAGCCGCGTCCTTGGCCGTGTCGAAGCCCAAGGTCAGACCAGTGGCCACGCCACCACGCTGACGATTTTCGTCCAGCAAAGTCTTGAGAATCGTGCCCGGATTAGAAGAATAAAAAGGCCTTTTACCCTTGTTATCGCCATCGGCGATGAGGTGCGACGAATCATTGTTTTCGGCCTTGGACAGCAGCCAGCCAATCGACTGACCGGAATAAGTGATGGTCTTGGTACGGTCATCCGTCTTGCCGGAGCGGCCCGTGATGACGAATCGCGCATTATCCGGCTCCTTGAAGCCATTACCGTCCGACACTTCCACGGCCACTTCCAGGCCATCGGTCAGCTCACGGTCGAACGCCTGCGCGTCACCGGACAGCATCGAATACTCGATCGAGATGGCGCCGTCATCATCGTGGAGCATCGACGCGCTGAAGCTAACCGGCTCCGCAAGGACGCCGATTCGCTCGCCGAAAGGACGATAGGCCACGAGACGAGCATGAAGGGACTTTGCCATGAATCACTCCCAAGATTGCAAAAACCGGCATGTCACCTTGTCGGCGCTGCCGGTCTGTTTGATTGCGAGGCGATAATCGCCGGAATCGATTGCGGGCCACACCTGCAGTGGCTCGGTGGTCCAGTCGACGCCATTCGATGCGTCCGTACCACCGGACCATGCGTCGGCATTGGCCGCCGTCCACGCCTTGCGATTGGCCACATCGATAAAGAGATAAGGTCGTGAGGCGTCACGCTGGCCGCCCCACATGAGATTCGTTCCACTCACCGGATCTGAAATGGTCACGCCAGTGGCGGCACCGAAGCGCAATACCAGCGTGGTGATGGGCGCGTCCGACAGCCAGCCGTCGGGAAGCGTGTCGAAAAGCATGGACGGCGAATTGTTCGGCAGTCCTGTCCAGCGTGTCCAATACCCCTTACCGCTCGGCTTCGAGACCCCGCCCGGCAGCAGCCTGCCACCCGACGCGGCCAACGTCACCTCCTGCCACTGCACGCCACGCCAAAACACGTCCGGCAGTTGGAAAACGGCGGTCATGACGCGCAGATCACGGAACGGCCTCTCATCATCGTCCGGCTCGCAGCTCGTGCACACCGCTCTCGTGACCATGCTGCGCGAATAGCCGTCATCCGTTGTCTCCGTTTTGCCGAGCGTGAGCTTCGACGCATACAGGCACATGGCGCGGAAGCGTGCGATCCGCGAATCGGAATCCGCACCCCACGCCGCCACCTTGACTGTCAGCTCCGGAGCATCCAACACCGGAATGGACGAGCCGACGATGAAGCCGTGCCGTCCTGGCACCTGCACGGTGTCAACGATCGGCGACAGCGCCGTGTAGTGCGTCGTGCCGACAAGCACGCGCATCCGCTCGGAATCGAGCGGCTGGCCGTTGAGAGAATAGCTGACCTTCATGCGCGAAACCTCCCAATCACCATTGCGGCATGGCCGCTGTCTGCAACTTCTGCTGCGTGGAAATGCTCGTCGGCGCGATCGCCGGATAGTTGAACGTCTGCGTGATGTTCGTCACGCTCCCACCATTGCCGTAAGCTGCAGCGTTAACGCCACGCGAGGCGTTGGCGACGCCGACGGAATACGAGGCGTCCTGCGAAGGCAGAATGCCAGTCAATCGTCCGGCCGCCTTCTTCACCTTCGACGCGCTCTCGTCAATGCCGACCGCCATGCCCTCGCCGATCATCTCACCGACCTGATCGCGGAACACGCGTGACGGAGAATGGATGCCAAGCCTGCGTTTCACCCAATCCAACGCGTTCGTGGCCGCGTTGACAGCGGCAGTCACGAGCCTGCCTGCCGCGCCTGCGATGCCGGTCGCGATTCCGGTGATGATATTCAGTCCGACGCTACCCCAGTTAACCGATGTGAAACCGCGCATGATCTGGCCGACCATGCCGGGGATGGCGCCGATAAGCCGTGGAACCGACGAAATGAAACCGTTGGCCAGTGCGAAGAGCAGCTGTACGCCAGCCTGCAGGATCTGCGGGAGACGATTGATGATGCCACCGACCAGTTGTCCGATAAGGATCGGAGCCTTGCCTACCAAGTCCGGCATGGCGTTGATGAGGCCCTGCGCCAGTCCGAGGATAAGCTTCAAACCGCTGTCGATGATCTGCGGCAGGTTGTTGAGGATGCCTTGCACGAGGTTAAGGACGGCGTTGATGCCGATAGGGATGAGCTGCGGCAACTGGGCCGACAATCCATCCAGCAGCGTCGTCAGCACGGTCACCGCCGTGGACGCGATCTGAGGCAATGCCTGCACGATGCCCTGCAAGAGGTTCGTGACCATCGTCAATCCGGTTTGCAAAAACGACGGCAGGGTCGACGTGACCCACAATTGGAACTGGGCGAGCAGCTGGGGCAGGCTCGTCGAGATCCATGTCGTCGCGCTGGTCAGCAGCATCGTGCCGAGCTGTCCCAACGCTCCGAGCACTGGCGGAAGGATCTGCATGACCAGTGCCGGCAGCGTGCTGCCCAATGAGGAGAACAGTTGTGGCAGTGCGGCGGTGATGCCGGTGATGATCTGCGCGATGCGCGGACCCACGTTCTCGATGACCGTGCCGACCGAATCTACCAGCTGCTTGGTCAATCCGTTGATGTCGGCATTGTCCTTGCCGAGCTCCGCCAGCCAGTTCTGCCATGCGGCCTTCATCATGCCGACAGAGCCCTCGATGGTTGTCGCGGCCTCCTTGGCGGTGGTGCCGCTGATGCCCATCTGCTCCTGCATGATGTGGATCGCCTGCACCACGTCGGAGAACTTGTCGATGGACAGGTCGCCCATCTCCCCGTTCGCCTGCTTGACCTTGTTCGCGTCCTGGATCAGACGCTCCATCTCGGATTTCGTTCCGCCGTAGCCGAGCTTCAGATTGTCGAGCATGGCGTAGTTGCCGCGCGCCAGAGACTGGTAGGTCTGTTGGATGGACTCGATGTCGGTGCCCATCTTGTTGGCGTTGTCCGACATGTCGACCATGGCGGTGTTGCCGAGTTCCGCGGCCTTCGCAGTGTCGCCGCCGAGCGAGCTGATCAGCGAGGCGGAAAAGCTCGTGACCTGCGTCATGTACTCGTTGGCGCTCACTCCGGCTGTCCGGTACGCTTCCGCCGCGTATTTCTGCACGGTGCCCGAAGCGTCCTTGAACAGCGTGTCCACGCCGCCGACGGCCTGCTCGTATGTCGCGTATGCGTCGAGAGCGCTCTTGCCGACGCCAGCCAAAGCCGCGACGGCGGTGCCGACGCCAGCCAGTCCGACCGTGGCGACGCCCTTCAGGGCGCCGACGGCCTTGCCCGACATGGAGCTGATCGCATTCCATGCGGTGTCTGCGCCGCTTTTGAGCTTGGAGCCTATCGCCGACGCGGCACTGCCGGCGGCCCCTGGAATCTGCGACAGCACGCCGCCGACCGCGCCGCCGACGTTGCCGAGATAGCCGCCGATGGCATTGCTGACGTTTTTGAAAGGTGCTGGTATCCTTGCCGCGATGGCCGAGCTCATCGACGAGAACTTTGCCGACAATGGCGCGGTAAGCCGTGACGCGGTGGATTGCATGGCAGCGCCGGCAGCGCTCATGCCGTCGCGGGCTTTCGTGGCGATGCCGGAGAACGCCGACGTTGCTGCGTTTTTGACCCGTCCGAACGCGCCGGAGACCGGCTGGACGATGGTCGCGCCAAGATTCTTGAACGCCGATCCAAGCGAACCACTGCTGGAAGCGAGATTGTCCTGCGCGTCCTTGAGCGCCTTCTGCGCATCCTTCAACCGGTTCTCGGCCTGCGTCGCCCGGTCGGTCATGGTGGACAGCTTCAATCGAGCCTGTTCGAGCCTGATGGTCGCGGCCTCGGCCTGCGTGCTGCCCTCACCATGCTTGGCGATGGCATTGGCGACGCTCTCCTCGGCGGCACGCACCTGATTCGCCGCCGCCTTCTGCTGGAGCATGGCCTGACGGTATGCGGCCGTGGATTTCGCCACGTCACGCTCATAGGATTTCAGCACGTCAGCACTGAAATCGTTCGCCGACTGCTTGAAACCGGTTTTGAACGCGTGTCCGAACAGTCCGCCGCTTTTGCCGCCGTTCATGCTCGAATCGAAAGCCTTCGACGCGGCCTTGCCGCTCGCGCCGACCTCCTTGTTGACCACGCTGCGGAAACCCTTCATCGAGGGGAACACGCTGATGTGCGCGGAACCAAGTTCGCTGCCGAACGCCATGCGGCACCTCCACTATTCAGTTATTCAGTCTTCGTAAAGAGTCCGGAAAACCGGGCTCATGCCCTTGGTCTGTTCGCGCAGCCGCTCACGCTCGGCCTTCTCCCTATCCGCCCGCAATCGTTTCGCAAGCGAATCGAAAGGCTTCGGATACTCGTCGCTGCCAAGCGCGTAGACGACCGGTATCTCACCCCACCGGACCGGATAATCCAAGCCGTTGAGCTCCGCGCCCGTGTAGGATGACGGATCGCCGATAATCTGCTCGAGGAGCGCTATCGCGTCGCCGTAGCGGAGCCTGCCGCCAAGATCGGCCTGCAGACTCCACCCATGCGCCGTGAAATCGGCTCGGATCACGCTCCCGTGTTCGGCGAGCTGGCGGGAAAACCATTGGATTTTCCCAGTGAGGTGCCCTGCGCGCGCACCACCGCGTCGCCATAGTCGGACAGGAGGTTGAACACGACCTGCACCGGTTCGCCGTTCAGCTGCTCCGCCTGCTTGTCGCCAGCGAAGGCGCTCAGCATGCGCTTGAGCTGTTCGACGCTCTCCGTATCATCGGACGTGTTCGAAAGTCTCGTGAAATCGTCGATGCTCATCGACAGTGGAAGCTTGTACGTGCGACCGCCGGGCACGAGCGCCCAATACACATCGCCCTTGATGATGTGGCGCACCTTGTAGTTTTGCGCGATGGAGGCGAACGCCTCCTCATCGTTTTTTTCCGTCCACTGGTCGAAATCCTCGACGGTCGGTTTGAAGTCGGTGGAAGTTGAAGTCATTGTCTTGTCCTATCTGCTTTTCGCCTGCCTGCCGTGAAAAAAGAAGATTCCCGGACCGCGCAGACAGGCGAGATAGACGGTCCGGGAAGATTTTCGTCCGCCGGTCAGGCGGCGCGTGCGGTGACGGTGACAGTCAGATCGGGTGAGGTCACGCCGTCGTATGTGGCGTTGATCCTCGCGCTCCCGGCCTTGACGGCGGTGAGCGTGCCGCCATCGACGGTCGCCACGCCTGCATCCTTGGACTTGAATGTGGCCTGTCCGGTCACGTCCACGGTGGTCTTGTCCACATGGGTGGCGACGGCCTTGAGCGCGAGCTTCGCGCCTTGGACGACCGACGGCCTCGTATTGCCGTCAGCCGAGGTCACGGCCACCGCCGTCACGCTTTTGGGTCGTACCAGCTTTCGATCCAGCGGGTGTTCGGATGCTCCGCATCCACATACAGCGGATCCTTCATCCATTCGACGGTCAATGCTCGCCCTGTGACCGAGCCACGCTCCTGCTGGTCCGGCTCGTTGCCGGTGACCTGCATGACGCCGGCACGACGGTGCACACGACCAGTGTCGAAAGTCTCCTCCTCATACACCATCCACTTCGCATCCTGGATGATGTCGGCCACGTGGTAGACGCCCTGGGCGTCCGGCTCGCCGATGGTGATCTTGCGGGTCAGCGCGTTGTTTTCGGCCGGGCTGAAAGTCTGCGTGAGGCTGGTCGCTAACGGCAGCTTTTTGTAACCGTCCTGCAAAAACTCGATGGGGTCGTCGCCGTCGCGCGAATCCTGGTTGCCGCCGTCGGACTTGACGAGTCCGATGCATGCGGTCGACCGATTGTAGGCGGCCGGAAGTTCCGGCGTTGCATTGCTGGGTGCGATCATCTCCGGCGTGATTTTGTTTTCGGTGGAGTACGGGACGATCATGATGGCTGCGGTGACGAGCGCCTCCACCTGTCCCAGATCCATGCCTTGACTGTCTTTGGCCATGGCGTTTCCTTTCTTAGGGTTGTCTGATTCCGGCCGTCGAATATTCGGCGGTCATGTAGTAGTGGCACCATGCCGCGTCCTCTCCGACCGGGTACGGGCCGTTGCATCCGTCGGGCACGACGGCGCAGATGCGGCTGCCTTCGGCGAATCCGATGAGGATGCCGGGCTCTCCGGTCAGCACGCCGTACACGCGGGCCGCCAGATCACGGCATGGTTTCGTATCGTTGCGCGTCCATCCGAGCACGTTGACGCCTATCGACCTGTCGAACGTCACGCGGTTGGCGGATTGCGTGCCGCCGTCATCACGCACGACCACGAGCGGATAGGAACCGTCGTAACCGTCAGGGATACGGTTTCCGACCTGCAGGCCGGGGATGTCCGTGATGTTGGAGCGCAGCCATCCGGTGAGGAATAGTTCGAGGTCGGGTGGGATGACGCTTGCCATCAGACCCTCGCCTTCTTCAGCGCCTTGGCCAGATTGCCGGTCTGCGCCTCCACGAGCAGGGTCTTCGGGTCGTGGCCGACGACCATGACGGTCGTTCGGTGCTCCCTTTTAACCTCCTCGATTCCAAGTCCGTCGCGGTATGCGCCGGTATCGACCGGAGCGGACGCCTTCGCGTAGGCGAGTGCCCTGTTCGCGGCCAGCGTGGTGAGCGCCTTGACTCCGGCGCTATTGAGAATCTCGTCGAAAAATTTCTGGTTGAAGTTGACCGATATCCTGCTTTTCGCCATTTGTTCAGCCCTTTCTCTCCGTCAGACGGCATTCCAAGGTCGGACGCCAGCCGGTGAATGCGTTCGCGTCCTTCGAGGGGAATCCGTCGACTTCCCACAAGCGTCCGTCGTCGGGGTCTGCGCGGATCCGGTCGCCGATTTTCACGTCGGCTGTCGGATCAGGGATGGTGAGGTACGCCGTTGATTCGGTTTGTGTGTCGAGCGTGTCCGGCGTGCGGATGCTGGAGCTGGATGAGAGGGCGCCCATGATGGCGAGCTCGTCCGGAGGCACGCTCCAGTCTGGCTCGTTCTGCGCCGGATTGTACGGGTTGGCCTTGCGTTTGGCGCGCAGTCGCCGCCACTTGGTCACGCCCGGCATACGCCATCCGCCGCCACCGGCATTCATGTCGTCAAGCAGGCTCATGGCAATCCTCCAAGCCTGTAGGGTTTGAGCTTGTCCTTCTCCGCCTGCATGAGCGACACCACGTCGAAGCTCGCGCTGGAGCCGTTGGTGGACTGCGAGGTGACGAGCCCGACCGGACTCATGCCAGCTCGCTTCGCGGCGCTGATGAGCACCTGCTGCACGTCCGGCGCGTCATCATAGCCGGCATGGATCGCGTAGCGGATGGCCGCAACACCGACCGGGAAACCACCGGAAAGCGACTCCACAAGACCCGTCTCAGGGTCATATGCATAAGCCAGCGGATTGCCCTGACGGTCGGTCAATGATTCGATGCTCGTCACATGACGCGCGGGCAAACGAATCACCGAACCACCACGAGTGTTAATCACACCGCTAAGCGCCGTGTTCGGCATGACATGCCAGCCACACTCACGCCTAATCGCCGCCTGAGCAGCCTTAAGCCTGAAAGCCGCGTCATCCTCGAAAGCCGAAGGGTCGGCAATCATGTCAGGAATCACATTCACATCACTCATGCCGACCTCCCGTCTCAGCTCGTCTTCACCACGCCAGCAGCCACAAGACCAGCCACAAGAGCATTGACACGCTTCGCCAAATCGTTGTAAGCGGTCACGAGCGCGTCGTACTCCGCCTTCGTTGGAGCGGCGCCAGTCGCAGCGGCGACTGAGGCGTTCGCAGTGCCGGAGATCGTGACATTCGCCAGCTTCACGCCGCCAAGAGCATTCTCAGCGGCGGCGGGAAGCACATACGGCGTGGAAGCGGAACCGCCGGTGACGCTCACCGGCCTGTCGTTGCCGTCCACGAAGAGCACGTCTTCGATGTAGGTCGAAGCGTCCACCTTGGCTTTGGATGTGTCGGCCAGTCGATACTGCTTCACGGCTCGACTCACTTTCCGGCCTTGCCGAGGGCAACCTTGACGAACGCCTTCGGATACTTGACCTGCAGGGCGAGGCGTTCCTTCACGCGGAAGGTGATCTTGTCGTTGGTGAAGTCGTTCTCGTGGCTGTTGGTGGATTCGACGGTCAGACCGCCCTTGCGGTAGATGGTGCCGCCGGCCTTGAACGCGCCGACGAGCACGGTTCCCTTGGTCATCGCCTCGGTGACAACGGTGCGCAGCCCCCACAGCGGCGGGTTCTGCATGATGCCGCCATTGCCGTACTGTCCGGAGAAGAAACCACCGCCGAAATACTGGCCGTTCGCATCCTTGGACAGGCGGATCGCCTGATAGTCCGCAGGATTGATGACCACCGCATCGGCGGAGAAGCCTGTCGCGGTGGCGATATCCGTGGTGGCCGCGAAGATACGGTCCGGATCTGAGTCCGCGGCCTGACCCTTGGTCTGGATTTCGCGGTTCAGAATGCCATTGAGATTCGGGTCGGTGCCATCGCCGGACAGGAGTTGAATCTCCTCCTGCAGCTTCAGGTTGTACTGGGCGTGCTGGTTGATTTCGGACACGACGAAGGGCAGGTCTTCCGCCATATCGTCTGTGATCTTCCACCATGCGGCGATCTCGTGCAGGCTGTCGGACACCCAAGTCGGATCCGGCATGTGAATCTGAGGCTTCTGCGCGCCCTCGGCGACGGTGGTGGCGTTGCCTTCGAGGGAGCCGTAGACCGGATATTTGATGGTGGTGCCGCTCATGGTGCCGGCTGCGAAAAGGTCGGCGATGACGAGCGGACGCTCATACGTCCATACGCCGTTCTGATCGGTTTCAGTAAGGAACGGCGCGTAGGCTCCGGACGCTCCACCTGTGACCTGAGTGTCGGAAGCAGCCTTGAATTCCGGAGTGGAGAACAAGCCTCCCTTGGTTGCGAGCACGCTCAAGCCCTTCTCCTGCAGGGACTTGACGTAGAAGTCGCCGAGGGTCTTCGCCTCGACGCCCTTACGTTCGGTCTTCGAGGTTCCGGCGAGACGGTCGAGTCCTTCACCGGCCTCCTTGAACAGGTCGATGCGCTCCTGCAGCTTCTTAGCCTCGGCGTAATGCTGCTTGAGCTCTTTCTGCTCCTTTTCGGTGATGTTATCCATTCCCTTGGCGAGGATGGACTGTGCCGCCTTCTTCTCGGCGGCGAGATTGTCCATGAGATTCATGGCACCCCTTTCGGTTAGTGTTCCAGCGAGAAGAAGTCGCTGATGGTTTGATATTCCTTGGCCCACTTCGGGTCAAAGCTTTTCTGGTCTTTCTTCTTCGGGTCATCCGTGGAATCGTCCGGCTCGTCGCTGGAATCATCCGTGGAGTCATCGGACGAATCGTCCGGCTCCTTGTTGTCGGAATCGATGCCGTCAAGCACCTCATGCAGACTGTCAAGCGCGGCACGGAGCTTGCTCTCGTTGGAGGCGCTGATGGCTCTACCGCTCTTGACTTCAAGCACTTCGGCGCCCTGGTTCGCGGCGACCTGCACGAGTGAAATCTCGAACAATTTCAGCTGGCGGATCTCCCTGTATCCGTCCCACGCGCTCTTGCCGTCCTGCACGAAAGCGGTCTCCTCGGCGAGGAAGCCGATGCTCATCTGATGGATAAGGCCACGCTGCAGGAGCTCGTATGCGCGCTTGCCTTCCGGCAGGTCAAGGTCGAGACGGGCGGTGACGAGCAGGCCGTGCTCATCCTCCACTGCGCTCAACGTCTCGCCGATGATGTCGGTCGGCTTATCGTCCTTGTGCTGCCAGTGAATCGGGATGCCAGCGCCAGTTCCGTCGTAATCCTTCTCCAACGTGCCGGCGAAGGCACCTTTGACGATCACGTCATCGTACAGGTCCTTGTCCCAGGTGCTGGCGTATCCGCTGAACACTCCCTCGCCTTGGCTATCGTCGAGGGACTTCAGCTCGAAGCCCTTGAAATCAAGCCTCATGATGTTTCCTCCTTGGTGAGCGCGTCCCATTCCATGCGGAATTGCGCGTCATACCGGTAAAGCCGTTTGAATTCGGCGAGCATGGCCTTGGCGTCCTCGCCGTTGACTGGATTGTTCTCCTGCGCGTTCTGCGTCTTGCCGCCGTCTTGCGGGCTGGGCTGGCCGCCCTCGCTCACATTCAATGGCGTGATGAGATGGTCGCCACCTGGTACGCGCGGCATGTCCAGAATCTGACGCGCCTGATTCGTGGTCATGAAAGGCCGTCCGGTCGCCGTGGAAAGCGCCTGATACTGTTCGGACGTGGTGCCACGTAGTTTCGCGTCAACGTTGGCCTTGATGTAGCAGTCAGGCTCGCCCACGGCCTCGGGAAGACTCAGATTCAGCGCCTCTTCCAATGCCACGATGTATGGCATCAGCTCCACATTCCAAAGCTGTTCTTTGAAGGCGCTGATGTTGGAATTGGTGCCGGTTCTGAAGCCGACGTTTTCCGGCGAGATCTGGAAGGCGTTGCACACCGCGATGTTGATGCGGTCGCGCGCCTCCAAATCGTTCACGTCCACGGGCTTGAAGACGTTATCCAATGGACGCATCTCCATGCCGTCCTTAAGGACGGGCCAGCCGCCCTCACGTCCACCATTCTGGATGAAGTTGCGCAATCCATTGGTGAAATCGTCGTAATCCTCCTGAGATAGCCACGGCATCTCCTTCGGCCGGTACACGTAGCCGCCGGCCTGCATGCCGTTCTTGGCGATGTTGCGCCGGTAGGACGCCATGGCCTTCGCCTCGGCCAATAATGGTCGGAGCACGTTGGTCACGCTGTCACCGAATTGGAGGCCGGAAATGAAACCGACATCCAGATGCACGCGCGGGTCAGGCAGGTCGAAGTGCATGGCCCGCTGGCTGTCCATCGTCAGCAGGTTCACGCCGGTGATCTCGCCGAAGGAATTGCCGGACAGCTGATAGCAGTCTGAAGGAATACGCCGGAGCGTGAAACGCTTGCCCTCCACTCCGAGCAGGCACAGCCACCGGTCATCGAGCAGCATGTCACGAAGCAGCATGCTGATGAATCGATAGCGCGTCATGCCAGGCAATGGAGACGGACGCTTCATCAAGTCGGCCAACGCGCCACTGGTGACCTCCTCGGCGTCACCATCGGCGTTCTTCCGATACACCTTGAATGGCAGCGAGGCGATGTTGCGGGTGATGAAGTCAATCACGACACGCACCGCATATTCCCTGCAGTAGACGCCGGAGGCACCGCCGTAGAATTCCGCGTCGGATGGCCAGCTATCGCCATTGGCGAGCGGAATACTCGTCGCCGGCGTCGGATGCGCGTCTGCCTCGGCCATCTTCATGCCGATCACTGCGGCGTTATTGTGGAGGAGCCGGTCAAGGAAGCCCATTCATCCTCCTCTCGAAGAATTTTCAGAATCTGATTTTCACGCCCACGCTCGGCGAATATTTCGGCGTCTCCGCTTCGACCTGCATGGTCTCCAAGGCGTACAATGCTTCCGATTCGGCGATAAGGCCGCTGATCTGCAAAGCACTCTTAGCGCGGTCCCACACCTCGACCTCGCCAAGACGGCGGGTGACAGCCACGGAAACCTGCTGTTCGATGGCCGGCTGCGGCAGGTGACGGAGCTTGCCTTCGCGCACTCGGTCCAGGAAGCGGCCGCAGCACGCGCCCAATCGGAAGCCCTCGATGAGATGCACGTTCCAGCCTTTTTCGGTGAGCGGGTCGATGAAATCGACAGCCGGACAGCCTTTGGACTGCACGGCGATCTCGCAAATGCCTGGCCAGCTCTCACGAAGGAGGTCGAGATAATGCGGCACCCACAACTTGCCGTCACGCCTAGCGATCAACTCGACATGCGGCAAGCCATCTGAGCGCAATCCGGCAGCAGCGACGTAGGTGGTCTGGCGGTCAGCGCTGGTATCGACGGCCAAGACCACGCGATTATCAGCGGGGATGCAGGACGCATTATCTGTGCCATGCGCCCACAGCTTCGGGTTGATGTAGGGCACGATGTCGGCGGTCACCCACTGGCACAAGACCTCGGTGCGGAAAGCAGCCTCGGTCATGCCATCGATGTCGGAGCGCACGGAAGCCACGGTCATCGGCCCATAGCCGAGAGACGGGTTAGCCTGGCGGATCGCGTCGGCATCATCCACCGGGCACTTATCAGGTGCCGACCATTCAAAATATCCGAAAGAGCCATCCTGATCGCCGGACAAGAACACGTCGGCAGGATTGCCACCGTCGGCGCTCAGACGCGTCCACTCGTCAACAAGCTTACGGCCCTTGTCCACCTGCTTGCGCAACACCACGGAACGATAGTCGCCAGCGTTCGAAATGCCCCACAACTGGCTCGACCAGACGGCCTTCGTGGTCTGGCTGACAGCATTCCAGCCATCATCAGTATGCTGCTCACGAAGCTCATCAAACACCACACGGGCAGCGCTCTTCGCTCGAATATTCTTATCCGCGCGGACGATATACCGGGCTTTCGAGCGGGTGATGATCGCCTCCTCGCCGTTAGTGTTGACGAATTTCTGGGTCATCGCGGCGAGATCCGGAATGACCAGATCCGCTTCCTCATCGGTAGAAGGCTGAGGATTGCACCACTCCTTGACCTGATTGTACGGGCCTTTCGCATTGTCCAACGTCTGCGCGGCACCGACCACGAGGAATTTCACGGGCGGCACTCGGTCGGGATGCTTGTTGGAGTCCACGAACAACCACCACGCGGCCAGCACGCCCATCAGCGTGGTCTTGCCATTCTGGCGGGCCACAAGCACAATCACCTTGCGGAAACGATAGCTGCCATCCTCAAGCAGTTCAAGCGCATGGACGAGCAGCCACTGCTGCCACGGATACAAATGCACGTGCAGCATGATCTCCGCAAACGCGATCACCGCGAACCCGTTGCTCGTCTCCTTCGTCAACGGGCGTAACGGCGGCGTGAAGATGCGCGGCAGGGTCACGCCGTGCCTCTCATCGTCGATGGCACCGAAAACCGTAAGATTCTCAGCCGCCATCGCAACCTCCTCAGCCGAACCGCTTCATGAAATCATCCATCGCGATAACCTTGTCGCTCTTCGCTTCCTCAGCCCTGACTTCGGGCTTCTGCCTGGCCGGACGCCCGACCTTCGCTGGAGCGTCCAAGGTCAATCCGAGAGACTGGCAGTATTTCAGGAAAGTCGGCAGCGAAACGTTGTCGAGCTTGCCGTTCTCATCGACAAAACCGGAGAACGTCAGATAATCGATACGCTCAGCCAACACGCGAGCCGCAGCGACAACAGCAGAATTCACAGCCTTGAGGTCAGCGTTCTTCAACGAACGCTCCAACGCCTCCGCCACATTCCGACTCGGAAACTTCGCACTCATCGAAAACACCCCCTAATCTGCCATCGCGCGCGACCCGCCAACAATTTCACTCATCGGGGAGAGGGAGACCAACCACGCGGGACGTCTTGCACCCTTTCGCTGTTTTTACGATTTCACCGCCCCTACCCCTCGTGTTGGGCTCATGCTGTTGTTATCCATTGTCTTGAGAGTGTTCCGATTGGTGCTGGCGGGTCTTGGTTGCCGCGCAATCGGTTGCAGCTGGTGTGGCTTGGTTTGAAGCCTGCCTGGTCGAATTGGAGTTCGGGGTGCTTCGAGACTGGGTAGAGGTGGTCGAGGTTGAAGCTGTCATCGCTTGTGTTCTTCGGTGCTGAATAATCTATCGGCATGCCGCAGAGCCAGCAGACTGCATGCTGTGCCTTGCACTGTGCGAAGAATGCGGCCTTGTCTTTCTCGAATTGGCGGCTGGTCTTGCGCGTTCTTCCTGGCATACGATCACCGCCTTGTTGTGCTTCGGGCTGGAGTCGAACCAGCGCATGGTGTGGGATGCACTGTCTTTATCGTCACGGGCATTCGATTTAAAGAAGTAGGAAGCCATGGCCGGTTTGGTATCCGTCCTCTGGTATCTGTGCTATCCCTCGTGCTCTGCCACTGAGCTACCGAAGCTGAATATGAAAAATGGTCCAACCATTTTCTGGCTGAACCATTCTACGAACATACGACAGTATAGCATTTCAACGGTGACAGTCAAGTAGTGCTGCGAGTTCTCCGAGGTTGAACTTGTACTGCCGCTTGTGTTCCGTCGGCGTGGCGTGCGACAGTTTGCCGCGTTTGAGCCATTGGCTGATGAGGTTGCGTGATATGGTCAGGCCGTATCGTTTCAGCTCTTTGGCCGCGTCGCTGGGTGTGCCGGTGATTTGCACTTGCCATAGTCTTTCGTCTCGGGCTGCTTTGATTGCTGGCGCGGCCCATTCACCGTGGCAGCCTTGACATGTGACCGATTCGGCTTCTGGCGTGCCGGTGAGCATGCTGTGGCAGTTTGGACAGGTGCCGAGGATTATGAGCTCGTCTTCCGGCGTCAGCGCTTGTTCGTTGCGTCTGGTGATGTGTTCCAGGGCGGCGTAGTCGTCTGCTGCGGTTGGCATGTTCAATATGGTGTGCCGGTTGCTGATGATTGCATACCATGCTTTCCGCCAGTCGTATGCGGCGTATGCGGCGCGTATTTTGCCTGCCTGTTCCGCGAGCCATGCTTCCGATTCGCTGATGAGGTCCTGTGCGTGGGTGTCGATTGGTAGTGGCGCGTTGCCTCGGCTTGGCGTGTGGCCTGTGGGGCCGATGTGCGCCTGTCGGAGCATGATGCTTCGCAGGGCGGGCAGTTGGACGTGGCCGAGTTGGCGGATCAGCGTCCAGTAGTCTTCACGGCAGCTGGCGCAGAGCAGGTTCGCCGTCGCCGGTTTCATGGGCTTGTGGCAGTGCTGGCAGTCGGTCAAAGTCTGGTCTCCTTGTCGTACTGGTGGATGATGGCGGTGATTTCGGCTTTCGGCACTTGTGGCACGAGTCTGGCAGTTTCTTCCAGGGTGATACCGTCCTCATGCCATTTCAGGATCATTTCCTCAAGGATTTTCTTCATTTGGTGCCCTCCAGATATGGGTTTTCGCTTGTATATTGCGGAAAGTCGCATTCCTGGTCTTTCCATCCGGCCGCGTAGCCTTCTCGCCATGCCTTGGCCATGCGTCGGTGGTATTCGGCGTCTGTGAGATGGTAGATGAGTTTGGGTTCTATCATTGTGTGTTCTGCTCCTTGTTGAGTCGTTCTGCGAGTTGGCAGGCTTGTTGGTCTGGTGTGGCGGTTTCCTTGTCGCGTCCGAGCGCTTGCAGGACGTGTTCGCACTGCCACGTGTGCACATGGCGTTTCGACGGTGGTATGCCGCTCATGTTGGCGCGGCGTTGGCACCAGCCTTTCCATTGGCGGCACCAGTCGTTGACGGTGCGTGTCTCGCCGTAGTGGCGAGCAGTGAAGGCATTCCACGCGTCCGACAAGTCGAGATTCGGGTAATCGCGGATTATGGCGGCATTGGCGTGGGCTTTCTCCCTGACTAGCTCGAAGTCGTTCAGCCCGATTTCTTTGGAGAAAGAAGAAGAATATTCTTCTTTCTCTTTCTTATCGGGTACGGGTACGGGAACGGGGCATGAGTTTGCCATCGACTTGCCATCGGTTTGCCATGCGTTTGCCATAAGTTTGCCATGGCATTTGCCATCGGTTTTGCCATTTTTGCCATTTTCGTCAACGGTTTTCCGTTTCCACCGACGGTCCGCGCCCCTCTTGCCCGCTTCGCTCCGCTTCCGGCGCAGAGCGTCCACTTCCTCCCCGTCCGGCTGATAGTCGCTCCAATCGTGGAACCAATAGCCATCCCGTTCATCGTCACGCTCCCACAATCCGACATCGCACAGTTCGCGCACGGAATCATCGGAGCCACGGAACATCGGCACCATGCGAGCTGGCACGAACCCGCCAGTCAACTGCTGTGCCGACCATGAGCCGGAACGGAGCCACAATGCGGTAGCCCCGTCCGACAGCATGGCGGTCTTCGGGTTCGAGAAGAACGAATCATCCACCTTGAACCACATCGCCCCTGTTCCCCTTCCTTGAATTGCATGAACGGCACATGGTCTGAAGATTCTCCATGGTGTCCTCGCCGCCAAGACTCCACGGGATGATGTGGTCAAGGCTCAGATGATCGGTGGCTCCACATTCGACGCAACGGTAATGGTCACGCTCATACACGGCCTTGCGAAGCTTCTTGCTTATCGGCTCCCTTGACCGTGGGTCGAAGCGTCTGAAGCTCTTGATGTGGTAGACGGGTTCTCGAAGACGAACCTTGTCTGTCTTCGTCAGGAAACCCGCGTCGATAATCGCCTGTAATTCATCGTCTTCGCCATCGAGAACGTACCGGATGACAGTGTATGGAATATCACCGTAGCTCCTGTTGTCGGAACACCAGGAAATCATCATCACGTAGAGGCCGATTGATGCCGGACTCTTTCTCATGAGTTCCAACATTGTTTCGTCTCGATACCATGAGACCGGAATCTGGAAATAGCCCATTTCAATCCTCCCCTCTTGTGATTCCGTTGTATGCCATCCAGATGGCTTCCTGTCGTGGCGTGCTGCATGGCAGGCCGTCGAAGTTGAGGTTCGCCCAACCGCTGCCGACGTGCGGCTGGGCCATGATGTCCAATGCTTCCGCGATCTCCACCAAGTCCGGTGGCGGCGTGAGAAGAATCCCGACATCTTCCATCACATGCTCACGAATCGCTTGTAGAATTCGCTGTCGGTCATGCCATACAGCGGATCCATGCCAGTCGGCTTGCGCACGGCCAGCTTGTATCCGCAGTAGGGGCAGGTCACGTAATATGTGCCGACAACCTCTCCGCAGTGGGCGCATTCCACATACTTGATCGTCTTGCTCATTCGCTTACCGCCTTCCGTGCGATTTCGAGCATTTCCCGAGCGTCCCTGATGTAATTGGCTCGCATCTCCGGCTCGGCCAGAGTCCAGAAGCAGTCCTCACTGGGCATGACGTCTTCCCAGGCTGGCGCCATGTCCCACCACAACAGTTTTTTCGCCACGGCTTCGACCTCGGCTTCAGCCGGTGGAGCGGAACGTCCGGCCATGTACGCTGTACCGGCAAGCTCCCGAACCGTCTGGAAAGTCAAATCATCATCCATGCCACGCTCGTAGGCGTTGGCCTCGTCAAGCATGATGCTCAATTCGTCCTCTTTCCGTTCGCTTTGACCATTGCCCAGAGGATTTCGCTTGCCGGACGCCGCCTGTATGACATGTCGTTGTATGACTGCACGTGTCCGAGAATCAGTTTCGAGCCGGTCGAATCGGGGGTTAGGATCGCGTTCACTCGCGGCGGCACCATCTTCTGCCATACGATCTCGTTGCACAGTTCCTTCGTGCAGACCAGATAGTTCTGGTCGCCATAGAAGGTCAGACCGTTGCCGCTCGTGAAGTCAGCCATGCATGACTTGACCTCGTAGAACCCGAAGCAGCCTTTCTCCACGCTTGCGGGCACTGGCTCGCCGTTGATATTCCATGGCTTGAAGCCCACGTAATCCACTCGCCGCTCGTCAGGCGTGTTCCGGTCGAAATTGACCTCACTCGCCCAAAACGCGGTCTGATTCCTCAAACGCTTCTCAACCAGCTCGGACAGCATGGCAGTGGTTTCAGTCCTGCTCATTCCACGTCCTCGCTTTGCCTTTCAAGGATGTAGACGTTCGTTGCACTGAGTGTGTCAACTGGAAGTTCCACTGGCGGAATGGCATCCACCCGCACAATCTTCCACCCATCGTTCAGCAGCTCTTCAAGCAACTTCGCATTGGATAAGCTACGACTATTGCCGCAGCCATCCCAAAACAGCGGGCAAACCTTGTATTGACTGCTCATTTCGCATCCTCGCTTTGATTCGGCACCTCGGACGGCATGGAGCCGCTGTAGCCGAGCATGTTTTGACAGTGTTTGATGACAGTCATGTACGCGCCAGCCGCACCCATATACTTCAGAGAGTCCAATTCCGAAGCGTTCGCTTCATTCATCATCTTCTGACCCATGCCGGTGCACCAGTCGATGATTTCGTTCAGCCTCTTGTCTTTTTCAGTCACGTTCGTAGCCGTGATCAGTGTTCCTCCTCTTCGATTCGGATGGTGATGTGGTAGACGCCTTTTTCGGTGCTTGGCTCGCCTAGCCGATAGTCGGGGCCGAGCACGTAGTCCGCGTTGTCGTCGAGCCAGTAGCCTGACTGGGTGATGCCGTCGAGTATCGCCTTGACCATTGGCGCCGCGTTCTCGGGGTCGAAGCGTCCGTGGGTCAGTGGGTGGATGATGGCGGTCACATGCACAGGCCAATGCTCGGGCTTTTGGAGCTTGCCACTGTTGATGAGGTTTAGGAAGGTGAGCAGGCTCATCGTCTTGACCAGCTTCTTCCTCCGGTAGGGCACCGCCCAGCTGCGGCTTCGACGGTTCTGTGTCCACCACAGTGGCTTGCTGATGGCGAGGTCAATGTCATGCCGCATGGTCGGCCTCCTGTTCTTCGGCTTCGATTTCGCATTCTGGGCATGGGATGGGGCGCGCCGGATACAGCGCGCACCCATGCCTGGGACATACCGGTTCCACGTCCGGCGGTTCAATCCATTCGCGCATCAGAATTCAGGCTCTGCTGGCGCACTCCACGGATCATCGGCAGGAGCCTGCGACTGCTGTTGTGCCTGCTGCGGCTGCTGATAGCCGCCACCGTTGGCGTTGCCGCCCTGGTATCCGCCTGACTGCATCTTCTGCACCTGCGCCGTCGCATAACGCAGGCTTGGGCCGATTTCATCGACCTGAAGCTCGATAACCGTGCGGTTGGAACCATCGTTCGCCTGATAGGAACGCTGCTGCAGTCGGCCCTGCGCGATCACACGCATGCCCTTCGCGAGGCTCTGCGCGCAATGAGTGGCGAGGTCACGCCAAGTGGAGCAGCGCATGAACAAAGCCTGACCGTCTTCGAACTGGTTCGTGCTGCGGTTCCAGGAGCGCGGCGTGCTGGCGATCGTGAACGACGCGACCTGCGCGCCAGCGGACGTCGTGCGCAATTCCGGATCGGCGGTCAGATTGCCAATGATCGTGATAACGGTTTCTCCGGCCATCACTCGGCCTCCTTCACGTCGGCTTCGGTTTCGGTGTCCGGCGTATCCGATTCCATGACTTCGGCGGTCACGTCATCAGTCGCATCGGAGGTGATTGCCGGTTGGAACACGTCGCTGTAGTCCGGCGTGGTTTCGTCAACGCTCGCGGCTTTCTTCGCTTCGATGCTGACCGGCATGTACTTGAAACTGCGGCGGATGATGGTCTTCTTCGCCATCTCCACGAAGTTCTTCACCCACGGTCCGGTAATCTGACGGCTGCGGTTACGTGGCGCGTACTTCTCGCGGTATTCGAGCAGATCGCGTTTCGACATGTAGTCGGCGTATCGTCCGCCGTTCGGCAGCTGGACGCTGAGATACACGAATTTCAGCTTGTCCTCGCTGTGGTCGGCGTCCATGTTCACTTCGTCGGGGCATTCGATGGTCGGTACGCCGTTCTCGTCAAGCTTCAGTTTGATGTTGTCGTCCTCGTAGACGGCCCTCGGCTGCGCGTAGATTCCACTGTTCTCCAATAGTTTCAGCATGCCCTTGTAGCCGATGACGAACGTGGCCTGCTTCTCCCCCGTGGCATAGTTCTTGTTGCCATAGGGCAGGATGTACGCCTGTCCCAATCCGTCCACGTCGGACGGGCGCAAGCCAAGAGCGGCGCACTGCATGAAGCAGGAAAGGACACTCACCGGCGTGCAGTCCGCCAATGCGGGAGTGCGGTTGATGCTGCTGATGCACATCTGCAACAATGCCTCGCTGTCGAGGTTGCCGCCGATGACGCGTGCGATCTGCGGCCATGAATGCTCCACAAGCTGCTTGAGCTTGCCCTTCGGATTGAGCGGCTGCAACTGCTGGCCCTGCGCCTGCTGTGCGATCTGTCCCATGATTTATTGCTCCTTTTCTTCGGTGGCTTTGAATGCGAATTTGCGGTATGTGGTGGCTTTGACGACGTATTCCTTGCGGGTCGTCGGCTTGTAGGTGGCTTGGAGGTTGCCGCAGCGGACGCCAGTATGCGAGCCGATGCGCAGGATGATCTGTTCCTGCAATTCCTTCTGCTCGTTTTTCAGGTCCTTCGCACGGTTGGACGTGCTCTCGTATCTTGCGAGCAGGTCGTACAGGTCGTCATCGTCGCTTTCGTCCACGATGTCCGGTGTGGGTTCCGGCCACGCCTTCTGCACGTCCCCGCCGGTCAATTGCGGTGGCGTGCCTGTGGTGACGAAATGCCAGAAGTCGGTGGCGGCCTTGTCGATCGCGGCCATGTCCTCCACGTCGGCCTTGAACGGTATCTCTACCGGCTCGTCGTCTCCGATGGCCGCGTACACGTAGCCCCACGTCCATCCCGTTACAAGCGCGTAGAACTCGACTTGAGCCAAGTAGTATGGCGGGATTCGGAGGTTGCCTTCCTCGTCATGCCAGTCCCCCGCTCGACGGCTGCTCGCCGTTTTGATTTCGAGGATTCCAAAGCTTCCGTCCTCACCTTGCAGGATGCCGTCAAGGGAAGCGCGCAGGTATGGCTTCCCGCGCATGATGAACTGCTTGTCGGTGCCGTCCGTGACGAGCATTTCCGGATGATTGGCACGGAAACGCTTCCTGAGCTCGTTCTCCAACGCGTTGCCGCGAATGACGGCCCACTTGTCCGAAATGTCCTCCGGTTCCACGCGTCCGGTCTTCTCAAGCCACAAATCGTAAGGCGTTTTGAAAGCGTTAAGGCCGAGAATCGTACTCATGTCAGACCCGCCCACACCCGCCTTACGGCTCTTCAACCACGCGAGATGACGTTCCGTCTTCTTGCCCTGCTTGAACCGTTCCAACGTGTAGCGTTCCGTGTCCTTGAGTGGGATGCGTTTCATTCCTTCGCCGCCTTCATTTCTTGGACTTCACCGTCGAAAAAATCGATAATGAGATTGCAGATGGCGACCGCCGACGTTTTGAGCTGGGTTTTTTCCTCTTCGTTTTCGGACTTGACGGTGAAAACGCCATCCTTGCTGTTGAAATCGAGTCTCATTTCGCCGTGTCCTTCGAGTAGTTGGCTTTCAAGTCCATCAATTCGCCGTTCAGCAGCTTGGTGGCGAACCCGTAGACGACTTTGTCGTTGGCTTGGAACGCGGTTCGTTGCAGAGCGCTGATGGCGTCGAAAATGCCGGTCAATGCATTGGAGATGATGGCGCGTGGGTTCTCGCACTGTTTTTCCGGTGCCGTCGTCTCATTGCTGGCGGTGGTTGTCTGGCTCATTGGTTCCTCCTTGTTGGCGGCTGGTTTCGATGCGACGGTCATGATGGTCTCCTTCTTCTTTCCGCTTGTGGTGATTTTGCGTGGTGAACGCTTGTCGTAGGCCGGCAATAGTCCTTCCTTGCGGAGCTGGCTGAGAATGTTGCCGACTGTTTTCTGGCTCATGCCTAGCGCTTCGGCGGTTTCCTTGCCGTCGAACGGCTGGCCTTGGTCGATGCGTTTCCTGCAGTGCGCGAGTATGAGATCGCGTTTCGACGGTTCCGCCGGTTTCTCCGGCAGACCCTGCGTGAGGAGTCCGGCCTTGCGCAATGCCCGCATTTCGTCGAGTTCGAGACCGGCTTCGCCTGACTCGTCGTAGATTTTTCTCAGTTCGGCTAATTCTTCGAACGTGTATTCGTGTTTCACTGTGTTCCCTTTCTGAGTTTTTCGATGAGCGCGTGGTTGTCGTGGATGAACTTGTCCACGTCGATTCCCTACTGTGTGAGGGTCGGTTTGCCGGTGTCGAAGCGTGCTTTCCCATCGCTTTTGATGTTTGGGTGGCTTTTGCACTGTGTCGCCGGAACGAACATGCCGTTTCTCATCTCGCCACCGTCCTCCGGTACTCGTGCGCCAAAGCCCACCGTTCCGCGATTTGACGCTGGTAGCGGACTTTGCGCCTGTCCTGATGTCCTTCGGGCGGTTCCACGCCGATTTTCAAATATGGTGGGCCTTTGCCGGTGCTCCGCCAGTTGGCAAGGGTGCGCACGCTCATGCCGAGCATGACGGCCAGTTCGTTTGGCGTGAGCAGATCGGTCATGGCCTGCCGTCCCGAATGTCGCCCATCGGGTCGATGTGGAGGCCGTCGAGCATTTCCACGGTGTCGCTGTCGCCGCCGCGTTCGAGGTGACGTTTGAGCGCCTTGTCGATGGCCTGGCATGCGGTTCGGGCGGCAAGCGCGGTTGCTTTGCCGAGTCTGTTGCCGGGCAGGGTGACGCTGATCAGGCCGCCGTCCAGCGGCATGTCAAGTGCGGCGACGAACATTGGGTCGGATTCCGGGTTGTTGTCGGGGTCGATGTCGACGCAGAGCACCCATGTCGCCACCTGTGGTTTGTTTCCGTCCATTGTGTTTCCTTCGCTTGTTGACGTTGTGTGCCTCACCCTGACGAGTGGATGGGGCTGAGTGGCTGGCATCGGAGTCGAACCGATGCCGTCCGTGGATTCCGAACGCCCCTTTGACTGTTGGAACGCGACCTGAACGTGTTCACGGCCGGTGGCGTGGCCGACGGTGACTGAAAGCCGTCAGGCGGATTTGAAAGGGTTGCAAACACCGGAGTGCCTGCGTTTTTGATAGAGAGAAGAGGATTGGAATCCGTGGACGGGCGAACCGTCGCCCAGCCGAATGCGCCGACAGTGTATGTGAAAGCAGAATGTGGTCGGCGCGTGGATAATAATCGATATTCAGTTATGGTTCCCGCCAGCCGACATGAGTGAACGTGGATGTCCGCGAAAACATCCCAATTGGTTTGTTTTGTTGGACTGTCGGTTGGTGGGAAGTCTTTTAGTCGCGTGGCGCGAATCTGACGATCAGCCACAATGCGGTGGCGATGTACACGCCTTCCACCATGAGCGCGGCGGTGGTGCTGCCGCCATGCCATGTGAGCATGATGGTCAGGCTGGAGATGAGGCCGATGCTGACGATGGCGAAGAGGATGCGGCGCAGCGGGTAGTTCGGCTTCTTCCGCTTCTTCATTGCTTGCATGTCTTCAAGCCAGTAATCATGGTCAGTCATCGTTGCTCCCAGTGTTCACTCGCTTGAGTGGGAAGGCTTCAGGCGGGAGCGTTTCGCAGACAGTCGGCCACTTCACATACTGTCTATTGCCATTCCAGATGGGATTAGCCAAGTCATCAAATGTGCGCGCCGACCAGTCATCATCGCCGTCCTTAAGCAGGAGCCGACCATCATTCGCGGTGACATAGAAGCCCCGCTCCTTCGGCTCTTCAGGAAGCGGCTTCTGTTCGGCTGACTTGTCGAGTTCCGTGAGTTGGTCGAGCAGGTGGTTGGTTCTCTCTTCGTCGAGGTCCTTGCATGCCGCGATGAGGTCTTCGATGATTTTTTCTCGCTGTTGGAAGATGTTCATTTCTTGTCCTTCTTCTGGTTGAGTTCTTTGAGTGTTCGTCCGATTTCGCGGCGGAGGTTCATGAGGTCGGTTTTGTTGAGCATGTGTTCCTGGTATCCGCCTGCCATGTCGAATCTGAGTCCGATGAGGCAGCTGTGGTCACTGCTGTGCGTGCCGTCCTCGATGATTCGCAGTTCGAATGATTGGCTCATCGCATGTTCCCTAGGTCGTCGTTGAGGCTGTAGGCGAAGTTGTCGAGGGTGCTTTCGGGGATGTCCGCAAGGACTTCCTCGCCGTCCTCGTGGAGTTCGATGAGTTGGCCGCTCTTGTCTTCCTGGATGCGGATGGCGTAGCCGGTGGTGCCGATGAGTTCGATTCTTGGTTTCATGGTTTTCCTCGATTCCGGTGGCTTCGGCGGGTTAAGCAACTGACTCATGTTCGGCTTCCTTAGGCTTTGAATTGTTTGATGCTGTCGATTGGCTGAAGCAGCACCGCAGTGAATTGGAAGAGGGTCATTCCAAACATGTCGGCTATTTTTTCCAGATCACTTACGGTGAAGTCTTTCTTGCCGGTGAGTTTCTTGTTCGCCAGCGGCCTTTCGCATCCAATCGCTTTGGCTATGTCTTCTTGCGTCATGCCCCTTCGAGCCATCTCCCCTCGGATATTGGCTCTCATGAGTTCCGTTTCGCTTGTCACCCAACCTCCTTTCTCGTTTCGTTGCTGATTACAGATAGTACTTATTTGGATACTCTTGCGAGAGTACTTAATTGATTACTTTACAAAAAGTACACAATTGGGTATCATGGAGCCATGGGAACAAGAGCTAACACTGACGTTACCGCCGGAGCGCGGAGCGTCATGGAATACTGCAAAGCACTGCAATCCAGGAGCGGTATGACCGCTACGGATTTCGCCGCGAAATGTGGATTCAGCCGCAACTATTGGTTCGTCCGCGCCCGGTTCGACGCGCCCTTGACGGTATCGGACTGCGAGCGAATCGCCAAGACATGCGGGATGACATTGCGTCAGCTATTCGCAAACGCGCTGGCAGCACAGGAAGAAAAAAGAACCGCCGAAACACTCAACAAGCTGCAGAAGGGCGGCTATGGTCTTGCCGCCTATAGCACAGCCGGCAAGCAGGAAGCCATCAACGGAGAGGCTGGGCCGGATTACGACGAGCCTGCCTGACCTGCCAATCGACCGGCGCATGACCTACGGCGCCATGCGCCGCGCCATTGTCGGACTGCCTGTCACCGTGTCCAGCGCCATCCTGCCGGACGGACTATGGGGCTGCTACGACGCATCCAACAGCGTGATACTCATTGACAGGCGCCTTACCTACACGGCCAAAAGATGCGTGCTCACGCATGAGCTGCTACACTGGAAGCATGGCGACACCGGCTGTTCAAACAATCGTTCGAAGCAGGAGCGACGGGCGAGAACGCAGACCGCCCTCACGCTCGTCGATCCTGCCGAGCTTGCATTGCTCGAACACATGTACGACGACGACCTATGGTCGATAGCAGACGAGCTGAACGTGACCATGCAGGTGCTTGCGGACTACCAAGCCACGCTCAACGCCTCACCTAACGGACGAATCACCTTTAGCGATACCAAAGAAAAGGTTTTCAATGCGTAAAAAAATCATTGCCATCACAGCTGCGACGCTTCTCCTGGCGACGGCCTGTAGCTGCGGAAGCCAGCAGGAGCCGGATTCCACGACGGCCAAGACGCCGGACGCCAGCGCACAGCAGGAGAAGCCACAACAACAGGCAGCCGAGAAGACGGCGCAGAGCTTTGTGGACGAGTTCAACGCGAACTCATCAACGCAGATAACCGACGTCGAGAAATTCACGCCGAGCGATGCGAACGGCCCATATTACCGGACGGAGTATCGCACCGGCGCTTTCTCCACCGCAGACGCTCTCCACGGAAGACTCGGCCAATCGTCGGTGGACGTGCTGGTCTACGGGGCAGTGCTCGGATACGGGAAAAACGACATGGTTCGCGTCTACGTCGATGGGCCACATGATGAGATCGACAGCGTATTCCCCATCATGGCGAAGATGCTTGACCCGTCGATATCCGATCAGGACATCCAAAGTCAGATGGCGAAGGAGTATCCGTCCAATGATCTGATTTACGCCGATACGCATGAGTTGATCGAGCGGGCTTATGTCGATGGCGATCATGCGTTTCTCGATGCGAAAATCAGCTAGCGGTTTATAAGTCTTTATAAGTCTTTATAAAGCTTATATTTGCTTCAGGCGCTCGAATACCTGTGCCGTCTGTGCGGCATCGTCGGCGGCCCTATGACGCTCTTGTAAAAAAATATATAAACACATGTATTACATGTATATAGTATATTTAAATACCCCTATGAGTTTTAAAAGAATATATCTCTGTGGGTGTTTTTAATACACCTCATGTGGTATAGTATTTCACATAAGGAAAAGCCCTTGGCGTGAGGTTTGAAGAGCACGCCAAGAGCAGGAAACGGACTAACGTCTCCACGTAAGATTTTACCTCTAGGCGTGGAGAGGAAAGCGATGGAAAAAATGGGATACCGCAACGCTGGAGCAGTCTACGAGCTCAGCCGCGCAGGAAAACTGCTCAAGCCGCGAGGCGGCAAGATCACGGTGAACACGATGGCGGAGCTTGTGCTCATCGATATGGCGCTCTCAAGCTACGACTGGGACAGCGAACACAAGGAGCCGAGCCGTGACGCTAAATCCAAGGGCTATCCATGCCGCTACTACACGAAGGGCTGGAAGACGCTTGCCGAAGACCACGGAATGATGGCGCTCTCCCCCGAGCAAGTCATCGGCAAGTCGGAAGAGGAGGTGGAGGCCGCGATGAAAGCACGTGAGGGCACCGCCAAGGTCCGAATCGTCCAAGCATGGAAATTCCTCCGCGACCAAGGACTCATCAAATGTCTACAGCCCGCCACCCTCGGAAAGAACGCCGGATACTTGTTGCTGCTTGGTGGCGATGAGGAGAACAAGGCCGTGGAACGGTGGGCGCGCCAATGCCTCGGACTGCCGATGGTCTGGTGATTCCGTGCCCACATTTTGCCCACGTTTTATAGAGAAATGACGTGATTTGCAGTGAATTAGGAAAGTCTGAAAACCGTTGGAAATAAAAGAAAAACCGCCATTTCTGGCGGTTTGAAAAAGTGCCTCCAGCGGGACTCGAACCCGCAATCCGAAGAGGTCGATTTTAAGTCGACTGCGTATACCGATTTCGCCATGGAGGCTTTGCGCCGGCCAGAAGAAAAAGCCGACGCCAAGCTATTATGCCACGTCAGCGCGCAGCAAGCAATCTCTTGCCGTAATCCAGCACGATGCCGTCCAACAGACCATGCTCGCTGGCCATGAAGGAGTCGATGCGCTGGCCATGATCCTCATATGCGGCTTCAGACACCTTGGCAAGCACACGGTTCCACACCAATGCGCCGCCGCCGACCACATCGACGCGTCCGGGATGAATGGTCTTGTAGGTCAGACGCTCCTCACGAGGCATGTGCAGGAACCGGTTGTCAACGGCATAGGCATCTTCCAGCGTGCAGCGTGCGCCGTCCACGGCGGTGTGGTCGTATTCCGTCAATCCCATAGCCAATGCGGTCATGGTGGTGACCGTTCCGGACACGCCGATGATGGTGTGGGTCTTGCCGGCGGGAACGGTCTTGAACGCCTCGTCGATATGCGCGTCGATATCCGCGACCGCCTCGGCGATCTGCCCCTCGGTCGGCGGGTCGTTTTTCAGATGACGCTCCGTCATACGGACAGACCCGATATTCATGGAGAACGCGGCCTGCACCTGCGTGCTCGGATGGGTGACGCCGTCGCCTCCCAGCACCAGTTCGGTGGAACCTCCGCCCAAATCGACCACCAGATAGGGGGCCTCGACCTCGCGATGGACGATGCTGGTGGCACCGAGGAAGCTTAAATCCGCTTCCTCCGTGCCTGGAATGACTTCGGGACGCACGCCCAAGATCTTCTCGATGTTGTCTTCGAATTCCTCACGGTTCTCGGCATCACGGGTGGCCGATGTGGCCACGAAGCGGATGCCGTCCACGGGATGTTCGGCAAGCACGCCGGCGAATTCTCGGGCGGCCTCATAGGCGCGCGCCAACGCCTCGTCGGCGAAGCGATGGGTTTTGTCCACGTCCTGACCGAGACGAATCACCCGCAGGATGCGCGGAACGATGTCTTCCACACCGTCCTCGCTCACACGCGAGACTTTCAGACGAATCGAATTCGTGCCGCAATCAATACCGGCAACGGTTACCGACTTCATTACTCCCACCTTCTACTCTTCGTTTTCCACTGCGCAACGGCATACGGCCGGATCGAACTCATGTTTGATGGCGGACAGGGCCATATCACCGATGGGGTTGGCGCCCTCACCCATCACCAGCGTCTGGGCCAACAACGCGTGCAGGCATTTGACACGCACCGGCATGCCGCCGGCACTGGTGCCTTCGATGTGTTCCTCGCTGTCTTCCAAGGCCAAAGCGATTTCATGGCGGAACGCGAGGTACAGTTCGTGGGCACGTTCGTATCCGGCACGCAGATCCTCGTTTTCGGCCAGCATATCGTTGTATTCCTTCATCTTGCCTTCGGCTTCGATGTGGGAGATGGCCTTCACCGCTTCGGGCCCGGTCAGATAGCAGGTCGTCGGGAACGGGACACCGCCTGGAAGCAACGGCCGGGTGACCACAGCCAAAGGCCGGCCGCATACGCAACGGGCTCCGACGGCGACCATGCCGCGCGGGTAACGTCCAAGCTGACGCTCCACCACGGCGATATCATGTTCGGTGGCGGGTTGGGCAAGCACTTTGTCCGCCAAACCCTTGGCCTGTTCGATAATCGTCATGTCCATGTCACTCCTGTCCGTCTTCCGACGGCTGCTGACCGTCCTGTTGCGATTGGCCAGTCTGTTGTTGACTGTCCTGTTTGTCTTCTTCGCCGGCATGCTGCGACTGTTTCGTCGAGTCGGCCTTCACGGGATCCGACCGATCCGCCTGCTTGAAGGAATATGCAAGTTCCTTATACCACGGCAGGGCGGTTTTCGGTGATTCGTCGTATGTCGTCCCTTTTTTCGGCTCGCTCTTGCCGGTCACCGCTTCGGGATGCTCGACACGAATCGCCTGTTCGCCGGGGAAGACGAATCCCAAACGATCCCTGGCCTGGGCGGTGACATACGCCTTGTCATCCCATCTTGCGATATCGTTCTCCAGCTCGCGTTTCTGCGCGACCAACGCCGCTTCCTGTTTTTTCAGTCCGTTAAGCTCTGCCAGATTCAACGCATAGGTATGGAATGTCGATGCCAACTGGATGGTTCCCAAAGCCACGATGAACAATGCCACGAAGAACGCGACCGGGCCGGCGCCGCCGCGTTGTGATGGTTTTTTTCGTGCCTTCGAACTCATAGCAACGAAAATACCCGTCGCGTTCGACTTGGAACACGACGGGTATTTCTATGTCAACGCATTCATGATGCGCTGGCTACGCTCACTCAGCGATGTACTTCTTGCAGGCCTTGAAAGCGCTGTAGCCGGCGTACTGAGCGGTGGAGCCGAGCTCCTCCTCAATCTCGAGCAGGCGGTTGTACTTGGCGATACGCTCGCCACGAGCCGGGGCACCGGTCTTGATCTGGCCGGTGTTCTTTGCCACAGCCAGGTCGGAGATGGTGGTGTCCGGGGTCTCGCCGGAACGGTGGGAAACCATGGAGGTGAAGCCGTTCTTGGTGGCCAGCTCGATGGCGTCGAGGGTCTCGGTGACGGTGCCGATCTGGTTGAGCTTGACCAGCAGGGAGTTGGCGGCGCCGAGCTTGATGCCCTTGGCCAGACGTGCCGGGTTGGTGACCAGCAGGTCGTCGCCGACGAACTGCAGGCGATCGCCGAGCTTGGCGGTGATGGCCGCCCAGTCGTCCCAGCCTTCTTCCTGGAACGGATCCTCGATGGAGACGATCGGGTACTCGTTGATGAGGTTCTCGTAGAAGTCGAGCATGTAGCCGGCCTCACGGTCGTCGCCTTCGAAGTGGTACTTGCCGGTCTCCTTGTTGTAGAACTCGGAGGAAGCCACGTCGAGGGAGATGCCGATCTGCTTGCCCGGCTCGTAGCCGGCGGCGGAGATGGCGTCCATGATGTAGTTCAGGGAGTCCTTGTTGGACTTCATCTTCGGAGCGAAGCCGCCCTCGTCGCCGAGGCCGGTGTTCAGGCCCTGCTTCTTCAGGACGTTCTTCAGGGTGTGGTAGACCTCGACGCCAGCCTGCAGAGCCTCGCTGTAGGTGTTGAAGCCGTACGGGGAAATCATGTACTCCTGGATGTCGGTGGCGAAGTCAGCGTGGGCGCCACCGTTCATGATGTTCATGTTCGGGACCGGCAGGATGTGGCCGTTGGTGCCGCCGATGTAGCGGTACAGCGGCTGATCCGCGGACTCGGCGGAAGCGTACAGAGCGGCCAGGGACACGCCGAGGATGGCGTTGGCGCCCAGACGGCCCTTGTTCGGGGTGCCGTCGAGCTCGATCATGGTCTCATCGAGAGCGCGCTGATCGGAAGCGTCCATGCCGATGACCTTCGGAGCGATCTCCTCGTTCACGGCCTTGACGGCGTTGAGCACACCCTTGCCCTGGTAAACGGACTTGTCGCCATCGCGACGCTCCCAAGCCTCGGCTTCGCCGGTGGAAGCACCGGACGGAACGAGACCCAGGCCCTGAGCACCGTCATCGGTGTCAAGAACGACCTCGACGGTCGGGTTGCCGCGGGAATCGAGAATCTGACGCGCGTAAACGCTTTCAATTACTGCCACAACTACTCCTTATAAACGTTAGGTTGTGATGACAATGCCAAGAATAGTGCGATTTATGGACGTATGCCAAACTTTGCCCGCATGTTCCATGTGAACGCTCACACTCTTTTTTGCATCCCATTGTCATTGACGCGGTGTCGGTTTCCAGTCCAGATCGTCAAGCAATTGACTGGTCCATCCGACCACTTCGTCCGAGCTCATCGGCTTGGAACCAAGCGAGCCTGCGAATGGAGCCGGTACCAGATACGTCTTGGTCAACGGCCGGTACTGGATGCCTTTGTAGATTCTGGCCATGCGCATCTGCACGGATTCACGCGGCTCGAACTTCGACACGCGCACGTTGCGTCCTTGCGCGATGATCTCGGAAATGCCGAGCTTACGCGCCTTGAACCGCAACCGCGCCACGTCGAACAGCGCCTCGAAATCGACGGGCGGCTTGCCGTAACGGTCGGTGAGTTCGTCGCGCAGCTCGTCGAGATCGTCTTCGGTGCGTGCGGAGGCGAGTTTCTGGTACGCTTCCAATCGCAGTTTGTCCGAATCGATGTAGTCGACGGGAATGGACGCCTCGATCGGCAGGTCGATGGTGACGGCAACCGATTCCTTGCGTTCCGGCTCCTTGTACTGTTCGACCGCTTCGGACACCATACGCACGTACAGGTCGAAGCCGACGCCTTCGATATGGCCGCTCTGCTCATCGCCCAGCAAATTGCCGGTGCCGCGCAATTCGAGATCCTTCATGGCTACGTCGAAGCCAGAGCCGAGCGCGGTGTTCTGCGCGATGGTGGCGAGCCTGTCATGCGATTGCTGGGTCATCGGCTTGGTCGGATCGTACAGGAAGTACGCATACGCGCGCTCACGTCCACGACCGACGCGGCCACGCAGCTGATGCAATTGGCTCAAGCCGAAGCGGTCGGCATGGTCGACGATCAGCGTGTTGGCGTTGGAGATATCAAGGCCGGTTTCGATGATGGTGGTGCATACCAGCACGTCGATGTCGCGATGCCAGAAGTCGCGGATCACACCGTCAAGCTGTTTCTCCCCCATCTTGCCGTGGGCTATGCCGACATGCGATTCGGGCACGAGCTCGTGGATTTTCGCCGCGACGGAGGAGATGTCCTGCACACGATTGTGCACGTAGAACACCTGCCCACCACGCAACAGCTCGCGCCGGATGGCGGCGGTGACCTGCGCGTCCTCGTAAGCGCCGACGTAGGTGAGCACCGGCAGACGATCCTCCGGCGGCGTGGCCAGCGTGGACATTTCGCGGATACCGGTGACAGCCATTTCCAACGTGCGCGGGATAGGCGTGGCCGACAGGCTCAGCACGTCCACATTGGTGCGCAACGCCTTGAGCGTCTCCTTGTGCTCGACGCCGAAACGCTGTTCCTCGTCGATGATGACGAGTCCCAGATCCTTGAACTTGATCTTCGGATTGAGCAGCTTGTGCGTGCCGATGACCACATCCACGGAACCGTCTTCAAGCCCCTTGATGGTCTCGTTAATCTCCTTGGTGGTCTGGAATCGGCTCATGGCAGCCACGTTCACGGGGAAGCCTTCGAAACGTTCGGCGAAAGTCTCGAAATGCTGTTGCACGAGCAGTGTGGTCGGCACGAGCACGGCCACCTGCTTGGAATCCTGCACCGCCTTGAACGCGGCGCGCACCGCGATTTCGGTTTTGCCGAAGCCCACATCGCCGCAGATCAGACGGTCCATCGGAATGGGTTTCTCCATATCCGACTTGACCTCGTCGATGGTGGTGAGCTGGTCGGCCGTCTCCTGATAGGGGAAAGCGTCCTCCAGCTCCTTCTGCCACGGCGTGTCCTTGCTGAAGGCATAGCCTTTCGTACGCTGGCGTGCCGAGTAGAGCTTGACCAGATCCTCGGCGATCTCATGCACATGCTTGCGCGCCTTGGCTTTGGTGGCGGCCCAGTCGGAACCGCCCAGCTTGTTGAGTTTCGGCGTTTCGGCGCCGATGTATTTGCTGACCTGGTCGAGCTGGTCGGTGGGGATGAACAGTTTGTCCGCCGGCGCGCCTCGTTTGCTGGGAGCGTATTCGATGACCAGGTATTCGCGGGTGGTCTGGTTCTCGCCTTTGCCGATGGTACGTTGGCGCATCTCGACGAACCGGCCGATGCCATGCTGTTCGTGCACGACGTAATCGCCCGTTTTGAGTTCCATCAGGTCGATGGCCTTGCGGCGGCGTTTCGGCGTTTTCGCCTGTCCTGCGGCGGATGTGCGGCCGGTCAGGTCGCGTTCGGTGAGCAGGGCGATTTTCGCGGCGTCGTCCACGAAACCGTCGATGGCGCGCGATCGGACGCAATCGAAATTCGCGATGCCGGTTTCGTTGATCGCACGCTTCAGTCGGGTGAGTGTGCCTTGGGCCGCGGCCGTGATCGTCACCGCATAGCCGGCGTCGAGCAGTCCTTCGATGCCGGAGGCCGCTTTGTTTTCGTCACCGCGGTATTCACCGGGTTTGGTGGCATCAAGTTGGATGTGGCCTTCCCGGGTGGCGTCGACGCCGAAGCTGGTGAGTTTCCACACGTCATGTTTGGAGAAGACGAGTGCGGAGATGGTTTCCTCGAAATCGTAGAAATTCGCCTGGTCGAAGGTGATCGGCGCTCCGGCGCCATGTCCGGATGCGGCGACGTGCCAGCTTGCGGCAAGGAATTCGTTGGCGGTTTTCGCCAGATCGTCGGCGGCGCGACGAAGTTTTTCCGGGTCGGACAGCATGACCAGCGCATGCTTGGGCAGCATGCCCTGCACCGGTTCCATATCGTCGACCAGCGCGGGCAGCAGCGATTCCATGCCTTCCACCGGGATGGCGTTGGCGATGGATCCGAGCATGTCCTCGGCGTTGGGAATGGAGCCGATCAGCGATTTCGCACGTTGGCGAATCTGGTCGGTCAACTGCAGTTCACGGCATGGCGTGGCCCATACGGTGGAAATATCCTTACCGTAGGTGCGCTGGTCGGATGCGTGGAATTCACGTATGATGTCGATCTCGTCGCCGAAGAATTCGATACGCACCGGATGCGGCAGAGTGGGCGGAAAAACGTCGATGATGCCACCGCGGACGGCGAATTCGCCACGGTCCATCACCAAGTCGACGCGCGTGTACGCGTTTTCCACCAGTTTGCGGGATGCTTCGTCAAGAAGCAGTTCCTCGCCTTGGGAGAACACGAGTGGTTCGACGTCCCCCAAGCCTGCGACCACCGGTTGGATGAGGGAGCGCACCGGCATGACCAGAATGCGGATGGGGCCGAACAGCGTGCTGCCCTCTTCGGGATGCTTCAGCCTGCGGAACACCGCCATGCGGCTTGCCACAGTGTCCGCGCGTGGTGAAAGCCGTTCATGGGGAAGGGTCTCCCATGCTTCAAGCTGCGCCACATCGTTTGGGTCTCCGTCATACCAGGAACGGATGGACTCCACGGTTTCCTCAGCTTCGCGGCTGGAGGCGACGACGAGCACGACCGGCTGTTTGCCCGCAGCGCCGGCTGCGAGCGCCGGGCGTAGGCCGTCCGGCACACCGACGGTGATGCTGGGGTCGATGTCTGATTCCGGTTCTTCGATTTCCCCGGCGATGAGCGCGCGGAAATCGTCATCGGTTTCCAGCACGTCGAGGATGCCGGCAAGCGAGCCTGCGGTCGGCAGTTGCGGTGGTTGCGCCGGAGACGTCGGTTCAGCGGCCATTGAATCGCTCCTGGGCTTTGGCGAGACCGTCGAAGATGATGGTTTCGGCCGCGTCGGCACCGTCGGCGAGGAATTCGGGGAGCTGCTTGCGTTGGTCCGGTCCGAAGCCGCCCAGCACCCAGTTCACGGTGTTGTCGTGCGCGTGGGCTCCGCGTTGGGCGTGGCCGACGCCCATGCGCACGCGCGCGTATTTCGGGGTGCCGAGCGAACGGTCGATGGATTTGATGCCGTTGTGCCCGCCTGCGGAGCCGCCGGCTTTGACTTTGATTCTGCCGAAGTCGAGGTCCATGTCGTCGTGGATAACCACGATATGGTCCGGTTCGATCTGGTAGTAGGCGCTGATGGAGGCGACCGCGTTGCCGGATTCGTTCATGTAGGTGAGTGGCTTGGCGAGGAAGAATTTGACGTTGCGGCCGGATAGGTTCATCACGCCTTTGCCGAGCATGGCGAGTCCCTTGTGGTCGGAGAAGTTGACGGACCAGCGTTCGGCCAGCACGTCGGCGGTCATGAAGCCCATGTTGTGGCGGGTGCCCTCATATTTGGAGCCGGGGTTGCCCAGTCCTGCGATCAGCCAGAAATCAGATGCCATAATAATCGTCCATTCCTCTGTGTTCTTGCGTGCTCTCGTCTTGTTTAACCGCACAGATTCTACTGTCAGGTGCTTACAGGTCGAGATGCCAGTAGCTCATGTCGCGCATGGTTCCGGTGGAGTCGGTGGCGGCTTGGGGCATGAGTCCGAATTGGGTGAATCCGAAATGTTTCATCAGTGCGATGGATCCGCGGTTGTCGGCGAAGATGATGCCGCAGGCTTTGCGCATGTGGCGGTTTCGGCATTCGTCAAGCAGTCTGGCCAGTGTGAAGGTGCCCGCTCCCCTGCCCTGCCATTCGGGGGCGATGTAGTAGGCGAGGTCGGTGACGCCGTCGTAGCCGGCGCGGTCGTAGAACACGGACAGCGCGGAGAAGCCGATGATCCGTTCGCCACCTTCCGTGGCTGCATCCGTGGCAGGCACGGTGGTGACGAACACCGCATATGGATCGTGGTGCGATTCCACCCATGCCTTGCGTTGCGCGTAGGTACGTGGCGTGGTGTCGGCGGACGAGCCGCCGCGGATGACTGCCGCGTTGTAGATGTCGGTGATCGCTTGGATATCGTCTTGCGTCGCGATGCGGAAAGAATAGTCGGCCATGCGCCCAGCATACCCGGCGGCGAACGACAACAGGGGCCGGTTCCTTTGGAAGGAGCCGGCCCCTGCGTATTTCATGAAGGGAATCGGACGGGAATCACTGTTCGAGTTCGATGGCCTTGTTCAGTGCTTCCTGAAGCTGCTTCTGAGCGTCGCCGTAGGCGGACCAATCGCCCTTCTTCATGGCGGCATCGGAATCCTTCATGGCCTGTGCGGCATCGTCGAGTGCCTTCTTCAGGTCGGCGCTCATCGTGCCGGACGAATCGCCATTATTGCCGCCGGTCTTACCGTCGGTATTGGATGGCGTGTCCTGCTTGCCGTCAGTGTTGGTCTTGCCATCGGCGGAATCGTCGTTCTTAGCATCCTGCTTGTCATCGGTGGTGTCGCCCACGTTTTCGGCGTCGCCTGCGGACGCGCCGGAATCGCCGCCGAACACCTGGTCGAGAGCCTCGTCCAGCGTGTCGGCGAAGCCGACCTGGTCGCCGAATGCGACGAGCACCTTCTTCAGCAGCGGGAAGCTGGTGGAGCCGGACGATTTGACGTACACCGGCTGCACGTAGACCAGGCCTCCGCCGAGAGGCAGGGTGAGCAGGTTGCCGCGCTGCACATTGGTCGAGCCGGATTCGAGCAGGTTGAGTTCCTTCGACACGTCGGCGGACGCGTTGAAGTTGTTCTGCGCCTGGCCGGGGCCCGGCACGTTGGAATCCTTCGGCAGTTCCTGCAATCGTATGGTGCCGTAGCTCGAGCCGATTTTGCCTTTCTCGTGGCCCGCGTCGGAATCGACCGACAGGAAGCCGGTCAGGATTTCCCTGGTGGACGAGCCTGCGGGAATGTACGACGAGGTCAGCGAGAACACCGGTTCGCTGGAGCCGCCGGTCTGCAGCGTCAGATAGTACGGCGGCTGCAGGATGTCTCGCTGTTGCGCCTGCTGCGATTCGGTCGGGTCGACGGGGGTCTGCCAGAAATCCTCTCCGGAGAAGAACTGGTTGGCGCTGGACACGTGGTATTTGGCCAGCAGTTCGCGCTGCACCTTGAACAGGCTTTCCGGATAACGCATGTGGCTCATCAGGTCGCCGGAGATTTCCGACAGCTGGTGGTACTGGCCGGGGAAGATCTTCTCCCAGGCTTTGATGACCGGGTCGGACTGGTCCCATACATACAGGTCCACGGAACCGTCGTATGCGTCCACGGTGGCTTTCACGGAATTGCGGATGTAGTTGGCGTTCTTCGAGTTCAGGCTGCTTACCGTGTCGGAGGATTCCGTGGTGGAGTCCTTGGTGGCCTCGCCCAAGTCGGTCATCTGAGAGTATGGGTAGGCGTCCGAAGTGGTGTAGCCGTCCACGATCCACTTGACCCGTCCGTCCACCACGGCCGGGTATACGCGGCCGTCAAGCGTCAGATACGGCGCGACTTTGGCCACACGTTCCTTCGGGGAACGGTCGTAGAGAATCTGCGAATTGGAGTTCACACGGTTGGAGAACAGGATCTGGTCGGAGCCGAAGCGGATGGCGTACAGCAGTCTGGAGAAGATGTTGCCGATCTTCGGACCGCCATCGCCCTTGAAGGTGTTGGTGGCGCCTTCCGAACCGGTCGGATAGTCGAATTCCCAGGATTTGGTGCCTTCCGGAGCGCCTACGATCGAATATTCGGTGGCGTTCGGAGAGAAGTAGATGCGAGGCTCGTACTTTTCGTAATCGGTGAGCTTGCCTTGGGTGGGGATGCCCGCTTCGAAGAACTTCGGCTGGCCGTCGGCGGTCACCTTGTTGCCGTAGGCGGCCACAACGCCATAGCCGTGCGTGTACACGGTGTGGTCGTTGACCCAGTTGCGGTTGTCGAGACCGTCCAGATCGAGTTCGCGCGCGGCGATCACCGTGTCCTGGCTGACGCCGTCGACGTCGTATTTGTCGACCGCGACGGTGTCGGCGAACGTGTAGTACTGCTTGGACTGCTGCAGCTGTTTGAACGTCGGGGAGATGATCTGCGGGTCGAGCAGGCGGATCTGAGCGGTGGATTCCGCGGAATCGGCCAATGCGCCTTCCTCGCCTTCGGTGGTGGCCTTGTACTGTTCGGCCTTCACCTTGTCCAAACCGTACGCGGCGCGGGTGGCGTCGATGTTGCGCTGGATATAGGTGGATTCCATTTCCTGCGCGTTCGGATTGACGCGGAAGCGCTGCAGCAGCACCGGCCAGGCCACGGTAAGCACCAGGCTCACCACGATGGCGGAGGCGATGGCCACGGTCGGCACCTTCCACGCCTTGAGCGCTTCGGAAGCACGTGCCGCGATGGGTGCGGAACCTTCCAACGTATGGGATTTCATAATCCACAGGCCCAGTATCACGCCAAGGATGGCGGTGATGGCGGCCATGATGAACGTGACGGGGATGGTGGCGTTCACCGTGGTGTAGGTGGCACCGGTGATTCTGCTGCCTTCCTCGGTCAGGTGCGAGAACACGCCCAGAACCTGATTGGCGGCCCAGGCGAACATGTTGAGCATCAGCCAGATGCCGATCTGGCGGCGGGCGCGTTTGGTGATGTGGAACAGGCCATGGCCGTTCACCGGTATGGTGATGCGGATGCCGCCCATAAGCACGTGGGTGACGATGGAGAAGATGATGCCAGCGAGCAGCAACAGCGAGACAGCGGACATGATGAGTTTCAGTCCGGGCAGCACGAACACGTAGAAGCCGTTGTCGATGCCGAACTGCGGATCCTTGGTGCCGAAGCTTTGCGAGTTGAACATGAGCAGGATTTCGGACCAGTTCGCGTTGAACTGGGAGCCGAACACCAGTCCGACAATCAGGGAGATGACCACGGCGATGCGTCGAGCGCTCTTGGAGCTCACGCTCTTGCCGATTTCGATGGTGTCGCCGTTCACGCGGATGGTGGAGCCGTCCGCAGCGTCGGGACGCGCCCATATCGCCAGCGTGGCGGAGATGAAGCCGACTGCGGCGATGAGCACCGCGTACGCCAGCCAGAGGCCGACCCTGGTGCCCAGCTGCGTCCAAATCACACTTTGGAAGCCGAGCTGGCTGTACCACATGACATCGGTGACGAACTGCGCGAGCGCGAAGAACAGTCCGATGACGATGGCGAGCGCCAGCACCACGCCGATGAAGATCTTGCTGCCGTTCGACGGTTTGCGCGGACGGTTCGGCTTGCTGGTGATGCGGGGGTCCGAAGGTCGTTTCGGGGGAACGTTCGACGATGGTTGCGGACCGTCCCCTCCGTCGGTTTCGACGTTGAGGATGATCGGATCGTCGTTGCTGGGTTTGCGCGGATTCTGCCTGCCGGCACGGTTCGAGCCGCCTTCGGGATCGAACATGGGACCAAACATATCAAAGAAAGACATGCTAATAGCCTAGCGACAGGCGAGGAACGCCGTTAAGCCGCCAGCCGAACGGATCTGGCCGTGGGCTGAATCGGCTGTTCCGTGGCATGTTCGTATGAAGGGAACATATGGGGAATGCCGGCATGCCATAATGGCGGTATGAAGAAGGCTCATGGGTTTTTCACACGATTGGTGGCTGCCTGCTGCGTGGCGATGCTGCCGGTCACGTTGGCCGCATGTTCCGGCGACGCTTCCCCATCGGACGCCGCCACCGCAGCTTTTTCCACTCGCCGGCCGACGGTCACGCATGATTCCCTCGACAAGGCGCAAGTGCCGTCCGTCCGCGACGATTCGCCGCATGCCAAGGCGGTGCGGGCCGTGGAGTCCATGAGTGTCGAGGAACGGGTCGGGCAGCTGGTTATGGCGCCATTGTTCGCTGGTTCCGATCCGTCATCGTTGTATGACCTCATCGCGAACAGGCATGTTGGTTCGGTCTTAATCATCGGCAACTGGAATTCGGGGACCGCCGGGGTCGCGGCCGCCACATCCACGCTGCAATCGTATGCTCCGGGCGACAACCAGCTGTTGATGTCCACCGATCAGGAGGGTGGTCTGGTCCAGCATCTCAAGGGGGCCGGGTTCGATACCATGCCTTCGGCCACCCAGCAGGGCGCAATGGATGTCAGCCAGTTGAGGCAATCGGCATCCGCATGGGGCACGCAGCTCAAGGCTGCCGGCATCAATGTCGATCTGGCACCCGTCGTCGGCACGGTGACCGTGGACCGTTCGTCGAACGCCCCGATTGGCGCGCTGTACCGTGATTTCGGTCTTGATCCGGCCGGCAATGCGGACCATGCGAAGGCGTTCATACAGGGCATGTCCGATTCGGGGGTAGGCAGCGCCATCAAACATTATCCGGGTTTGGGATCGGTGACCGGCAATACCGATTTCACCGCGAACGGCATCCTCGACACCACCACCACGTTGGATGGTCCGGAAATCAGCGCGTTCAACAGCACGTTGGAGGCAAGCCCTTCGATGGTGATGATGTCTTTGGCCACATATCAGGCGATCGATCCGAATAATCCGGCCGTGTTCTCATCAACGCTGGTCACCGGCTATCTGCGCGGGAAAATCGGCTTCCAAGGCGTCGTCACTTCCGATTCCCTGTCCGCAACGGCTTTGAGTGGCGTGCAGCCGAGTGATTTGGGTGTGCGGCTGGTCGAAGCCGGCGGCGATTTGGCATGTATCGGCGCCTCTTCCTACGTGCAGCCGGTGTTGGACGGATTGAACGCCAAAGCGGCCGGCGATGCGACGTTCGCGCGGAAGGTGCAGCAATCCGCCATTCGTGTGATGACGCTCAAATACGAGATGGGGCTCGCCAGGTAATCGCAATGCCAAGCACAGGCGGAAGCCGTCTTACGAGAAAACCAGCTGTACCAGCAGCATATAGACGGCGGTGCCGCCGGCGATCGACAGCAGCATGTTCCTTTTCCATATGTGCAGCAGGGCGATTGCGATAATCGCCAACAATTCGGGAATGCCGTGGCTGCCTGACGTCAGGCGCACTCCTTTGAGCGAGTACACGACAAGCAGGCCTGTCATGGCATACGGCAGGACGGTGCCCAGGTAGGTGATGAAACGCGGCGGTTCCTTCGATTCGGGGAACAGCAGGAACGGCAGGAAACGTGTCAGCATGGTGCCGAGCATCGCCATGATGATGGTGATGACGCCTTGCCACGTGGTCATGATCATCATGCGTTCGTCTCCTTGTCCGCGTTGTTCGTTTCGTTCTCCCCGTCCGTCTTGTCGATCTTCAGGTCGTCCAGGTATGGCCGCAGCAGAATGAACATGACGAGCATGGCGACCAGGGATGGGATCATGAAATTGTCGGCGCCGAACACCCCCAGACAGATCGCGGGCACCGCTATGCCGGTAAGCGCGGCCATGTGGCTTTTGCGTTTCGTGGTCAGCCATTGATCCACGAAAATGACGGCGAACATGGCGGTCATGATGAAGTCGAGACCGGAGGTGTTGAAGGTGATGCGTTCTCCGAGAAGGCCGCCAAGCGTGGCGCCGGCCACCCATGATGACTGGTTGAGCAGGCCGACGAAGAAGTAGAACCATCCGCGATCGACGTCGGCCGCAATGATGGTGCCGTTGTCGATGGCGAAGGTCTCGTCGCACAACGAGAAAATGAGATACGGCTTCTTGGCGCCCATGTTCTTGAACCGGCCGAGCATGGAGATGCCGTAGAACAGATGACGGGTACCGAGCATGACGGCCAGCATGAACGTGACGAACGGGTTGAACGCGGACACCAGCAGATTCACGGTGACGAATTCCATGGAACCGGTGAAGATGAACGCGCTCATGCACATGGGCCACAGGAACGAAAAGCCGCGCGTGCCCATCAGCACGCCGTACGACAACGCCAGAAGGAAAAAGCTGATGCAAACCGGCGACGTCCGCGGCAATGCCGTTCTGAACGCCTTGCCCATGACGGCGTTCCTGTTCTGCGTCCGCACCATTAAATATCAGCCCTTCTTCCGTCCGTTCCCATGCTTCTCTTCTCATGCCTTCTCTTGCCGCGCCCTGATATACCCCGACGCGCCACAACGACGGCCAACATACTATCGCCGACCCCGACAAACCATGCGCAACCGTATCGGCGCGTGGACATCGACGGATTACGTACAAAGCATGCGCGACGAGATTATCATGCTGCATACTGGAACGTAACGAAAAACCTTTGGACAAGGAGCATGAATGAAGACACTGGTACTGGTGTTCCACCCGCATCTGGAAAAATCGCAGGTCAACCGCAAGCTCATGGACGCGGCCAACGAGACCGGCGACGTGACCGTGGTGGACGAGTACGCCGCATATCCCGACTTCAAAATCAACGTCGAACATGAGCAGGAGCTCATCGAAACGCATGACCGCATCGTGCTGCAGTTCCCGTTCTACTGGTACAGCTCCCCCGCGCTGCTCAAGCAGTGGGAGGATGACGTGATCAAGGCCGGCTGGGCCTACGGCGGCGGGCGGGCGCTCGAAGGCAAGGAGTTCATGTTGGCCGTGTCCACCGGCTCTCCGGCGGACTCCTACACGCGTGAAGGCAGCCATGTGCGCACCATGGAGGAGCTGCTTTCCCCGTTCGAGACCACGTTCCGTCATACGCATGCCACATATCTGAAGCCGTTCCTCATCCAAGGCGTCGCCACGTCCACCGATGAGCAGATCGACGCCGCCGTGGCGAAGTATCCGGCAGCGCTGATCGGCTGATTCCTCTGCCTGTTTCGGCGCGCATTTCCCGATTTTCCGCAGGGAGCCGTGTTCGTTCCAGACGAACGTGGCTCCCTGTTTGACTTCAAGTACTTGAAGTTCCTATTCTCTTCCAACAGAGCATGAAGGAGCATACGGTGAATAACACTCCAGATACATTTACATCCGCTGCGGAGCAGGACATGTCCGAAACCCGCCAGGCGTTCCTCACCGGCGAGCGCGCGGAGTTCTTCGCGCATGACCGCCGGTACGTCGATACGATTTTCGACGATGGCGAATCGCCGTTGAAGCATGCCCATGACATCGAACTGAGGTCGAGCTCGTTCAAATGGAAGTATCCGCTGTGGTATTGCTCGGATATCGATGCGAAGGACTGCACGTGGTTTGAGATGGCACGTGCGGGCGTATGGTACACGGACCATATCAAGGTGGAGGATTCGACGATCGAGGCGCCGAAGAATTTCCGCCGCTGCCATGACGTGACGTTACGCAACGTGGATTTCGTCAACGCCGAGGAGACGTTGTGGGCCTGTTCCGGCGTGACGTTGGACAATGTGAGCGCGCATGGCGACTATCTGGCGATGAATTGCGCGGATGTGAAAGCCGACAACCTACGTTTGGTGGGCAATTATCCGTTCGATGGCGCAAGGAACGTGGAGATTTCCAATTCCCGTCTGATTTCGAAGGATTGTTTCTGGAACTGCGAGAACGTGACGGTGCGCGATTCGTTCATTTCCGGCGAGTATCTGGCGTGGAACTCGCGTAACGTGACGTTCGAGCATTGCACGATCGAAAGTCTGCAGGGCCTGTGCTACGTGGACCATCTGGTGTTGCGTGACTGCCGGCTCGTCAATACGACGCTCGCGTTCGAATATTCCTCCGTCGATGCCGACGTGCGCGGCACGATCGACAGCGTGTTCAATCCTTCGTCCGGCACGATTCGCGCCGACCATATCAACGAGCTGACGCTCGATCCGGCGAAAATCGATCCGACGGCCACGACGATCGTGACAGCCGACGCCGCATAACAGTAGGTAGGATTGGCGGTATGACTTACGATTTCGATACTCCGATCGACCGTTCCGGCACGTACTCGCTCAAATGGGAGGAGGCTGGCGACGCGCTGCCCATGTGGGTGGCGGATATGGATTTCCAGACCGCGCCCGTAATCCGCGAGGCGTTGCGTCGGCGCGTCGAGCATGGCGTTTTCGGCTATTCGATCGTGCCGCCAGAATGGAATCAGGCGTACGTGGATTGGTGGGGACGCCGTCATGGGCTTGCCATCGACCCGGACTCGCTGGTGTTCTGCACCGGTGTGGTGCCGGCGATCTCCAGCATGGTCAGGAAACTCACCACGCCGAACGAGAACGTCGTGATCATGACGCCGGTCTACAACATCTTCTTCAATTCGATTCTCAACAATGGCTGCCGTGTGCTTGAATCGCCGCTCGCCTATGACGGCGAAGGACATTACGAGATCGATTGGGCTGATTTCGAAACGAAACTCGCCGACCCGCAGACCACGCTGATGATTCTGTGCAACCCGCATAATCCGATCGACCGTATTTGGGATTGTGAGACTTTGGAACGTATCGGCGAACTGTGCTGGAAGCATCATGTGACGGTGGTCAGCGATGAGATCCACTGCGATCTGACCGATCCGGGTTTCGATTACGTGCCGTTCGCCTCGGTGGGCGAGCATTGCGCGATGAATTCGGTGACCTGCATGGCTCCGACCAAAACGTTCAACATCGCAGGACTGAATTCCGCGGCCGTGATGATTCCGAATCCGGTGCTGCGTCATAAGGTGTGGCGAGCTTTGAACACCGATGAGGTGGCGGAGCCGAACGCCTTCGCCATGGACGCCACCCTGGCCGCGTTCAACGAGGGCGAACCGTGGCTGAACGAACTGCGCGCTTATCTGGCCGGCAACAAGGCGACCGCGCGTGCGATGTTCGACAAATACAACGCTTCGGTGCCGGCCGACCGGCGCATCATCATGGTCGAAGGACATGCCACCTACCTGTTGTGGGTCGACTGTTCGGCCATCACGCATGACACGGATGCGTTGTGCGATTATCTCAAACGCGAGCATAAGGTGATGTTCTCCGAGGGTTCCGAATATGGTGGCAACGGTCATGATTTCGTGCGTATCAACGTGGCCTGTCCGCGTGCACGCATGATCGAGGGTCTTGCACGGTTCATCGACGGTCTGCTCGCGTATCGAGCACAATCGTTTCCAAAGATGGACTGATAAACCCTTGGACTGACGCATGACGGATGCGGCAACGGCCTCTTCAAGGACCATGAAAGGACGCAACATGGTGGTGGTGTTTTTCTCCCGCGCCGGCGAAAACTACGAAGTGGGCGAGGTGACGGTCGGCAATACCGCGAAGCTTGCCCAAGAGGTGGCCCGGCGGACCGATTCGCCGATGATTGAAATCACACGTACCGAGCCTTATCCGGAACGGTACGCCGCGACCTCAGAAATGGTGCAGGAGGAGCAGCGTGTCAACGCGCGTCCGCTGCTCACGCTCAGCGGCGATGTCGATGCGCTCGATTCGTCCGATACCGTGTTCCTTGGCTATCCGATTTGGTGCGGCGATATGCCGATGCCCATGTACGCTTTTCTGGAAAGCCGCGACTGGTCCGGCAAAACCATTTATCCGTTCTGCACGCACGGCGGCAGCGGGCTTGGACGGACTCCGGAACGTATCACCGCAATCACCAAGACGACGGTGAAGCCGGGGCTTGCGGTCATGGGGACCGACGCACAGAACAACGCAAGTAAAGCCGCCGAAGCCGTCAGCGGGTGGATCGCCAAATCCGGTCTATAGATTCGCAATCCACATCCGTCCGTTCCGTCTGCTTCAGCACGCCTTCGAGTTGGAGCAGACGGATTTTGGTTTCAATGCCTCCCGCATAACCGGTGAGACTACCGTCAGCGCCGACGACCCGATGGCAGGGCACGATAAGCGCGATCGGATTGCGGTGCACCGCTCCCCCGATGGCGCGTGCGGATACCCTACGCCCGTCCGCACGTTTCAACTCCAATCGACGTGCGAGTCCGCCGTATGAAACCGTTTCGCCGTATGGCACTTTCCGCAGCAATGCCCATGCTTCCTTGCGGAACGGCGTGCCTTCCAGCCGCAACGGCACTTCGATCCGAGGTATGCAACCTGCAAAGTATTCCTCCAGCCATCGTTTCGCGGCGCCAATCGTCGGCGAATCACCCAAAACCGCGGAATCATCGTCCGCATAGCCTGGCTGCCAATCGAACCACAGGCCGAGCAATGCCGTTTCGTCGGCGATCAGCGTGATGCCGCCAAGCGGCGAATCGTAATGCGACTTCTTTTTCACCGCCGTTATCCACCTTTCCACAAAACACCTATCTCGCCTATGAATGGCGGATTTCGTCTTTCGACACATGTTATCTCGCTTATAGATGGCGGACGGCAAAGTGAAAAGCCGCGCTTTTTACCCCCATACGCTATCTCAGGGGGTCTAAATCGAAAAACATCCGCCATCTATAGTGGAGATAGCATCAGGCAGACCCGCAAATCCGCCATTCATAGGCGAGATAGGACCAAAAACGAAGGAGTCGGCATGGGATACGCACTCATCACGGGAGCGTCCGGCGGCATCGGACGCGAACTGGCGACGCTGTTCGCAGCGGACGGACATGACCTGGCGATCACCGCCCGCAGCCAGGAACGGCTTAATACGGTGAAAACCAAGCTCGAGCAGCGTTTTGGCGTGCATGTGGTGACGTTCGCCATAGATCTGAGCGAAGCCAACGCACCGAAGAAACTCCATGATTTCACCACATCACAAGGTATTGCGGTCGACCATCTCGTCAATAACGCAGGCTTCGCTGACTGGACGGATTTTCTCGACGCCGACTGGAACCGGCAAAACGAGATGATGCAGCTCAACATGCATGCGCTCGCTGAGTTGACGTATCGGTATGGCCGAGACATGCGCGCCAACGGGCATGGCAGGATTTTGAATATTTCGTCCGTCGCCTCGATGATGGCAGGCCCATACATGGCGATGTATTTCGCGTCGAAGGCATTCGTGCGCTCGCTATCCGAGGCCGTGGCCCACGAATTGCGCGGCACGGGCGTGACGGTGACCTGCGTATGTCCCGGTCCGACCACGACCGGCTTTCAGAAGGCTGCGAATATGAGTGGCCGCAATTTCTTCACCATGACCAAACCGGCCACCGCACGTCAGCTTGCCACGTACGCCTACCGCAGGATGATGCGCGGCTCAACCCTCGCCTACCATGGTCCGCTCACCAAGGCGGGCGCGCTCGCGGAACGGGTTCTTCCCCGCGCTCTGACCCGGCGAATCGCCGCGTTCATGAACGGCGGCAAGCCGCACACGCTTAAGGTTTAACGGCGAATCGCTTGGACGGACGGTAGCAAAGCAGAGCGATGCCGATGAGTACGGCGGTTGCGGCGAGGCTGATCGGGTAGACGATCATGATGGCCTCGAACGTGCGATGCGCGGGGAACACGAACGCGATCCAGGTGATGCGCACGCCGACCACGCCGATTACGGTGAGCAGCGCCGGCACCAGTGAGATGCCGAAGCCGCGCAGATATCCGGACATGACCTCGTACAGCATGCTGAACGTGTAGGCGGAGAACACCATGACGAGTCTGGTGTAGCCGACGGAAATGACCTCCGGTGTCGCATCGAACAACGCCAGCAGACTATGGCCGAAGAACAGCACGACGGCGATGGTGGCCGCGGTGGCGATGAAATCCTCCAGAATGCAGATGCCAAGCACGCGCTTGCAGCGTCCGATCCGTTTGGCTCCATAGTTTTGCCCGGTGAAGGTGGCGCAGGCCTGGCTGAACGAGTTGAGCACGTAGTAGGCGATGATTTCGATGTTGAACGCGGCGCTGGAGGCGGCCATGACAACGGTGCCGAGACTGTTGATGGCGGCTTGGATGATGATGTTGGCCACGGCGAACACCGCGCTTTGCACGCCGGCGGGCAGTCCGATGCGCAGAATCTGACGCAGGGTGAACCAGTCGATGCCGAACTCGCGCAAATCAACATGGATGGCTGCGTCAGTATGAACCAGTCGATACAGCAGAATCATGGAGCTGACGACGTTCGCGATGACTGTGGCCGTCGCGACGCCCGAAACACCCCAATGGAACAATACGACGAAAATCAGTCCCATGGTCACGTTGAGCACGCCGGAAATGGCGAGTACGGCGAGCGGAGCCTGGGTGTCGCCGATGCTGCGGAAGATGGCTGTTTCGAAATTGTATAGCAGGATGACGGGCATGCCGATGAGGTAGATGCGCAGGTATGCGAGCGCCAGGGGGAACACGTCGGCGGTCACGTTGAGCATGCCGAGAAGCGGTCCGGCGAGCAATTCTCCGATGATGGCGACGATCACGCCGCCGATCAGGGCGGTGACGATGGACGTGTGCACGGCGTTGCGCACCGCTTCGCGGCTGCCTCGTCCGATGGCGTTGGCGATGACGACGTTCGCGCCGAGAGCGATGCCGATGAACAGGTTGAGGATGAGTCCGGTGACGGGCGCGTTGGAGCCGACGGCCGCGACCGCGGCGGTGCCGTCGGATTGGGAGAAGTTGCCGACGATCATGATGCCGGATGCGTTGAAGAGTTGTTCCAGAATGCCGGTCGCCGCCACGGGGAGCGCGAATCGCAGGACCTTCGTCCATATGCGCCCGTGCAGCATGTCTATGCCCTGCTTGTTGTGCACCATGTTTTTGCCTCCGCCAGCCGCAGCCGGCTCGTCGTTCGCTTGCGAAGGCATTGTAGTGGCGGCACCAAACGAGGGAACCGCCATGCCGTTTTGTAGGATGCTCTAAAAAAGGGCCATGACGTTTTCGAATTCCCTTTGGCGGCGAGTGGAGTCCGCGCGTTAGTATGAAAGGCATGAGTGAAACCGTTTCAACCGCATCCAACGCGGCCGGCGCGTGGACGAATCCACTGCGCGACCCGCGCGATCTGAGACTTCCCCGTATTGCCGGTCCGTGCAGCATCGTGATTTTCGGTGTGACTGGCGATTTGTCCCGTAAAAAACTGCTTCCCGCAATCTACGATCTGGCCAACCGTGGCCTGTTGCCGCCAAGCTTCGGTTTGACCGGCTTCGCCCGCCGCGATTGGACCGAAGAGCATTTCAAGAATTTCGTACGCGAGAACGTCGAGGCGCACTGCCGTACGCCATTCAAGGAATCGACTTGGAAGCAGCTTACCGACGGCATTCGTTTCGTGCAGGGCACCTTCGACGATCCGAAGGCGTTCGAACGATTGTCGGAGACCGTCGAGGAACTTGACCGCGATCGCGGCACGCGCGGCAACCATGCGTTCTACATGTCCGTGCCGCCACGGGCCTTCCCGCAAGTCTCCCGCCAGCTGGCCGACTGCGGTCTGGCGAAAAGCGACAAAGGCGCTTGGCGTCGCGTGATCATCGAAAAGCCGTTCGGCCACGATCTGGCCAGCGCTAAGGAACTCGACCGTGTGGTTTCCGAGGTGTTCGACCCGTCGAGCGTATTCCGCATCGATCACTACCTCGGCAAGGAAACCGTGCAGAACATATTGGCGCTGCGTTTTGCGAACGCCATGTACGAGCCGATTTGGAACAACAATTACGTTGACCATGTGCAAATCACCATGGCCGAGGATATCGGCGTGGCTGGCCGTGCAGGTTACTACGACGGCATCGGCGCAGCGCGCGACATCATCCAAAACCATCTGCTGCAGCTCATGGCATTGACCGCCATGGAGGAACCGGTCTCCTTCTCCGCCGCCGATTTGACGGCGGAGAAGACGAAGGTACTGTCCGCCGTGCGTCTGCCGAAGGATTTGGCCGCGCATACGGCCCGCGGCCAGTATGCCGCCGGATGGCAAGGATCGCACGAAGTCGTCGGCTACTTGGATGAGAAAGGCATTAATCCAGCATCGACCACCGAAACGTACGCGGCTATCCGGTTGGATGTCGATACACGCCGTTGGGCCGGCGTGCCGTTCTACCTACGCACCGGCAAACGTCTTGGCAAACGCGTCACGGAAATCGCAGTGATTTTCAAACGCGCGCCACATCTGCCATTCGAAACGACCGCCACGAAGGAACTCGGCAAGAACGCCATCGTAATTCGTGTACAGCCTGATGAGGGCGTGACCATGCGATTCGGCGCGAAAGTGCCGGGCGGCACGTCGATGGAAGTACGTGACGTGTCCATGGATTTCGGCTATGGCCGTTCATTCACCGAATCGTCTCCAGAAGCCTACGAGCGTCTGATTCTTGACGTATTGCTGGGCGATCCGCCACTGTTCCCAACCACACGTGAGGTGGAGCTAAGCTGGCAGATCCTCGACCCGATCGAGGAATTCTGGTCCACACTCGGCCAGCCGCAGCCATACCGTTCCGGAACTTGGGGACCGCAGGAGGCCACCGAGATGCTGGCCCGCGATGGACACCGTTGGAGGATGCCGTGATCATTACCATGAAGAACACCGAAACCCGTGAGATTTCGGCGAAAATCGACGAACTGCACGAAGAGCGTGGCGAGGCCGCCTTGGGCCGTGTGCTCACGCTGCTGATCTCCACGAACGAGGCGTCGCTGGAGCACGACCTCGAAGTGGCGAACAGCGCCAGCCGCGAACACCCCTGCCGGGTGATCGCCATCGCACCGAATTCGCGCAAGATGGATGCCGATACCGATGACGGTCAGCCGCACACGTTCCTCGACGCGGAAGTGCGATTCGGTTCCGACGCCGGCGCGGGCGAGATCATCGTGCTGCGTCCGCTCGGCGGTCTGGTGTATCACGCGGATACGTTGGTGATTCCACTGCTGGTGCCGGACGCGCCGGTGGTGGCCTGGTGGCCGAACGAGGCGCCGGCGAACCTGTCCACCGATTTGTTGGGCTCGATGGCGCGCAGCCGTATCACGGATGCGATGCATTCGTCGAATCCACGACGCACGATGGACGATCTGCGCCGTAACTGGTCGTCGAAGAACGTGGACATGTCATGGACGCGTCTGACCGTTTGGCGTGCGATGCTGGCTTCCATGCTCGACCAGCCGCCGCACCTGCCGGTGAGCGGCGTGCGTGTGACCGGCAAGAAGGATTACCTGCCGATGGACCTGCTGGCCGCATGGCTGAGGCTACGGCTCAACGTGCCGGTGGTGGTGGAGGACGATCCGAACGCCACCGCGGTGACCGGCGTGTATCTTAGCCGTTCCGACGGCGTGATGAGCCTGGAACGTCCCTCCACGGATGACGGCATCGCCGTGCTGAACGTGCCGGGACAGTCGCCGCAGACCATCAGCGTGCCGGCGCGCACGTTGGAGGAATGCCTAAGCGAGGAGCTGGGCCGACTCTACCCGGATGAGATCTATGCGGAAGTGGTGACGCAGGGCTGGGATCTGATCAATCCGAAGCGCTGAACCGTCAAACGACAACCAGTCGCCCTGCCGTGAATCGGTGGGGCGGCATCGTATAAGGAGCGAATATGGCAGAACGTAAGACCATTGTGTATCCGAATCCCGAAGTATTGGCGCAGGCCGTGGCCGCGCGCACATTGCTGACCATCATCGACCTGCTGGCCGAGCCGGACCGGCAGCGTGTGGACATTGCCGTGACCGGCGGCACCGATGGCATTTACGTGCTTAAGGTGATGGGTGAAAGCCCGTTGGCCGATGCCGTCGATTGGCGCCGTGTGCACGTGTGGTGGGGCGATGAGCGTTTCGTTGCGGCCGATGATGACGACCGCAACGCCAAGCAGGCGCGCGAGGCTTGGTTCGGCAAGCTTATCGAGGATGGCCTCATGCCGGCTGGAAACATCCACGAAATGCCGGCTGACGGACGTGACGCGGATGAGATCGCGTCCGCTTCCCCAGAACAGACGGATGCCGTGCTGGCGGCCGCTGCCGCGGAATACCAGCGGGAGCTTGTCGAGCAGTTGGGCAGCGAGCCGGCGCTTGACATCGCGATGTTCGGCGTGGGTCCGGACGCGCATTTCGCGTCCCTGTTCCCCGACCATGGCGAAGTCGAAATCGACGATCCGCATGTGCTGGTGGCCGGCGTGCGTGATTCGCCGAAACCGCCGCCGCTGCGTGTGACGTTGACCGTGCCGATGATCGCCCGTTCGAAGCACACATGGGTGTTCACGTCCGAGACGCGCAAGGCCGACGCGGTGAAGGCGGCGTTCGCCCAGCGCGACAATCCGCATGCGCCAAGCTCCTATGCCGACGGCGAAGAGCTGTTGTGGCTTATCGATGAAGGAGCGGCATCCAAGCTGTGATGCGGTTCCTGCACGCCGATAAAGCAACGGTATAACCGGTATAACGATGAAGCCCCGCAACATATCGTGTTGCGGGGCTTCATCTATGTTTCGGATGCCTTATGCTTCAGGCTCAAGGGGAATCAGGCTTCGATTTCCTCACGGCCCGGTTCGGCCCACAGGGTGTGGAACGCGCCCGGCTGGTCCACACGCTGGTAGGTGTGGGCGCCGAAGTAGTCACGCTGGCCCTGGATAAGGGCGGCCGGCAGACGCTTGGAACGCAGGCCATCGAAGTAGGACAGCGAGGATGCGAACGCCGGAGTCGGCAGACCGTTGACGGCGGCTTGGGCCACCACGTTACGCCAGGACTTCTCGGCGTTTTCGATGGCGTTCTTGAAGTACGGGGCGAACAGCAGTGACACGTTGGCCTCGCCGGATTCGAACGCTTCGGAAATGCGGTTGAGGAACTTCGCGCGGATGATGCAGCCGCCACGCCAGATGCGTGCCACGGCGGCGAGGTCGATGTCCCAACCGTATTCCTTGGCGGCGGTGGTGATCTCGTTGAAGCCCTGTGCGTAGGCGACGATCTTGGAGGCGTAGAGGGCCTGGCGGATGTCTTCGATGAAGGCCTTCTTCTCGTCGTCGTTGAGGTTCAACTTGCCGTCGGGGCCGGCGAAGCCCTGCTTCTGGGCTTCTTCACGCAGGTCGGCTTCGGAGGACAGGCCGCGGGCGAACACGGCTTCGGCGATGCCGGTGACCGGCACGGCGAGGGACAGTGCGGTCTGCACGGTCCAGGTGCCGGTGCCCTTCATGCCGGCGTGGTCGACGATGAGGTCGACGAGCGGCTTGCCGGTCTTCTTGTCGACCTGGTGCAGCACTTCGGCGGTGATCTCGATGAGGTAGGAGTCGAGTTCGGTCTTGTTCCACTCCTCGAACACGTCGCCGATCTCAGCCGGAGTCATGCCAAGACCACGACGCATCAGGTCGTAGCTTTCGGCGATGAGCTGCATGTCGGAGTATTCGATGCCGTTGTGCACCATCTTGACGAAGTGGCCGGCGCCGTTGAGGCCGATGTGCGTCACGCACGGTTCGCCTTCGGCCTTGGCCGCGATGGATTCGAAGATAGGCTTCAGGGTCTTCCAGGATTCTTCGGAACCGCCAGGCATCATGGACGGGCCGAGGAGGGCACCCTCTTCGCCGCCGGAAACGCCGCAGCCCACGAAGTGCAGGCCACGCGCACTGATTTCCTTCTCACGGCGGATGGTGTCCGGGAAGTAGGCGTTGCCGGCGTCGACGATGATGTCGCCCGGTTCCATGAGGTCGGCGAGCGCGTTGATCATGGCGTCAGTGGGTTCGCCGGCCTTGACCATGATGATGGCGGTGCGCGGCTTGACGAGGCTGTCCACGAATTCCTCAAGCGTCTTCGCCGGATAGAACTCGCCTTCGCCGCCATGCTCGTTCATGAGCTTTTCGGTACGGGCGTAGGTGCGGTTGAACACGGCCACCTTGTTGCCGTGGTGAGCGAGATTGCGTGCGAGGCTGCCGCCCATGGCAGCCAGACCGACGACGCCGACGTTTGCTTCAGCTGACATACTGTTCCCTTTCATGGAGAAACGTAGTACTTTTTATGAACCTTCCCCAGTGTAGCCCCGAGCGCACCCAAAGCGACGGCCCATCTCAGGGATGACGGGCCGTCAACCGGTCGCATGGTTTCAGTTCGTTTTCGTAGGCACGATGGTGCGTACGAATCGCATGGCTTCGGCTGGGGTGAGCGACGGCACGTAGGCCTGCGCGACGGCAAGCGAGATCTGCGGCAGTTTCGCCGGATCCGGATAGCAGATGTACACTTTGGCTTCATCCGGATGGAACTTGAGTTTGAAGCGGAACAGGGAGTGGAATCCGTAAGCCGGTTCCATGATGTCGGCCACCATCTGCAGCACGTGGTCGAGTACGGCGCTCTCCCCCTGTTCGTGGCCTTCGCCGCTCATGCCGGCAAGTGGCGCCGCGGACAGGCTCATGAATCGCACTTCGCCTTCGTCGCGCAGCCGTTCGGCCATGCGGGCGATGAGGAATTCCATGATGCCGTTGACGCTGTCGGTACGGTGACGCATGAAGTCGAGCGTCCATCCGACCACTTTGCCGTTCTCATAGGTCGGCAGCCAGCTGGTGACGCCCAGCACCTTACCGTCCGTGTCCACCGCGTACAGCAGTTTGACGCGTGGATCGACCAGCTCGTCCACACCACCCAGGGTGAAGCCCATTTCAGGCAGGGCCTTCTCGCCGGCCCATTGCGTGGAGATCTCACGGATCTGCGTCTGCACGGAGAACGGCGATTCCTTGAATGTGGCGAGCACGTCGGTGATGCCGTCGCGCTTGGCTTTGTTGATGGCGGTGCGTACGTCCTGCCATTTCTTGCCGCGCGTCTGCCATGCGGCCGGGTCGATCACCATTTCGGTGCCGACGTCGAGCGCGTTCCAACCGGCGGAGACCAACGCGTCACGTTGTTCGGCGTGCACGCTGTAGAACACCGGCGTCAGGGAACGTTGGGTGCAGAAGCCGGCGAACGCATGCAGATCGTCCTCATACTCGTCGGGGTCGCCGAAAGGTCCGGTGACGGTCAACGCGATGCCATACGACACGCGGTAGGCGATGGCGGAACGGCCGGTGGCGGAGAACCAGTAATCGTTGCCTTTCCAAGTGGCCATGAACGACATGGATTCGCCGCCGAGTCCGATGATCTCGTCCACGCGGTGGCGGTACGCGTCGTTGATCATGGAACGGTCACGCAGGCCATCCCATGTGCAGCACAGCGCGACCAGCCAAAACATCGGTCCGACGCACTGGTAGACGATTTCGGAAAGCAGTCCGACCGGCACGAACGCCGGTTCCACGCCACTTAGCAGGCCAATCGGCAGCAAACGCTGCACGTAGTCTGCGATCAGATCGACCAGCAGCGGCGTTTCGTTGAAGCCGGACGGCATGGACAGGCCGTAGCCGACGTACAGCAATCCCAGTAATACGAATGCGGCGAACGTGATGGCGATACCGCGCAGCACGGTCTCGCTTTTCGTGCGAATGGTGAAACATGCGCGGAACAGGATGATGACGACGATGCACAGCAGCGGCAACGCCATCGTGGCCAGCATCGCGTGGAATGCGCCGTGCCGTTGCAATGCGGATATCGCATCCATGTATGCACCGGCGTCGGAGCCGTCCACGTAGGACAGCGGAATAGCCACATAGAACACCGTCGATAGGGCAATGGTGCATGCGTTGAACACGATGCTGAGCGTGGCTGCGAGATGACGGCCTCGATACAGACCCCAGGCGATGAGCAGCAGCATCAGCGTCGGCGTGATGGATACCAGCCAGTTGCCGGGCATGGTGAAACGCATCATGCGGTATTGCGTGAAGCAGTCCGTATGCGAGGCGCCGCTGAGGCAGTCGACCACACGTCCGGTGTCGAAGTCGGTGGAGCCGGTCAACAGTCCGAACATGGACAGCAGGCCGAACGATTGGCGTGACGAGACGGCGACGAGCGAGCCGATGGCCTGCACGCCCGCGACGATGCCGATAAGCCGACGCGTTTCGTAGATGGCGCCATGCCGGTATTCGTCGCCTTGTGTGCGGGAGGCCATCAGATAGCCGAGCACGTGGCCAATCACCGAAGTGGCAAGCAGGCAGTAGTCGCTCACCTCGCCTCGGTAGAGGAACATGATGAGCACGACCGCATAGCCGATCACGCGGATACGGCGGCGCCACAGCATGGTTGTGAACGCGCTGGCGCACATAAGGGTGCCGGCGACGAGAATCAGCGGACCAAGGATGGCGCCATCATGCGAGATCGCATGCCATTGGGGGCTGCGCCCGTCGGATAGGGAGCACAGTCCCATGCCCAAGGCCACGCCACCCAGTGTGGTGATGACGGACACCCATGCGGTTTTGATTTTGCCGATCACCGATTCGGCCAGGCCGAACGCAACCAGCATGAGCGGAACGTCGATGAGCAGACGGCCCAGATTCGGCACGTATAGCATGGATATCGGCGCGGTGTACCAGCGGCCGCGTGCGAGCGCTTCGAAACTTACTTTGGCCAGGCTCGGCGGGAACGGCTGACGTATGAGCGCGCACACGATCTGCGTGCCCACGTTGATGAGGATGACGAACAGCACGAGGCAGACGGTGAGCAGGTGTCGTCTGATCCATCCGGCCAGATCGGCGAGCAGCGCGCGGAAGCCGAACAGTGGTTTCGCGGGTGATGCCTCGGCTGGTTTAGCAGGTGCGGTTTGCGTTTGAGTCATTTCTTTCCTTTTCTGGGATTCTCAGGCTTGCGGGTTTGTGTTCAGGATCGTCATATCGTGATGCGTTTGAGATTCGGATAGTCGGATAGGTTCGGGTTCGCACCATCCAGTCCGGTGTCGTGGCCGAATACGGCGAGCCCGTAACGCAGCACGTCCTGCACGGCGTGCCAGTCGTGTGCGTTGCCGGACGATTCGACGGCGGCGACGCGCATGCCGGCTTTCGCCGCGACCGGCGCGATTGTTTTGACGTTGCGTATTGAGGTGGTGTCCTTCTCCCCCGCGCCTATGATGAGCATCTGATGGGTGGGCGCGTGGTTGCGGATGGCGTTGACCGGCACTTGGTTCTCATAGGCTGTGGTGTCGCCGTCGAAGAACCGGTCGATCATTTCCTGTCGGCTGCCGTTGGTCGGTTTGATTTCGCTGTCGGTGGGAATCATGGTGCCAAACAGGTCGGGATGGTTCACGCCGATCTGCAGCGAACATGTGGCGCCTTGCGAGAATCCGGCGATGGCCCAATCCTTGGCATCCTGTGCGGCGGGCAGGTTGGTTTTCACCCAGTCGACCACGTCCTGCGTCAGGTAGGTCAGCGCATTGCCGTACACCTTCGAATCCACGCATAGCGTGTTGTGCGAATCGGCGCCAAGCTGATCGGCTGCGATGACGATTGGGGCGAGTCCGTCGTGGGTTTTCGCATATCCGTCCATCATGGTTTGGATGCCGCCGGCTTGGAAGACGCGTCCCGGACTGCCCGGCTGCCCGCTCAGCATGAGGACGACCGGCAGGGCCGGCTTGCGTTTCGAGTCGGCCAATGCCGCCGGAGGCAGGTAGACGAGGGCTTTGCGTGCTTCAAACTGCGATTTCGTGGCCGGAATGTCGATTTTGTTGACGGTTCCGTTCGCCGGAATATTGCGGATTGTGCCGTTGGCGGCCTGTTTGCGCCACTGTGCGACGGTGATGAGGTCCTTGCGTTTGGCCAGTCCGGTCAGATCGGCTTGGCTGTAGGAATCCTCGCCGAACAGCGAGCCGATGGTGGCGTATTCGCCGTACGATTGGTCGATGCCGATCGCCGCGGCCAGTATCGCGAATACGGTCAAGATGGCCGCGGCCACGCGCATCATGCCCCTGCTCAACACGATATGCGCGATGGCGAAACCAGCGATGGCGAAACCAGCCGCCACCCAAGCCATCACACGGGATCCCAATCCGACGCCGAACACCACGAACACGTCGGACAGCAGCCAAGCTACCACATAGCCGATCATTCCGGACACGGCCGCAACGCCGATCGGCAGCACGGTAGCCAGTATGCGTCCGTCCCGTTTCGAAACGGCCGCGCTAACCAGCAGGGTTACGGACAGCACTGCGACGACGGCGAACGCCGCCGCCGGAAACCAGCCTCCGACCAGGCTTATGTTCATAAGCCACTGACGCATATTTCCCATCCCCAACATATAGGTTTTCCTTCAACTTGACAGTTGTAGTACGCAAAATAACGGGCACGCGTCATCCTTATGGCTGATTTCGCCTCAAAACTCAGGGAAAACCCTGAAACCGCCGTGAACCGTTCGCTATTGGCGTATGGTTTTGGCTATGACATACGTATTCGAAGCATCGAACGTGCGCTGTTCGATTATGGTCGACGGCGAACGCCGCACCATATTCTCCGGATTGTCCTTCGCCATCGAGCCTGGCGAAATCGTGGACTTGGTCGGACCGTCCGGCGCAGGCAAGAGCTCGCTGCTGACCGCTTTCGCACGGCTCAATCCGCGCGCGTCAGGCGATTTACGGTTGGATGGCCGTTCCGCCGACGATTTCACCCCGCAGCAGTGGCGCGCGCAGGTCGCGTACCTGCCGCAGAAGCCGGTGCTGTTGGGCGAGACGGTGGCGCAGGCGATTCGTCTGCCGTTCACGCTTGCCATACGCCAGTCGGCGAGAACGAAGCAGGGACCACGCAGGATCTCCCCCACCGACGCGTTGCCGGACGGCAGAATCCGTGAAACCTTGGACAATATGGGTTGCGCCGACATCGATCTGAACCGTCCGCCACACGACTTGTCCGGCGGTCAGGCGGCGCGCGTGAGCCTTGCGCGCACGTTGCTGACCCGTCCGAAGGTGCTGCTCGCCGACGAAGTGGACGCCGGATTGGATGACGACAACGCCGAGAAAGTGGCGCGTATCCTCGCCAAAGCGGCGGCGGACGGCATGGCGATTGTTCGTATCCGGCACCGGCCGCCGGATGGCCATGCCACACGTGTCACGCGTCTTGCCGATGGCACGCTCACGCAGTCCGGCAACGCCGAAGCGGACGGTACTGCGACGGGTAGTACTTCGACGGGTAACACGGTAGAAGGGAGCGTCGCATGAACGGCAACTACTATGCGATCGACATCTGGGGTCTCATCGCCGCGCTGGTGATGGTGGCCATTGCCGCCGGCATCTCCGAAACCATGCGTATGGGTGTGGGACGTACGTTGCTGTGGTCGGCATGCCGAGCTTTGCTGCAATTGTGCGCGATGGGCTTCATCATGGAGTACGTCATCCGTTCGAACAATCCGTGGCTGGTGCTGCTGCTTGTGGCGTTCATGCTCATCGCGGCCGTGCAGATCACTCTTTCGCGTGCGAAAGGTGTGCCGAAGGGCTTGGCTGGACCGGTGTTCCTGAGTCTGGTCGTGACCATGCTCATCATGATCTCGTTGGTCACCGAACTCATCATCCGTCCGCAACCGTGGTATGCGCCGCAATTGGTGGTGCCGTTGACCGGCATGCTGCTGGGCAACACCGTTTCGGCGTTGGCGGTGGGGTTGAGCCGGTTCTTTGAAAGCATGAAGGAACGTCGTGACGAAGTGGACACGCTGCTGGCGTTGGGTGCCACCACGTGGGAGGCGGCACGTCCAAGTATCGTCTCGTCGATCCGTCTGGGATTGCTGCCCACCACCGCGTCGCTCGCCTCCGCCGGCATTGTGACGGTGCCGGGCATGATGGCCGGTCAGATCATCGCCGGCGGCAACCCCATCGACGCGGCGAAATACCAGTTCATGATTCTCGCCACCATCGCGGCGCTTACGCTGCTGGCGGACAGCATCATCATGCTGATGGTCTATAAACGTTGCTTCACCGCGCTCGACCAGTATCAGCCGGTCAACGGCTGATACTGCGATATCCCGTATAGAAAAAGCCGTTCATTCCTTGCGATTGCTGGAATGAACGGCTTTTTGCTTGACCGTTGACGTACGTCAGCGGGAGCGGAACGGCGCCTTGCGGATCTTCGCATGCTTGCGGTACGGCTTGCCCTGCCTTTCGCCCGCATGCTTGTCGTGGCGTTCTCCGTGACCGCCACGACGACCGGAATCGCCATACTTGGCTTCCATGCGACGGTCATAACGCTTCGCGTCCTCGCCACGCTCGTCATGAATCACGCGGATTTCCTTGCGATGGATGCGTTTGCCGCCCTGACGGCGGTCGTCGCGTTCGTCGCGGTTCCTGCGGTATTGGCGATCGTCCTCGTAACGGCGTTCGGCACGGGCTTCGGCCTTGCGCTGCTTCTTGGTCGGCGCGCCCTGCTTTTTCGCATACTGCTTTTTGCCGGGCTTCCTATCGGATTGGCCACGCTGATCGGAACGCTCGACGGAGCGCCGCTTGCGATTGTCGGTTCCACGCTGTTCGCCGGCTTCGGCACGCTGCTGCTCATGCAGCCGCGCGTACTTTTCGCGACGCTTGTTGTTGCGCTTCTCCTCGTGCTTCTCGCGCTTCTCCTCTTGGATTTCAGGATGTTCCCAACGATGCTCGCGTGCCTCGTATTCGCGGTTGTCGCGGCCTTCGAACTTGGCGGCGCGACGTTCGGCGCGATTCTGTTTCGGTTCGAAACGCTGCTCGCGTTCGGCGACTTCGGCGCGCTCTTCACGTCCCTTGCGATTCGCGCGGTCCTTGCGTTCGGACTTGAACGGCTTGCCGCCCTTGTCCTTGCCCCGGTCCTTGTTGCGTCCACCGGAACGGTTGCGTCCGGAGCGTCCACCGTTTTCCGCGAAACCGTCGCCGCCCTTGCCATGCCTGCGACGCGGATTGCCCGCCGGCTGGGACTGCTCAAGCGTCCAACCGAAACGCGGTTCGGCCGACTCGCCCACCAATTCCAACACTTCCGGGGAATCGTGGGTCACTTCGATCGGCTTGACCTTCAGTCCGGCCTCATGCAACATGCGGCGGGTGCGGCGGCGCTGGTTCGGCAGCACGATGGTCACCACATCACCGGAATGGCCGGCTCGCGCGGTACGTCCGGAGCGGTGAAGGAACGATTTCGGGTCCTCCGGAGGCTCCACCTGCACCACGAGCTCCACGCCGGACACGTCGATGCCGCGGGCGGCCACATCGGTGGCGACCATGACGTTCACGTCGCCGGATTCGAAGGCTGCGAGATTGCGGTCACGCTGGTTCTGGCTCAGGTTGCCGTGCAGCTCGGCCGCCGGAATGCCGTTCTTCGTCAGGTCCTTGGCGAGCTTCTGGGTCTGGAATTTGGTGCGGGTGAACAGGATGCGGCGTCCCTTGCCGGAAGCGAGGGTGCGGACCAGCTCATGACGGTCGCCCTGCGTGGTTTCGAACACGTGGTGTGTCATTTCGTCGACGGCCGCGGTGGCGGAGTCGACGCTGTGGATCTTCGGATCGGTGAGGAACGTGTTCACCACCTCGTCGACGCCATGGTCGAGGGTGGCGGAGAACAGCATGATCTGCGCGTCGAACGACACTTGGCCGAGCAGGCGCTTGACCGGCGGCAGGAAGCCCATGTCGGCCATTTCGTCGGCTTCGTCGATCACGGCCACTTCGACCTTCTCCAACGTCAGCGCATGCTGTTCGAGCAGATCCTCAAGACGGCCCGGGCATGCGACGACGATATCGGCGCCGGCCCTTAGATCGCGGATCTGGCGGGCGTAGCGCACACCGCCATACACGGTGGTGGTGGTCATGCCGTACATCTGCGCGAGCGGCATCAGCACGTCGTTGATCTGGTTGGCCAGCTCACGGGTCGGAGCGAGCACCAGGCCGCGCGGGTGCGGCAGGAAATCGTCGGCGCGCCGCTCCTCGGCATGCCCCTTGCGCACCTGTTCCACCTCATGGCGGAACTGGCTCATGTTCTCGTACTCGTCGGCGTCGACCTCACCCAGTCGCGCGACCAGCGGAATCGAGAACGCCAGGGTCTTGCCGGAGCCGGTACGGCCTCGGCCGAGAATGTCACGACCGGCCAGGGAATCGGGAAGGGTGTCGGCCTGGATCGGGAAAGCGGTTTTCTTGCCATCGGCCGCGAGCACGCGTACCAACGGGCCGGGAACGCCGAGTTCGGCGAACGTCTGGGGGCGTTCCTCCTCCTCGCCCGCCTCATCGAAATCGGCGGCGAGGGCATCTTCATTTTCAATCACAGCGGTATCGGGCACAATGGCCTTTCATGTCAAACATTGCGCACGTTGCGCAAACCTGTTAACAGTAGCCCATGCCCGATACTTTTGCCTTGGCTGTGACTGGTGGCCGACGCTACCGGTAGTTGCGTTCGATGAGGATGTCGGAAACCGTCAGATTCGCGTCGTTGACGAGGTTGAACAGCACCACTTCGGCCAGTTCCGCGGCGCTCATGAAGGAATGCTGCTTGTCCAACGACACGTAATCGTGGCTGTCATGGTAGAAGTCGGTGTCGATGCCTCCCGGATACACGCCCACAACCTTCACGCTGGTTCCCTTGTAGGCCGCCTTGAGGCTTGTCGTATACCCCTTCTCACCCCACTTGGTGGCGCAGTAGACGGATTCGTTGGCGTTGCCGCGTGTGGCGGCGGTGGACATGACATTGGCGATTTTGAGGTCCTGCTCGCCGTCGGCCTTCAATGTTTCGACGCTCCACAGAATCATGCCTTTGAGCCCCTTAAGGCACTTGTCCACGTCGGCGGCCTCGTAGTCGACCGGCTTTTTGAACGACGGCTGTCCCGCGTTGTTGATGAGCAGGTCGATGTGGCCGATCTCCTTGATGGCCGCGACGGAGTCCTTCACGAACGCCTCGTCGCTGATGTCGCCGACGAAGGCGCGGTATTCGTCCGCGCCGAACGTGCGGGACAGTTCCTCCTGACGGGCCGTGTTGAAATCGATGCCGGCCACGAACCAGCCTTTGCCGATCAGCTGACGTGCCAGCTCATATCCCAAGCCAAGCGCGGAACCGGTCACAATCGCGATTTTCTTTCCTGCCGCAGTGCTCATGTTGCCTCCTTTGCCACATTGCGCAATCGCTTACAGATACCATCATAAAACGTATGCGACGCAACACGTCAATCGATTGACGAAAACGGCAATGAAAAACGCCCGCCGACCTTTTTGGCCGACGGGCATTGAACTAGCCAGCGTGAGATGCGATCCGTTACAGGATGTCCGGATCGTCCTTGGCGATGGTGCCGGTCGCCTTGCCGATGGCCTTCAGGCCGTGGTAGGCGACGAGGATGACGACGGTGCCGATGGCGATGCCGTTGAAGGAGATGCCGTTGAAGGCGAACTCGAACTGGCCGACGGCGATGATCATGGTGATGGCGGCCACCATGACGTTGACCGGCTTGTCGAAGTTGACCTTGTTCTCAACCCAGATGCGGATGCCGACCATGCCGATCATGCCGTACAGCAGGGTGGTCACGCCGCCGAGCACGCCGGCGGGGATGGTGTTGATGATGGCGCCGAACTTCGGGCACAGGCTCAGGATCAGCGCGAACGCGGCGGCGCACCAGTATGCGGCGGTCGAGTAGACCTTGGTGGCGGCCATCACGCCGATGTTCTCGCCGTAGGTGGTGGTGCCGGAGCCGCCGCCGAAACCGGCGATGGTGGTGCCGAGACCGTCGGCGAACAGCGCGGTGCCGATCTGGTCGTCATAGTCGCGGCCGGTCATCTGGGAGACGGACTTGACGTGGCCGACGTTTTCGGCAACGAGTACGAGCACGACCGGGATGAACATCGGCAGGATGGTGAAGTCGACCTGCGGCAGACGGAATTCCGGCAGACCGACCCATGCGGCCTTGCCGATGGCTGAGAAGTCGACCTGGCCACGGAAGCAGGCGTACGCGTAGCCGATGATCACGCCGATGAGGATGTTGAGTCGGCCGAGCAGACCCTTGAACAGCACTGCGACGAGCAGCACCGCGACGAGGGTGACGATGGCGGTGTCGGGAGCGACTTTGAAGTTGTTCCACACGCTCGGAGCCAGGTTGAAGCCGATGATGGCCACGATGGCGCCGTTGACGACCGGCGGCATGATGATGTCGATCCACTTGGCGCCCGCGTAATGGACGAGCACACCGATCAGGGCCAGCAGGATGCCGGTGACCATGATGCCGAAGGATGCGACGGCGAGGCCCTTGTGGGCGCTGGCGACGGCCGCGATCGGGGCGATGAAGCCGAAGGACGAGCCCAGGTAGCTCGGCAGCATGTTCTTGTTGATCAGCAGGAACAGCGCGGTCGACATGGCCGTGAAGAACAGGGTGGTGGATGGGTCGAAACCGGTCAGAATCGGCACCAGGAACGTGGCGCCGAACATGGCGATGACGTGCTGCGCGCCGATTTCCGCGGTGCGCGGCCAGGTCAGCCTCTCGTCAGGTTCGACGACCTCGCCGGGCTTCAGCGTTTTGCCGTCGCCGTGGAGCTTCCACGTGAACAGGCCCGCGATTGGATTGGACATGCGATTGTCTCCTAACTCTCTTTACGACGCGCAACAAGAACGCGCGCCGCACAATCACAGGCCATTGTAGCGACTACGCCGATACGTATGGTTTCAAAGTGAGGTAGGGGGCAATCATCACAGCCAGGATACTTATGGACACGATAGGTCACAGATGACGGTCGACGGCATGTACCACGTCCACCAAATCGCCATTCGACAACACAGGACGTTTGAATTCGCGCCAATCGTCCACCTTCACCACCCAGCGACCATCCGTCTCGTCGAGTACGGGACGCGCCGTCTGCTCCCAACGGAACCGCTTGTGCGTTCGTCCGGTGGCGGGGTCGCGGCGCGAATAGTGGAAGCACGTGCAGTTGGTGATCTTCCATTCGTCGGAGGCCGCACGGTGCATGAATTCCTCGTCGGACAGGTCTTCCAAGGTGAGCATGAGCGCCAGCATGAGGTCGCCGTGGCTGACCATCACCACGGATTCCGCATCGGATTTGCGGTTCAGGGACGTGAGCAGGTTGTGCACGCGGTTCTCGGCCACGTCGGCGATGGACTCGCCCGCCGGCGGACGCCAGTACAGCGGATCGGTGTTCTTGAACATCCAGTTGCGCGCGTAGTTGGTTTTGAAATCGTCCTTCGTGATGGTGTTGATCTCACCCCAGGAGCGTTCGCGCAGCACGCGAGTCTCCTCCCATTTCGCCTTAGGCAGGGCCATCGTGGCCGCCGTCTCACGCGTGCGCACGTACGGCGAAACGAGGTAGCGGTCGAACAGCGGCTGCTGCGCGACGAGCCAACGGCCGATGCAGTCGGCCTGCTTGCGTCCGGTGGCGGTGAGCCTCCACGAACGGTCCGGCACGGTGACGTTGTCCTGCGTATACAGCGAGTTGTCACCCTGTTCGCCGGCGCTGATGATGACGTTCGCCTCCGACTCGCCATGTCGGATCACATACAGATCAAGGGGCATTCCCATATTCGTTTATTCCTTCGCTTTCATCCACATCCTGCGCGCACGTTCCTTGTTCCGCCGTTCATTCGGCCGGTGGCGCGCATCATCATTGAATGCTTCCACCGTAGCTGATTCGCGCGTGTTTCGCACGCGCGGACACGTCGATTTCACGATTGGCACACCCGAATTTCGCGGTGCCGTCACCGGCGGTTCACCGCAACCGGCGTGGTAGACGCCGTGATCGCAATCACTCCGGCCAGATGCCGTTCTGCGCGTACTTGGTGCGGTACTCCCCCGGCGTCATGCCGGAATGTCTTTTGAACACCTTCGAGAAGTGGCTTTGCGACCGGTATGCGAGGATCTGGGCGATCTCGTCGAAGCTGTATTCCGAGTATTTGAGCATGTTCTCGGCCGCTTCCATACGCTTGTCGGTGATGTATTGCGATATGGTCGTGCCCGTTTCGCGTTTGAACAGCTCCGACAGGTACGTGGGGTTCAGATGCACATGCTCGGCGAGGATGGGCACGGTGATTTTCTCATGCAGATGGTAGTGGATGTAGTCCAGGCATTCGTTGACGGCTTTGGAATGTGTTTCCGCCTTCTGCATGTCGGCCATGGCCCATGTGAAGAATGTCATCATGTCGGTGTGGAGGCGCCGCACGTCGTCGGGCGTCTTGCATTTCTCCAGATCCTGGATGTACAGGTCGGAGGCGTTGTAGGCGTCCTCCTCGTCCATACCGCCTTCGATGGCGAAACGTGTGGCGAGCGTGATGGTGGTGACGAACCGGTATTTCGCGTTTTTGAGCGGATCGTCCGACAGGTAGCCGTACAGTCCGGAGTCCCACAGACGCGTGCTTTCGGCGATGGCGTTGATGTCGCCGGAACGCATCATGTCGTATTGCTTCATTTCCTCGACGTACCGGTGGTGCCGAACACGATCCTCGCGGGAGAGGAAGTCCAAGTATCTCAGCTTCGCTTCGTCAACAACAGCCATGATTCTCCCCGCTATTTCCGATCGTCCAAATCGAATCCTCCCTCAAGGATAAAGCTCTTCAGCAGCTTCGTGGCGAGAAGATTCGCCGTGAATTGGGAGACCGGACTATCCGGCTTATCGAAAAACGCCTTTGCCAAAGACCTGTTAACCGACGCTTTCAACCGGTCGAATCGTCCGAATTCGTTCAGGGTTGTCTCTGTAAGGTCAAGCCGCATCATCTCGTTGAGCAACGCCCCATCCACGTCAAACGCCTTGGTGATTTGCTCCACTTGGCTGTTTTTGGCGCTGTTCGCGTAATATGTGATGTAGTCGCGTAGCGTCTTGCCTTCCTCCAACTCGATTTCGCCACGTTCCACATCATGCATGAACAGTTCGGCATACCGTTGTTCCTCTTGGCTGAGCGAAGCGAACGACTTATGCAACTCCTCCTCGGCTGATGCCAACAGGGCCGGATCGCCTCCGCCAAGCGCCTTGAGCCATTTGGTGAAGTTGGCGTTCATGTAATCCGTATCAATCAATCCCGTGTCGATTTCGGTGATATGCCCATCAAGATCGTATGGAGCCTCAGGACCCTCACTATGGCCTTCGCCATCTCCAGCAAACAACTCCTTGTATCGCTGTACAAGAATCATATATGTGCGTTCATCGAGTTCCGGCCGCACAACCTCCACCGAACCATCGTCATGGGTGACGGAGTATTCCCGCTGCTGCCATGTAAATCCTTGTACTTTGGCGGCTTCAAGAAAATCATTGAGTTCCGAGAACAGCTTCGCGAACTTCCGGCATGCTTCCACGGACTCCGGCAGCTTCATGAAATCCTCCACGCCTTCGGCGCGAAACACGGAAGCGATCTCTTCGAAACGCGCATCCATCAGGCGCACGTTTTCCGGCAGTTTCTGCACGAACAGATCGAGCGGCTTGTCTCCGGAATACAGTTTTACCGCCGCTTCGATATACCCCTTCATGGTGTGTGGCTTGCGGTAGTAGCGAATAGTTCCGAAAGGCTTATCGGGACCGAACAGTCGATTCGTGCGACTGAACGCCTGGATGATGTTCTCATAGTCGATGATTTTGTCGAGGTACAGCGTGTTGACCCACTTGGAGTCGAAACCTGTCAGCATCTGATCAACCACGATCAGCAGATCCAGCCGTTTCTCACGGTGCTGGTCGACCGTCAGGTATGGACGCTTGTGGGAAAGCCGCGCGGTGATGTCTTTCTTCATCTTCGGCCATGTGGGGATGATGAAATCCTTGTCGAACAGTTCGTTGTAATCGCCGATGATTTCCTTAAGCGCATCCTCCTTGAGGATTGCGCCGTCGGAATTGTCGACGTTGGGGTCGAACAGCGCGGTCACGTGCATCTGCGGAGCACGTTCCTTGAACAGATGGTAATAGCTGATCGCCTCGGGAATGGAACTCGTGGCCAGCATCGCATGGAATTTGTTGCCTCTGCTCAGCAAGGGGAATTGGTCGAGAATATCCTCCACGACCTTGTCTTCATGTGGCGTGCCTTGCGCATACTGCGCTGCGGTCAGATAGTCCTCAATGCCTTTGACATGTTCTCCGGCCTGCGTTTCCATGGGTTCCATCGGCATTTGCTTCGGATCCATGTAATGGTAGAACACCTCAGCTTTCGCCGGGTCTACCTGGGCTTCCTCAACCGTCGCGGCTTTCGCTTTCTCCAATGCGACCGCTTGACGAACGTCCTTATCTCGGTAGGTCAACACCATGTACGGGTCGAATCCGAGCACATTGCCATCGCGGATGCCGTCGGCGATGCTGTATCGGTGAAGGCAATCGCCGAACACCATTGATGTGGTCGCGCCCTTCTTACGGTTCTCCTCATGAATCGGAGTGCCCGTGAAACCGAAATACAACGCGTTCGGGAAGGAATGGCGAATATCCTGCAGCATCTCGCCGAACGTGGAACGATGGCATTCGTCGATAATGAATACGATGCGTTTGCCAGCGAGCTTCTTCACTTCCTCTTCGGTGATATGCCCCTCGCCCGCTTTGATGTTGCTCATTTTCTGGATGGAGGTGACGATGAGTGTGTCTTTGGGGTCGATGCTTGCCAGTTTCGATTTGAGCACATCCGTGTTTTCCGTGCCCTGCACATCATCGGCATCATCCGCGAACGACCGGTATTCCAGCAGCGACTGCGTGCCCAATTCGACACGGTCCATGAGGAAGACCACCTTGTCGGCATCTTTCGAGCCAGCGATGAGCTGCGCAGCCTTGAAGCTGGTCATGGTTTTGCCCGAGCCAGTGGTGTGCCACACATAACCGCCCGGACGGCCCGGCGTGCCGCTTGGCACCGGCTCATCCCATTTGCAGGTGCGTACACGGTCGGAAATGGCGTTCACCGCCTGGTATTGGTAGCTGCGTAGCACTTTGAGGCATCCGTCTGCGGAATCGGCGACCGTATAGAACCCGATGAGCTGGTGTGCCATGGGAATGGATAGCAGATCAGATGTGAAACGCTTCCATTCATCCTGCCCGACATGGTTGTTCGCCGCTATGGGCTCATTGTTGAAGTCAGCCCAGTGGAAGAAGTAGTTGCTGTTGAAATCGCCTTCACCGGGATTGGCGAAGTACACGGCATCATCCGGATTCATGGCCACGAAGACCTGCACGAGTCTGAACAGCCCGGTGAACACGCCTTCATGCGCGTATTTGGCGATTTGATTGGTGGCCTGGCTTATGGGAATGCCGCTTTTCTTCAGTTCAATATGGATGACCGGCATTCCGTTGATAAGCAGGCAAACGTCTCCCCTGCGATCGTTCAGCATCTTATTTTTAGCTGGATAAATAGGCTGTCTTGCGATTTGGTACCGGCTTTGCCCAGCGGCGATTTCCTGGCGATCGTAGATCTTCAGGCTAATTTCCTTGCCGAAATGCGCTGTGTCTGCGGGATTGTCACGTTTGATGGACACGGTTTTGCCGTTGATGAAGGAGTTCAACGCCAATGGCGTGCGCAATGTTTCGATCTGTTCAAGGATCTGCGCCATCTCACCCTTGGTAAGGCGCTGCCCGTTCAGACGATCGATGCCTTTGTTGTTGTCGAATAGGATGTTGGCCCAGTTATCGATGAGATCCTGTTCAGTCGGGTATTCCAACACACCATCGGTCCACCCGTGGCGTTTCAGCACCGCGACCAGATCGTCTTCGAAATCCGATTCCTTATCGTAGAACATGTTTCATCTCCCCGAACGCACCGTCACTTTCTGAGCCCAATCTTACGAGCGCAACCCCTAACATCCAAGAAACAACACCACAATACTTACGCTGATGAAGGGTGATGAGCGAGTCAAGGTGACTCAGCATAAAGCCGATTTTTTGTTGCTCAGGTAAGGACGGGATGAATACTTCAAGGTTCTTAACTATCACCCCCGATAGATTCCCTTGACCACCTTGCAAATAGGTTGTGACAATGTAACCTTTTTGCTTCCTCAGCCAAGCAGTGATGTATCTTGCATCACAATCGTCGCGAGGGAGTATGGCGAGAATAGCTTGGTTGATGGCACCTTTTTGCCTCGATACAGCCACCTCGCCACTTGTCGCTCCGTACAATGCATACAGCACATCGCCGGGTTTGACCATTCTCGCAGAGGATGATTCATATCCTTTTTCCGTAAGAAAGAGTTCAGTCGATTCAGCTGCAATTTCAGCAGACCTGATAAAAGGAATAGACCCACCGTAAAACTCAGATTCTCCAGCAGCGGGCGTACCTCCTGAATAGCTTTCGGTTAGTTCCCCCAGCTTACGCTGTTCCCAAGCGGGGGCGATTGATACGGGAAAACGGCCGTATTATCGCTCATCTACGCGGTTGAGCTTCTTTCTTGTGAGCATTAGAGCGTATCCGAGCAGGTTCTGACCGCGCCATTGGGCTGGATCGAGCCTAGCTGGGTCATGCATTGACAAACCGATGCCCCAAATACGGTCTTTGACGGCGCATTCCGCCAATATCGCATTGCCGGTCGCTACGAGTTGCGCCCCGAGTTCGGCGTTCTGACTGAATTTGGCAAGCAATCCTTCATAGACTTCGATTTGACGAACGCCGTTCCATACGTGATCATCATAACCGGCCACCAATCGGCCAAGGCGTTTGATCTCGGCCACGTCGCTGGTTCGAAGAATCCGCGCGGCTGTTTCGGCATCGTTAAAACAGCATGCCTTGCGGTACATCATGTACTGTTCCATCGAGGAAAACTCGACATCAACCACAACGAAGCGCGATGGATACCAGTTGCTCAGGTATCCGTTCTCCTCATCAGGATTATGGAAGCAGATGATGTCCGTCATTCTTCGCCGACTTTCCGCACCGCAAGCTCCAGATCGAGATCATGAAGCCCGAAATAGGCTTTCTTCAGGAAGTCCAGCGGCACCTTGGCAATCACTTCAGCACTGGGAATGCCGTAGAACCATTGGTAGTAGGCGTAGAATTCGCCAATCCAATCAGGCATGAATCCTTCGAGCGCCCTGCCGTCCTTCAACTGGTAGTGCTCAGTCTCGGTGAAATACTTCCACAGCTCTTTCGCATCCATCGTGTTGACGTAGGCTTTGGCCTCATCAATGCTTTTGCGTGTTTTGCTCGCCATATATACGGTGATGAAGTCCTCCGTGCTCTTGTTGGGGAACGATTGTGCCACGCAGTCGAAGAGCTTGCCTTGAGTTTCCACCACATCATCCCGGTAGACCTCTGGATATGCCCGCATTGTCATCACCCCTAGAGCAACGTGCTGAACACGTTGGTCACCGTATTGGCATCGGAATCGATGAGGTCGCGCATGTTTTGGCGTGCCTCGACATCCCTCTGATTGTATTTGTCGTTGAATTCGCTGTAGCTGACGGAAAGCAGGCCGTCCGGGACTTCGCGCAGTTGCCTGTACGCCTTTGCGGTCTTGACGCAATACTGGATGCCCAGACCTCCAAGCGACAGCAGTTCCTCCAAGATATCGACGTCCACATTGTCGCGGACGAATTCTTTGGCGATATAAAAATACGAGGCGTTCGCACGCCAGCCTTTGATGACGTCATAGCCGCTGGCATCGATGCCGTATTTGGCGATGAACTTCGCAGCCAGCACGCGATAACGCTTGGAATCAGCGGCATCACGATGCTTCATCAGCTCAGCCAGCCAGGTAAGCACGCTATGTTCCTGAAAATCCAGGATGCGCAGCCCATTCGTGTCCAGTTCGTACTGGTGGACCCAGCCATTGGACTCATCCGGCCGGCACACGGCCCATTCCTTGGCCAGTTCCACATTCGCGGTCAGATAGAAACCACGCCCGTAGTCGTGTTTGTCGTTGCCTAAACCGTATTCGGGGGTCACGGATTCGTACGGAGAACCGTGAAATAACGTGATTATTGCCATGAACACCCCTATACAAACATCTTGTCGAGCATGGATTTCTTGATATTCCGGAGTAATTCGAGCTTACGCTGATGAAGGGTGATGAGCGAATCCAGATGATTAAAGAACGCGCCGATTTGGTGCTGTTCCGGTAAAGACGGGACGAGAATTTCCTGCTCAAGGAAGTCCTCTACAACTAATTCGTTCATC